>Ga0073934_10002749_pt1 | contig 35156 bp, 28 predicted proteins | sample LarsenN4metaG_FD_76834 | JGI IMG/M metagenome (GOLD analysis project Ga0073934, IMG submission 76834) | Hot spring sediment bacterial and archeal communities from British Columbia, Canada, to study Microbial Dark Matter (Phase II) - Larsen... ... | reverse complement strand
GGTCGCCGCGACGGCCGTGCTCCCGTGTCCGGAAGGCTCCACGTCGTGTGAGCAGCACGACGTGGCGATCCAGCGGATGCAGGATGCCAACGTCGACCTCGTCTTTCTCACCGCAAAGACGCTCGCGGGAGCCGCGACCGTCGAAGCGGCCGCGAACCTCGGCTTCGAGCCGCAATGGACGACGATCGGCAACAACGTCACCGACACGGTCGCCCGGTTCTACGTCAACGCGAAGGACAACTACGACGGCGCGCTCGGCATCGACACGGTGTTCCCCGAGCCGACGGAGGAGGCCGACCGCTGCAACGAGATCGCGACCGCGGGTGGTGCCGAGGAGTTCGAGCGTGGCTCCGACGGCTACGGCTTCACCGCCGTCACCTGCCTGCAGCTCCAAACGCTCGTCGCCGCGATCGAAGCGGCGGCCGAGACGGGCACCGTGACGCAAGCGTCGGTGATCGCCGCGCTCGAAGGCATGGGGACGGTACCGATGTCGGCCGGACCCGACGGCACAGTGAACGCCGACAAGCACGATGCCGGCGACTACGTGTTCCTGTCCCGGTACGACGCGAGCCTGGAGGAGTTCGTCCCGGTGAACGACGCGGAGCCGATCGAGGTCCCCTGAGCACCACGCGGCCGTGAACGCGAGGGACGAGCACACCGACCAGAGCGCCGCCGTCCTCGCGGCTGCCGTGCTCGACGAGGAGGCACGGCGGGCCGACGCGAACGGCGCGCGCGCGACCGTGGTCGACGACGCCGAGCTCCCGGGAGTCGCCGCGGACGAGGTCACGCTGCGCGACGCGGTCCGGCAAGGGGGCGCCCGGACGATCTCCATCGTGGCTGCGCTCGGCGCGATCGAGCTCTTCGACAACGCCGCGTTCAACGTGCTCGCGCCCGACATCCAGGACGCGCTCGGAGTCTCCGACGCCGTGCTCGGCGCGATCGGCGGCGCCACCGGCGTGTTGTTCGTACTCGGCGCGATCCCGATGTCGTCGCTGTCCGACCGCATGCCGCGCAAGATGCTCGTCGCGATCACGATGTCGATCTGGTCGACGATCATCCTGCTCACCGGCATCGTGCAGAACGCGCTGCAGATGTTCCTCGCGCGCCTTGGTGCCGGCCTCGGACAGTCCGCTTCACTCCCCGTCAACGGTCCATTGCTCATCGACACCTATCCGATCCAGGCCCGCGCCAAGGTGTTCGGCGTGTACGGAGCGGCCCAGTCGGTGGGCACGATGGGCGCACCATTCTTCGCGGGCGCGATCGCGGCCATCGCGGGGGAGGCGAACGGCTGGCGCTGGGCCTTCGCGATCATCGGAGTGCTCGGGCTGCCCGTCGCGCTGTCGGCGCTCAGCATCCGTGAACCCCGGCGCGGGCGCCACGAGATGCTGTCGGTGCTCGGTGAGGAGCTGCCGGCCGAGGAGGATCCACTACCGATCTCGCTCGCGGTCGCGTTCGAACGCCTCAAGAAGATCCGCAGTTTCTACTTCTTCCTCGTCGGCATGGCGGCCCTCGGGTTCGCGCTCTTCTCGACACCGTTGTTCCTCAGCCTCTACTTCGAGGAGGAGCTCGGCCTGAGCGCATTCGAACGCGGCATCGTCTCGACGGTCGTCGCAATCCCCGCCCTCGCCGCGATCGCGGTTGCCGGCAAGCGCGCCGACAACCTGTTCCGGCGGAGCCCGCCCGCCGCGATGGCGTTCATCGGGGTGCTCGTCGCCGGCTTCGGGATCGCCCAGGTGGGCGCGATCTGGATGCCGAACGTCTGGACGGTCGTGCCCGTCCTTGCCGTCGGCGCCTCGCTGGCGCGCGCCGCGTTCACGATCCTTCCCGCGGTGATCTCGACGATCATCCCGTACCGGCTGCGCGCCCGCGGCACTGCCCTCGTCGGCATCTACATCTTCCTGTTCGGTTCGTTCTTCGGCGCCATCATCACCGGGTTGCTGAGCGACGCGTACGGAACGCGAACAGCACTCACCTGCGTCGTGCTGCCCGCCACGCTGACGGGTGGTTTCCTGATCTCGCTCGGTGCGCGCCACATCCGCGCCGACATGGCAATGGTCGTCGAGGAGCTCCGTGAGGAGCGTGACGAGCGTGACCGCCTCCGCCACGCCGACGCGACGGTGCCGGTGATCCAGGTGCGCAACCTCGACTTCTCCTACGGCAAGGTGCAGGTCTTGTTCGACGTCAGCCTCGACGTGCATCGCGGGGAAACGCTCGCGCTGCTCGGTACCAACGGCGCGGGAAAGTCGACGTTGCTGCGTGTGATCAGCGGGCTCGGTGTGCCCGACCGCGGCGTCGTGCGCTTCAATGGACGCACAGTCACGTATGCCGATCCAGAGCTGCGGGTGAAGATCGGCATCGTGCAACTCATCGGCGGCGGAGCGACGTTCCCGCCGCTCACGGTCGCCGAGAACCTCCGCACGGCGACGTTCCTCTACCCGCGTCACGAGCGAGAAGCCCGTATCGGACGCGCGCTCACGATGTTCCCGATGCTGCGAGAACGCCTGCACGCTCCCGCGGCCGATCTCTCAGGCGGCCAGCAGCAGATGCTCGCGCTCGCGATGACGCTCGTGCACGAGCCCGAGGTGCTCATCATCGACGAGCTCTCGCTGGGCCTGGCGCCCGTCGTCGTGCAGCAGGTGCTCGATACGGTGCGCGAGCTCAAGGCGCGGGGGTTGACGATGATCATCGTCGAGCAGTCGCTCAACGTCGCGCTCGCGGTGTCGGACCGCGCCGTGTTCATGGAGAAGGGAGCGATCCGCTTCGAAGGTCCCGCAGAGGAGCTCGCGCAGCGCGACGACCTCGCCCGCGCCGTGTTCCTGGGCAACCGGACATGACGGTCGCCCACCTGCTCGCGTTCGACGTTCCCCGGCAGGTCGTCTTCTCGGGCGCGGTGACCGGCGTGACGTACGGCGTGATGGCGGTCGGCATCATTCTGATCTTCCGGTCCACACGCGTCGTGAACTTCGCGATCGGCGAGATGGGCGGCTTCTCGGCCGCGCTGCTGTACCGGTTGGTGATCGACTGGGACGCCCCGTTCTGGCTCTCGTTCGTCGCCTGTCTCGCCGTCGGGGCAGCGTTCGGCGCGGCGATCGAGCTGCTCGTCGTGCGCCGTCTGTTCACCGCGCCCCGGGTCATCCTCCTCGTCGCGCTCATCGGCGCGTCGCAACTGCTGCTGTTCTTCCAGGTGATCCTGCCCGACGTCACGCAGGTCCGTCCCTTCCCCACGCCGTGGTCGGACCGGTGGGACGTCGCGGGCGTCGTGGTGCGGAGCCAGGAGCTCCTGGTGCTCGTCGTGATGCCGTTGCTCGTCGCCGCGCTCGCGCTGTTCCTGTCCCGCACGCGCTACGGACTGGCGATCCGCGCGTCGGCCGCCAACGCCGATGCGGCTCGGCTGGCCGGCATCAACATCAAGAAGATGTCCACGGTCGTGTGGGTCATCGCGGGCGCGCTCGCCTCGATGGGCGCGATGCTGTTCGCACCGCTCAGCCCGACCGGTCTCACGCCGCTCGGGCTCGGACCCGGCCTGCTGCTGCGTGTGCTCGCCGCTGCGCTCGTCGCCGGCATGACGTCGATGCCGGTCGCGCTCGCGGCGGGAGTCGTGATCGGCGCGAGCGAAAGTCTCGTGACGTTCAACTGGAACGACCAACGGGGGCTGCTCGACGCGTTGTTGTTCGTGCTGGTGGTCGTCGCGCTCCTCGTACGCCGCCGGGGGCGCGCGTTCGCCGAGACCGGTACGGGCCGTTGGTCGTTTGCGCCGCGCGTACGACCGGTGCCCGCCGCGCTCGAACGCGTCTGGTGGGTGCGGGGCCTGCCGGCGACTGCGGGTCTCGTCGTGGTCCTCATCGCGTTCGCCCCGCTCGTGGTGTTCGACCTTCCGTCGCAACAACACGCGTGGACACGCGTGCTCGTGTACGCGCTCGTCGCGCTCTCCCTCACCGTCCTCACGGGCTGGGCCGGACAGCTCTCGCTCGGACAGTTCGCGTTCGTCGGACTCGGCGGGATGTCGACTGCCGCGTTCGTCCGGGAAGGCGTCGGCTTCGTGCCCGCACTCGTCCTCGGTGCGTTCGTCGCGGCGCTCGCCGCGATCGTGATCGGCACGCCCGCGCTCCGGCGTCCGGGCCTCTTCCTCGCAATCGTCACGTTCGCGTTCGCGGTCGGTACCGCGTCGTGGCTGCTGTGGCGCGGCGTGTTCCTCGACGGCGACACCGAAGCGGAGCTGCCACGGCAGGTGCTCCCGATGCCGGCGTTCCTGACCGGCGAGGGGCTCGACTTGCGGGCGAACGGCTCCTACTACGCGATCACGCTGGTCGTGCTCGTCGCGATGGTCGCTGCGGTCGCGTGGCTGCAACGCAGCCGGCTCGGTCGCTCGATGATCGCCGTGCGCGACAACGAGCGCGCCGCCGCATCACTCGGGATCTCGCCGACGGCGGTCAAGCTCGTCGCCTTCGGCATCGGCGGCTGGCTGGCCGGCCTCGCGGGCGGGCTCCTGGTCGGGCTGCTGCGCGAGACGCGCCCGACCGACTACCTGGCGGCCGAGTCGCTGCGCGTCATCTCGATCGTCGTGATAGGTGGCCTGTCGTCGGTCGCGGGCGCGGTGCTCGGTGCGTTCTGGGTCGTGGGTCTGCCCGTGCTGTTCGACGACAGCATCGAGATCGGGTTGCTCACGAGTGGCGCCGGCCTCCTCATCCTCCTGCTCTACTTCCCGGGCGGGCTCGTGCAGGTCGTGTATTCCCTCCGGGACGCCCTCTTTTCGATCGCGGCGCGCCGGGCGCCGGCTCCCGAGGTGCCGCAGCGCGAGCCCGCCCGGGTTCCGGTCGCGCTTTCGGGGCGGGCCCGGCGGCTTCCCGAGGGTGCCGACGCGATGATCAGCGCCCGCGGCGTGACGGTGCGCTTCGGCGGGCGCGTCGTGGTCGACGGCGTCGATCTCGAGGTCGGGCGCTCCGAGATCGTCGGGCTCATCGGCGCCAACGGCGCGGGGAAGACGACGTTGATGAACGCGGTCTGCGGCTTCGTGCCGAGCGACGGCACGGTCGAGATCCTCGGCCGCAACGCCCGCCGCCTCTCGCCGGCACGCCGTGCCCGGCTCGGGCTCGGGCGGTCGTGGCAGGGCGCGGACCTGTTCCAGGACCTGACCGTACGCGAGACCATCGGTCTGGCCGTGCGGGGGGTTCGACCGTGGGAGCGCAAGGTCCGCGCCGAGGCCGACGAGATCATCGCGTTCCTCGGGCTCGGACGCTTCGCGGAGCGCTTCGTCGACGAGCTCTCGACCGGGACCCGCCGCATCGTGGAACTGGCGTGCCTCATGGCGTCGGGCGCGCGGGTGCTGTGCCTCGACGAGCCGACCGCGGGCATCGCGCAACGCGAAACCGAAGCGTTCGGCCCGCTCGTGCTGCGCATCCGCGACGAGATGGAAGCGTCGATGCTCGTGATCGAGCACGACATGCCGTTGGTGCTCGGGATCAGCGATCGCGTCTACTGCCTCGAGGCGGGCCGGATCATCTGCGAGGGCGATCCCGAGACGGTCCGCAACGACGAGCTCGTCATCGCGTCGTACCTCGGCACCGACGCCGACGCCATCAACCGCAGCGGCACCCGCGTTTGAAGACCTAGGGCCCTTGCAGGACTTCGACGACTCGTTCGAGGTACGGCCATGCCGTCGCGGGGGGCACTCCACCGCAGAGCGGGTGCAGCGGGAGGATGCCGCGGGTGCGGACGTGCTCCCGTGCCTCGTCGACGCTCATGATCCGGTGCGCGCCGCGCTCGGCGCGCAGCTCGTCGACCGTTGTCGAGCGCGACAGGCTCGCAGTACGCGAGTCGGCGTCGTTCCACGACGCATAGCTGGTCGCGTCGTGGAGCAGGTGCGGTCCGAGCTCCTTCCACGCAGTGTCCACGTCGTCGGCGACGAACACCGTCATCGGCTCCGACGGATCGGGCAGCATGCAGGTCCCGGGCGCGTTGCCCGCCGCTTCACACGCTGCGCGGTACGCCTGCTCGAGGTGCTCGCCGTTGGTCTGGGCGAAGAAGTCGAGGCCGAAGCGGCCCGCGCGCCGCGCGGCCGCCAGCGACTGCCCGCCGTACGCGATCGACGGCCCGCCCGGCGTGGAGGTGGATGGCGTCACCCAGATCGTGCGCCCGCCGTGCTCGAACGGCTCACCCTGCAGCGCGCGAAGCAGCACGGCGAGCTTCTCGTCGACGACCGCGGCGCGCTCGTCCCATGGGACGCCGAACATCGCGTACTCCTCGGGCCGGTACCCGAGGCCCAACACGTAGGACACCCGCCCGCCGCTGACGTGATCGAGCACGATCATGTCCTCGGCCAACCGGACCGGGTCGTAGAACGGCAGCAGTGCGGCGGCGATCATGATGCGCGTGGTCGTCGTGCGCGCCGCCATCGCCGCCGCGAGCGTCATCGGCGACGGGAGGTAGCCGTCGGGCGAGCAGTGGTGCTCCGACAAGCCGACGACGACGCAGCCCTTGTCGTCCGCCCACGCCGCCATGTCGATCGCGGCGGCGTAGAGGTCGCGCACCGGCGCGCCGATCGCCGGCGCGCGCATGTCGAAGCGCATCATGAACATGGCGTCAATGGTGCAGCGCGTCGGGCACCAGCGGTGCGGCCGCTTCGGACGCGTGCTCGGCCACGACGCTCGCCGGCTCGCCGCGCGCGACCGCGATGCCGACGAGCACGGTCCGGATCCGGTCCGCGAACGAGCGCGGTCGTTCGGGCGGCATCGACACGAGCGCACGCAGGTGCGGCAGCTCGTCGGGGGCGTGCTGCGCGAGCGCCCGGTGGTACTCGGCGATGATCGGGCGCCCGGCCCGGGCCGCTTCGGCCTCGCGGATCTCGCTCACCGCCGCTCCGACGGCGCACGAGCTGACCACGACGTACGCGTCGAGCGCCTCGGCCGGCGTGAAGCCGTGGCGCATCAACAGCCCGACGACCGCGTCGACGTGCTTCACCATGCGCTCGACACCGATCGACCCGTGGACGAACTGGCTCAGAAGCTCCGGCTGCGACACGAACGCGTCGTGCGAGTAGCGCGCCCACTCGAGCAGCCATGCCGTCCAGTGCTGGCCGTGGTCAACGGGGACCGGGATCTGCGACGCCGAGTACTCGGCCGCGAGCCGCATCAGATCGTCGCGCCCGTCGACATGGTGGTAGAGGCCCGGCACGCTGACGCCGAGCTGGTCGGCAACCGCCTTCATCGTCACGCGGTCGAGCCCCACCTCGTGCGCGGCCTTCGCGATCATCTCGCGGTCGAGCCGCGCCGGGCGGCCGACCTTGCGCCGCTCCCGGCCGTGTGACGCCCGCCGTGCCACCCCGGTTCGTTTTCGTTCCGTCACGCGTCCTCCGTGACCAAGCGTAACGGTGCGCCGGCGGCGCCTCGGGAACTCGGCTACCGGGCGCCGTCGTAGCGGCTGTAGGCGTACGGCTCGAACGCCACCGGGTCCACCGGACCCACGAGCCTGGGTTCGTGGGTGCTCTTGCGCACCGTCCAGCGGATCGACTCCGTCTCGACGATCGGCAGGTCCACGACCGGGATGGTCGGCAGGTCACGCAGCACGAGCTTGCCGTCGACCGACTCGACGCTCTCGGGCGCGCGGACCTGGTCGACGCGCACGAGCAACGGCCCGGCGTCGAACCCGCTCCCGCTGACCGCCGGCAGGAACTTGAACCACCACTGGTGGGCCGGATACGGCTCGGGCGTCGGGAGGACGCCGGTCACGTCCCCGATGATCTCGATGAAGGTCACGCCCTGTCTCGAGATCCGGCCCTCGACGTGGCTGCCGTCGCGCACCATCTCGATGTCGCAGAGCTTCTTCGGCTCCCCGAACTTCTCCCGGCTGATCGACAGCGCCGACTCGAGGTCGATCGGGATCACGAGCGGGTACTCACCGAGCTCTCCCTCGTACTTCGCGTCGACAGCGAAGTACCCGACCATCTCGTGGTACTTGAAGTCGCCGAACGCGAGGTCGATCTCGGTGATCCGGGCGTGGACCCGCGGCTCGTCGGGCGGCGTCAGTGGTGGCGGCAGCACCGCCGCGAGCGCTTCGGGCTCGGTGAAGTAGGCGACCTCGAGCGACGGCAGCGCGGGAAGGCCGTGCCCGCCGCCCCCTCCCGCGGCTCCGGCGGACAGGTCGCGCACCCAACGGTTCTGGCCCATGGTCGCCTCCCCCGGTTGCTCGCCTTGGCGGCGGCGGGACGATGCCGAACGAGTTTCCGAGCAACGTACTGGAAAGTCGCTCGGTCGACAAGGCGGGCGGTACGTTGCGCGGCCGTGCCGACCGACGCGGGGACACCGGGCTGGGTCGATCGCCTGAACGCGCTGGGCGAGGCCGTCGGCCGCCCGGCCGGGCTCGTGTCGCTCGACGCCGACGACCTCGTCGCCGAGGCCTCGCGCTCGACGGGGCTGCACGACTTCGGCCCCGGCCCGTGGCGCGACCACTTCGAGGTGCTCGTGGCGTCGCTCGACGCCGAGGCGCGATTGCACGCGCTCGGGCGCCTGCTGACCCGCTACGACCTCGTGCGCACGTTGCGCAACCGGCTCTTCCTCGCGCCCCTGTTCCCGGCGGTCGCCAACGAACGCGTCGACGAGCCGGTCTTCGTGCTCGGGCCCGCGCGCTCGGGCACGTCGATCCTGTTCGAGCTGCTCGCGCAGGACCCACGCTTCCGCACGCCAGCCAGCTGGGAGGTGCACCATCCCGTCCCGCCGCCGGAAGCCGCGACCTACGAGACGGACGAACGCATCGCGCTCGTCCAGCGCGAGGTGACGTTCTGGAACGATGTACGCCCGGAGTACCAGGCAATGCACGAGGAGGGCGCGCAACTGCCCAAGGAGTGCATCTTCATCACCGCGCACACGTTCAACTCGGACTACTGGACGGCGATCGCGGACGTGCCGTCGTACAACGCGCAGCGGTTCTCGTGGGATGCCGCCGAGCCGTACCGCTACCACCGCCGGTTCCTCCAGGTCTTGCAGTCGCGGCACCGCCGCGACCACTGGCTGCTGAAGGCGCCGAGCCATCTGTTCACGTTGCAGGCGCTGTTCGCCGAGTACCCGGACGCGCGCGTGATCCACACCCACCGCGACCCCCGCATGACCGCGCCGTCGACGATCAGCCTCACACGGGCGTTCCGGGCGATGCGCAGCGACGTCACCTCGGCGCCCGACACGCTGCCGGGTCTCGGCATGGGATTCGTGCTCGGGCAGGTCGTCGAGTGGCGGACGACAGGCGCGGTTCCGGACGACCGCTTCGCCGACGTCCACTATGCCGACCTCGTTCGTGACCCGATCGCGGCGCTGCGCGACGTGTACGAACGATTCGAGTGGCGCCTCTCGGACGCGACGGCGCGGGCGATGGTGAGCTACCTCGCGTCGAAGCCCCGGACGAAGCACGGCGAGCACCGCTATTCGCTCACGGAGTACGGCCTCGACGACCAGATGATCGCCCGGGCGTTCGGCGCGTACGTCGAGCACTACGGCATCGAGCGCGAGCGATGAGCGCCTGGCAAGAGTTCACCGAGACGCTCGCCAACGCCGAGGAGATCCTCGAGCGGGGCGATGTCACGCTCGACGAGCTCGACCGCGCCGAAGGGAGGCGATTTCTCGGGCGCCTCGCGCGGCTGGCGTTCCACGCGCTCGAAGTTCCCCCGGATCCGTATGCTCCGCAGTTCCGCGCGTTCGGGCCGCCCGACGTGACGTTCGGGATCCCGAACCCCGACAACCTCTACCAGTCGGCGCCGGTCGACCCCGCGTGCACGTACCGCATCACCGGTCGTCGCAACACCGTGCGGTTCCTCGGGTTCGGGGCGCAGGCGCCCGGCATCGCGGCGACGCCCGGTACCGCGAGCCACCTCGACGACGAGCAGCTCGCACGCGACGCCGACGGAACCTTCGAGATCGTGGCGAGCGCGACGCCCGGCTCGGGCAACTGGATCGAGCTCACGCCCGCGGCGCGCACGATCATGGTGCGCCAGACGTTCGTGGACCGCGCCGCGGAGCTCGCCGCCGAGCTCGCGATCGAGTGTCTCGACCCGCCGGCGCGCTCGGTGCGTGCGGAGGTCGACCCCGGCCCGATCGACGATGCGCTCACGGCGGCAGCGCACCGTGTGGAGATGCTCTCGCGGTTCTGGGTCGACTGGGTCGCAGGCTTCGCGCAACACGCGCCGGTCAACGAGTTCTTCATCCTCGACGAGGCGACACACCTCGGGCTCGGAGGCGACCCGCAGGTGCGCACTCCCCTGTGCCGTTGGTACCTCGCGCCCGGTGAAGCGCTCGCCGTCGAGCTGCGACCACCTGTGTGCGACTACTGGAACATCCAGCTCGCGAACATCTGGACCGAGCCGCTCAGCGCGCCGGGCCCCACGTGCACCAACTACGCGCACGCACGAGGTGGCGACGCCTTCCGGTTCGTCCTCGCAGATCGCGATCCCGGCGACGCGAACTGGCTCGATACCGGCGGCCACCGCAACGGGCTGATCAGCGTGCGGTGGGTCCGCGCCGACGCGCTCCCGCTCCCTGCCACCGAAGTCGTGCTCAGGTGAAGTCGGAGCCGCCGTCGACGTTGACGTTGGCTCCGGTCATGTAGGAGTTCACGCGCGATGCGAGGAACGCGATCACGGGACCGATCTCCTTCGGATCACCGGCGCGGGGCAGGTGCGCGGGATGACCGAAGTGCTCGTCGATGCCCGCCATGATCGCGTACAAGTCGCTCGGGTCGATGCCGACCGCCTTCGCCCATCCCTTGAGCGTCTCGGTGGCGAAGCTACCCGGCGACACCGTGTTGACGAGGATCTCGTCCGTGGCGAGCGCGAGCGACAGATTCTTCGTCACGCTCGTCACCATCGCCTTCGCCGCGGTGTAAGCGATCAGCCCCTCGCTTTGGCGCTTCGTGGAGTGCGCCGAGACGTTGACGATGCGCGCCCATTCCGCGCGCCGCATCAGCGGGATCGCGGCGCGCACGCATCGCACCATCCCCATCGCGCCGAGATCGATCGTCTGCCACCATTGCTCGTCGGTCAGCTGCTCGATGCCACCCAGGCCGGCCGGACCCGTCGCGCACACGAGGATGTTGAGCGCCCCCCACCGGTCGCCGACGGCGCGGAACGCCCCCTCGACCTCGTCGAGCTTCGTGATGTCGGCCTGGAGCGCGATCGTCTCCGGACTGCCGAGCCGCCGCAGCGCCTCGCACGTCTCGTCGAGATCGCGCGTGGTGCGCGCCAGCACGGCGACTCGGGCGCCGTCGCGCGCGAAGCACTCCGCGGCCGCCCGGCCCATGCCCTGCGTGCCGCCCTGGACGACTGCCGTCGCGTTCGCGAGTCCCAGGTCCATGTTCCCCCCGTGCCGATTGATCTCGGACGTGATTCGAAAATAGCATCGAGTTCTATGCAACAGCTCGCCGGCAAGGTCGCGGTGGTCACCGGGGGTGCGTCGGGCATCGGCCTGGCGCTGGCGCGGGCATTCCTCGCCGAGGGCATGCGTGTGGTGGTCGCCGACATCGAGGACGCCGCGCTCGAACGTGCCGCGAAGGAACTCGACGCCGGCGACGCACTCGCGTGCGTCCGAACCGACGTCTCCGACTACGAGTCGGTCGTCGCGCTCGCCGACGCCACCTACGCGCGCTTCGGCGCATGTCACGTGCTGTGCAACAACGCCGGTGTCGGCGCGCCCTCCGCCAACGTGTGGGAGACGACGATCAACGACTGGAAGTGGGTGCACGGCGTCAACGTGATGGGTGTCGTGCACGGCATCCTCGCGTTCGTGCCCCGCATGATCGAAGCCGGCGACGAAGGATTCGTCGTCAACACGTCGTCGGGAGACGGCGGCATCGCGCCGCTGCCGCAGGCAAGTGTGTACGCGTCGAGCAAAGCGGCCGTCACGTGCCTCACGGAGTGCCTCGCCGCGCAGCTCGAATCCGAGGGCACCAAGCTGCGCGCCGGCATCTTCTACCCGTCGGGCGGCCTTCTGCGTACCGGCCTGTGGACCGCGGACCGCAACCGACCGCCGGAGCTCGCGCGCGAGAAGCCCCGGCCGACGCCCGCGATGACCGTGGAACAGCTCGAGGAGATGGCGAAGCAGGCCGGGCGCGAGCTGCACTTCCAGGACCTCGACGAGCTCGCCCAGATCGTCGTGCAGGGCGTGAAGGCGGGGCGCTTCGTGATGATGATCGGCCTCGAATCGATCGGCACGCAGATGCGCGACCGCGCCGGCGCGCTCGAGCGAGGCGCCCGCCCGGAGGCGCACCGCCTCACAAGCTGAGCGTCGCCCGCGCGGCACTACGCTTTGCGCCATCCGGGGAGTGGCGCAGTGGTAGCGCACCAGCTTTGGGTGCTGGCGGTCGGGGGTTCAAATCCCCCCTCCCCGACTGCGGTGCGCGGCATGACAGGGGTGTAATACTGGGTCATGGACCGGTCGGTTCCGCACTCGCCCGTCGTGCTCGTCGTCGACTTCGGCGCACAGTACGCGCAGCTGATCGCCCGCCGCGTGCGCGAGGCCCGGGTCTACAGCGAGATCGTCCCGCACACGATGCCCGTGGCCGAGATGCTCGCGCGCGAGCCGGCGGCGATCGTGCTCTCGGGCGGTCCGGCCAGCGTCTACGCGCCCGGCGCACCATCGGTCGACGCGAGCCTGTTCACCGCCGGCGTTCCCGTGCTGGGCATCTGCTACGGCTTCCAAGCGATGGCCGAAGCGCTCGGCGGCACGGTCAAGCGGACCGACCTCGCCGAGTTCGGTCGCACGGAGGTCGACGTGCGGCGCGGCGCGACGATGTTCCGGGACGCGCACCAGCGCGAGGTGTGGATGTCGCACCGCGACAGCGTCGTCGTCGCACCCGAAGGGTTCGCGGTGACCGCGACGAGCCCGGGTTGCGAGGTGGCGGCGTTCGAGGACACCGAGCGCCGGTTGTTCGGCGTCCAGTGGCATCCCGAGGTGCGGCACACGGTCGGCGGCCAGCGCCTGCTCGAACGCTTCCTCTACGACGGTGCGGGCATCACGCCGACGTGGACGACAGCGGGCATCATCGACGAGGCCGTGAGCGCCATCCGCGAGCAGGTCGGCACCGGCCACGTCATCTGCGGGCTCTCGGGTGGCGTCGACTCCGCCGTCGCGGCCGCGCTCGTCCATCGCGCCGTCGGCGACCAGCTCACATGCGTCTTCGTCGACCACGGCCTGCTGCGCAAGGGCGAACGCGAGCAGGTGATGCGCGACTACGTCGCCGCGACCGGCATCCGCCTGCGGGTCGTCGACGCGCACGAGCGCTTCCTCGCGCCGCTCGCGAAGACCCGCGACCCCGAACGCAAGCGCAAGATCATCGGTCGCGAGTTCATCCGCGCGTTCGAGGAGGAGGCCGCCGCGATCGCGGCCGAGTACGACCACGGGAGCATCGACTTCCTGGTGCAGGGAACGCTCTACCCCGATGTCGTCGAGTCCGGCGGCGGCACCGGTACGGCCAACATCAAGAGCCACCACAACGTCGGCGGGCTCCCTCGCCGGTTGAAGTTCGCGCTCGTCGAGCCGCTCAAGTGGTTGTTCAAGGACGAAGTCCGCACGGTCGGCCGCGAGCTCGGCCTGCCCGCGGCGATCGTCGACCGTCATCCGTTCCCGGGCCCCGGCCTCGCGATCCGGATCGTCGGTCGGGTGACGCCCGAGAACCTCGAGATCGTGCGGGAGGCCGACGCGATCGCTCGGGAGGAGCTCGACGCGGCAGGAGCCGACGCGTCGATCTGGCAGTGCCCCGTCGTGTTGCTCGCCGACGTGAAGTCGGTTGGTGTGCAGGGCGACGAACGCACCTACAGCCATCCCGTCGTGTTGCGCCCGGTCACGAGCGAGGACGCGATGACGGCCGACTGGGCTCGCATCGACTACGACGTGCTGGCGCGCATCTCGACGCGGATCACCAACGAGGTGCCGCACGTCAACCGCGTGGTGCTCGACGTGACGAGCAAGCCGCCCGGCACGATCGAGTGGGAATAGGCGGCGGCGACTCAGCCGGCGCGGTTCTGCTTCGCGGTGTGCAGCAGCGCACCCGCCGCGAGCAGCACGACACCCAGCAGCGCGACGGGCGCGGCATCCGAGCCGGTCACGGGAAGGCCCCCACCTCCACCGCCACCGACCGTCACGCTGGTCGTCGGGGTCGCGGCAGGCCCGCCACTGACGCCGGCGGTCCCCGGCGTCGTCGGACCCGGTGGCGCGGTCGTGCTCGTCACGCCCGCGACGCCGATGCTCGTCGTCGGGGCCGGCGCCGTAGTGGTCGGCGCCTCGGCGAGTGTGGTGGTCGTCGTCTCCTCGGGCGCGGTCGTGGTCGTCGTGTCCGCGACCGATGTCGTCGTGGTCTCGGGTGCCGAGGTCGTGGTCGTCGGAGGGCACGGTGGCAGTGTCAGCACCTCGGTCTGGCGCGCGCTCCCGGGACCCGCGCCGTCGCCCCAGTTCGCCTGCGCCTGCGCACGCACGATCACCGCTGCGGGAAGCGGTGCCGGGAGTTGGAACGAATCCGAGAACTCGAAGCCGTTCCCGGCGTTGAACTGGTGCGCGGGTTCGTGCGGTAGCTGCGTGAAGGTCGCGCCCCCGTCGGTCGAGTACCACACACCGATGTTCGGATTCGTGCGCGCCGCGTCGGTCGCCCCACCCGCCCACGACACGGCGGTGTACGAGACGAGTCCTTCGCAATCGACCGATGCGGTGATCTCGGGATTGTGCGCCGATGCCGTCGCCAGTCCGAACAGCGCGGTGGCGACGAAGGTGACGCCGAGCAAAAGAAGGACGCGGGCGGACAATCGGGAGACACGGGCCACGATTCCTTGGACCTCCTGCAGCGCGACGGGGGGAGCGCTGGCGCGCAATCTACGGGTGCGCTCGGTGACCTCGACGCCATGTCTCGTTTGGGGCGACCGGCTGACGTCGTGTTCGCGCCGTTGCTGCGCGAACATCCCCTACGCGCGGGCAGTTGGTGACGACCAGGCGCGTGCTCGTCATGCCTCGACGTCCCACTCGACGTCTTGCTCGGGGGCATACGAGCACCACATACCGGTCCGAACCGAGTTGCGGAGATGACGCCCGAGGTCGGGGTGAGCCTGCGTGATGCGGCGCACCGCCGAACGGATCCTGTACGCGACCGTCGTGCGCGCCCGCTCCGCCGACGAACCCTTGGCGCGCGCGCGTCCACCGAGGCCGAACGCGTCCGCAAGCTGGGTGACGAGCACGTCGAGCTCCGCCTCGGCCCGCTCGGCACGCACGGGGTCGTTGTTCGCCCGCGCATCCTCGCTCTCGCGCTGCAGCTCGACGATGCGCGCCTCGTATTCGCGGCGCGCGCGGGAGTCGAGCACCTCGCCGGCATCGCCGATCACGGCGCCACCGACCAGTTCGAGCGCGTGCACTTCCTGGCCGCGCCGGGCCACGAGCACGGCAAGGTCGCCGATGCCCTTGAGGTCGCGAACCGTTACGGTCCGGCCGCCGAAGGTGAGCTCCCACACGTCGCCGTCGCGGCGCAGGCGTGCGCCTGGTGGTGCGGCCGATCCGGACGGCGCCGGGTCCCGGGGCGCCTCGCCGTCGAGCACCGCTGCCGCGCGGCGCCACGCCGAGACAAGGTCCGGTGGTGCGACGGACCCGGAGCGCGCGCGGTCGAGCGCGGCGCGCTCCTCGGGGAACAACTCGGGAATCACGGTCAGGCTGCCCGAGGTCGGGACCGCGTCGAGCAGCGCGAGCGCGACGGCGTGCTCACCGTGCCGCTCCGCGACCACGGCGGCCGTGCGCAACGTATGCGCGACCTCGCCGACCGACCCGGCGTCGACGGCGTGCTCGAGCGCCGCACGCCACAGCGGTCGGGAACGCTGCCAGCCGCGTTCGGCTGCGAGCACTGCACCGAGGCGGTGCATCGCCCCCTGCCACCACGGAACACCGAGCGCCGCGACCGCCTCCCGTGCACGCTCGAGCTCCGCCCGGGCGGCACGGAGCTCTCCGCCGCGGATGCCGATCGCGGAGAGCACCAGGTGCAGCCATGCCTCGTTGAGGCGGTCGCCCGCCGCCGCCGCGGCCGCGAGCGCATCGCGGGCGAGCGGGACGGCAGCAACGCGGTCGCCGAGCGCATCGAGCGTCGCCGCTTCGAGTCCCGCGAGCTCGCGGGCAAACGGCGCGACGCCGAGCGCCTCGGCGCGGGCGCGGCCCGCTGCGAAGTGTTGGCGCGCGCCCGCGAGGTCACCCTGGTTGCGCAGCGCGAACCCGATTGCCCGTTCGGCCAGGAACGACGCCATGCCGGTCGAGCCCTCGTCGCGCAGGCTCGCGCCGGCCAGGAGTAGCGCCCGTTCGTCGTCACCTGCGAACACGGCGGCCACGGCGAGCACCGCAAGCGCTTCCGCGCGCCGGGGCGCCCCGGCGTCGGGCCATCGGGCGAGCGCCTGGGCGCCGAGGGCCAGCACCTCCAAGGCGCGCCCCTCGTGCACGACGGCGAAGAGCGGCAGCAGCAGCCGGAACGCGCGGCCCGGGTCGGCGTCGTGATCCACACACCAGTCGATCGCCGCGGCGAGGTTGGGGTACTGAGCAGTGATCCGGCCGATCAGGTCGCCGCTCCAGTGCTCGACGGCCTCGGTCACCACGCCGTCCGCGAAGCCCGCCATCGCGTCGACGAACATGCGCTGCGCTTCGGGGGCAGCGCCCGACTGCACGAGACGGTCGTACGCGTACTCGCGCACGAGTTCGAGGAGGCGATAGCGCGTGCGGCGGTCGTCGGGCTCCGCGACGAGGAGCGAGCGTTGTGCCAGACGCCCGACCCGGTCGAGGGTCACCGCACGCGGGCTCGACGTTCCGATCAAGGACTGCACGAGATCGACGTCGAACGGCCCGGCGAACACGCCAACGCGCTCGAAGAGCGCCCGCTCGTCCTCGTCGAGCAGGTCGACCGACACGTCGATCGCGGCGCGGACGCTGTCGTGGCGCGCCGCCGCGCCGCTCGGACCCGCGAGGAGGTCGAGCCGCTGTTCGACGTCGCGGAGGAAGTCGCCGGGGCCGAGCGCCGGCGCACGCGCCGCCGCGAGCTCGATCGCGAGCGGGATCGCGTCGAGCGCCTCGCACAGGCGCGCGACTGCGCCGGCTTCGGGTTGCGCGGCACCCGCGGCACGAGCGCGGTCGAGATACAGCTCGGATGCCTCCTCGGGAGGAAGCGGCCCGAGGCGCAGCACGTGTTCGCCCGCGCGCGCCAGCGGCTCCCGGCTCGTGGCGAGCACGCGTACGCCGTCGCCGGCCCCGAGCGCGAGGTCCACGAACCGGCGGACGGCATCGAGCACGTGCTCACAGTTGTCGAGCACGACGGTCGCGTTGCGGTGCGCCAACGCGGCGACGGCGCCCTCGACGGCATCGAACCCGAGCTGGCCGACGATCGCGCCGACATCTGCCCGCGCGTGGAGCCAGCCCAGTTCCGCGACGGCGACGTCGCCGGGAAGGTCGCGCAGCATCTCCGCGACGAGGCGGGTCTTGCCGACACCGCCCGGACCGGCCACCGTGACGAGCGGACCGCTCGCGACCATCGCGAGCAGACGCTCCCGTTCACCGGCCCGTCCGATGAAGGTCGATCGCGCCCGCACGGCTCCAAGCTACGCGTCGGCGCCGGCCACGGATCGCGAGGCGCTAGCGTGAAGAGGCTTCGCGGGTGTAGCTCAATGGCAGAGCCTCAGGCTTCCAATCTGATGATGCGGGTTCGATTCCCGTCACCCGCTCTGCACGGTCCCGAGATGCTCGAGGAGCAGTGGCGTGAACGCGTCGGCGGCCTGCTCGGGAATCCAGTGGCCCACGCCCTCGAAGACCTCGAAACGGTACGGCCCGGCCACGAACGCCGCGGTCGACTCCGCGGCCTCGCGTGAGATCGTCGGATCGCGGTCGCTCCACACGTAGAGCGCCGGCACCGACACCGTGGGAGTAGCCGCGCTCGCCTTGCCGGACATCGAGCGGTACCAGTCGAACGCGGCGACGAGCGCACCGGGGCCCGAGAGCACCTGCACGTACTCCTCGACGGCGTCGGCGTGGAGGCCGGCGTAGACGGCGCGCAGGCCCGCGGCGCCGTCGGCGAGGAGCGAAGCCTCGAGCTCGCCGCGAACGCCGGCTCGGAACGTTCGCATGTACTCCGACCGGGCGTTCTGGTCGGACGCGCCGCGCTTGTAGCTCGACCGGAACGCAGCGGGATGAGGCGTCGACGCGACTGTCAACGTCCGCACCCGCTCGGGGTGGTGCCCCGCGACCATCCACGCCACCATGCCGCCGAAGTCGTGGCCGACGAGATCGAACCGCGCGGCGCCCGACGCGTCGGCGACCCGCAACACATCCGCGACGAGCTGCGCCGGTTTGTAGTCCTCGACGTTCGGCGGACGGGCACCGGGCGAGTATCCCCGTTGGTCGAAGGCGACGACCCGGTGGCCCCCGGTGACGAGCGCATCGAGCTGGTGCACCCAGCACCGTGACGTCTGCGGAAACCCGTGGAGCAGCACGACGGTCCTGGCGTCGCGCGGTCCGCCCACACGCGCCCGGAATCGCAACCCATCGGCGGTCGCGATCTCCTCGACGGTGAGCCTCGGTGTCACGCGCGACGATCGTACCGACGTGTGGGTCAGCGCGGCGTCGACAGGTCGACGTGGTACGGAACTGACGTGACGACCGTGCCCTTGCGGAAGAGCAAGCGGCCCTTCAGGAACAGGGCGCTCTGGTTGTGGAGCAGGTGACTCCACCACGAGGTGACCACGAACTCCGGGATGACGACGGTGACGACGTCGTTCGTCCATCGTGAGTCGAGCTCGTCGATGAACATCAACACCGGGCGCGTGAGCTCGCGATACGGCGAGTGGACGATCTCCAGCGGGACGTCGATGCGCTGCTGTGTCCACGCGCGCTCGATCCGATCCTGCTCGGTCTCGTCGGAGACGACCGTCATGGCGAGCAGGTGGTTCGGAGCCAACGACTTCGCGTACGCGAGCGCCTCGAGGACACCCCGGTGGACGCCACCGACCAGCACGACGACCGTATGGTTCATGCGCCGCGGCCGGTAACCGGGCGTGATCCTGAGCGCCGACGCGACCCGGTTGTAGTGCCGCTTGATCGCTTTGAAGAGGAGCACGATCGCCGGGATCACGACGATCGGGACCCAGGCACCGCTGGTGAACTTCGTCGCCGCGACGATGCACAGCACGATCGCGGTCGCGACGGCGCCGACCGTGTTGATCGCCACGCCGCGCTTCCAGCCCGGTTCCCGTTCGCGCACGTGGTGACGAACCATTCCGGTCTGCGACAGCGTGAACGACAGGAACACTCCGACCGCGTACAGCGGGATCAGCGCAGTCGTCACACCGCCGAAAGCGACGATGAGCCCACCGGCGGCGCCTGCGAGCACGATGATGCCGTTCGAGAAGACGAGCCTGTCACCCCGGTTGGTGAGCTGGCGCGGGAGGTAACCGTCGCGGGCGATGATCGACGACAGCCGCGGGAAGTCGGCGTACGCCGTGTTCGCGGCGAGCGTCAGGATGCCGGCCGTCGCGAACTGGAGGACCCAGAAGAGAAAGCCGTTCCCGAAGACCTGCTCACCGAGCTGCGCGAAGACCGTGACGTCGTGGCTCGGGAACGGGTGGAGGCGGTGAGCGAGCACCGAGACTCCGAAGAACAACGAGCCGAGGATGACCGCCATCCACACGAGCGTGGCGGCCGCGTTCCTCGACTCCGGCCGGCGGAACGCAGGGACACCGTTCGAGATGGCTTCCACGCCGGTGAGCGCCACGGCACCGGACGAGAAGCCCTTGAGGATCAGGAACAGTCCCAGCGTTCCCCCCGCCTGGCGCACGTCCTCGGCGAGCTCGGGATCGAACTGGATCTGCTCGATGCCGCCGAACCAGCCGAAGCCGCTCTTGGCCAGGCCGATCCCCACGAGCGCGGTCAACACGACGATGTAGACGTAGGTCGGCACCGAGAAGATGCGGCCCGACTCCTTGACACCACGGAGGTTGGCGAGCGAGATGAGCGCGATGAGTGCGAGGCCGAGCTCGACGCGGTGATCGCGCAAGCCGCCGAACTGCGGGATGGAGACGATCGCGGCCACGCCCGCCGAGATCGAGACCGCGACCGTGAGGATGTAGTCGACGAGAAGGGATGCACCCGCGACCAGCGACGGGGTCTCGCCGAGGTTCTCGCGGCTGACGACGTAGGAGCCACCCCCGCTCGGGTACGCGAAGATCGTCTGCCGGTACGACGTGACGACGATCGCGAGCAGGATCGCAACGGCGATCGCGATCGGGATCAGCACGTCGAGACCGAGATCGAGACTCGAGTGGCCTCGCGCCGTGACGAACAGGATCTCCTCGGTCGCGTAGGCAGTCGAGGAGATGGCGTCGCTCGAGAACACGGCGAGCGCGATCAGCTTGATCAGCCGCTGGTGCTCCTGCTCCGCCGTTGCGAGCGGACGCCCGACGACGATGCGTTTGAGCGTGTCGAGCATCACGCGCCTCGCGACGGGAGCGGAGGAGTGGCGATCGCGGCGCCCACCTGGTCGGCGATCGCAACCGCGACGATGCGCTCGTCGAGCGCGACTCCTTGGCCGGCGGTGGGCATGAGCACGAACCGGCCGACCTGGTACCCACGCCGGTAGACCGGGAGCTCAACACCCTCACGGGGCAGCTCGAACTCACCCTTGCTGAAACGAAGCGGACCCGTTCCGAGCACGGTTCCCGAGCGGTCCAGCCGAGCGAAGGCGTCAGTGAACGGTGCCGCCTCGAAGCGGCAGCGCTCGAGGTGTAAGAGAGCCTCCAACTCGCGCGTTGCCGACCACAGCACAACGTCGGACGGCGCGCCGCGCGCGACAAGCTCGGCGACCCGATGCAGACGGGCGATCTCGGCGCGGGCGCGCGCAGTCGTGGCGCGGGCCCACCCGGCGAGGACACCGACGGAGATGCCGACCACGAGCAGGAGCGCCGCCGTCTCGATCTCGTCGCCCGACGCAATGGTGAGCGAGAGATACGGGCGCGTGTGAAAGAAGTCGTACGAGACGGTCGCCACGGCAGCCGCAACCGCCCCCGCCTCCCACCCACCGAGCATCGACGCCACGACGACCGTCACGACGAGGACGAGGGCGACGTTGGTTGCAACGAGCACGCCGCGGACGGGCACCAGCGCGACCGCGGCCACGACGGGGCCGGTGGCCCCGATGATGATCCCGGCGCTGCGCCAGGGTGTCCGATCGTTCACGCGTTCGAGCGTGCCGGGTGGACAGGCGTGTGCTCGGGTCGGCTAACGCTTCCTCAACACCGGGAGGGAGCTTCTTAACGCGCGCTTAGCGCGGTCTACGTCGCCGCCCGGCGGCTTGCGAGGGCGCGCGCCGACGGCTTGCGGAGATCGCGGACCAGCCCGACCGACGCGAGTGCGCGCAGCACGTAGTAGCTGACGTCGATCTCCCACCAACGGTGTCCTTGGCGCGCCGCCGCGGGCGCGTGGTGGTGGTTGTTGTGCCAGCCCTCTCCGAACGTCATGAGGGCGACGAACCAGTTGTTGCGGCTGGTGTCGGGCGTGTCGTAGCGCCGGCGGCCGAAGACGTGCGCGACGGAGTTGACCATGAAGGTCGCGTGCCAGAGCAGCAGCGTCGAGCCGAAGAAGCCGAAGAACAGGCCGGGCAATCCTGCGACAAGGAACGACACGACGCCGAGCGTCCACGGCGCGACCCAGTCGTGCCGGTCGAGGAAGCGGAGCTCCGGGTAGCGTGCGAACTCGGGGATGTCGTTGTCGTAGTCGACGTCCTTGTGCAGTGGCGACACGACCCAGCCGATGTGGCTCCACCAGAAGCCGTCGCGCGGCGAGTGGGGATCGCGGGCTGCGTCGGTGTAGCGGTGATGCACCCGGTGGTTCGCCGCCCACCACAACGGACCCTTCTGCGCCGCCGCCGCGCCGCCGAACGCGAGCACGAACTGCATCACCCGGCCGACGCGAAAGGACCGATGCGCGAAGTAGCGGTGGTAGCCCGCCGTGATGAAGAACACACGCGTCACGTAGAACACGACGAACACCACGACCGCCTCGCGGGTGACGCCGGTCCAGATCGACACCAGCGGCAGGAGCTGGACGAGCAGGAACGGCAGCGACGCGCGCCATTGGATCCGGCGGTCGCCCGGTGCAGCGGGCGCCTCGATCAGTTGTGCCATGGGAGACCCTCCATCGGCCGCGCCCGGCGCCCGGAGGGTCCACCATAACCTACCTACAGGTAGGTAGCCACATCAGGGTTCGTCGTCCGGCGAGCGTTCGGACCCGAGGTCCACCAGCGGCGTCAGGTTCGAGCCGGTCGGCATCACGAGCGTCGTCGCGTTCCCGTTGACCGCGAGCTCGCGCAGTGCCTGGATGTACTGGAACTGCAGGTACTCCGGAGTGAGCTCGCCTTCGGAGCAGGCACCCTGGGCGAGCGGGACGATCGCAGTGATCGGGCCGCTCCCCCGGTCGACCGACGCGATCTCGCCCCCACACGTGAGGATCTGGCGGGCGTCGGCGTTCGCGAGCGCCTGCACGCGGGTGATCTCGGCCGCCTGCTGCGACGCCGCGAGCTCGAACCGCTGCTGCTCCGCCCGCTGCTGGGCAGCGACCTTGGCGTCGACCGCCCGCTGGAGTTGCTCGCTCAACGCCACCTCACGGAGCTGGAAGTCGCGCAGGACCAGACCACGCGGCTCGAGTTTGCTCGCCATGCACTCGGCGACGTCGGCTTCGACGTCGTGCCACTTCGACGTCGCCGCCTCGACCATGTCGTAGTTGGTGAACTCCGAGCGGATGCAGTTGCGCGCCGACGGCCGCACGATCTTCTCGAGGTAGTTGGTACCGACCTGCCGGTAGACGTAGCCGACCTGCTCGGGATCGACGTCGTACAGGACAGTCGCGTCGATCTTGGCGGCACCGCCGTCGAGGCCCTGCACCGCGACCGAGTCGTCCGCGTTGCGTGCGCCTTCGCCCTTGATCGCGGACATCGTGTAGCTCTCGGTCCGCACGTTGATGTTGCGCGTCACCGTGAACGGCCACGTCACGTGGATACCCGGTCCGAGCGAACCACCCGGGTCCCCGAGGAACACCGGCACCGCGCGGTTCCCGGGCGGGACGATGTGCACCGACGACCAGACGAAGACGACGGCGAACGCGATTCCGAGCAGCACGAGGCCCTTGCGCGTGGTGAACGGTCCGATCGCCCCGCGCAACCGAAGGAGCCGCCCGCCCGACCGTTGTCCCTTGTCGGCATCGGAGACCCATTGGCCCCGCCAGTTGAAATGCCCTCTTCGTTCCTCGGATCTGCTGTCGTCGTCCATGACGACCGAACGTACGACCGCTCAGATGAGAACGCGATGAGAACGCGTCCGTATGCTCCCGACATGCGCGTGCTCGTCGTGGAGGACGAGATGAAGATGGCCGCGCTGCTGAAGCGTGGTCTCGAACGAGAAGGCTACGCCGTCGACCTCGCCTCCGACGGGCGCGAGGCCCTGTGGGCGGCGAGCGAAGTCGCGTACGACGCCGTCCTGCTCGACGCGATGATCCCCGAGCCCGACGGCTACCAGGTCTGCCGGCACCTGCGCGCGGACGGCAAGTGGATGCCGGTGCTGCTCCTGACCGCGCGCGACGGCGTCGCCGACCGCGTGCGCGGACTCGACGCGGGCGCGGACGACTACGTGACGAAGCCATTCGCGTTCGCCGAGCTGTTCGCCCGCCTGCGAGCGTTGCTGCGCCGCGGCGCGCGTGAACGGCCGGTGGTGCTGACCGCCGGTGATCTGCGGCTCGATCCGGCACGTCGGACCGCCGCGCGCGGAGAGACCGCGATCGACCTGTCCCCGAAGGAGTTCGCGCTCCTGGAGCTGTTGATGCGCCGTGCCGACGACGTGCTGACACGGTCGACGATCCTCGAACACGTGTGGGACTTCGCGTACGACGGGACGTCGAACGTCGTCGACGTCTACGTCCGCTACCTGCGCGAGAAGATCGACCGCCCGTTCGGGCGCGCCAGCGTCGAGACCGTTCGGGGCGCGGGCTACCGGCTTCGAGCCGACGGAGGCTGACGATGGCGCGTGTCTCGTTCCGCGCGCAGATCGCGACGCTGTTCGGCGTCACGGCGACGGCCGTGCTCGTCGGGGGGCTCCTCCTCGAGGAGGAGCTCCACGTCGTCGTGTTCCTCGGCGTCGCGCTCCCCCTGTACGCCGTCGCGGTCGGCGTCGCGGCCTGGGTCATCACGGGCATCGCGCTGCGCCCGGTACGCCACATGACACGGGAGGCCGACGCCATCACGCTCGAACGCCGGGGTCGCCGGCTTCCACAGCTTCCGGGCGACGACGCGCTCGCCGATCTCGCCCGCACGCTCAACCAGATGATCGACCGGATCGAGGCGACGGTGGCGCACGAGCGCGGCTTCGTCGACGACGCGAGCCATGAGCTCCGCACGCCGCTCGCCGTCCTGCGCGGCGAGCTCGAGCTCGCGCTGCTCGACATCGACGATCCCGAGGCCCTCGAACGCAACGTGCGCAGCGCGCTGGAAGAAGCCGATCGCCTCTCCGGTCTCGTCGACTCACTGTTGGTGCTCGCGCGCTCTGATGCGGGCCAGCTCGGCGACCGCACCGAAGACGTCGATGTCCTCGCCGCGGCACGCGCGGTCGTCGCGCGGACGTCGATGGGGAGGCGCAAGACGGTCGCGGTCACCGGCACGTCGGCGGTCGTCGCCGCCGACCGTTCACTCATCGAACAAGTGATCGCGAACCTCGTCCGAAATGCGTTGCGCCACGCCCGCTCCGAGGTACTGGTCGACGTCGGCGTGGGCGCAGACGAGGTGGTGCTGCTGGTAGCCGACGACGGCCCGGGATTCGACCGCGAGATGCGCCGGCGGGCATTCGACCGCTTCGCACGCAGCGACCGCGCCCGCGGCCGGCGCGCCGGGGGAACCGGTCTCGGCCTCGCGATCGTCGCGGCCATCGCATCGGCGTTCGGAGGGCGCGCCGAGGCGCGCAACGGGGAACCGCTGGGGGGCGCACGGGTGACCGTGCGGTTCCCGCAGCCCGCGTCGCCGCCGTACGTCAGTCGCGCGACGCCAACGGGACGAGCTCCTGGCGGAGCACCTTTCCGGCCTCGTTGCGAGGCAGCTCGTCGACGCGCGTGAACCCGGCCGGCACCTTGTACGGCGCGAGCCGCGCGCGAGCGTGATCCCGCAACGCGTCCGCGTCGAGGTCGCCGGACGCGACCACGAACGCCCAAGGAACCTCCCCGAGTCGCTCGTCCGGAACACCTGCGACGGACACGTCGACGACCGAAGCGTGCTCGCGCAGCACCTCCTCGACCTCGTCGGGGAACACCTTCAGCCCGCCGCGGTTGACCATCGCGCTCACCCGGCCCTCGATCCAGACGAAGCCGTCGGCGTCGACGCGGCCGAGGTCGCCGGTCCGCAGCCACCCGTCGTCGGTCACGCGCCCGGCGAGGGCGGCGTCCTCGGGCGGCATGCGTGCGGTCGATCGCAGCTCGATCTCACCGACCTGGTCCGTCGCAGCCAGCGAGCCGTCGTGGGCACGGACCCGCACGCTGATCGCGGCGTGGGGGCGCCCGACCGCACCGAGCTTCGTCTCGCCGAACTGCTTCCAGTCGGCCGCGGTCCATCCGATCGCCTCGCCGCCGAGCTCGGTCTGCCCGTAGCCGTTGAGGATCGCGACGCCGAACCGCTCGTGGAAGCGCCGGGCGTGCGCCGGCGACAACGGCGCCGAGACGCTCCGGACGTAGCGCAGCGGTTCGAGCGACCTGATGGTCTCGTCGTTCGCGAGCATGACGAGCGCCGCCGGCGGGAGCACCGACGACCTGATCCCGTATGCGGCGACGAGGCGGGCGAACTCACGTGGCTCGAATCGTTCCATCAGGACGACGGGCACGCCGAGGCGGAACGCGAACAGGACCTGGTAGATCCCGGCCCACAGCGAGAGCGACATCGGCACCAGGTTGGGCATGCGGGCGGCGGTGCCGCGTCCGCCACGCAACGATCCGATGACGCTGTCGAGCAACTCGACGACGGTGTCGTGGCGCAACGGCACCGCCTTCGGGCGACCGGTCGTGCCCGACGTGAACTGGACGATCGCGTTCGCGGCGTCGAGGGACGGGGCGTCGGCCCGCCCGCCCCGCACGTCGACGGGATCCAGAGCCATCAGGACGCCCGCCACGCCGGTCGCGTCGACGATGCGGGCGACCTCGTCGGCGGGCGCGCGCGGGTTGAGCGGCACGAACGTCGCACCCGCCTGCCAGACCCCGAACCACGCGGCGATCGCATCCGGCGTGTTCGGCATGCAAACGCCGACGGCGCGGCCCTGGAACCCCCGTTCGCGCAGGGCGCCGGCGACCACACCCGCGAGTCTGCGCAACTCGGCGCGCGTCGTCTCGACGCCGTCACGGATGACCGCGACCTCGTCGTCGGGCCCGTCGAGCAGATCGGTGAGCGCCATCGCCATCACAGTACGTTTCCCGCCATGTCCGACTCCCGTCCTGCTCCCCTCGCCGGGCTGCGCATCGTCGAGGTCTCGATGCTCGGTCCCGGCGCGCTCACCACGCACCTCGCCGACCTCGGCGCCGACGTCATCAAGGTCGAACCGCCTCAAGGCGACTACGGACGCCGCATGACCTGGCCGATCGTCGAAGGGGTCTCGCTGCTGTTCCTCCACATCAGCCGCGGCAAGCGCAGCATCGTGCTCGACCTGCGCACCGAGGCCGGGCGAGAGGCGTTCCTCGACCTCGTGCGCGGCGCGGACGCCGTCGTCGAGGGCATGCGGCCCGGTGGCCTCGACCGGCGCGGGCTCGGGTTCGACGACCTCCGCAAGGTGAACCCGCGCATCGTGTTCGCGACGATTTCGGGGTACGGCGCGACCGGCCCGTACCGCGACCTCCCCAGCCACGGCATCGCGTACGACGCGTGGGCCGGCATCGTGCAGCCTGAGGTCGACGCCGAGGGTTTCGCGTACATGCCCGAGCACGTCTCGATCGGTATCAACGCCGGACCGCTGTTCGGCGCGCTCGGCCTGCTCGCCGGCGTGCTTCGTGCGCGCGAGACCGGCGAGGGCTGCCAGCTCGAGATCGCGCAGTCGGACGCCGCCGCCGCGATCGACTGGTTGCGATCGGAGACGTGGAAGGCCTACGAGCGCCCGGAGTCGGAGGTCACGGGGAACGAGGCCGACAACTACGAACGGCGCGCGCCGGGGACCGCCGGCATGCAGGACGGGGTCCGCTACCAGTTCTACGCCACCGCCGACGGCCACGTGCTCTTCATGGCGTCGGAGCAGGAGTTCTGGAGGAACTTCTGCGAAGGCGTCGGCCGGATCGATCTCTTCGAGCGCTGGCCGGGGTCGAAGTACGCCGACCACGCCCGCGGCAACAAGGAGCTGCGCACGATCCTGCGCGAGATCTTCGCGACGCGCACGACGGCGGAGTGGATCGAATTCGGCAAGGCGCACAACACACCGCTCGTCCCGGCGAATTCACCGAAGACGCTGCCCGACGACCCCCAGTTCCAGGCGCGCTTCGAGTGGCTGCCGGCGGCGCGACTGGGCGCCGACATGCTGCCGACACCGATCAAGTTCGTCGACGAAGAGCTCCCCGTGCCGTCGAAGGCGCCGAGCGTCGGTCGGCACACTGAAGACGTCCTGCGAGGGCTCGGCTGGGACGCCGCGCGTATCGAGCGCGCCCGCGCCGCGGGAGCGTTCGGCTGACGCGGCGGCGCCTCAGGAAACGCGCCGCCGGCCGGCTTGCGCGTGGTCGTGGGCGCGCCGGATCGAACGCGACGTCCATGTCGCATTCCCCGGGGGCGAGACGGCATCGGGCTCGAACGTGTACTGCTCGATCCAGTCGAGGTACGCCGGCGCCGACTCGGCGCGCTGGCGCTCGAGCCGCTTCGCCTTGCGCGTGGACGTGTGCCTCGATGATCGGTGCGAGAAGAGCCCCACGGTTCCGCCTCCTGTGACCTGGCGGTGGAGACTACGCAAACCTCGCACGTGCCGCGTGGATACCGCCCGGCGTAGATTCGGCGCATGCTCCAGTTCGATCCGCTCGACGAGTACCCGATCCACCAGGTTCCGCTGCCGATGCGGTACGTCGCGACGAGCGACCGGAACGTCTACGACCGGTGCATCTTCCAGGGCGTCGACCACGAGGCCGACGCGTACTTCATCACCGGCCTCGGCGTGTACCCCAACCTCGGCGTCATCGACGCGTACGCAACCGTCCGTCGGGGCGGCCGCCAGTGGGCCGTGCGCGCGTCGGGCGCGCGGCCCGGCGACAAGCTGCGCCAGGAGGTCGGCCCGTACCGCATCGAGGTCGTCGAGCCGTTCCGGAAGCTCCGGCTGATCTGCGAGGCCGACGAGCACGGCATCGGCTTCGACCTGATGTACGAGTCGGAGTACGGCCCGATCGCCGAACCACAACACGTCCGCCGCCAGGGCGACCGCATCCTGCTCGACGCGTCGCGCTTCGCGGGCGTCGGGACGTGGTCGGGCGAGCTGCGCGTCGGCGGCGACACGGTGCGCGTGACACCGGACCGCTACACCGCGACCCGTGACCGTTCGTGGGGCATCCGCCCGGTCGGCGAGGCGGAGCCGCCGGGCCGGCCGAACGAGTTCGGCGGCATGTGGTGGTGCTGGGTGCCGCTGCGCTTCGACGACTTCGCACTGCACGTCATCCTCGAGGAGGACCGCACGGGCGCGCGCAACACGAACTTCGCCGTGCGCGTGTGGCCCGAGGCGACGGGCAAGCCGGTCGAGCAGCTCGGGTGGCCGCTGCCCGAGATCACCTACGCGCCCGGGACGCGCAACCCGACCCACGCGTCGATGGAGCTCACCGGTCGGGACGGCAAGGCCCACACGCTCGAGATCGAGCCGCTCATCGGCATCCCGCTCAAGGTCGGGTGCGGGTACGGCGCCGACCCCGAGTGGACGCACGGCGTGTGGAAGGGCGTGCACTGGGTGGAAGGCTCGGAGTACGGCTACGACGACCCCGCGGTCACCGGCCGCGCCGCGTTCTCGTTGTGGGACCACGTCGCACGCGTCACCTTCGACGGCCACGAGGGATGGGGCATCTTCGAGCACGGCTGCATCGGCCCCCACGAGCCGTCCGGCTTCACCGACTTCGCGTAGCGAGCGCGCGCTTGTCGATCTTGCCCATCGACGTGAGGGGAAGCGCGTCGACGACGACGAGGCGGTCGGGCGACTTGTAGTCGGCGAGCGTGCGCTCGCAGTGGGCGCGCAGTTCCTCGAGGTGCGGTACGACCCCGGGTGCGGCGACGACGTACGCGACACCGATCTCACCGAGCACGGTATCGGGCATCCCGACGACCGCCACCTGCGCGACGTCCGGGTGCGCGCCGAGCACCCGCTCGACCTCGGCCGGATACACGTTGTACCCGCCGCGGATGTACATCTCGCTCTTGCGACCGACGAGCGTCAGGTAGCCGTGCTCGTCGAGCCGCCCGAGGTCGCCGGTCCAGAGCCAGCCGTCGTCGTCGAGGACCTCCCGGGTGCGTGCGTCGTCGCGCCAGTAGCCGCGCATCACGGCACCCGACCGGCAGCGCACGCGCCCGATCACTCCGACGGGCACCGGCCGGCCCGCGTCGTCGACGACCTCGAGCTCGACGTTCACGCGCGGGCGGCCGACCGTCGCCGCGACCACCTCGGGCGAGTCGCCGGGCCGGGTCCCGGTCGTGATCGCCGCTTCGGTGCTCGTATAACCGATCACCACGGGGCAGCCGAGGCGGCGTTGCATCTCGCGCACGAGGTCGGGCGGCACGGTCGCCGCGCCCGTTCCCGCGATGCGAAGCGCGGACAGGTCGGTCGCGTCGAAGTCGGGGTGGTCGAGCACCAGGCGCCACTGCGTCGGCACGCCTTGCCCCACGGTGACCCGCTCGCGCGCCATCAGCTCGAGCATGTCGCCCGCCTTCCACGGTGTCGGCGGGATGACCGTCGTGATGACCTTGTCGATCTCCTCCCACGGGCGCGACATGTACGCGACGTGCGCGAACGGAAGCGGTGAGATCCGCCGGTCGAACGGTGCACCGAGCTCGCACGCGCCGATCGCGACCGCCCGGAGGTTCGCGTGGTCGAACACCGCGCCCTTCGGCATGCCGGTCGTCCCGCTCGTCCACACGATCGCAACTGGGTCGTGCGCCTCGGGCTGCGGGAGCGGTACGGGAACGCGCGCCTCGGCGGCCGCCAGCGACGACCGCTCGAACACGATCGCGGTCCCGCCGTCGATCACGGCTCCGTCGTCGCGTACGAGCACGCGCGGCTCGGTGCGGGCGAGGATGCTCGCGACCTCGGCGGGACCGAGCCGCATGTTGATCCCCGTCGTGATCGCGCGCACGCGCATCGCGGCCTGGTAGCAGATCGCGTAGTCGACCGACGAGGGCATGTACAGCGCGACCACGTCGCCCGGCAGCACGCCTGCCTCGAGAAATACCGCCGCCACACCGTCCGCGGCGCGGTCCCACTGCGCGAACGTCAGGCGGCGCCCCGGCTCGACATAGGCCTCGTGCTCCGGGTAGCGCCGCGCGACGTCACGGAGCAGCGAACATGCGTCGTTGAACCCCATCATGTGTGCGTCAGCGACGCATCGTCACATCGGTGGGAGGCCGAGCTTGCGGTGGTCCCACGTGATGGTGCGGTCGACGTGGAGCTTCACGACCACCCGCTTGTTGAGCATCGCCTCGACGAACGGCTTCATCTCGTCGGTGTAGGGGCCCGTGTAGCGCTCGAAGACACTGATGCCCAGCGTCCACATGCGCTCGGGATCGTCGATGATCTCGCCGCGGCCGACGAGCGTGACGCCGCGCAGCTGGTCGTAGCTGTCACCGGCCTCGAAGCAGAACGTGCAGTTGGGGTTGCGGCGCAGGTTCACGACCTTCTGGGCCTTCGCCTTCGACTCGATGGCGACCGCGTCGTCGAGGAAGCCGTACCACATCGCGACGGAGTGGATGGATCCGTCGGGGTTCAACGTCGACATCGTCGCCGTGCGCTGTTCGTGAAGGAACGCGACGATCTCGTCGTGCGACATCTTGATCAGATCACGTTGCTTCTGGCCGTGGCCCATGGCGGGGTTCGACGCGGTCATGTGCCCGTCCTCATCGGTAGGTCCTCTCGTAGAGCAGCACGTGCCGGCGCCTGACGAACAACCAGTGGTCGTTCCGGCGTTCGTACGTATCGTGGTACTGGATCGACTGTACGAACCACTCGCCACCGCGCTCGATCTCACCGCGGCACGAGACGATGCCGCGCGCGTGGACGCGGTCGAGCACGTCGATCACATGGTTCGTCACGTGCAGAATCGTCGTGCCGAGCGGGGCGAGCTGGTCCTCGAAGTTGGCGCGCAGCGCGTCGTGCCCACGCTCGGTGCGCCCGACCTGGACGTCGTCGACGAACAACGAGACCAAAATGGAGAGATCGCGGCCGTCGACCGCGAGCGCGTAGCGGGAGGCGAGCTGGCGGATCTCCTCGTGCGCGACGAGCCAGGCGACCGGATCGAGAGCCAAGGCGGGGAAGGTACCCCGGAACGGCGATGCACCCGGGGGGAACGCCGGGGCCGGGCGGCTATCCCCGGCGTTCCCTTACCGGTGCTGCAGGGGGTCCGAGCACGCCGTGCGGGGGGCGGCGCCCCGGACCCGGTTCCGGCTTCCCCCTTCCGAGCGAGCGGTAAACACCCGACGGAGGATTTTTGCGGCGCCCGGATCTGAACCTCGTCTGAGAGCCCGCGCCTCCGAGCGCAACCGCGGCGCGCCGGTACCGTTGCGCGATGGCGACGCCGCCGCCCGGGCTGAGGCCCATGAACGCCATCGCCGCGCCCGACCCGCCGTCCGGCCCGGGATGGGCCTGGGAGCTCAAATGGGATGGCATCCGGGCGCTGGCGTACGTCGTCGGGGACGAGCTCGCCGTGTTCACACGCAACGGCAACCAGGTGACGCACCGGTACCCCGAACTGGCGCCTCTCGGCGGCGCGCTCGCCGGCCGGGACGCGGTGCTCGACGGCGAGATCGTCGCGTTCACCGACACGGGAACGCCGAGCTTCGAGCTGCTGCAGCGGCGCATGCACGTCGAGAGCCCGCCCGCGATTAGGCGGCTCGCCACGGAGGTCCCGGTCGCGTACGTCCTGTTCGACCTCCTGTGGCTCGACCGTTCGCTGCTCTCGGAGCCGTACCGGGCGCGGCGGGCGCTCCTCGCCGGGCTCGACCTCACCGGACCGAACTGGCAGACACCACCGAACGAGGAGGGTGACGGCGCGGCGATCATCGGCGTCAGCCGCCAGTTCGGTCTGGAGGGAGTCGTCGGCAAGCGGGTCGACAGCATCTACGAGCCGGGCCGGCGCTCCCGGGCGTGGGTCAAGGTGAAGAACGTCCGCCGCCAGGAGTTCGTCGTCGGAGGATGGCTGCCCGGCGAGGGCGCGCTCGCGGGAACGATCGGCTCGCTCGTCATCGGCTACCACACCACCGACGAGACGAAGCGTCCGGTGCTCCAGTACGCGGGACGGGTCGGCAGCGGACTCACCGAGCGCGACCGCGCGGAGCTCGCCCGCGTATTCGCGCGTTGCGCGCGTGAATCGAGTCCGTTCGGTGCAGGGACGCCGCCGAGGGAGACACGATTCGTCGAACCGATTCTCGTGGTGGAGGTGAAGTTCACGGAGTGGACGGCGCTCGGCGTCGTCCGTCAGCCGACATTTGTGGCGTTTCGCACCGACAAGGAGCCGGCGGACGTCGTGCGTGAAGACATCTGACGCGTCACGGCGCTTTACCGGTCTCGGGCCGACTGCGAAACTGCGCGAGCCGCGGAGTGGGGTTCCGAACACGGAGGGCCGGGGCCGCGAGCGCGGGATCGAAAGGATGGGCGGTGCCCGACGACGTCGCACGCGGTCAACGCGATGCACCCGACCGAGTCGATCCTCCCCAACTGATCGGTGCCGACAGTTGGGACGAGCTGACGGTGCGCGAGCGCCGGCTCGCCGAAGCCGCCGCGCTCGTCAACACGCTCCTCCAGGCTGCCCCCGTCGGCTTCGGGTTCGTCGACCGTGACCTCCGGTTCCAGCGCGTGAACCGGGAGCTCGCACGATTCGCCGGACACACCGTCGAGTCGTTGCGCGGCTGTCCGGTCGAGACGACCGCGTTCGGGACGCACACCGTCGCGCCGGCGATGCGCAGCGTCCTCGCCACGGGCGACGCGGTGATCGACCTGCCGGTCCGCGACGGCGCCCGGCACCTGCTGTTCAGCCTGTTCCCGGTCGACAACGCGAAGGGCGAGCGCGCCGGTATCGGCGTCCTGGCGCTCGACGTGACCGACAGGGCTCGGTTCATCCAGCGTCTCCAGGCGCTGGCCGACGCCGCGGTCGGGATGTCGTCGCTGTCGGTCGACGAGGTGCTCTCGCTCGTCTCCGAACGCGTGTCCGCGATCCTCGACGCGGCACGAGTGGTCGTCACGACCACGATCGACTCCGGGTCGTTCGAGGGTTCGGGCGACTGGCTCATGGCGCCGCTCGTCGGTCGCCGCGGTCGGCGCATCGGCTTGATCCGCGTCGCAGAACGCCGCGACGGGCGCGACTTCGACGAGGCCGACGAAGCGACGCTCGTGCAGCTCGCACGGTTCGCGTCGATCGCGATCGAGAATGCACGCCTGCACCGCGAGACCGAACGTGCGGAACGGCGCTACCGCTCGCTCGTCGAATCATCGAGCGAGCTGCTGTTCGTCGTCGACGCGGAAGGACTCTGCCAGCAACGCAGCGAGAGCTGGGAGGAGTTCACCGGGCAGTTCTGGCCCGAATACCAGGGACGAAACTGGTTGGAGCGCTACCACCCGGAGGACCGTGAGCGAGTCGCAGGCGAGTGGGCGCACGCGATCGCGCGAGGCAGTTTCTTCGCCACCGACGCGCGGCTGTGGCACGCGCCGAGCGGCGCGTACCGGCACATCCGCCTCCAAGCCGCCCCCGTGCGCGACAGCGACGGTGCGATCGAGGAGTGGATGAGCACCGCCGACGACATCGAGGACCGGGTCCAGGCGCAGCGGCTCGAAGAGGCGCAGCGCATCGCCGGATACGGCAGCTTCACGGTCGACGTCGCGACCGAGTGGGTGTCGGTCTCGCGCGAGGTCAACCGCATCGCCGGGCTCCCCCTCGACAACCCGGGGTTCACGCTCGACGAGGCGCTCGCGCTGCTGCTGCCCCACGATCGACCGTCCGTCGAGGACGCGATCGTCCAGCTCGAAGCCGGACGACCGATGACCGTCGACGACGGCCGGCTCGTCCGCGCCGACGGCAGCGTCCGCGTCGTCGTCGCGTCCGCGGAACCCGTGCTCGACGCGACCGGCCGTGTCGTGGCGTTGCACGGGACGGTGCGCGACGTCACCGAGGAGCGCGCGATCGCGGCGCTCCAGCGCGAGCGCCGCATCGTCGTGGCGCTCCAGGAGGCGCTGCTCCCCGAGCGTCTGCCCGACGTGCCGGGCCTCGACATCGCGGCGCAGTACCGCGCCGCGAGCGACACCGCCGTCGGCGGCGACTGGTACGACGCCTTCGTCCTCCCCGACGGGGAGGTCGCGTTCGTGATCGGCGACGTCACCGGGCACGGCGTCACGTCCGCGGCGGCGATGAGCCAGGTGCGCACGGCACTGAGGGCCTACGCGCTCGAAGGCCACGCTCCTGCGCGCGTGCTGGCACTGCTCGATCGGGTCGTCGTCGAAACCGTTCCCGACGCGTTCGTCACCGTGATCCTCGCAATGCACGACCCCGGCAACGGCTCGCTGCGAATGGCGCGGGCCGGCCATCCGCTGCCGCTGTTGCGAACTGCGCGAACCGTGGAGGTCCTCGACGTCCCGGGCGCACCGCCGCTGGGCACCGGCTACGCCGCGCGCCAGCGCGAGCACGAACTGGCCCTTCCGCCCGCGGCCGAGCTCGTGCTCTACACCGACGGCCTCGTCGAGCGGCGCGGGGCGAGCATCGACGAAGGCGTCGCCCGCGCGTGCGCGGCGTTGCGGCGCTCCGACGCCTCGTCGGCCGCAGCGTTGTGCGGCGTGCTCGTCGACTCGTGCGTCGACGCCCGCACCGCCGACGACGTCGCCGTCCTCGTGATCCGCCGCCTGGGCTCGTCACCGACCGGCGCTTCGTCGATCGGTGGCACCTGACTGACCGCGAGGCCGGCCCGCGCGGCGG
>Ga0073934_10002748_pt1 | contig 35192 bp, 23 predicted proteins | sample LarsenN4metaG_FD_76834 | JGI IMG/M metagenome (GOLD analysis project Ga0073934, IMG submission 76834) | Hot spring sediment bacterial and archeal communities from British Columbia, Canada, to study Microbial Dark Matter (Phase II) - Larsen... ... | reverse complement strand
GGAGTGTGGGGAGTGTGGGAAGTGTGGGGAGTGTGGGGAGTGTGGGGAGTAATCTTCCCCCTCTTCCCCCTCTTCCCCCTCTTCCCACCCCTCCCCCTCTTCCCCCTCTTCCCACCCCTCCCCATCTTCCCCCTCTTGCTCCCCTTTCTCCCTTTTTGGGAGAAAGGGGTTGGGGGATAGAGGGCAATAGCCATCCTAAATCAATCGAGAAATAAGCCCTCACCCCCCTCTCTCCCAGGTAGGGAGAGGGGAGAAGCCCATCCTACAGAACTGTGTTCATAATGGCGTTAGACGGGCTGTTTCTGGATTATATCGGAATTGGTCAATGGTTCCGTCCTGGATTTTGGAAATGGCCTCCTCAATGGCTGCCAAAGGCACCAGAAACCACTCCCTAGGCTTCACGGGGGTATCAAAGCGATCGCGCAATTCCAAATCTAACTGAGCTGAGGCGAAAAACTTCTGTAGGATGGCCTCAAGTTTTTTTCGGTTAATATTGGCCAGTTTAAAAGTTGCCACAATTTCCACATCCGCCAACAGATAAGTAGGGTCATTTTTAGCATTAGCAATGCGCTTTTTTACATCGCCTCCCGTCACGCCAATTTTATGAATTACCGACCGCTTTTGAGCAACAAAAGGATGCTCAGACTGGCTCCGCAATACATAAATATAGCCAGTGGCTAAGTCGGTTTCTGGGTCAACTTCTGCGGTGGCTTTTGCCGGACCTTCTGCTGCCGCCTGAAAGGAAAATAACGGACCTAAATCTGCTAAATCTAGCTTAGTAATGCGACGGCTGGTTTTATCCTTATTTAAGGCGCGTTGAAATGAACGAAACAGGGGATTGCTCTCGGTGCCATTGTCATAAATCACCCGCAACCGGCAATTTCTCAGACCATAGTCACTAATAAACATCTCTCCCATCTCGGCTACCAAGACTTTTTGTCCCTCAAGAACAAACAAATCCCCTTCATTGATAGTGGCATAATCCTGATATTTCACCGTTTGCCGTTCCCCAGTCTTTAACTGGCGCTGCACTTCGGCAAAGATGGGTTTAAATTCAGCAAAATCCTCGCAGGGAAACCGCTGGGCAACTTCTTCGGCGGCTTTGATTTCCTGGCGGGAACGCACATGGGTAAGCTGAGTAATCTCATTCTCAGACTCAGCATCAACCCCCAACTGAGCCAACAGTGCGGCATCAATCTGGTCTTCTGCTAAGTCTGATGCTAGGGTAAAACTGGCATCATTTTCCGCATTTAAAAGCCCTTGGGAGTCTATGGGTTCTAGGAGGGCGCGACATTCTGCCGATTCCCGCAGGCGCTCTAGTCGCACCGCATAGAGACGCTCGAAAATATCGCGATCGTCCCCATGTTGGGGCAATCTCCCTTTTTCGGCAACAAAGCGATCGATTTCTTCAAAACCGGCGATGATTCGCTCGTCTCTGGGGGACTGTTGGCTGGTTGGTTCCGGGTCGATATCTACCCCCAATTCAGCCAGCAATTCTAAATCTTCATCGGTGGTGGATTTGGCTGTGGACTTAGGCATAGCCTTCTACCTGTTCTATGTACTGACCTGCTCTCGATGTCCCAAGCATTGTTATCGATTCCGATAATACTGAGTAGATTTTGATTCTATATTATCAATATCAGCATCTTTTCGTTAATAAGCCCCTTGCTGCCAGAAGGAAAATAGGGACCCTGCATCTAGCTTAGTGGTGCGACGGCTGGCTGGATCATGATTTAAGACCCGCTGGAGCGATAGGCATTTTTTTCCTCGTTGTTTGCCTCCTCGTGTTCAGATTCAGCAATACCGTCCTGTAGTTGTGGCGGGTTTTGTAACTGTTGAATCAACCAACTGGCGGCGGCGGTGTTGGTTTCGGTGGTCATTCGTTCCAGGGTTTGTTCTAGGAGGGCGATCGGCAAACCCGTCAACACCTGGGATTGTGCGATCGCTTCATAATGCCCCAATGAGTTCAAAGCAAAAGCAAAAATCCGCTGTCCTTTCACATCAACCACCCAATATTCAGGAATCCCTAAGCTGGCGTAGAGTTGCTTTTGCTCATCCAAGTCAAGGCTGAGAGTAGTATCGGCAATTTCCCCCACCAAGTCGGGCAAACGGTGGCGACGCAAGTCAATCCGACGCGGTTCTCCCGGTTGCCATTTGGGAATATTATCACCTTTGTATAGGACTAAATCCGGCGCACAGGCGTGGGTATCTGGGCGTTCAATAACACAGCGACCATAGGATTGCAAGACAAACTCAGGATGCAGGAACACCCAAGCAAAGAAAATCATGGTCATTAAATCACTGAACGAAGCATGATTTAGTCCTTCTGCACCCATATCTACCCACAACCATCCTTGATGAAATGAGATTTTGCGCCAGTCTATAGCCTCGTCATCTCGAATCGCCACATAGTCTTGCCAGGTGGCGTTATGGCGTTGCAGGATAGAGTTTGGGGGGGTGGGTTTTTCTAGGGAGAGAGTCATATGTCACCTCCAGATGAGTTCGGACAGGGAGAATTAATTTTTTCATTATACAAGTCGAATTTCCCTCATCCCCTAGCCCCTTCTCCCAAGGTGGGAGAAGGGGGACAAGAGGCATTTTCTCCCCTCTCCCAACCTGGGAGAGGGGACGGGGGTGAGGGCAATCTAATTAGTTACAGTCTAACTTAGCCCTTTCTTTCCTCCTTAACTTGCCGTTGCAGGAAGGCAATCCCTTCTGCCATGCGTTTTTCCCAAACATCCACAGCGGTGAGGGACGGCAGCCTACCTCTTTCCTGTTTGAACCGTATCGCCCGTCTTGCCAATTCTCGCGCTTCTTCTACGGTGAGATTGACTCGTTTTGCCGCGATCGCCTCCGCCACAAGTTTTAGCCGTTCTTCGCTCATAGACTTAGCCAGAATCGCATAGGCTTCCCCAAAGGGATTGATCCGGTCAATCAAATCAATATCTAAGTCTGTCACCGAGAGGGCGAATTTCCTTACCCCATCAATCAGGGCAGTATTTTTCCCGGCTACGTCCTCCCCTTCGTTGCTGGTTTTCTTAGCTTGTTGAACCAAGTTGAGAGCGGCTACGGCGTGTTGGCGGACAGCTTCTTGATCCGCTTCATCGAGGTTGGGTAATTTCTCTTGAATAATTTTACCCATCCGTAATTGGGTTAGCTCTTCTGGCACCAATTCTTCATCAAATAGACCCCGCTCGACAGTCGGTTTATCTTGCACAAAAGCCGTCACCAGTTCGGTTAAGTCTTCCCGACAGATGCGCTGGGCTTCTGGGGTTTTCGGCACAGCTAACCCCTTAATTTCTAGCTGAATTTGCCCGGTTTCTAGATTAACGCCCACGTTGCAGCGACTGGGATTGTAGCCATTTTCCCCGTAGTCCAAACCTGGAGTAGGTTGGTTATCGGGGCGCTTAGGTTTGAATTCAAAGCGCGGCGCGAGTACCTGTTCCATCAGTAGGCTGGCGGCGATCGCCTTTATCGTATCATTCACCGCCTCGGTGACGGCAGTTTCGCTGACATCGGGCTCAGCAATCAGGTTAGTAAACCGGGCGCGGGTTTTACCCGGTGCATCGCGGGTAGCACGGCCAATAATCTGGACAATTTCCGTCAAACTGGAGCGGTAGCCGATGGTTAAAGCGTGTTCGCACCAAATCCAATCAAAGCCTTCTTTGGCCATACCCAGGGCGATGATAATATCCACGCGATCGCGGTTATTTTTCTGGGTGGGGTCTTTGAGGGCGGCGGCTACCTTATCCCGCTTGCTGGGGTCATCATCCACCAAATCGGCAATCTGGATAATCTTGCCATCGGCGGTTTTTACCAGTTGAAATCCGGTCTGAGGGTCGGTGCCCTGCCATTCTCCCAGGGCTTCGATAATATGTTCCACTTCCCTGATTTTGTCTTTGGTACTCTCGCGGGAGTTAACGTTAGGAATATGCAGGATAGTTTTCTCATTGGGATTGAGTACCTGCATGATTTCATCGGTGTAGTTACCGGAATAAAAATAATAGCCAATATCCAATTGCTTCAGATATTGATAACCGTTTAGTTGTTCATAATAGGTATAGGTGACGGTGTGAAACTTGGCTTCATCTTCGGGATGTAGTACCGCTTCCGCGTCCCCCCGAAAATAAGAACCCGTCATGGCGACGATGTGGGTTTTATCGCGAGCCATGATTTGCCGGATATGATCCCCCAGTTTGTTGTCTGGGTTAGAGGAAACATGGTGAAATTCATCTACGGCAATCAGGCGATCGTCCAACATTTCCCCGCCAAACTTATCCACCGCAAAACGGAAAGTGGCATGAGTACAAACTAGGACTTTCGCATCACTTTCGAGAAAGGTTTTCACCGCATCCACTTTACCGCCGTCGGTTCCTGGTGCGTTGCAGAGGTTCCATCGGGGTTCAACGCGCCAATCGGCCCAAAAGCCGAACTGACTCAGGGGTTCATCGTGGAAACTAGAGCCGATCGCCTTCTCCGGGACAACGACGATCGCCTGTTTTAGCTTCTGGTGGGTCAGCTTATCCAGGGCAATGAACATCAGAGCCCGACTTTTCCCGGAAGCGGGGGGAGATTTAATCAGCAGATATTGTTCGCCCCGTTTCTGATAGGCGCGTTCTTGCATAGGGCGCATCCCCAGAGCGTTGATGCGGGTAGAGGTGCCATCATGGGCGTAGGTGACGGAAACGGAGGGAATCGCGATCGATTGGCTCATGGGTTGGCTGGATGTTTTATCTTGGTGCGCTTTTGTCATTTGTCATTTGTCATTTATCCTTTGTCATTTGTGAAGGCACAAGGGACAAGGGACAAGTGACAAATGACCAGTTAGGTGTGTCTGCAGCATCGGATGATGATATGATAATCAACCCGGGGCATCGTTTGAGTCGCGGCAACGCCTAGAAAGCGGTTCGCTACGGCAATGATGCTCGCCACGGGCAAATATTTTCCCCTGTGGCACCTCCGGCGCGCTTTGTATATGTGGCGCCTTGGGCGCGCACCCCCATAAAACATATGACGATCGTCGTTATCGACAATTACGACAGCTTCACTTACAACCTCGTGCAGTATCTCGGCGAACTCGGTTCTGAGTGGTCCGCTGCAGCGGATATTCAGGTTTACCGAAACGATCGGCTTTCCGTGGAAGATGTAAGAAACCTGCAACCAGCGGGAGTGGTGATTTCCCCCGGTCCCGGACGCCCGGAAGATGCGGGGATTTCCCTAGATTTAATCGCCCAATTGGGTCCTACTATGCCGATTTTGGGGGTTTGCCTCGGTCATCAGGCGATCGGACAGGTTTTTGGCGGTAACATCATCCGCGCCAAAGAACTGATGCACGGCAAAACTTCGTTAGTGACTCATTCTGGCGTCGGTGTCTTCCAAGGTCTGGAAAATCCCTTCACCGCTACCCGCTATCACAGCTTGGTAATTGAGCGAGACACTTGTCCTGAGATTCTGGAAATCACCGCCTGGACGGAAGACGGTACGATTATGGGGGTGCAACACCGCCAATATCCCCACATCCAAGGAGTGCAATTTCACCCGGAAAGTATCCTCACATCTTCGGGTAAACAGTTGCTGGGGAACTTTCTGCGCCAATTATAGTTTTTGTCAATGGCGTGGGAAAATTAGACCTGCTTAGAGGAGGAGAACGGATATGCAAAGGATTGACCGGCGACAGTTGCTGCGCTACGGAAAGATGGGTTTGTTGGCGGCTTTAGGTGGCAGTATCACCTCCCAATGGCTTCCCGCGCAGGCGCAAACCTCCTCACAAGTTGACCCAGGTCTGGTGGTGCGGTGGTTGGGTCATACTTGCTTTTTGTTCGCTGGTGAGGGGCAAAAATTTTTAGTCAATCCTTTTCGCCCGATCGGCTGTACCGCTGGTTACAAGCCCCCCAGGGAAATGGTAGATTTAGTTTTAGTTAGCTCCCGCCTCCTCGATGAAGGCAGTTATGAGGAATTACCGGGTAATCCCCGGGTGTTGCAGGAGTCCGGTGCTTATGAGTTTCGCGGTAAGGCCATTCAAGGTATCCGCACCATACACGATCGGGAAGGCGGACGCCGTTTTGGCATCAACATCGCCTGGACTTGGGCGCAAGCAGGCATCAAAATCGTCCACCTCGGGGGAGCTGCTGCACCCATCACCGCCGAACAGCAAATCCTCATGGGTCGTCCTGACTTACTCCTCATCCCCGTTGGCGGCGGACCGAAAGCGTATAATGCCGAAGAAGCCAAACAAGTCATCCAAACCCTCAATCCTAAACTAATTATTCCCACCCACTATCGCACCCAAGCCGCCGCCCCCAACGCCTGCGATATTGAGCCGGTAGATGAATTTCTTACTGTCATGTCTGGGGCCGCGAATATAGAAAAAGTCAATAGTGATTCTATTAGTTTAACCCCCGCCGATTTACCCCAAACAGGCCGGTTAATTAAGACTTTGAGTTATAAGTTTTGATTAGGCATTGGTCATTTGTCCTTGGTCATTTGTCCTTTGTCTCCCAGAAACCGGGTAAAACTTAAAATGACAAGGGACAAGTGACATTGGAAAAGTGACAAAATCTGCTATAATATATGTTATTCAGAAGTTCTGAATATTAAAAATACCTGTAATTTTACTGTGACACAATTTACTATTGACATTCCCAACTTGGGAGAGAAAGTTCTGCCCATTTTCGCTCGTCACGAAACTTTTCACCCGCGTTTTGGGTGGATAAAGAAAGGTTTTGATAAAGCCAAGGAAGACTCGGACGTGTTTCTGGCGGAAGATGCCACTGTACGCCTAGGAGTAGGCAAAAATATGGTGCGATCGATTCGCTATTGGTGCCGAGCCTTCAAAGTCTTGGTAGATGACAAACCAACGGAATTTGGGATGAAACTTTTAGATGATCAAGGCTGGGATCCGTTTTTAGAGGATCCGGCTTCTTTGTGGCTGCTACACTGGAATTTATTAAAGCCTACTTGCGAGGCGGCGGCTTGGTATTTTACCTTTAACGTGTTTCGGGCTGTGGAATTTTCCGCCAACGATTTATTTATGGCGGCTTGCAACTATAGGGAAACTCTGGCAACTAGGGGGGCGGAATCTTCCATCAATAAAGATGTTACCTGCATTCTGCGGATGTATGTGGAACAGCTCGTTAATTCGGGACCGAGTGAAGATTCTTTGGACTGTCCTTTTAGCCAACTGGGGCTGATCCACACGGCAGGAGATGCTAAGCAATATACTTTTCGCATTGGACAGAAGCGGAATTTACCTCCAGAAATCGTGGTGGCGGCTTGTTTGGAATACGCGGACTTGGTGGGGCGCAAGCAAAGGACGATCGCCCTGTCTCGCCTGCTGTATGATATGGGTAGTCCCGGAATGGTGTTTAAGCTGTCGGAAAGTGCTTTGAGCGAAGCGATCGAGCAAGTAGCGCGCCAGTGGGATAAAATCGCTATCTCGGACTCCGCTGGGTTAATTCAGTTTTATTTTACCGAAAGTCCCCGCCATCTAGCCGATGAAATTTTAGAGCAATATTACCACTCCACCAGAAGGGGTCACAAAAAATGAAAAGAATGTTATCTGAATATTTCAGCATCCATCGCCGTTATGCTCGCTCTATCAATATCGAGCGGGATTTAGAAAAATTGGAAGCCTTAGAAGGCTACATCATCACCGAGCGGTCTCTAGATGCCCTGCGGCGGATTTTAGCCGGATTTTCTAATCCAGAAGCCAACCGAGCTTGGACGTTAACCAGCGTGTACGGTACGGGCAAATCGGCTTTTGCTCACTATTTGCTTTCTGCTGTAGCTCCAGAAAAAGACCCCATGCGCCAGCAGGCTCTAGAAATTGCCCGGTTTGCCCTCGGTGCTGATAGTACCGAATATAAGTTGCTGACCAATAATATTCCCAGCCAAGGGTTTTTTAGAGCCGTAGTGACGGCGCAGCGAGAACCTTTAAGCCATACAATATTACGCGCACTACAGCGCGGCGCGGAAAATTTTTGGAAAAATCCCAAACAAAAAAACAAACAGCCAACCATCGCTCGCCTGGTGGATTTACAGGTAGAAATAGCTGCAAGTAAGAGCAGCATTAATGGCAAGCAAATAATCAACTTGGTTCAAGAGGTAGCACTAGCAGCCCAAACTCCGATTTTGCTGGTAATTGACGAGTTAGGAAAAAATTTAGAATTTGTTACCCAAAATCAGGGCGAGGAAGATTTATACTTGCTGCAGCAACTGGCAGAAATGCCGCGATCGGCTAAGACGCCGGTTTATCTGGTGGGTTTACTGCACCAAGCATTCGCTGATTATGGGGAAAGATTGGCGGCGGTGCAGCGCAACGAATGGGCGAAGATTCAAGGGCGATTTGAAGATATCCCCTTTAAAGATGCGCCTAACCAAATGATGCGGTTAATTGGGAAAGCCATTGACCAATCTCAGGGAAATAGTTTGGTTGGTACTATTACCAAACAATCTCAAGAATTATGGAAACAACTGCCACCATCACTCCGTGGTGATATGGGCGCGGATGTTTTGCAGGGAGCTTATCCACTGCATCCGGTGACGGCGTTGGTGTTGCCGGAGTTATGCACGCAATACGCCCAAAATGACCGCTCGTTGTTTACATTTCTCACCAGTGGCGAGCCTTATGGGTTGCAAAGATATTTAGAAGAAACAGCAGTTGAGAATGACTCACTAACCACCTTGAAGTTAGACCGGGTGTATGACTATTTTATCGAAGCGGTGGGCATGGGGATTACTTCAAGACCCAAGCTGCAGCGGTGGATAGAGGTGCAAGGGTTAATTGCTGATGTGAGCCGGACTTTAGATGCGGACAGTCTGCGGGTTTTGAAAGCGATCGGCACGTTAAATATTGTCACCACTACTGGCGTTCTCAGGGCAACTCGCTCCCTGGTCACGCTGGCAATGTGTGATGGGGGGAGTCAGGCTGAGCAGGCGACTTGGGAACAGGCGATCGACAATTTGCGACAAAAGGGAATCCTCACTTATCGGCGGCAAGTTGACGAGTTGCGCATTTGGGAAGGCTCCGATTTTAATGTTGACCTCGCTGTGTCCGAGTCGGTGGAGAAAGAGCGTTCTCCTCTGGCTTCCCTGCTCTCAAAGATTCGTCCTCTTCCTCCCTTAATAGCTCAACGTCACAGCTATAGAACCGGAACCCTGCGTTATTTTGACCGGCAGTATCTGCAAGGTGATGAGGATTTATCCCAACTGAAATGTGCTGTGGGGGATGCTGATGGTTTGATTGGTTATTGGGTAAATGAGAAATTACCGGCGCAAGTGCCAGCAACCACAACCGATGGCAAACCTCTGATTTTGGTCAGTGCTGCTAAATTGGACATCCTGCGCATCCAGGCAAGGGAATTTGCCGCCCTCAAGGACATTCAAGCCAAGGCTCCTGAGTTGCAAAGTGATGGAGTGGCGCGGCGGGAAATCCGCTATCGCTTAGCACAGGCGGAAACGCTGTTAGATGAAACTCTCAGTCAAGCGTTTGATGTGGCCGCATCTGAGAATTTTTGCTGGATTCAGGGGCAGCGAGCAACTATCGGCCATATCACTGATTTTAATGCTAAGCTGTCGGACGTTTGCGACTTGGTTTTCGACCAAAGTTTAGTTCTCTGGAACGAGCTGATCAATCGCCGCGAGCTGACTTCCCAAGGCGCGAAAGCGCGCATGGAATTGATGGCGGCGATGTTGGAGCATGGGGATACAGAAAAACTGGGACTGCAGGGATACGGACCGGAAGTGAGTATGTATCATTCCCTGCTAGTAGATACTGGGATTCACCAGCAAAAAGAGGCGGGTTTAGGTTGGGAATTTTATCCCCCTCCAAAGGAGGCTGGTGTTGAGACTGTGTGGCAGGCGATCGAGGATTTTTGTCTGGAAGCGCGCTCAAGGCAGCAAACCCTCGATTTGCTTTACCAGCGCTTGCAAGCACCCCCCTATGGGATGAAATTAGGAGCCATACCGGTGCTGTTGTTGGCGGTGTTGATGTACCACATAGATGATGTGGGGGTGTATAAGGATGGGACATTTATTCCCGTTTTGGGGGTGGAGCATTTAGAGCTGCTGGTGAGATATCCAGAGCGATTTGCCGTGAAGTATTTTGAGGTGGTGGGCCTTCGTTCTCAAATCTTCAAAGAACTAGAAGCCATTTGGGGCAAACGCCAACCCATCAAACAGTCTGGGGTGCGCAACCTTACCCTCCTTAACGTCGTTAAACCGTTATTTCAATTCGCCGCCAATCTCCCCGCCTACACCCGCCAAACTAAACGCCTCAGTTCCGAAGCGGTGGCGGTTTTAGCAGCTTTACAGAAAGCGCAAGAACCAGACGAACTGGTGTTTACCTCCTTGCCGCAAGCCTGTGGGTTATCGCCGATCGCCCCCGGTGAAGGGGAGGACGCCACCACTGCCAAAACCCTCCGGCAAAAACTGGCGCAAGCACTCCATGAAATCCAAACCGCCTATGACAGCCTATTGAGCCAGTGTCAAACCCAGCTTTACGATGCCTTTGGCGTCAGGAGCAATGAAACCAAACTGCGGGAAGATTTACGAGTCCGCGCTAGCTATTTGGTGGGGCAATGTATCGAACGCAGTTTGCGCAGTTTTACCCAAGCAGCAGCGGATGAAACCAAAAGCGATAGCCAGTGGCTAGAGGCTCTGGTGATGATTGTCGCCGATAAACCAGCCGAGTCCTGGCGGGATGAAGATGCCACCGGTTTTGAAATTAAGCTCTCGGACATCGCTCGCCGGTTTAAGAACCTGGAAGCCTTGCAGAAAGACGCCGCCACCAAAGGAGAAGGTTTTGAGGCCCGCCGCATCACCGTTACCCGTCCTGACGGCAACGAAACGCACCGGATGGTTTGGGTAGAGCGGGATTCCGAAGCCAAACTGGAGGATTTGGTTGAAGAAATATTACAAAATTCGATTTTGCGCGATAACCCGCAAATGCAGCAAGCATTTGTTGCTAAACTAACGGAAAGAGTATTGGGAGCCAACTCCGACAAAAACATTGCTCAGATGCAGCAAACCCGTTCACAGAAGCGGCATGAGAGAGAAACCAGTTAGACATATTTTAGGTTTATCTGGCGGTAAGGACAGCACGGCTCTTGCCGTCCTGCTCCATAAGGAGGTGCCGCAGATGGAATATTTCTTCTGCGACACCCATAAGGAACTGCCGGAAACCTACGATTACCTAGAGCGGATTAAAGCTCGCCTGGGGATTAAAATCCATTATTTAAGCGCCAAGCGAGGCTTTGACCATTGGCTAGATGTGCATGGGGGGTTACTCCCCTCTCCCAAAATGCGCTGGTGTACGGTAATGATGAAAATCAAGCCCTTAGAAGAATTCATCGGAGATTATACCACCATCAGCTATATCGGCATCCGCGCCGATGAAAATCGCGATGGCTATATCTCCACCAAACCCAATATCACCCCCGTTTATCCATTCAAGGAGCGGGGACTGGTGAAGGCAGATATCATCCGCATCTTAGAAGATAGCGGGATTGGTCTCCCGGACTATTACCGGTGGCGCAGTCGGTCTGGTTGCTTTTTCTGTTTCTTCCAGCGTAAGTATGAATGGGTCAAACTTGCCCAAGAGCATCCCGACTTATTTGCTGAGGCTGTTAGATACGAGGAAGAACACCGCGATGGCCGCAACTACACTTGGATTCAAGGGGAGACTTTGCTGGAGTTACTGGAGCGCAAGGATGAGATTATCGCCGAACATGAAAAGTCAATGGCTAAGGAGCAAAATAAATCTACCTCTAACCGACCTTTAGCGGAGGTTCTATCCTCAGTGTTGGATGAGGAAGATGATGAGTTACCCTGTTTGGTATGTCATGTGTAAACTAGCGGCAAGCAATCTGGGAGCATTCAACTAATGGAAAACCAGTGGCAGAAGTTTCAAGGAGGTATGCAAATTGCCAGGATTCCTAAAGTCTCAGGTTTGTACGCTTGGTATTACAGACCTTTGAGAATGGATACTCAAGCTGTAACAAAAACACTGTCATCTTTCCTAGATGCTCCCGCCGAAGTTGTAACAGAAATTCAGATGCGCTATGGAGTGCGCCTATTGTCTAAATCAAATTTAAACTTGGTTTATGGGCAAGAGAGGCGAGCCGGATCAGAAGTAATTGCAGAAGCCGTAGCTTGTGCTGATGCTTTTCTGGAAAATCTTTTTAAATCTGGCTTAATAGAATTTTTCACGAGACCAATATATATTGGCATAGCCAAAAACCTTTATCAAAGAGTTTATACTCAACATTACGAGTCTTTGGATAAATTATGGAATGATGATTCTGCTGTAAGCAAACACTTAAACCTATTTCCAGATGCAACAGTACAATCGACAATGGACAAACTGAACATACCACACTCATTTGCTCTAGAAGCTAGAGTCAGAAGAATAGCTCCAAGAGATTTAGTGGTACATATATACCAGACCGATAACCTTCCGGCTGGAATAGGACCAGATAGTGAATATCCAGAATCAGATCCAGCTCCTAGACGCGCTCTAGAACAGCTACTTCAACTTGTTGCAGATCCAGTTTGTGGGAGACGTTGATATGTCATTTAGCTTTGGAGTCCAAAAAGATCCAATTTACGGCACTTACGGAGAGTTTACAATCGGTTCAGAGCAAAACCGCGTCCGCGCTCAATTTTTACTCACGAAAATGAAGCCTGGATCCGAGGGGAGCTGGGAAAATAATCTAGCCTCTCAAATGGTTCCTTGGCGCGAAGTGTTTAACCTAGAAGAGCTAACCTTTGATGAACTGCTACAGCGAGATTTGGACGATTCTCGTGTAGCTCACGATTTGATACCCTATCTTTTAGGGGATTCAGGAGCTTTTGCCAGATTTTTCCCGCCCATTTTGGCGGTATTAGTCCCGAAAAAGCCAGAAAAAACGGGGATACTTCCATACTATCCGCCGCCAAGTACCTCCAACGAAGTGTCAATTGGCTTTGGCGATTTGTTTGATTTTGAAAAAGCGGTAATTGATGGTTCTGTGAGCCCCCTGGGAGTTATCAAATATAATCGCCAAAAAACTGCTTTCATTATAGTTGACGGTCAACATCGCGCTATGGCAGTATTGGCTTTACACAGACAAATAAATGATAGCTGGTATAGTAACAACTATGCTGGTTTTTACCAACATTTAAACCTCACTGAAAATCAAATTCAAAATATTGAACTACCAATTTGCATTGTGTTTTTTCCTGATTTGCATGAAAGTAATCAGGAATGCAAGCAGAAAGGGATTAGTCTTCAAGCCGTATGCCGCGAGATATTTTTAGTGGTGAATAAAACCGCTAAGCGAGTCAGTCAATCACGCGAGCTGCTACTAGAAGATGAGGACTTGGCCGCGAGGATGATGCGCGAAACCTTATCTAAACTCAAAGGAAGGGGGGAGTCAGAGGCTTCAATTGCTCAGATTTATTCTTTTGCTTTTGGAGATTCAGTTTCTGATGCTCAACACCGCAAAACAGAGGTGGTAGCGGGTCAGCTTGAATACACTTCTGCCGTAGCTTTACATAAAATGCACGCTGCAGTTGTTTTTGGCTCATCAACCCATTTCCAGGTAGATTCATCAAACGATATTACTGATCAAAGAAGGATTAAAAGCTCATCACGTCCAGCCGAGATTCTGCTCGGAACGCCACTGGATAAGTGGTCCACACTTTCCCGCCGCTCTGGCAGGTCTCATCCCCCGCATGAAGTGGAAGCGGCAGTCAAGCACTTGGCCAACATTTCTGACGCCGTGATGCTTCCATTGTTTGATAAGTTTCGGCCTTTCGCCGTCCACAACTCTGAAATGAGGGCACTACGGACGCGGCTATTAGATCCAGATTTGAAAGCAGATCCCATTCAGCGCAAGTGTTACAGCCTGTTATTTGAAGGCAGCGGCGTCAGAAGTGTTTTTGAGGAACACATTAAGAGGCTGCGCGACCGTGAAAAAGAACTTCTGGATGAGGGACGCTCGATTGGAGACTATGTTAAAAATCAGCTAGAAGATGCCAAGACAGTCGAGCGGGCGCTGAATCGGCATGAAGAAGAAATAAAAAAGCGAAGATCAGCCATACTTTTTAACATCGATTATACTAAATTTATGTCCGCAGAAGGTAATCAAGCGGACATCAAAGAGCTGCTAGATCGTGCCCAATCGATTTTTGACACTGTTTCTACACAGGCTTTCCAGCTAGGCTACTTGATGGCGGTTCATTCCGTGGTTGAGCTGATGTTGGATTCGGACACGCGATATGATCGGCGGATGCAGGTGATAGAATTTGTGTCTAACCTCTACCTCAATGCGCTAAATACCTACTTTTCCTCTGGCTCCGATGTTGAGCATCGGACGCTGACTGGGTTTGTGAAGGAGCTAAGATCTAAGGTTTTCGATCCCAATCAACTTGGGTTGCGCGGACTTTTGGCTCAGAGTGTTAAAGAAATCAACGAAAGTCACTGGATCTTTTTCCGTTATGCAGTTCTGGAGATTGTCCACTCAAAACACGCTTATGCGTCTGTGTTGGATGGGCTGAGCCAAACAAGCGAAACTTGGCTGGCAGAGGCATATATAAGAAATCTGCCCAACTTGATATATACCATGATTCAGGTTCGCCATAAATATATAGAAGCAGCGGTTAACACTTCCCTGAACTCCACTGAGTTTAAACAAGAGCTGCAGCTTGTTAAAGCGCGGTCAATTGGTGAGGGCAAGTCTGATGAAGAGATTAAATCACTCTTGGAGCAGCTAGCAGCAGAAAGGACAGCCGAGGTAGAGGAAAAGTGCAAGGAAAATATTAAAGCCAGTTTAGGGGAATTGGCGAAGGAAGAGAAGATTGTAAACCGTCTGCTCGCCTCTGTGCCTGTGGAGGAAAGCGAAGCCACAACAGAAGATGAATAACATCGAGCCTTTTTTTAGTCGATGATGTTATGGGAGCGATCGCTTTTCCAGAGGCGATCGTCCCTGACATGGCAAATCCAAAGACAACCAAACATCAGACTTGACCGGGCACTAAAAAATCTCACTCAATCAACACTGCCTATAAACCCTAAACCCCCGCCTCAGTAAAAGCCTTCTCCAATTCAGCCAACAAACCCAACCTTTCCCCCCAATGCCACATATAGGCAAAATCCAGTCTTGCTCCCTGCAGTTTCAGCACACCTAAAATATCCCGCCATTGCTTTTGTGACTCATTTTCTGTCATTCTAAACCAGATGAGTTTCTGTAAAACCGTATCTTCTGGACTGCATATATAGAAACCTCGGTCAACCTCACCAGTTACACAGTAAAGCTGTCGGCGCGCCATTTGAGAGTGCGAAAATTCATTATCCCGCATTAAAAAAATATCCGCTTTCTCCGTGGTTTCCAGATGGATCACATTAAACGATGACATTCTGCCCATGATAGCATCTTCTACCGCAACTTCGCTAATATAAAATTCCGATGTCATCGCCTCAATTAATGCCTGCACTTGTGTGGCGTCGATATTTACTACTACGTCCAAATCTTCAGTATATCTTACTTCTCCATGCAGGGAACTGGCAACCGAACCACCAACATAGTAAGGAATATGCAACGAATCTAAAATTTCTGCCAACCGGCGAGCCAGCCAAATTGAATCTTCCATGATTAATGCTCCGGGATGATTAGCCAAAATCAAATCAGCCATTGCGGCTCCTAACCTTCGCGTGATATAATGGCGCTTGATTTCCCCTGGAGACGCATCGGGAAACTGATGCCGTATCCCCATCATTATCAATGTGGGGACTCGTTTGGCAACGCGGCGAAATAAGGCTTCTTTTTGCGCGGGAGAAAAACGTCTCCATAGTCCAAACTGTACCAACTCCGCCTCGATGCTGGTGTCTTCCGCCTGGGTTTTATATCCTACTGGCACAATTTTGCACTTGTCCCTTGTCACTTGTCCTTTGTCTGTAACCAATGTCCACCTTGAAATTGCCACCTATCTATCTAGATTACCACGCCACTACCCCAGTTGACCCCAGAGTAGCAGAACAAATGCTGCATTACATGACTGTGGCTTTCGGAAATGCCAGCAGTATCGACCATATTTATGGAGATGAAGCGGAAAAAGCAGTTGCTCTCGCTGCAAGTCAAGTGGCGGAACTGGTGGGATGTGCTAGGAAAGAAATTATTTTTACTTCTGGGGCAACAGAAAGCATTAATTTGGCAATTCAAGGTAGCATTCTGGGATATCAGGGTAAAAATAAACCCCGCATTGCCGTTACTCCCGTGGAACATAAGGCAGTTTTGGATACTTGCGCGGCTTTGGCGAAAAAAGGATTAGCGGATATCGTCACTCTGCGGATAGACAGCCAAGGTAGAATAGATTTAGAATCCCTAGAAAAAGTCTGTGCTAGTGGCATTTCCTTGCTGTGCGTGATGGCAGCAAATAATGAAATTGGCAATATTTATCCCATTGACGATATCGCTAAAATTGCCCAATATTATGATATTCCATTTTTGTCCGACGCTTCCCAAGCTGCTGGCAAAGTTCGGCTCAATTTTGCAGATTCGGGGATGACGATGATGGCCATTTCAGCGCACAAATTATATGGACCAAAAGGGGTTGGTGCCTTAGTGGTGAAAAAAGGATATCGCTTAGAGCCGATTTTATTCGGTGGCGGACATCAGCGGGGGATTAGGTCTGGCACTTTGAATGTACCTGGGATTGTGGGTTTGGGAGCAGCTTGTCGCCTACGGCAATTGGAAATGGCGGAAGATGAGGAAAAAATTAAATTTTTGCGGGATAAATTGCAATCTTTACTGCTTGACAAAATCCCCGATTTAGTGATTAATGGTGATGTGGAGGCGCGCCTGGCGGGGAATCTGCATATCTCCATCCCAGATATTCCCAATAGCGCTATTATTGCCCGAGTTCGCTCTCGGCTGGCGATTTCTACGGGTGCGGCTTGTAGTTCCGGGGTAGAATCTCCTTCTCATGTTTTACAAGCCTTGGGTTTACCGCCATCCGTAATCACAGGAGCCTTGCGCATTGGGTTAGGAAAGTTTACGACGGCTGCAGAAATAGAACAGGCGGCGGATATTTTGGCTGATGCTGTTTATCGAGTTTCCCTTTTATTATAGCTGAAAAACCGGAAATCTAGTAACTTCTTGGTGCCTTGGTGGCGAAAATCAACCACGAGGCTACCAAAAACACAATGATCGGGAGGGACGGGCTAAATTTATCGTCATTTCAATTAAAGTTGAGGCAATGATGATCAATCACCGAAGTGATGCCAACTCACCGAATTATGTAGTAATTTGGGCAATGACCAATTGTCTGGCTTCTCGTTGATGACCAAAGTAGGGTAGGCATGGCCACAGATGCAGCCGGAGTTGATGATTAAATTTCTGGAGGCCATGCCCACCTACAACTATAGTAGAATCAAAATTACATTTAACCGATAATCGGTGATTTTATGAACCACGATTTAGTTTTATTCATTGCAGGCATTGGCCTATTGATTCTCTACCTCGTATTTTCCGCCATGACCGAGATGGGGACGAAGTGGCCGGGGAAGGGACGGAAAGACTAGGAGACGGGGGGGGACGTAGCCAACAGTAAGTTAAACAAGTAGCCGATCGCGATAATTCCCACCGTGACTAAGCTAATAAAGATAACTAACAGTTGCGGACGCAATACCTTGCGCAGAATCACCATTTCTGGTAAAGATAAAGCAGTGACTGCCATCGTGAAAGATAACACTGTCCCCAAGGGCATTCCTTTGTTAACTAAAGCCTCAGTAATGGGCAATACCCCGGCGATGTTGGCGTAGAGGGGAACTCCCAGGACTACAGCCAATGGCACGGCCAAAGGATTGCTCGCTCCCGCCCAGGTGGTGATAAAATCCGTGGGGACATAGCCGTGAATTCCTGCCCCAATGGCAATCCCGGCGACTACATACATCCAAACTGAATGAAAAATTTCACTGGCTTGGTATCGCCCCTGTTCCCACCGTTGTTTCCAGGTCAGATTGGAGTCTAAATCATCTAATTCTCTCCCTTCATGGCGGTGAGCTTGCTGCAATTGCCACACAAAAGATTCTACCCATTTTTCCAGTTTCATCATACCGATAATATAACCGGCGATAATTGCCAAAGCTACGCCAAATCCGATATAAATTAGGGTGACTTTGAAGCCAAATAAACCCCACAGTAGCACTACGGCCACTTCATTCACCATTGGGGCGGCTATCAAGTAAGAGAATGTCACTCCCAGGGGTACGCCTGCCTCTAGAAATCCGATAAATAAGGGCACGGCGGAACAAGAGCAAAAAGGGGTAAAAATTCCGACAGTGGCGGCCAGGATATTGCCGAATAATGTGCGTTTTCCTTCTAGTAAATGGCGGACTTTTTCCGGTTGAAGAAAGCTTTGCATGGTGCCCACAGCAAAACTGATGACTACTACTAAGGTTAAGACTTTGGGCACGTCGTACAGGAAGAAATGCAGGCTAGAACCCAAATGGGATTTTAGTGATAATCCCAGGATTTTAGTGACGATTTGGGTGGCCAGCCAGTCAAAGGGATAAAAAGGGTCAAACATGGGATAATCCTCCTGAAGGCAGGAGACAGATTTTCTGCCTTGGCTGCCTTCAATAAATCACAGCTTATGGGGCGAGGAGCTGTTCAATTTCGGCTGGGGAAATCAGTTTACCTTTGCTGACGACTTTGCCGTTGACGGCTAAGGCGGGGGTAGAAAGAATTCCTCTTTTGGCGATTTCTATGCTATCGGTGATATGGGCAACTTCTGCTTCTATTCCTAGGGTGGATACGGCAGTTCTGGCGTTGGCTTCTAGTTGATGGCATTTTTTGCAGCCGCTACCCAAGATTTCGATTTTTATAGCGCTCATAATGAACGCCTCCTTTGGCGGAATGGGATAATTAACCCTCTAAATGGGGATGAGGGATGGAGAGAATTTAGCTCCTCCCTGCGTTCAGACTCTCGCCCGGTTGGCAGCTTGTTCGCCCAGCCCTCCCTATTGCGGGTTAGTTCTATTATTTCAAAAAAAGTTGATATATGTCAATAGGTAAGGCATTAAGAAAAGTTAAGGTATTCTCCAGAAAGTTGATGGGTTAATTGGGGAGTGCGGGGGTCCCTAGGGGTTGTGGGTTGCAGGAGGTTGGGGGAAGTGGGGGGCGCTCTGGGATGATGGGACTGAAGCGGCGATAATCGGCGAGGTACTGTTCTAGGGCAACGAATTGGGGTAAATTGAGGCTGTAGTAAATCCAGCGACCGCTGGAGCGCGATCGGACTAAACCCGCATCTTTGAGGGTTTTCAGGTGAAAGGAGAGTTTGGACTGGGGGGTGCCGAGGCGATCGCACAGTTCACACACACACAGCTCGTGCGATCGGAGCAATTCCACAATCTGAAGCCGCAGCGGTTCCGAGAGCGCGTGGAACCCCGCAACAAGATAAGTTGATGGTTCAGCCTGAGTAGTTTGCATCAAAAAAGTTTGAAATATCTTCTCTTCTATTGTACCGTAGGGGATAACTTCCCGTCAGCGTAGCCAGGAGGAAATTCGCCGATTTTACCCAATTGAGGCTAAAATTTTCTCATGGAGGGCCAATCATATCAAGTCCGATGGCTTCGTCGCTGCAGAAATCATGGATCGATCGCTCCCCAACTTTCTACCAAGGACTGCCGATCGCCGTAAACCCAGACCAAAAATAAGGATGCTGCAAAACCATACCATCAGCTAAAGGCGACGGGAGAGGAACCGAGCCAAAATCTCCCACCAGCTCCCGCTCCGTCTCATTAGCTTTTACCCGCACATTTCCCCGCAGCATCGATATTTGGGCTCTTCTGAGAGCCTCCGCCTTCGTGGGAGCCGATCGCAACTGATAATAAAACTCGCTCATCAGCCCCAAAGTTGCCGCATCATTAGCATACCAAAGACTCGCTACCGCCGTCTTCACACCCGACGCCACCGCCAACCCCGCAAAGCCAAACTCCACCCCCTCATCACCCACCGCTGTGCGACAAGCACTCAAAACCAACAACTCCACATTCAGATCCCGCCAGTTCAAACTCCGCATCTCATCCAAAGACAGCTTTTGATCCCACATTTGGATATAAGAATTAGCCGGTTGCCCAGACTGAAACTGCCCGTGGGTAGCCAAATGTAAAATCCCATTCCTGTTGCTTTCCTGCAACTTCTGCAAATTGGCCAGAGTAAAATCTCTATTGAGAAACACCTCTCCCGACCACAAATTTTGCCCAATATTTTTCACTTCTACCGGCACCGCAGGCAAAGGTGATTGGTCTTGAAACTCCGACATTCCCATCGCCAAAACCTGCGCTTGACGCATATCAGATACGCCAATATCCGTCAGATAAAAACTAGGAATCAGGCTTAAACTGTACTTTTCCACTAAAAACCTTTCCCCATCATGCAAAGCCGCCAGTGGTAAAGTGCGCAAACCCGCATCCATGCTCACCAATAGCGTCTCGATGCCCAACCTTTTCAAATCCGGCTCTAAAGGCGCGATCGTCCACTGATAAAGCTGTTGCGCTGCAGGCAAATAACTCGTAGTGCGGCGGCGCGTTGGGTTCGCGATTTCCCCTTTCAATTCCACCACTTTCGCCAAAACCGCCTCACGGGGCGCATCAGTCACACTTTGATAAATTGGTTTCCCCTCCGAGGGCACCAATATCAAATCTAACCGATTATCCCGGGCAAAAATATAAATAATTGCTGGCTTCTGCTTCTGGAGCAGCGCCTGCTCCCGTAGCTTGTTTTGTAACTGCCCAAAAGACAGATAAGCATATGGGGATTTGTACCCTAAATAATTCTCAAATTCTTCACTAAAAAACAAATCCATCGCTGCCGCTGCTTCCGACACATTCCCCGCCGCCAGCAACAGACCGATATCTTCCCGGCTCGTCAAACGGAGAATCGAATTTTCCACCCCAGGCGGCGCCGGAGTCATATCCCCATTTGTCCCAGACTCCAAAAACCGCTCTTCGAGAGCCGTAAATTGGGGCGGTTGCGCCCACAGCGGGATAGCAACATTCACCCCTAGTTCGGAGTTAGGCGTCAGCCCCTCGTAGTTGGGCGTTAGCCCCTCCAAAGGTTCGGAGTTGGGCTTTAGCCCATCCGGGTTTGGAACAGGCTCTGACACTTGAATAACTGGCGCGGTGACAGGCTCTGACACTTGAATAACTGGCGTGACTACAGGCTCTGACACTGGAATAACTGGCGCGGTGACAGGCTCTGGCACTGGAATAACTGGCGCGGTGACAGGCTCTGGCACTGGAATAACTGGCGCGGTCACAGGCGCTGGCACCTCTGCCACTGGCGCGGTCACAGGCTCTAACACGGGAATAACAGGCGCGGTCACAGGCGGTGGCACCTCTACCACTGGCGCGGTGATAGGCGGTGGCACCTCATTACTGTCTGACAAGGTGATGCTGGGCAAATTGGGAGTAACGGGAGCGGGAGCTACAGGCGGAGTCTGGACTTGGGGGGGAGTCGTTGCGGGTACTTCCGGCTCATCTACTACTGGGGATACTTCCGGTTCCGTCACCGCTGGTAGGGAGGGAGTACCAGGAGAAAATAGAGGAGTTTCACCGCCGGGAGTTTCACCGCCGGGAGTTTCACCGCCGGGAGTTTCACCGCCAGGAGTTTCACCGCCAGGAGTTTCACCGCCAGGAGTTTCACCGCCGGGAGTTTCACCGCCGGGAGTTTCACCGCCAGGAGTTTCACCGCCGGGAGTTTCACCGTCGGGAGGAGTAGTAGTGTTGTCGGGGATGAACTCTTCAATATTGAATACCCCATCAGTAGCCGTGGCCATGTTTTCTGCCAGGTTAACTGTATAGGAGGCATTGAAATTAGAGTAGTTGAGACTGTCAATACCAGGGCCGCCGTCAATAATGCCGCTCAAACTGGCACCGGCATTGAAAACAAACTTATCACTAGCGCTGCCACCGGTGAGGTTTTCGATGTTGGTAAAAGTCAAGCCATTGCTATAACCGCTGAGGTTGCCACGGTTGGCACCGGTGAGAGTCCAGGTAGTCTCACGGTTTGGCCCTGCCAGAGTGGAACCGCCAGTGATGGTGACGGGAGACCGAAAACTGGCATCATCGCCCAGAGTAATCTCGCCGGTGCCTTCAGCAACGCCGATGTTAATGGCGGTGAAGCCATTTTGGAGAGCCGCTAAGTCCGTGGCGGAGATATCTAAACCTGGGGTGCCTTCCGTGGTGCCAATATTGATGCTTTGAGTGTCATCGCCCGGTTGCAGCAGTAATTCGCCACTACCATTAATTGAAGAATTGCCACTGGTGAAGTCTATTTCTGTTCCAGTAATATTTAAGTTGCCGCTATCCACATTGTCGGTGAAATTAACTGTGCCAATGGGTGCTGTGATTTCAATATCGCCACTGATGCCCCTTCCCTTAGCAACAGAGTTCAGCTTCCCGGCGGTGATGTTGCCGCCAGCGACAGAGAGAAGAATACTACCGCCGTTACCACCACCGTTGGCGTTAGAGTCGATCGCCACATTAGAACTAATCCCAGAAGTATCAATACTACCCGTGCCTCCTGTTACCTCCAACGTCACCGAGCCCGCCGTACCGCCGCCATTAGCCAAAGCACTGATATTCCCCGTAGAGATATCCCCTGCAGCGGTTCTCAGGGTGATATTGCCAGCGTTACTGCGGCCATTAGCAAAAACGCTCAAATCGCCTGCGGTGGTATCTATGGCACCAGTACCGGCGCTCACTTCAATCGTGATATCCCCTCCCTTCCCGTCATCGGTGGGGGAGGGGCGAGCATTAATCTCCCCTGTGGTAATATTCCCACCACCAGTAGTCAGAGTCACAGAACCTGCATCCCCGACACCGGAAGAGGCTCGTAATACTTTAGCGGTGGTGTTGATACTGCCCGTGGTGCCTTCAACATTAATGATGATGTTGCCGGAGGTGCCTGCGTTGATATCTCCTGCCGTCACTTCTCCAGTAGCGATATCTCCGTCAGCGGTACTCAGGGTGATGTTACCCCCCTGGCCCCTTTGGGAGAGAGCGTTCAAAAGTCCGGCTGTAGTGTTGATGGCACCAGTACCACCGTTGACCTCTAGGGTGATATTTCCCCCCGTACCGCTACCAGAAGCCCGGGAAATCAGGTCGCCGGTAGTGATATTACCGCCAGCGGTACTCAGAGAGATATTGCCCCCAATGCCATCTACCGAACCGGCGTTAATATCGCCCGAGGTAGTGTTGATGCTGCCATTACCGTCGGTGACGGTGAGAGTGACATTCCCCGCCGCCCCTGAACCCTGAGCGAAAGAGTTAAGCTGACCGGTAGTAATATCGCCGCCAGAACTGCTGATGGTGATATTGCCTGCATCGCCATTATTGGTGCTGTTGGTATTGATAGTGCCAGTGGTGACGCCAGCAGCGGAGATGGTGATATCCCTGCCCCCAGTGCGGATGATGTCCCCGGTGTTCATGGAAAAACTACCGTTACCGTCGTTATCAGCGTCGGCGGTAAACGCAATGGAGCCTGATTTAAAACTAAGAGTAAGGGGGTTATTGCTTAAATTTTCAATGGTGATGTCATTAGTTGCTTCTAAAATAACCTCGGCATTGCCATCAAGGTTTTCCAGGGCGGTTTCTGAGATGGTGTAGGTGGCGCCGGGGTCATCACGACGGATTTCATTATCTAATATTTCACCATCATCGGCGGCGCCACTGCCACTAACGATGATGATATTTTCTGGGTCTAATAATAGAGTCCCGGTCTGTCCGTTGGCAGAGGAAAGGTCAACATGGCCACGAAATATCAGGTTTTGTTTGCCAGAAACTTCGACAAAACCGCCATTTTCGGTGCCGGTGGCGCTGATTTGGCCGTGAAATTGGGTGGTATTGTCGCTCCAAATGATAATTTGACCGCCGTTACCTTTGTTAATGGCGTTAGCGGTAATAGTGGTGTTGGGGTCGATATAGGTGTGGGTGGCCATCCCCCCTACCCCCCTTTGAAAGGGGGGGATACCGACCCCCCTTGCCTCCATCCCCCCTACCCCCCTTTGAAAGGGGGGGATACCAATGTGGATATTACCGCCGCCGTTGGTGCCGGATGCGTCGATATTGGCACCAATGAGGGCAATTTTATCTCCGAGGATATTCAGTTCGTAGTTGGGCTTTAGCCCTCCTACATCAACATTTCCACTAATAACAGCCACCCCCGAAGCAATGGGGATGGAGGTTTGGGAACCGGTGAGGCGAATCGTGCCATCATCGAGTTTCTGGACTGTAGTGGCGTGGTGGATGGGGTCGCCGCCGGTGAGGAGTTCGGCCCATTTGGGCTGATCTAGGGGTGATTCGCGAATCACCCCTACAAACGTGTTTTCGATTTCTAAACTGAGGATATGACCCGGTTGGCTGATGCGAAGGATGTAATCCCCCCCTGACCCCCCATTGTCAAGGGGGGAGGAAGAGGGGATGGCGGTGATGTTGATGTTGCCGCCGGGGACTGTAATGGTGCCGGTGTTGATGACGGTGTTGGCGAAGATGTTGAGGTTGCTGCCCGGGAGTAAGGTTAAGTTGCCTTCATTAATAATTGTCCCCAGTTGTGTGGAAGGGAAGGTGAAGGCGCTGGGGGTGCCGGTGAGGCTGGCGTAGTCGTTATGAGCAAAAATATTAAACCAGTTGTTGTCACCGAAACCGATACCGGTGGCGGTGGTAGCGGTGAAGTCGGCGGGTACGTTTAAACTGGCATTAGCACCGAAGAGAATACCGGCGGGGTTGATTAAAAATAAGTTGGAGCTGCCACCGGTGATTTGAATTAAACCGTTGATGATTGAGGGGTCGCCGCCAACGACTCTGCCCAAAATGTTGCGGATATCGGGGTTAGAGATAAAGTTGGCAGTTTCTGTCGGCGTGAGGCCAAATTTTTGGAAGCTGTGGAAGAGGTTTTGGCCGTCTCGCGATAAGGTGCCGCCATGAATATCATAGCGCTGGCCGTCGGGGGTGACTAGGGTGCCGGTGCCGTCGGCGGCGGGGATTGGTTCTGCTCCCAGTGGCTGGGCAAAAGAGATTAGGAGAGATAATGAGAGCCCAGAGGGGATGAGGAGAGATAGAGGCAGCAATGCCCTGGTTGTGAGGGGAGACATAATGGGACTGGGACAAGGAGGGAGGGACACGGCACTTTTGTCATTGGTCATTTGTCCTTTGTCCTTTGTCATTTGTGACTAGACAAGTGACTAAGGACAAGTGACAAGTGACAAGTGACCAATGGGGGTTAATTCACTGCTTTTTGGGCAGAAATTAGGGGATATTCCGAGAATTGGTTGAGTTTGGCGGAGTCGAGGAGTTCTTCCCAACGGGTCAGGATGGTGGTATCGTTGGGGTTTTGCTCCCGAAGTGCGGCGAGGGAGGCGATCGCCTCATGCCAGATCCCTGCTTGAGCATAGACGGAGGGCAAAGTATCAGCGGTGGCGGTTTCCAACTCCGCTTTGAGGTCGGCGGTGGGTTCGATGCGCTCTACCCAACCATCGATAAACACATCTCCCGTCCTGTCGGAGATGTCGCAAATGCTGGTCAAATACCAGTGATATTTTTTGCCAACTTCTAGGGGTGCTGCTTGAGCCACTGGTAGGCTGATGCTGACGATTCCTGGCGTTTTGCTGACATTAATTGTGGTTTTGTAGAGAACTTCCTGGTCATTTTCATCGAGGAGGGTAAACTCTAGATTTGATGCTCCTGATGCGGGAACATACCAGAAAAATGTGGGATGTTCTGAAACTGTTAACGCCATATAGTTGGCTGGGGTGAGAGCGGTGAGGGGTTTTTCGCCCTCTTTGAGAAGGCTGCAACCCCGGGAGCCGCCTTCAGCGGTGCTGGGGGGTGCGCCTCGGTTGGGGGGTTGGAAAACTTCGGCTCGTGCGGTCAGATTCAGCGCTGGGGTTGTTGCCAGTCCCAGGAAAAGGGCTGCTGACAAGGTTGTTGCTTTTTGCAATAGGGATTTGTTGCCACCCATAATTGGATTCCTTTATTTGTTTAGAAGTTACAGACAGTCGCATCTCCGCAGAGATTGGGTTAGCCAGGTAGCCCGGTTAATTTTATGCTCAAAGCAGGAATTTCGCCTTTTTTCTACCTATTCCGGCTCGTGCTGGTGATACTATTTACTGTTTTTTTCGCTATAATTGTATCTCCTTCAATTTTAATCTTTTTTTGAGTTTTTGGCATCAGTGTTTATGCGGATATTGGGGGGTTTCCCCCATTGAGGGGTTGTATCCCTATCCACGGAATGGGAGCATTTGGGGAAAAATCCCTGGCTCTGGGGCAAGCACTGTCACACCCTGATTTTTTTGCCCCCCAAAAATTTGCCTGGAAATACTTATAATGGTGAAGGTGTGGGGTAAAACCCATCACCTCCCCTACCCGTAGGGATGGTTACACCCCCTTATTCTATACTCAAATGGGAGCATCATGCAGCCGTTATGGCTGGTTAAGGCGGTTAAATCTTGGGATGAGAGCCCTGGTGGGGGGGAGGCGGGGAGCCTCTAACTGAAGGACGACAAGGATTTCCGGTGATGAACGGTTTGGGGCGGCTGCGGTAATTTAAACGTGAAATGATCTGGAAAAAGTGGGGAAGATATGGGGTGGGCGTTTTTGGTTGAACCAATCTTGCCAGAGTGATATTGATGCGGGGATTAATCCGGTTGGCTCGCGAGATGCGAAAAAATACAGCGCTGGTCAAAAGCGATCGCTGGCGTCGGTTGTTGGTGGTGGCTCCTGCGGTGGCGGCGGGGTTGTTGTTAATGCGGGGGACGGGGTTGCTGCAGGTGTGGGAGCTGTCGGCTCTAGATTTGTGCTTTCGCCTGCGCCCGGTGGAACGGGCGGATCCACGCATTGTGATTGTGGGTATTGGTGAAGAGGACCTGCAAGAGGTGGAGCAATGGCCGATTCCAGATGCGGTGTTGGCGGAGCTGCTGGTAAAGGTGAAGATGCAACAACCCCGGGCGATCGGGCTGGATATTTATCGAAATTTACCGGTAGATCCAGGTAGCGACAAACTCAAGGAGGTGTTCCTTTCCACGCCCAATTTGATTGGCATCCAGAAAGTGGTGGGGGACCCGCACAATGGCTCGATCGCCCCGCCACCAGACCTGGAAAAACTCGGGCAAGTCAGTGCCAATGATTTCCCCTGGGATGCGGACGGCAAAATTCGGCGGGCTTTTTTGTATCTGGACGACTCAGAGCGCAATATCGTTTTTAGCTTGGGTTTCCGTCTGGCGCAAATTTACCTGGAAGAGGAAGGCATTTCCCCCCGGATGAAAGATGATATCCACATAGAACTGGGAAAAGCGACTTTTAGACCTTTTACCCGCCACGATGGAGGTTACGCGGGGGCGGAGGACGAGGGCTACCAAATGATGATTAACTATCGTGGCCCGATGGGGAGTTTCCCGGTGGTGTCCCTGACGGATGTGCGATCGGGGAACGTGCCGCCGGGATTTATGCGCGATCGCATCGTCATCATCGGTTCTGTAGCCAAAAGCCTCAAAGACTTTTTGCTGGTTCCTTACAGTATCAGTTTGGTGGGCATTCCTGAACCGATGACCGGAGTGGAAGTCCACGCCCATGTCACTAGCCAAATTATTAGTGCGGCTTTGGAGGGTCGCCCACTGCTGAAAACCTGGCCAGATGCCCTAGAATGGGTGTGGATTTGCATTTGGGCTTTTGTCGGTGGGGTGATGAGTTTCCGGCGACAACAAAACGACGACCTCCCCACTATTTCTCTGCCCCAAACCGCTGTGCGTACCGCGATCGCCGCTTGCTTTCTCTCCTTCTGTGCTTATACTGCTTTCCTTCTCACCTGGTGGATCCCCTTTGTCCCCCCTATCCTCGCCCTCACCAGCGCCAGCATCATCACCACCGGCTACACTCTTTGGGAAAACCTCAAACTCTCCCACAAAGAACTAGAAAACTACGCCCGCACCCTAGAATTTAAAGTTGAAGAGCGCACCCGCAAACTCAAGCAGAAAAACGAACAGCTCATCAAAGCTCTGCAAAAGCTGAAAACTGCCCAAAAGCAAATCATTGCCCAAGAAAAACTCGCCTCCCTCGGTTCTCTCGCCGCTGGTATCGCCCACGAAATCCGCAATCCTCTCAACTTTGTCAACAACTTTGCAGGCATCTCCATAGAACTGAGCGAAGAAATCATGGCGGAAATGGCGGTACAAGGGGACAAATTAGACCCAGATACCCTGGATTATATTAATGAAATCCTGGTGGACCTTAAAGACAGCGTTGCTGATATCAAAAACCACGGTCTGAGAATTGAAACCATTGTGCAAGGGATGCTTGCCCTGACCCAAAACCAACAGGGTGAAGCCTCCGCCGCCAACCTCAATGCCCTTTTAGAAGAAGCCCTCCAGCTCGCCTATCAAGGTCAGCGCGCCAAAGATGGCACTTTTAATATTACCATTAAAACTACTTGGGACACCAGTATTGGTGATTGCTACCTTGTCCCCCAGGACATCAGCCGCGCTTTTGTCAATATGATCAATAATGCTTGCGATGCCCTGCGCGCCAAGAGAAAATCTGCCTCGGAGCAATTTACCCCCATTCTGGCGGTGCAAACCAGGCGGTTACACCCGGAAGAGGAGTATGGGACCACGAGAGGCGTGGATGGTAACGGGGCGGTGGAAATTCGCATCCGGGATAATGGTGAGGGCATAGCCCTGGATATCCTAGATAAAATCTATAATCCCTTTTTTACCACCAGGCCGCCAGGAGAAGGTACGGGGTTGGGATTGTCGATCGCTTATGATATTATAGTCGGGCAACACCGGGGGGAAATCAAGGTAGATACGGGTGTGGGAACTCATACCGAGTTCACCATTATATTGCCCTTACGTATGGATGCCTAGTAAATGACAGCGGCATTAATCTGGCTTGGCTTAGATTAATTCCCGGACAACAATTAATTTTTATATTTGGGTAAGCATGACGCAAAAAATTTTGTTTGTAGATGATGAAGAATCTTTTCCCAGCTTAATTCGCCGCCATTTTAGAAAGCAAATTAGAGCTGGTGAAATGGACTGTGTTTTTGCAGCGAACGGCTTGGAGGCACTGCAAACTATTCAAGCGGATGCAGAGGTGGATATCGTCTTTACGGATATCAATATGCCCCAAATGGATGGGCTGACGTTGTTAGAGAAAGTTCACGCTTTTAAACCCCAAATGAAAATGGTGGTGGTTTCTGCATATAATGACATGAAAAATATTAGAACCGCCATGAATCGGGGAGCCTTTGATTTTCTGACTAAACCTATCGATTTTCAGGATTTAGAGATTACGATTCAAAGGGCGATTAAAGAAGTTGCCGAACTCAAGGAAAGTCAAAACCGGCTCCACTCTGTCCAAACGCAGATGATTCAGAGCGAAAAAATGTCAGCATTAGGAGAACTGATTGCGGGGGTGGCTCACGAAATTAATAACCCGGTGGGGTTTATTACGGCAAATCTGGAAACTACGGAAGAATATTTAACGGGATTGGCAGAGGTGGTGCAACTTTATCAAAAGCAGTTTCCTGATATCAATGAGGTAATTTCTGAAAAAGTCAAGGATGTGGATGTAGAATATATCATTGATGATATCCCGGAGCTGGTTTCTTCCATGAAGGAAGGCACCCAGCGCATTGTTAATTTGAGTACGTCTTTGCGGACTTTCTCTCGCTCCGATGTGTCGAATAAGGTGGAGTTTAATATCCACGATGGTATCGATAGCACGGTGACGATTTTAAAGCATCGCCTGAAAGCGAATATTCAGCGACCAGAAATTAAAATCGTCAAGGAATATGGTGATTTGCCGCTGGTAGAGTGCTTCCCGGGACAGCTCAACCAGGTGTTTATGAATTTGATTGCTAATGCCATTGATGCCTTGGATGAGTACAATGATGGTTTGGATTTTGAGGCGGCAGAAGCTCATCTGAATATTATTGCAATTACCACTAAAGTCACGGGAAATAGTGAAAAAGTGGCCATTCAGATTAAGGATACGGGCAAGGGGATTCCCCAAGAAGCAATTAACAAGATATTTGAACATTTATTCACGACGAAACCGCCGGGGAAGGGGACGGGTTTGGGGCTTTATATCAGCCGCCAAATTGTGGAGGAACGTCACCGGGGTAAGCTGATGTGTAACTCTACCCCTGGGGAGGGAACGGAGTTTATCATTGAGATTCCGATCGTATCTCCTCCCGATTGAGGGGGGGAGGGGTTGTAGAATTGGGATTTTAAAGACCAACATCTGCGGGAGAAAAATGCTGCTAAGGAAAGCTGGCTTATTGGTTCGGGGTTATGGTTTAATTTCTAGAATTGCCCCGGCATGGGGGTCCCACCGCTGGCGGAAGCTGGGGCAGTTTGCGGGGTTGTTCTCGCTTTGCTGTTTTCTGGCGGTGAGCTGTGGCGATCGTCCCACCACCCAAACCCCTACTGGGGGGAATCCCGATCGGGTGGCGATCGGCATTACGGCGAAAATCAGAACCCTGGACCCGGCGGATGCTTATGAGATTGCCGCCAATAATCTGCTCTATAATCTGGGCGATCGGCTTTACACCTACAAACCGGGGACTCTGGAACTACAACCCCAGCTCGCCACGGCTTTACCCACCATCAGTCCTGACGGATTGACCTACACGATTCCCATCCGCTCTGGTGTCACTTTCCATGATGGCACCCCCTTTAATGCCGAAGCGATGGTGTTTTCTCTGAAACGGTTTCTGGAAAATGGCGGCTCCCCCTCCTCCCTCCTTTCCAATACTGTCGCCTCGGTGACAGCTAATGGCGAGTCAGAAATTACGATTAAATTAAAACAACCCTTCGCCGCGTTTACTTCTTTGCTTACGTTTCCTGGTCTTTGTGCGGTGTCTCCCAAAGCCTATGAAATTGGTAAGGGCAAGTTTCAACCTGCCAGTTTTGTGGGCACTGGGCCTTATAAATTGGCCAGTTATGGTACGGATAGCATTAAATTAGAAGCATTCGAGGGTTATTGGGGAGAAAAACCAGCAAATAAAGGCATTGATATGCAGCGGTTGTCTTCTCCAGCTAACTTATATAATGCGTTTCGCACTGGGGCGGTAGATGTGGCTTATGGTGGTTTGGATTTAGACCAAATTGCTGGGTTAGAGCGGGAAGCCACATCACAAAAGTGGCAGGTAATTGCTAATCCTAGCACGGCGATTAATTTGCTATCTTTGAATCTGAAGGATGAAGAGCTGAAAAATCCGGTGGTGCGGCAGGCGATCGCCTATGCGCTCGATCGGCCCCTGCTCCAGCAGCGGGTATTTCGCGGTCATGTAGAACCCCTCTACAGCTTAATCCCCACCACTTTAGACAAATACTACCAGCCCGTATTTCAAACCACCTACGGCGATGGCAACATCGACAAAGCCAAAGAAGCACTAGCTAAAGCCGGATATTCCACCGCCAAACCCCTCAAACTTGAACTCTGGTATCGCTCTAATGTCACTACGGACGGCGCCGCCGCTACTACGATTAAAGCATCTTTGGAGCAGCGGTTAGAAGGCGCGATCCAAGTTGAGCTAAATTCCGTGGAATCCGCCACCGCCTACGATAATTTGGATAAAGGCGTTTATCCTATGTTTATCCTGGACTGGAGCCCCGACTTTTTAGACCCAGATAACTACATTCAGCCATTTTTATCCTGTGCTAAAGGTTCGGCTGAGAAAGGTTGCGAAGCCGGAGAAAGTCAACTTTGGGGGTCGTTTTACTACAGCGATCGGGCGAACCAGCTCATTGAACAGCAGCGACGCGAGCAAAACCCCGAAAAACGTCAGCAAATCTTCGCCGAACTGCAAACCATCCTCGCCAAAGACATCCCTTTTATCCCCCTTTGGCAAGGGAAAGAATACCTCTTTGCGCGGGAAAACGTACAAAATGTAATTCTCGAACCCACCCAGCGTGTCCCCTTCTGGACAATAGTTAAACAATAATCACCTGTAGGGGACAATTGACAATTGATAATTGATAATTGATAATTGATAATTGATAATTGATAATTGATAATTGATAATTGACAATTATCAATTATCCCCCCGTCCCCTCGTCCCCCGTCCCCTCGTCCCCCCGTCCCCAGGTCGGTGAGCGAAGCCGAACCGCCGTCCCCCCGTCCCCCAAACTCCAACTACAAACCAAAAATGTCACGTTCCAAAGCACTCCAAGCCTACACGATCGTCCGCCTACTTCTGGCGCCGCTGATGCTGTGGACGATCGTCACCGTCGTATTCCTACTCCTGCGCGCCACTCCCGGCGACCCAGTAGATGCCATCCTCGGACCCAAAGCCCCCGAAGAAGTGAAAAACGCCATGAGGGAGCAACTCGGTTTAGGAAAACCCCTCTGGTTGCAATACTTAAACTACCTCGGAGACCTCCTCCGGTTTGACCTCGGCACCTCCCTCACCACCAGAGGGCAAACCGTGTGGGAAATCATCCAACAATATTTTCCCGCCACCGTAGAAATTGCCGTTTGCAGCATGATAGTCGCCCTCGTCGTCGGTATCGGCGTCGGCACACTTTCCGCATCTCGACCTAATAGCGGTTGGGACGTATTTGGGCGCCTATTTGGCATCATCACTTATGCGCTTCCCGCCTTTTGGATGGGCATGATTGTGCAGCTAGTTTTTGCCGTACAACTGCAATGGTTTCCATTAGGAACCCGCTTTCCCATCGCCGAAACACCTCCCGCTGGCCCCACCGGACTTTACACCATAGATAGCCTATTAAGCCTAAATTTTGGCCAGTTTTTTACCAGCTTATACCACCTAGCTTTACCATCCCTCACATTAGGCATTCTCATCAGCGGCATATTCGAGCGCATTGTCAGAGTCAACCTCAAACAAACCCTCTTAGCCGACTATGTAGAAGCCGCTCGGGCGCGGGGCATTCCCGAAAGCAAAATTATCATATCTCATGCCCTGAAAAATGCCATGATTCCAGTAATTACCGTCATGGGTTTAACCCTAGCCGCACTGCTTGGCGGCGCTATCCTCACCGAGGTAACATTTTCCTGGCCCGGTTTAGCCAATCGGCTTTATGAAGCCATTTCCTTGCGAGATTATCCCACCGTACAGGGGATTGTAGTATTTTTCGCCGCCATTGTGGTAATGGCCAGTATTCTGATTGACATCCTCAATGCTTTTATCGACCCCCGCATCCGGTATTAGATAGATGTGATGTGCTGGTCATTACAATAGAAACCGGGTTTCTCTAGAGGCACCTCGTCCTTTGACGAAGATTTTACGCAGAAACCCGGTTTCTGGTTCTGTCAACCCCTGTAAACGCCCCGAATCATCCCTAAACTTAGGATACAATTAAAACTAGACTTCTCACAGGCTCAGCGGGAGGATTTCTATGACTACTGCAAACCCCACCGCCATCCTCAACCCACAGGAGGCAGATATCCCCAAATGGCAACGCGCTACCTGGGAAGATTACCTAGGATATCGGGATAATCCCAATTTAGAGCGGGTTAGAGTATTTTTTCATAAAGGATATCTGTTAATCGAGATGGGTAACGAAGGCATAAACCACGCAAGCATCAGCGACCTCTTGACTATTCTCTTTTATATTTGGTTCTCTCGCCAACCAGGAGTTACTTTTAGTTCCTTTGGGCGTTGCGTCATTGAGAAGCCAAAGCGGCGAGCTGCTGCACCAGACCAAGTTCTATATATTGGAGCCGGTGCGCCTCGGTGGCAAGATGGGGAACCGCGCCGCATTAATCTGAATAAATGGCGAGTGCCTGATTTAGTTGGGGAAGTAGCTGATACCACTTTAGCCACAGATTTAGATGAGAAAAAGCAGATTTATGCCGCAATGGAAATTCCCGAATATTGGGTAACAGATGTGAGAGGAAATCGGGTGCTAGCGTTTCAGTTACAAGAGGACGGCATTTATCAACAGTGCGAATATTCTGGGGCACTTTCAGGATTGCCAATTGCTGTATTAAATGGCACTTTGGAGCGACTGAGTGAGGGAAATCATGGCAGTGCAACCCTCTGGTTTAATCAGCAGATTGTTAATTTATAGGATAATGGGGGATAGAAATTGGCGCGGTAGGGGCACGGCGTCTTAAATTTATGGGGGGTTACGAGAAATATTGATAACGCCGTGCCCCCCACCACGGAAAATTTGGATAACCAGGTTTATGACAAAGAAACCGAGGGCAAAGAAACCGGGTTTCTATGAATAACCTCGTCCTTGACGAAGATTTTCCGCAGAAACCCGGTTTCTGAAAGTGATTATGGAATGACAACCAGTAGGGTATTTCCTTCCCGACCGATAACGGTGACTGGTTCCCCGGAAAGAATGGCAATTTGGGCATTGTTTTGGTAAAATTTGGCGTGCCAGTAGTTGCCTTGAAATTTGACTCGTAACCGGTTTTTGCTATGATCATCAATCCCAAAATCAAAACTCCAAAAAAACTCAATATAGTGGTTATCCCCGAAGTTGCTGAATTCCAGGTGGTTATGGCCAGGGTTGAGTAATTGGGGGCAATTAATTTTTATTGCAGGTTAGTAACTAGCTACAAATTTTGAGCAAAAAAACAAGCTGCATCTGGCAGTTGACACAACCAGATGCAGCGTTGCTATAATTTTGATCATGGTTTTAAGCCAGACCGAGTTGCCTCGGCTGGCCAGAACCGACCAAGGGATCGTCGCTAAGTGCAGGCTTTGAACCAGACACGAAACTCCCCACATTGGTCAGCCCTAAAAAAACTGATCAATGACCAGGAGGTCAAAAACGATGAACCTTGAAGGTATAGAAAAAGCCCTCTGGGGCTTGGTTTGGCGGCGTTCGCGCCCCTTTTTGCTCGGTTTTCTGTTATGTGTTTTTTTTGGGTATCTGCGCTCTCAAAGCATTGACGGTGCTGAGAAGAGCTATATGATACCTACAATAGCTAGCTATATAGCACCATATCTGGCAGTCTATATTGCTGCTAGCTCGATCGGTCGGAAGCAAAAGCCGAAGCAATAAGAGCTTTATCAGCTTAACCAAGCTGGTTAGAGTCTGCCAACTCTGGCAGGGCAAACGCATCAAATTAAGAGAGAGAATGTGGTAGAGTGTGAGGTAAGGAATAAGCGAGGATTTCCATCAAGAAATCATTGTCGAGACTAGCCCGATAACGTTTCATCTTCAAACTT
>Ga0073934_10002747_pt1 | contig 35211 bp, 33 predicted proteins | sample LarsenN4metaG_FD_76834 | JGI IMG/M metagenome (GOLD analysis project Ga0073934, IMG submission 76834) | Hot spring sediment bacterial and archeal communities from British Columbia, Canada, to study Microbial Dark Matter (Phase II) - Larsen... ... | reverse complement strand
TTTCCGAGGCACGCGTGCCTCGGCCTCATTGAAGCCGCCCGCGATCTATGACCGAATCGGGTGGCGCGATTTCGGATTTTCCGAGGCACGCGTGCCTCGGCCTCATTGAAGCTTTGTCGCCAGTGCCGCATCATCTGCGCTGTATCTGCTATTTTCCGAGGCACGCGTGCCTCGGCCTCATTGAAGCCTCGCACAGGTCGGCAGGGGTCATCGCACCGCCTCCCATTTTCCGAGGCACGCGTGCACTCGGGGGTCAGGTCTTGAAATAGCGCGTCATGCTTCAATGCAAGACCTGACCCCGCTGGCACGTCTCGGGGGTCAGGTCTTGAAATAGCGCATCATGCTTCAATGCAAGACCTGACCCCGCCGGCACGCATCATGCTTCAATGCAAGACCTGACCCCGCCGGTGCGTGCCGGGCGAGGATTGAAACCAGACGAAGAATCCCCGCGCAAGCGTGCCGGGTTGTTGCGCCCGGCACATCAAAGGGGTCAATGCTTTACTTTATAGCGCAAATTCAGGCCGGCCTGGAAAGCGCCAAGCCGCAAGGGCCGATGCAGAAGTTGGTGGCTTACTATAAGGTAAAGCGTTGACCCCTGAATCCCGTTCTGGCCGCTCCACGCCGCCAAGGTGCTGATGGCGAAGATTCCCTGGCCGCCGCAGTATGAGCGGGGCGGCATCTTCTGAAGGCAGAAGGCAGGAGGCAGAAGGAGGAAGGCGGAAGCGAGAACTCGTCACCCGGTTGGCCTTGCCCTTGTTGACAGGGGGGCTGCGCCTCCTTAGAGTCGTAGCAAGCCTTCAAGCAGTCTCTTATCGCTGTTCTACCTCAGGAGGAGGCCCGTCATGAAAAAGAACTTCGCGGCTCTGAACTTCGTTTTTCTCCTTTCGTTGTTGCTGCTTCCCCTTGGCCTCGCGCGGGCGCAGTGCCAGCTCGGCGTGCCCGCCATCAAGGTCGGCGTGCAGGGGGCAGCCTCGGGCCCGCACGCGGACTACGGGCGCCAGATCGAGATGGGCGCGACCATGGCCGCCGAGGAGATCAACGCGGCCGGCGGCGTCCTCGGCTGCAAGGTCGAGATCCGGTTCATGGACGACGAGAATCGACCCGCCACCGGGGTCAAGAATGCCCGGCTGCTGGTGACGGACTGGGGCGCGCATTTCACGGTCGGGACCGACTCGAGCGGCGTCGCCATGGCGATGGGACCGGTGCTCGCCGAGTTGAAGCGCATCCACTTCTTCACCCACGCGGCAACCCACCGGCTGACCGAGGACCTGGTGGCGGCAAAGGGCATCAAGGAGATCGTCCGGGTGAGCGTTCCCGTCTACCAGGACGCGATCGTCGCGGCCCTGCTCTTCAAGGACCGGATGGACATCAAGCGCTGGGCCAACATCGGCGCGGACTACGAATATGGCTACGTGGCCTGGAATCTCTTCAAGGACACCCTGAGGAAATACCGGCCGGACGTGGAATTCGTGGGCGAGGCCTGGGCGCCGTTCCTGACGCTCGATTTCTCGCCTCACATCTCGGCCGTGATGGCGCAGAAGCCGGACGCGATCTTCGCGACACCGTGGGCGGGGGAAGCGGTCATGCTGCTGCGGCAATCCCTGATCCAGGGCGTGTTCGACAACGTGCAGGTCTGGTGGCAGGCGATGGGAGGCTCGGTGGACGTGCTCGAGGGAATTTCCGCCGAGCTCGCGAAGGACCGCTTCAAGGGCAAGCTCTGGGCGACGGCGCGCTACATCCACAACTGGCCCGATACCGCCGATAACAAGGCTTTCATCGATCGCTATCGGAAGCGCTGGGCGCGGTTCCCGAATTACTCCGCCGAGACCACGTATTCCGCGCTCTTTATCATGAAAGCGGCAGTGGAAAAGGCGCGCAGCCTGGAAACCGACAAGGTCGTCGCGGCCATGAAGGGGATGCAGATCAGGAATCCCGGCGGCGTCCGCGTGTTCCGGTCCGAGGACCAGCAATTCATCTATAGCGTGCCTGCCGGGCGCCCGATGATGGACGCGAAGTACCCCATCCCGGTGCTGGGAGACCTGCGGGTGTTCGAAGCCAAGGATTACTACCGGCATCCGCCGTTCACCCCGGTCTCGGCTGCGAAGTAACGGCTTCGACGAAAAGGGTCCCGCACGGGGCCCTTTCTTTTGCGCGCAATGGAAAATATCGCCTTCCAGGGTCTCATCGGCCTGTCCCTGGCGATGTATCTCTGGCTGATCTCGGCCGGGCTCACGATCATCTTCGGGGTGTTGAGGATCGTGAACTTCGCCCATGGCAGCCTCTTCATGGTGGGCGCTTACCTCGCGTACACCTTTTACGGCCAGATGGGACTGCCGTTCGGCCTCGCCGTGGTGCTGAGCCTCGCGGGCACGGGGCTGCTCGGCTACGTGATGGAGCGTGGATTCCTCCGTCGCATCTACCGGATCGACGAGGCCTATCAGCTGCTGCTCACTTTCGGCTTCATCCTGATTCTCGACGACGCGGTGAAGATCATCTGGGGCGGCGTGTTCAAGATCCCGCCGATCCCGGCGTTTCTCGACGGGGCGTGGCCGATGTTCGGCAGGGCCTTTCCGGTCTACAACGCCTTCGTGATCGCCGTGGGGCTCTTCGTCGCCGTGGCGCTGTGGTTGATCTTCGAGAAGACGTGGTGGGGAAGGATCACGCGCGCCACCGCCTCGGATCGTGAAATGGCGAGCGCCATCGGCGTGAACGTGCCGCGGGTGTTCTCCGCCGTCTTCGTCTTCGGCGCCATGCTGGCCGCGCTCGGAGGCGCGATCGGCACGCCGGTGCGCGTCGTTGCGCCCGGGATCGGCGCATCGATGATCATCCAGGCCTTCATCATCACCGTCATCGGCGGCCTCGGGAACCTCAAGGGCGCGTTCTTTAGCTCGCTCATCGTCGGCATCCTGAGCGCCTACGGGACGTTGTTCTTCCCCGTGTTCGAGCTGTTCTTCATCTTCGTGATCATGGCGGTGGTGCTCCTCATACGCCCGCAGGGGCTCTTTGCGCGCTGAGTCCCCGCCGTGATCCGCCGCCCGTCCTCCCGTCTCGCGCTGGCCCTCGGAGTCGTGCTCGTGCTGGCGCTGTTTCTTCTGCCCTGGGTGGCCGGGCGCTATCCGGTCTACCTCGCCATGCAGATCCTGATCCTGGCGGTGTTCTCCCTCGGCTTCAATCTGCTGTTCGGCTACACCGGCCTGCTGTCGTTCGGGCAGGCCGGATTCTTCGCCCTCGGCGCCTACGGTTGCGCCAAGATCCTCCTCGCGGTGCCGAATCTTTTTCTCGGGCTGGCGGGCGGCGTCGCGGTGGCCGCGGTCGGCGCCCTGCTGCTCGGCATGCTCTCGGTCCGCCACACGCGCATCTACTTCTCCATGCTGACACTCGCGTTCGGCATGATGATCTTTTCCATCGCCTGGAAGTGGCGGGACTTCACCGGCGGCGACGACGGGCTGGTGGGGATCCCCCGCGCGCCCCTGGAAATTCCGGGCGCGCTGAGCATCAACGTGTCGGCCCTTGGGCATTACTACTACGTGGTCCTGGTGGTGTCGCTCGCGGCGATCCTGGCGATGCACCGGCTGGTGCGCTCGCCGCTCGGGCTGACACTGCAGGCGATACGGGACAGCGAAAGCCGCGCGGAAGCCGCCGGGGTGCCGGTGCGCAAGTACCGCCTGGCGGCGTTCACCATCGCGGGGACCTACGCGGGGCTGGCGGGAGCGCTGCTGACGCCGCTGGAGAATACGGTGACGCCCCCCGTCGCGCACTGGAGCATGTCGGCCGAACCGGTCCTGGCGACGCTCCTCGGCGGGGCCCACGTTTTCGGCGGCCCTATCGTCGGCGCTGTTCTCTTCTTCGTCATCAAGGACGCCATCGTCCGCTTCACGGAATACTGGCTCATCTGGTTCGGCGTCATCGTGGTCGCGCTGGTGACGGGCTTTCCCGGAGGTGTCATGGGGTTTTTCACGGGGCGCGCGCAGCGGCCGATCGCCTGGCCCTGGCTCGCGGGATCACGCAATCCACCCGCCGCACGAGAGCACGATGGAACTCCTGAGGATTGAGGGCGTTTCGAAGCGTTTCGGGGAGTTCGCCGCCGTGAGCGGGATGACGCTTTCCATCCCCGCGGGACGGCTGACCGCGGTGATCGGGCCGAACGGCGCCGGCAAGACGACGCTGATCAATCTCGCCACCGGTGCGCTCGCGCCCGATTCCGGGGCCATGTATTTCAAGGGCGAAGCCATCACCCCGCTCCCCGTTCATCAGCGGATACGCAAGGGGCTGTCCCGATCGTTCCAGATCATGAACATCTTCCCGCAGCTCTCCGTGCTCCAAAACGTCCTCGTGCCGGTACTCTGCCGCCACGGGCGCACCGGTGTCGCCCTGTCCGCGGTCGAGCAGGAACAGCGTGCCGTGGCCGAAGCGCGCGGGATATTGCGCGAAATCAACCTGCTCGATCACGAACAGGTTCCCGCCGGCGTCCTCTCGCACGGGGACCAGCGGCTGCTGGAGCTCGGGATCGCGATCGCGCCCGCGCCCGAGCTCTGCTTCCTCGACGAGCCGTCCTCGGGGCTCACCCCGGTCGAGCGCGCGACGGTGCTGGAGCTGATCCGCACGCTCGCCGCCGAGCGGCACACGACCTTCGTCATCGTCGAGCACGACATGGACGTGGTGTTCACGCTCGCCGACTGGATTGTCGTGATGAACCGGGGCCAGGTGCTGGCCGAGGGGCTGCCCGCCGCCATACGGGACCACCGCGAGGTGCGGGAAGTCTATCTGGGCATGGAGACGGAGCCATGATCCTGGAAGTCCGCGATCTGGTGACCGCGTACGGCCTGGGCCCGGTGATCCACGGGATATCCCTGGGTGTCGAGCCGGGGGAGGTCGTCTGCCTGCTCGGGCGGAACGGCGCCGGCAAGACCACCACGCTGCGCAGCATCGTCGGGCTCACGCCCCCACGGAGCGGGCGGATCGATTTCAAGGGAGAAGCGATCACGGGACACCAGCCCTTCGAGGTCGCGCGGCTCGGAATCGGCTACGTCCCCGATGACCGCCGGATTTTCGCGGAACTGACGGTGGAGGAGAATCTGGAGATCGTCCCGCGCGTCACGCGCCGCAGCGGGCGATGGACGATCGAGAGAGTCTACGGTCTTTTCCCGCTGCTCGTCGAGCTCCGGCGCAAGCACGGGTCAGGTCTCTCGGGCGGGGAACAGAAGATGCTCGCCATCGGCAGGGCCCTGATGGGAAATCCACTGCTGCTCATACTCGACGAGCCCTCGGAGGGATTGAGCCCGCTGATGGTCGTGGCGCTGGTCAACGCCATCCGCCAGATCCGGGGGGAGGGTGTCACGCTCCTCATCGCCGACCAGAACGTCAAGTTCGCCCGGCGCGTCGCCGACCGCGGCTACATCATGGAGAAAGGTGAGATCCGCTTTTCGGGACCGCTCGAAGAGCTGTGGGCGAACGAGCAGGTCATCCACCGGTACCTCGCAGTGTGACCGCGCGGCAAATGAGCGCGTCCGCCTCTTTCGAAGCCCTCACGCCGACCTCCTTCCTGCTGCGCTCCGGCAAGGTTTTCGCAGACCGCGCCGCGGTGATCGACGGCGAGCGCCGCTTCACTTATGCCGAGTTCCTCGAGCGCTGCCTGCGGCTCGCCGGCGCGCTGCGCGCCATGGGCGTTGCCGAGGGCGCGCGCGTCGCCGTGCTCGCGCCGAACACCCACGTGCTGCTCGAGGCGCACTACGGCGTGCCGTTCGCGGGCGCGGTGCTGGTCGCGCTCAACATGCGGCTCCCCGCCGGCGATCTCGCCCTCGTCGTTGCGCACAGCGGCGCGCAGGTGTTGATCTACGACTACGAGTTCGAAAACGTCGCCCGGGACATCGAGGGCCAGGTGGGCGGCGGACTCCGGCTGGTGCGTGCCGGCCGCCCCGACGACCCCTACGAGCGATTGCTTGGCAATGCCGGTCCCTGGCACCGCGCGGTAACCGACGAGCGCAGCCTGCTCTCGATCAACTACACCAGCGGCACCACCGGCAAGCCGAGAGGCGTCATGTACCACCATCGCGGCGCTTATCTACAGGCGCTGGCGATGGCGCTCGAGACGCGGCTCGATTGCGACAGCACTTTCCTGTGGACGTTGCCGATGTTTCATTGCAACGGCTGGTGCTTTACCTGGGGCGTGACCGCCGCCGGGTCGGTCCATCTCTGCCTGCGCAAGTTCGAGCCGGGGCTGGTCTGGGACCACCTGCGCGAATCGAATGTGACTCACTACAATGGCGCGCCGACGCTGCTCGTGATGCTGGCGTGGCACGCGAGTGCCGGGAAGCTCGCGCGCCCGGTGCGGGTGGCGACCGGGGGCGCACCCCCGACGCCGGCGATCCTGCAACGCATGGCGGAGCTCGGCATGGACGTCACGCATCTTTACGGCCTCACGGAAACCTTCGGCCCCGCGGTGATCTGCAAGTGGCGCGGCGAATGGAGCGGGCTTGCGATCGGCGAGCAGGCGCGAATCAAGGCGCGCCAGGGCGTGGGCAACGTGATCTCGCAGGAGCTGCGAGTGGTCGACACGCACGGGAAAGATGTGGCCGCCGACGGGAAGATGCTCGGTGAGATCGCGCTGCGCGGAAACAATTTGATGCTCGGCTACTACCGGGACGAGATTGCCACCCGCAAGGCGATTCCCGATGGCTGGTTCAGAACCGGCGACCTCGGCGTGATGCATCCCGACGGCTACGTGGAGATCAAGGACCGCGCCAAGGACATCATCGTCTCCGGCGGCGAGAACATCGCCTCGATCGAAGTCGAGCGCGTGCTGTGCTCCCATCCTGCGGTGATGGAGGCCGCGGTGGTGGCAGGCCCCGATCCGGTATGGGGTGAGGTACCTATCGCATTCATCGCGGTCAAGGCCGGGGCGACCGCGACCGAGGCTGAGCTCGTCGCCTACGCACGCGAGCACATGGCGCACTTCAAGGCCCCGAAGCGGGTGGTGTTCGGCGAGCTGCCGCGGAACGCCACGGGGAAGATCCAGAAGTTCGTGCTGCGCGAGCGCGCTCGGGATTTGATGAAGAATGCGCCAAAGGGATTGTAAATGGGGTCGGGTCCACTTTTTTTGCGATTTTCCGAGGCGCGCGTGCCTCGGCCTCATTGAAGCTTTCGACCCCGACAACTTCCCCACGCTCGTTACGGGATTTTCCGGGGTCAGTCAAAGGGGTCAACGCTTTACTTTATAGCGCAAATTCAGGCCGGCCTGGAAAGCGCCAAGCCGCAAGGACCGATGCAGAAGTTGGTGGCTTACTATAAGGTAAAGCGTTGACCCCTGAATCCTGAGGAATTTGGCGGCCCGTGGACCGACAAATTCCTTCGGCCTCGGCCTGTTCGCACCTGCCGCCGATGCGTAAGCCGGATCGAGCCATGCTAGAATGCTTCATCTGGTTAACCAGGTTCAGGTCATGGACAAGCTCAGCGTATTCGAGGCAAAGGCCAGGTTTTCCGAGGTCGTGAGCCGGGCGGAGGAAGGAAAACAGACTGTCATCACCAAGCGAGGCAAGGCGGTCGCGCGCGTCGTTCCGGAGAAAGCGGCACGGCCAGAACGGTGGGACCGCTCGGAGGCTATTGACCGGATCGTCGAGTTCAGCAAGACCTGCCGCACCCGCCGCAAGGTCAATCTTCAGAAGCTGATCGAGGAAGGCAGGTTGTAGTGCCGTTGATCATAGACGCGAGCGTAGCGATCGCGTGGTTCGCCCGCAATCAGGCGACCGCCTACACCGATCGCGTCAGGTGGCAGGCGCGTGGCGAGCGACTCCACGTGCCCGGCCTCTGGCCACTGGAGTTCACGAACGCGCTCCGGCAGCTCGAGCGCCGCAGGCTGCTGTCCGAACGACAGGTCAACACGATCATCGATCTGATCGAGCCTCTGGACATCGTCGTGCACAAGGAGGCGCCGGCACCGCGCCGCTTGCTGGCAATTGCGAGGAAACACGATCTTACGACCTACGACGCTTCGTATGTCGATCTTGCGCTTACGCTTCGATATCCAGTGGCATGCCGGGACGGGGTTTTGAAGGACGCGCTTCGCGCGGCTGGTTTGAAGCTGGCGTAACGGGGCCGGCACGCGGCCCGCTCGCCCTCCGTTCTCCCGCCACTTCTGCCTCAGCCTGCGGCGGGCAGGTCGGCCTGTTCATGCATCAAAGGGGTCGCCGCTTTACTTTATAGCGCAAATTCAGGCCGGCCTGGAAAGCGCCAAACCGCAAGGGCCGATGCAGAAGTTGGTGGCTTACTATAAGGTAAAGCGTTGACCCCTGAATCCCATAACCGCGCATTGCCCGGGCGCGGGGACGAACCCGGGATCGGGCGAAGCGGTTGCAGCGTGAGTGAGGAGCGGCGAACCGTAAGCCGCGAAGTGTCACTTCGCGGCTGTCACCATGATCTCGACGCGCGTGTCGGGGGTCGCGAGCCGCGCCTCGACGCAGGCGCGCACGGGCTTGCCGTCAGGATCCACCCATGCCTTCCACGCCGCGTCCATCTCGGCCTTCTCGCGGATGTCGGTGAGCCAGACGTTCGCCCACAGCAGCCTTGCCTTGCTGGTGCCGGCCGCCGCCAGACAGCCGTCAATCTTCCTCAGGATTTCCTCGGTCTGCTCCTGGCAGGAAGCGCTCTTGTTGTCGGCGGTCGTGCCGGCGACGTAGACGAGCCCGCCGTGCTCGACGGCGCGGGACAGCACGGGGCCGGGATTGTGGCGCTTGATCGCGTTGCTCATCTTCCTCTCCTGGTCGTGAACGGGGAGCGGGGATTGTCGCCTCCACCAGAGGCGATTGGAAGCGCCTTCCAATTCCCTTAACATTGACGGTTGATCGGCGGCTCCGCGCTGGTCGTTCCGAACACTTCTAGCCTGGAATCCCGCTATGGGGAGCAGCCCGATGGCCGTCCCGCCGCCGATGCCGCCGCCGCTCGAGGGCGTGCGCGTCGTCGAGTTCGTCCACATGGTGATGGGGCCCGCCTGCGGGCTGATACTCGCCGACCTCGGCGCCGAGGTGATCAAGGTCGAGCCCCCCGAAGGCGACCACACGCGCAAGCTCGTCGCCTCCGGCGCGGGCTTCTTTCCGTCCTATAACCGCAACAAGAAGAGCCTGGCGGTCGACCTGAGGTCGCCCGCGGGCCGCGAGATCGTGATGAAGCTCATCCGCACCGCGGACGTGGTGAGCGAGAACTTCCGCCCCGGCGCGATGGAGCAGCTCGGTTTCGGCTACGAAACGCTGCGGCGCGAGAACCCCGGTCTCATCTACTGCTCGCACAAGGGCTTCCTCCCCGGCCCGTACGAGCATCGCACGGCGCTCGACGAGGTGGTGCAGATGATGGGCGGGCTCGCCTACATGACGGGGGGCCGCTACGGGCCGCTGCGCGCCGGGGCCTCGGTGAACGACGTGATGGGCGGCATGTTCGGCGCGATCGCGATCCTCGCCGCGCTCCACCAGCGGGCGGGCACGGGCAGGGGCCAGTACGTGCAGAGCGCCCTCTTCGAGAACAACGCGTTCCTCATGGCGCAGCACATGATGGAAGGGCTCGCGACCGGCAAGCCCGTGGCGCCGATGCCCGACCGCGTTCGCGCCTGGGCGGTCTATGACACGTTCACGACGAGCGACGGCGGGCAGGTCTTCGTGGGGGTGGTGACGGACACCCAGTGGAAAGTGTTCTGCGACGCATTCGGGCTGGCCGCTCTCCTCGCCGATCCCGCGCTTGCCACCAACCCGCAGCGGGTCGAGGCGCGGCCGCGCATCATTCCCATCGTGACGGGCATTTTCCGCAAGATGACCCAGCGGGAACTGATGGACCGATGCGAGTCGCTCGGGCTGCCGTTCGCGCCGATCGCGAAGCCGGAGGACCTGTTCGACGACCCGCATCTCAACGCGTCGGGCGGCCTCACGCCGGTGACGCTCGCCGACGGCAGGAAAACCCGGGTGCCGGTCCTGCCGATCGAGATGGATGGCACGCGCTTCGGCACCCGGCTCGACCTGCCGCGCGTCGGAGAGCACACGCGCGAGCTGCTGTCGCGGCTGGGCTACGGGCAGGCGGAGATCGAGCGGTTGATCGCGGAGAAAGTGGTCGCAGGATTCTGCCCGCCTGAAGGCCGGCAAAATCCTAAAGGGAGCCGTTGATCGCGTAATAGCCGATGAAATAGACCCCGGCCGCCATCAGGGCCCAGATGAAGGCGTCGGGGAGCTTGCTCACCCGGCCCCCGGTAATGCGCCTATCGCGCCACATCTTGCCCAGGATGACCGCGGCGATCGTGAGCGGAATCGCGATCAGCGGGTATTGCATCTGGATCTCCCAGACATTGCCGATGACGGCCTCGATCCAGCCGTCTTCCTTGAACAGGTGGTAGGAGAAGCCGCCGATCCCGGAGAGGATCAGTGCGATCACGACGAAGGACTGCAGATACTCGATGACCTGTTTCACGCGCTAACCCCGCTATGGCGCGACCCGACGCCGAGCCCGTTTATTCATTCTAGCAGCCACGGCCCCCGCCGGACATAAAGGGGATCACAGGCTGTCGCACAGCGCCTGGGTGACGATTTCGGTGGTCGCCTCGCCGCCCAGGTCGGGGGTGTGGATGCCCTTGCCGGTGACCGTCTCGATGGCGCGCATCAGCCGCCGCGCGGCCTCTTTCTCGCCCAGGTGTTCGAGCATCATGGACGCGCTCCAGAAGGTGCCGACCGGGTTGGCGATGCCCTTGCCCGCGATGTCGAAAGCCGAACCGTGGATCGGCTCGAACATCGAGGGAAATTTCCGCTCGGGGTTGAGATTCGCGGTCGGCGCGATGCCGAGGCCGCCGCAGAGCGCCGCGGCGAGATCGGAAAGAATGTCCGCGTGAAGGTTGCTCGCGACGATGGTGTCGAGCGTGCCGGGCTTCAGCACCATCCGCGTCGTCATCGCGTCCACCAGCACGCGCTGCGTTTCCACGTCGGGGTAGTTTTTCGCGACCTCGTGGAAGATCTCGTCCCACATCACCATGCCGTGGCGCTGGGCGTTCGACTTGGTGACCAGCGTGAGGTGCTTGCGCGGGCGGCCGCGCGCGAGCTCGAAGGCAAAGCGGTGGATGCGCGCCACCCCGGCGCGCGTGAAGACGGAGGTCTCGGTGGCGACCTCCTCGGGCAGCCCGCGATGGGCGCGTCCCCCGCTGCCGGAATACTCGCCCTCGGAATTCTCGCGCACGATCACCCAGTCGATCGCCGCGGCCCCGGCAAGCGGGCTCCTCACGCCGGGCAGCACGCGGGCGGGCCGGACGTTGGCGTACTGGTCGAAGCCCTGGCAGATCGGCAGCCGCAGGCCCCACAGCGAGACGTGATCGGGCACCCTGGGCGAGCCCACCGCGCCGAAGAAGATCGCGTCGAATCGCCTGAGCTCGTCGAGCCCGCCTTCGGGAATATAGCAGCCGTGCTCGAGGTAGTAGTCGCTCCCCCACGGGAAGTGCTCGACTCTGAGGCGGAAGCCGCGGTCGCGGCCGGCCAGCACCTCGAGCACCTTCAGCCCCGCGGCGATCACCTCGACGCCGATGCCGTCGCCCGGAATCGCGGCAATCCTGTACTCGCGCATGTTCCCTGCAGAAATTAGCCGCCAAGATGGCATGGACGCCTCCCGCCCCTTTGGGGGGCGCCCATGCCATCTTTATGAAGGGCAAGGATAGCCAAGATGAAGCGGGGCTCTCAAGCGCGCGCAGCTCACCGGCATCCCCGGCATCGGGCGGCTGGGGGCGAGTGCGTTGCTCGCCTCGGTCGGTAACGCCCAGCAGTTTCGCTCGGGGCACCAGGCGAGCGCCTTCGTGGGGATCGTGCCGCGCGCCAGCACGGCACCGGGGGCAGGGTGCGCCTGGGGGCGATCAGCAAGCGCGGCGATCCTTATCTGAGGGTTTCGGGGTCAGTTTCGGGGTCAGGTCTTGCATTGACGCAAAGTGAGCTATTTCGAGACCTGACCCCGCTGCGCAAAGTGAGCTATTTCGAGACCTGACCCCGCTGCGTGACCCTGCTGCGAGCACGTTGTCCAAGATCAGAGCTTCCCCGGCGAATGCCATCATGTGCCCGCAGGCTTATCCACTGAGCCTGCATACCGAGGCCGGATATAAGACTGCAGCCCACGCCACTCTGTCACCATCGAGAAAATCGCTTGCCAAGCGGGGCGCGTCCATATAACACGCCAAGGCGCCAGGACGGACGATCAAGCAAGGCGGCTATTATATGAAAATTGGCCGGCGACTGCGGTTCGACAGTGCGGCGCCGAGCAGCGGTTGGGCTAAAATGCGGCGATTGCCTCCACCTGAGCTGCGCGTTTCGCTTGAAGATTCTTGCGCTCGATACTTCCACCGACTACTGCTCCGTCGCGTTGTGGCGTGACGGGGTCGTGGACGCGCGCGAGGCGGCCGCCGGGCAACTGCAGTCCGAGCTTCTCCTGCCGATGGCGGACGAGCTGCTGCGCCGGCACGGCCTCGGCGTGAAGGACCTCGACGGCATCGCCTTCGGGCAAGGGCCCGGTTCCTTCACGGGGCTGCGCATCGCCTGCGGCGTGACCCAGGGCCTCGCGTTTGGCGCCGGGCTGCCGGTGGTCGGCGTGAGCACGCTGCTCGCGCTGGCCGAGGCGAGCGCGGGCGAGCGCGCGGTGTGCTGCCTCGATGCGCGCATGGGCGAGATCTATCATGCGGCGTACGTCCGGGCGGGCAACGCCTGGCGCACGGTGCACGAGGCGAGCTTGTGCACGCCACGGGAAGCCCCGGCGCTCCCGGCCGGCGCATGGACCGGGTGCGGCAGCGGCTTCGCCGCGCACGGCGACGCGCTGAAGCTCCGTTACGCCGGCCTGCTCTCGACCGTCCTGCCGCAGGCGTACCCGCACGCCCGGGACATCGCCGAGCTGGCGGTGCCGGAATTCGAGCAGGGCAGGGCGATTGCCGCGGAGCAGGCCGCCCCCGTCTATATCCGCGACAGGGTGGCGCATACGAACCCCTAACACAATGAAACACACGCTGCGCTGTCACGATTTCGGCTGGTGCCCCAGTCAAGGCTTCCTTGGGGAACGCGCAATCTCCGGCGCTCTCCTGTCCCGCGCCGGGGTCGCATCCGGGCAGAAAACGCTTGGAACCTGCTCCGCCCCGCGCGGGACGCTTTGTCGCTCGGCTTGCCAATATCGGCATATGGGCTGCGCCTGCCTTCGCGCCATCGCCAATTCCGGCTCGCAACGCACGCGCGTTTCATCGCGTTAAAGGCTCCCGGAGCGGCGAGCGATGAGCGCCCGGCTGGACCTGCTCCCGCGCTACCGGCGCATGACCGCGGCCGACCTCGATGCCGTCGCCGCGATCGAGGCATCGGTCTACCCGCATCCATGGACGCGCGGCAACTTCAGCGACTCGCTCGCGGCGGGCAACCATTGCTGGGTCGTGGAGCGCGGCGGAGAGATCGCCGGCTACACCGTGGTGATGATCGCCGCGGCAGAGGCGCACCTGCTCAACCTGAGCGTGGCAGCAGCCTGGCAGCGCCGCGGGCTGGGCCGCGAGCTGCTCGCCTTCGTGCTGAAGCTCGCGCGCGACTACGGCGCGCGGCGCATCTTTCTCGAGGTGCGTCCCTCGAACATCGCCGCGCGTTCCCTTTATGCGGGCGCCGGCTTCGCCAGGATCGGGATGCGGCGCGGCTACTATCCCGCAGGCCCGGACCGCGAGGACGCGATCGTCATGGCGCTCGACCTGGGTAGCACGTGACTCGTCCTTCGTTTCCCGTTGCCCGTTATTGATCCATCGTGAAAACCCGGCGTGACCTGATTTTGGCGGAAATGGGACTGACTCCTGTCTGGCGGTTGCGGGAACGCGCCGCGACCGCGGAACGGGCGTTGGCTGACGCCCCTGCGGCGAGCAACGAGCAACGAGCGACGGGCGACGAGTCGCGCCTTTCCGAGGCGGAGCGGCGCCGCGCCGCTATCATGCGCCTCGACTGGGCTGCGCTCAAGGCGCGGGTCGCCTCCTGCACGGATTGCCCGCTGCACGAGAAGCGCAACAAGACCGTGTTCGGCGTCGGCGACGAGAGGGCCGAATGGGTATTCGTCGGCGAGGGCCCCGGCGCGGATGAAGACGCGCGCGGCGAGCCCTTCGTGGGGCAGGCCGGAAAGCTCCTCGACAACATGCTTGCCGCGATTCAGCTCAAGCGCGGCGAGAACGTATTCATATGTAACGTGGTCAAATGCCGTCCTCCCGGCAACCGCAATCCCGAGCGCTCCGAGGCGCTCGCCTGCGAGCCCTACCTGCACCGCCAGATCGAGCTGATCAAACCCAGGCTCATCGTCGCGCTCGGCAGGATCGCGGCGGCCAATCTGCTCGCCACCGACGCGAGCATCGCGAGCCTGCGCGGCAGGATCCACCGCTACCGCGGCATCCCGCTCATCGTCACGTATCATCCCGCCTACCTGCTCCGTAACCTGCCCGACAAGGCGAAAGCGTGGGCGGACCTGTGCTTCGCGGTGGGCGTCATGAGAGACTTGCAGAGCGGCAAGGCCGCCGATAATCGGGAAAGCGTGAAGGGTGAATAGCGAGGAGTGAATGGACTGAACACCCTTGCCGGAAAGGCCGGCTGCGGGGCTTTGAGTCCACTCACCACTCACCACTCACGGATTTGAGGGAGGGCAGACATGATCAGGCGCTTTCTTGTGGCAGGGCTCGTCGCGGCGACGGTGTTGCTCTCCGGTTGCGGGTACAACACCCTGCAGTCGACCGATGAGCAGATCAAGGCGGGGTGGGCCGAGGTCATCAACCAGTATCAGCGCCGCGCTGACCTCATTCCCAATCTGGTTGAAACCGTGAAAGCCTTTGCCGGCCAGGAGCAGGCGGTGCTGCTCGGGGTTACCAACGCGCGCGCCAAAGTGGGTGCGATCCAGGCCACCCCCGAGCTCATCAACGATCCGCAGGCCTTCGCCCGGTTCCAGGCCGCGCAACGCGAGCTGTCCTCCGCGCTGGCGCGGCTGCTCGTGGTGGTGGAGCGCTACCCCGAGCTGAAGTCCGACCGGAATTTCCGCGACCTCCAGGCGCAGCTCGAAGGCACGGAGAACCGCATCGCGGTCGCGCGCAACCGCTACATCAAGGCGGTCCAGGAATACAACGTGGTGGTGCGGCAGTTTCCGAGCAATCTCACCGCGATGCTCTTCGGCTTCAAGGAGAAGGCGCAGTTCACGGTCGAGAGCGAGAAGGAAATCTCCAAGCCGCCGAAGGTGGATTTCGGCGGGCTTGCTCCGCAACCCCTGAAGCCGGCGCCGGCGGCCCCGGCCAAGTGAGACAGGATTCAGGATCCGGGATTCGGGATCCGGAGTCCCATCCTCGCCCGTGAGCTTGGCCGTGACGCGGCTCGCGCAAATCGTGCTCGCGGCGTCGCTCCTCTGCGCCGGGGCGGCGATCGCGGAAGTCGCGGTCCCGCCGCTGACGAGCCGGGTGACCGATCTCACTTCCACGCTTTCGCGCGGCGAGCTCGCCGCGCTCGAGCAAAAGCTCGCCGCATTCGAAGCGCGCAAGGGAGCGCAGGTCGCGGTGCTGCTCGTTCCGACGACCCAGCCCGAGACGGTCGAGCAGTACGCGATCCGCGTGTTCGGCGAGTGGAAACTCGGGCGGAAGGGCGTGGATGACGGTGCTCTGCTGCTCGTTGCCAAGAACGACCGCAAGCTGCGCATCGAGGTCGGTTACGGGCTCGAGGGGGTGCTGCCCGACGCGGTCGCGAGGCGCATCGTCGAGGAGGAGATCGTCCCGCGCTTCAAGCAGGGCGATTTTTACGCCGGGATCGCTGCCGGCGCCGACCGCATGCTCCGCGTGATCGACGGCGAGCCGCTGCCGCCGCCCAGGCGCACCGCACCCCCGGGGTCTCGCTGGAGCCCCGAAGCGTTCTTCATCGGTTTCATCATTCTCGCCGTGATGAGCCAGTTGCTGCATTCGTTGCTCGGGCGTTTCCTGGGGGCGGGTGTCGTCGGCGTCGCCGCCGGCATCGCGGGCTACGTGCTGGCGGGTCTCGCGATCGCGCTGATCTTCGGTCTCGTCGCCTTCGTGGCGAGCCTGTTCATCGATCTGGCCGGCCGCTCCAGAAGGGGCTGGTCGTCCGGCCGGTGGTCCTCCGGCGGCAGTTGGTCATCGGGCGGAAACTGGTCCTCGGGCGGGGGCGGCTTCAGCGGCGGTGGCGGCGGCTCGGGCGGCGGCGGGGCTTCGGGGAGCTGGTAGATGAATGCAACGCGCCTCGTGAAGCATCTGTTCGCGCCCGACTGGATCGTGCGCCGGGCGTTTTCGCGCGAGGCGCTGCGCCGCATCGAGGCCGCGATCAGGCGCTCGGAGAGCGCGCACCGCGGCGAGCTCGCCTTCGCGGTCGAGGCGGGCCTCGACCTGCTGCCGCTCCTGAAGGGTGTCAGCCCGCGGCAGCGCGCGCTCGAGGTCTTCTCGCAGCTGCGCGTCTGGGACACCGAGGAGAACAGCGGGGTGCTTCTCTACCTGCAGCTCGTCGACCGGGATATCGAGATCGTCGCCGACCGCGGCATCAACTCCCGCGTGCCGCAGGAGGAATGGGACGCGATCTGCCATCGCATGGAGCAGGCCTATCGTGAGCGGCGCTTCGAGGAGGGGACGCTCGCGGGCGTGCGCGAGATCACCGAGCTGCTGGCGCGGCACTTTCCGCCGCGCGTTCCCGACCGCGACGAGCTGCCGGACAAGCCCGTGGTGCTTTGAGGGGTGCAGAAGTTTGCAGTTTGCAGTGTACAGCTTGCAGTTGCTGCCGACTGATAGCTGCAAACTGTCAACTCCTGATCCCGTCACCGGTCACGAATCACGCAGTTCAGCTTTCGGGGCCGGCGTATTTGCCCGCTGTGTCCGGGAACAAGGCCTTCGCGATCTTGAACTTCGTGATGTCCACGGTGCCGTCCATGTGCAGAAACATCGTGGCATCGCGGTAGAGCTTCTCGATGCCGGAGTCGAGCATGGTGCCGTTGCCGCCATGCAGCTCCACGGCATGCCGGCACACCTTGAGGATCTCCTCGGAGGCGAAGAGCTTCGCCATGCTGCAGAGAGGGTCGGCGTCCGGCGCACCCTCGTCCACGGCGCGCGATGCATCGCGCAGGAGGCCCCGCACGGCATGGAGCTTCGTCGCCATCTCGGCGAGCCGCAGCGCGACTGCCTGGTGCTTGATCAGGACCCTTCCGCCCTGCACGTAGTTCCGGACGTATTCCGCGGTCCGCTCGAAAGCGGCGATGCCGATGCCGAGGTTCTTGGACGCCTGGATGATCCGGCCCGGGCGCGAGTAGTGTCCCGCCCTCCTGGCGAGCGCGTCGTTCTCCGCGAGGCAGTGGTCCCTGGGCACGCGGCAGTCCTCGAACACCAACTCGCCGTTGTTCATGAAGCGCCCGCCCAGCGTCTCGTTGCAGCGGGCGATGGTGAACCCGGGCGTGCCGCGCGGAATGAGGAAGCTCGAGGTGCCTTCCATCATCTTCACGCCCGGCTTGCTGTTCGCGTACACCACGTAAAGCCTGGCGTCGTAGCCGTTGCTCACGAACTGCTTGCGCCCGTTGATCACCCACTCGTCGCCCTGGAGGACGGCCTTGGTCTGGAATGCCGTTTCCGGCGTGTCGTAGCCCAGCCAGCGGTCGGAGGCGCCGCGCGGCTCGGTCGAGCAGTGCGCGAGCAGAAAAGTCGGATCCTCGACGATCTTCGGAAACCAGTATTCCTGCAGGCGGCGCGGCGCGATGTTCTTCAACAGCGTGGAAACCTTCCAGACCTGCACCAGCTTGTCGGCGAGGCCCGAGTCGCCGCGCGCGATCTCCTCCGCGATGAGTGCGTAGGTCCGCACCCGGGTCCCGGGGTCGAGCGGCGTGCCGCCGAATTCCTCCGGCACGCCGAGAGTGCGGATGCCGATCTCGCTCGCGACCTCCAGGATTTTCCGGGGCAGCCGCTCCTCCGGCGTCATGATCCATTCGCGCTGCCAGTGCTGGCGCGTGAAGGGAATGACATGCTCGTCGACGAAAGCGCGGCAGGCGTCCCGCATCATCCGTTGTTCTTCGGTCAGGCCGCGATCGTCTGTGGCGAGCATCGGTGGAGTCTCCTCGATCAGGGACGGTGAATACAGGGGGCACGCCTGCCGCGCGGGACGGCGCTCCGGGGGCGACCGCGGTCAAGCGGGCAGCGGCAACCCGCGGCTCGCGCTGAGGCGACGGCGACTCCGCCGCAGCATAAGCGCAGCCCGGAGGGCCGGCCAAGGACGGACTTGATATTTTCTTGGAGTATCGTGCTGTCACGGTGTCCGGACGGCGCTCATTGCGCGGCCGGGGGTCGACGGCATAAACTGACGCGCCCGTCTCGTCGCGAGACGCGACGCGGCGCAAAAGAGAAATACCGACGGAGGAGGTCGTCGCACAGGCATGCTTGAAGCGATCGTCAGCGGGCTCGCGGCCCTGTCAACGCCGCAGGCCATCCTGTTCATGGTCATCGGGGTTCTCTACGGGCTCGTTATCGGCATCCTTCCCGGGCTCGGCGGTATCGTGGCGCTGGCGCTGCTGCTGCCGTTTACCTACGGTTTCGAGCCGGCCGCGACGCTCGCACTGCTGCTCGGCGCCCACATCGGCACGATCTGGGGGGATTCGGTGACGAGCATTCTCTTCAGCGTCCCGGGCTCGGCCAAGGGCCTCGCGCTCTGCTTTGACGGCTATCCGATGACCAAGAAGGGGCAGGCGATCCGCGCGCTTTCGGCCTCGGCCACTGCCGCATTGCTGGGCGGGATATTCGGCGCCGTGTTTCTCGCCCTCAGCATCCCGCTCATACGTCCCGTCATCCTGGCGCTGGGCCCCAGCGAGTACCTGATGATGGCCCTCTGGGGCATGACGGTCATCGCCACGTTCAGCGAGGGCTCGCTCATGAAGGGGCTCGCCGCCAGCGTGCTGGGCGTGCTCGTCGCCTTCATCGGCATGGACGTCGTGACCGCCACGCCGCGATTCACCTTCGGCACGGTGTTCCTGATGGACGGCATCTCGTTTCCGGTGGCGATGATCGGGCTCTTTGCCGTTTCGGAAATGATGAAGCTTGCCATCAAGGGTACCCCGATCGTGGACCGGTCCCTGGTGAAGGAGGAGAGCACGCTATGGCAGGGCATCCGGGACGCGTTCCGGCACTGGTCGCTGGTGGTGCGCTCGAGCCTGCTCGGTTTATGGATCGGCGTGCTGCCGGGCGTTGGCGCGAGCGTGGCCGGGCTTGCAGCGTATGCGCAGGCGAGGCAGACCTCCGGGACTCCCGAGCGCTTCGGCAAGGGCGCGGTCGAGGGGGTCATCGCCCCGGATGCCACGATGGGCGCCAACGAGGGCGGCGGCCTGATGCCGACGCTCGCCTTCGGCATCCCCGGTGGCGAGAGCATGGCGCTCCTGCTCGTCGCTTTCATCGGCCTGGGGGTGGTGCCGGGCCCGGAGATGCTGACCAGGCACCTCGATCTCGTGTTCAGCATGGTGTGGATCATCGTGCTCGCCAACGTGCTGGTGACCCTGATCGGTCTCGGCATCTCGCCCTGGCTCGCGCGCCTGCCGACGCTGCACGCGAACCTCATGGTGCCGATCGTGTTGTCGGTCTGCTTCGTCGGCGCGTTCGCCGCGCGCGGGCATATCGAGGACGTGGTGGTCGCCTTCGTGTTCGGCGTGATCGGCTACCTGATGGACAAGTACCGCTACTCGAGGGCCAATTTCGTGATCGGCATGGTGCTCGCCGTCATGATCGAGAGGAACCTGCACATCTCGTTGACGCTCTACGGATCGACGTTCATCTTCACCCGGCCGCTCACGCTCGCCATGTTCATCTTCATCCTCTTCACGACCGCGCTGCCCTTCATCCGCACCTGGCGGCGGCAGCGCGCGCAGGCCGCCGCCGCGGGCACGGCGCGGGGGAGGGCCGCATGAACCGGCGAGCAGAGGGGGCCGCATGAGCCGGCGCGCGCAGGAAAACCTGATGGCCGGCGCGATCCTGGCCGTGTTGATCGGCGTCATCGTGATGAGCCTCGACTTCGGCCCGCGCGCCCGGATGATCCCGCTGCCCCTGGCGATCTTCGGGGTCATCCTGATCGTAGCGCAGATCGTCTGGCAGAACCTGCGCTCGACCGATGAGCTGCAGATGGACATGCTCGGGGTCCTCACCCGGCAGCAGGAAAACGATGGCGCTGCCGGGAATGAGGGCGAGCCCGTGGTGGTGAAAGCGGCTCCCGGCGCGAAGAAGGGTGCGTCATGGCGGCGGGAAGCCGGGGCCTACGGCATCGTCCTCGCCATGCTGGGCCTGATGCTGCTGCTCGGCCCGATAACGGCGGTGTTCCTGTTTACCGGCGGCTACTTCGTGCTGAGCAGGCAATATTCCTGGCTGACGGGTCTCGTCTATACAGTCGTCTTCACGGCGGCAGTATACTTATTGTTCGTGGTGGCGCTGGAGATCCAGCTCTATCACGGGATCCTGGAGCCGCTGGTCGAGCGGCTGAGATAGAAGGCGCCGGGAGGCGACGCGCCGCCTTTCAAGATCGCGTCCATAATCCGTCAAGAGGAGAACCGACATGATGAGAACGAGGTGGAAAGCACTGGCTGCGGCGCTGTTGGCACCGGCGCTCATGGCCGTTTCGGGCCACGCGGCGAGCCAGGCGCCTGAGTTCTACAAGGACAAGGTGATCAACGTCATCGTGGCCGGCGGCCCGGCCGGGGGCCACACGCGCTACGCGCGGCTGATCGGGCCTTACCTCCAGAAGCACACCGGCGCGCGCGAGGTGCGGATCACCAACATGCCGGGCGGCGGCGGGCTGAAGGCCGCTAACCACTTCTGGCGCCTCAAGCCCGACGGCATGAACATTTTTTTCGGGAACGTCGCGACACTGATCCTGGCGCCGCTCGCTGGCAGCCCGGGCGCGCAGTTCGACGCCACCAAGTTCACTTTTCTCGGGCGCGCCACCAGCGAGCCCCGCTTCCTGATGGTCGGCGGAAAATCGCCGATCAAGACCTTCCAGGACGTCAGGAAACTGGGACGGCCGTTCGTCTATCCCTCGCAGGGCACCGACGAGGATTTCTACACCATGGCGGTGCTCGCGCACTCCCTCGGCTTCAAGCTGAAGGCGGTCACGGGATATGAAGGCAATGCCGACACCGCGCTCGCCGTCATCAAGGGCGACGGCGACGGCCATATCACCGGCTGGAGCGAATCCCAGGGTGCGATCAAGGCCGGCGACAAGCGCCCGATCGTGGTCATCGCCTCGCAGCGGCATCCGGACTACCCGGACGTCCCGACGGCCGCGGAGCTCGCTCCGGCCGACCGGGTCTCGTTGATCCGCGCGATCGTGAACATCAACGAGACGCACCGCAGCTACATCGGGCCGCCCAACATGGACGCCCAGGCGACCGCGGCCTTCCGTGCCGCGTTGAAGGCGGCGATGAATGACCCGGCCCTTCTGGAGGAAACCACGAAAGGCAACCGGCCGGTGAGTTACATGGAAGGCGCACAACAGCAGCAGATCGTGGACGAGATCACGAAGGCGAGCGCGGGCCTCGCGCCGATACTGAAGGGCGCCGTCCAGGAAATCCAGTAGCCGCCGCCGTTGCCGGGTTGGGCCGGAGGGTGAACGCCCGTTCACCCTCTTTTTTCGCAGTCCGGCGACGGCCGACGGAAGCGCATCCGCCGGCGCCTTGCTTGCGCGGCTGAATGCGGTCTATATTTCCCGGCGCATGAGGACGATCAAGACCTACTCGCTGACCGAGCGCGCCGCGCACCCCGATTTCGGGATCCATGACGAGCGGGGTTCCTCGCGCATCGAGCAGGCGCACCGGCACGAGTATTTCCAGATGCAGCTCAATCTGGCGGGTGAGACCGAACAGCACATCGGCGCCACCGTGCGCCCTTTCGGGCCGGGATACCTCAGCTTCGTGCTGCCCTACCGCGTGCACCGCGTCCCGCACCCGCCCGGCTCGAAGTTTTGCATCATCAGCTTCTCGCAGCGCTTCCTGCGCCCGGAGCTCGACCTCGAGGACGTGCCGCTCGAGCGCGCGCCGGAGCTCGCCCCGTTCCGGTACCAGGAGTTCATGGATTTTGTGCTCGACGGTGCGGACCTGGAAACCGCGCGCGAAGCGTGCCGCGCAATGACGGAGGAAAACTCGCGGCGGCGCTTCTGCTCGCTCGAGATCATCCGTGCGCGCCTGTTGCTGCTGATCACCACGGTGTGCCGGCGCTACGAAGCCGAGCTCACGCAGCTCGCGGCCTCCCAGGCCCAAAGCAGGAGCCGCCGCGATGCGCTCTCACGGGTGATACGCTACGTCCGGGAAAACCTCGCGCAGCGCATCACGCTCGCCGATGCCGCGGCCGCCGCGGAGCTCTCGCCCAACTATCTCGCGCACCTCATCAAGAAGGAGACCGGCAGGACCTTCACCGATCTCGTGACCGAGCGGCGCATGGAAAAGGCGCAGGAGCTCCTCGTCCACACCACCCTGCGGATCTCGGACATCGCCGGGGCGGTCGGGTTCGAGGACGAGGCCTATTTCGCCCGCCGTTTCAGGCAGTGCTTCCACCTCGCGCCGCGCGACTACCGCACGAGGAGCTTGCCGGAACGGGTTCCGCCAAACTTTTGAGGCCGCCGCGGCGGCCATGCGAGGGCAGCCCGCCCGACCTCGCGTTGCGGCGGCTTGCCGGAAAACTCCAGGAAAAAGCCAATCCCGTCCTTGGTCGGGGAGCGCGGTTGCCTTACATTCTCCAGAAGCAGGCTTGACGGGGAGCGGCGGTGAAGGAGAACTGGACCACGCTCGACACCGACCTTCTGGTGGTGGGCGGCGGCGTCGCGGGCACCATGGCCGCGATCCCGGCGCTCGAGGCCGGCCTGAAGGTCGTGATCTGCGAGAAAGGCAAGGTGCTCGACCACTGCGGCAGCGTCGGATGCGGGGTGGACCATTACCTGACGGTGATGGACAGCGGTCCCGAATGGGACAGCCCCGAATTCCTCATCAAGCACTTGCCGGAGCTGACCGACGGCATCGTGGACCTGGCCGTCGCCGGGCGGGTCATCCGCGAGATGCCGCGGATCTTCCGCAGACTCGAATCCTTCGGCGTGGACTTCAAGGACCGGCAGACCGGTACCTACTACCGGCTGCGCTCGTTCGGCCTTCCGGGCACCTACCACATCAACTTCGACGGCACCGATTTCAAGAAGCACCTGGGCGAGCGCGTGCGCAAGGGCAAGGCGACGGTGCTCACGCGCACCATGGTCGTGCAGTTGCTGACCCGGGACAACCGCGCTTACGGAGCGTTCGCCTTCAACTTCCGCACCGGCGAGTGGTACGCGATCCGCGCGAAGGCGGTGGTGCTCGCCGCGGGCGACGTCAACCGCATCTCGATGAACGCCTCGGGCCTGGCGTTTGACAGCTGGCACTTCCCCTACAACACGGGCGACGCGCAGGCGATGGGCTATCGCGCGGGCGCGGCGCTCGCCAACATGGAATCGGTCGAAGCGACGCTGACGCCGAAGGGGTTCTCGACGCAGGGGCTGAACGCGCTCGTGAGCCTCGGGGCGCACTTCGTGAACAAGAGCGGCGAGCGCTTCATGTTCCGTTACGACCCGAAAGGCGAGAACGCGCGCCGCGCGGTGCTCGCCGATGCCGCCATCAACGAGTACCTCCTCGGCAACGGGCCCATCTTTCTCGATTGCCGCCACCTGCCCCAGGAGATGCTCGACCGCATGGCGCACACGCTGCAGGTGGACCGCTATACGCTGCCCGCCTTCTACCGGCAGAAGGGGGTCAATTTTCGCGAGGAACTGGTGGAGATCTCGGTCTCCGAGCTTTCCATCCGCAGAAGCGGCGTGTATTTCCGCGGCAGCGGGCTCGCGGTGGACACGAACGGCGAGACCTCGGTGGAGGCATTGTTCGCCGCCGGTGACTGCGCCACTGTGAGCGGCGGCATCGCGGGCGCCGCGGTCCTCGGGCACATCGCGGGCGAGGGCGTGGTGCAGCGCGTGCGTAACGCGCCTTCAACGCTGCCCGCGATCGACCCGCAGGCTGCCGAAGCGGTGCGGTCGCAGGCTGCCGGCCATCTCGAGCGCGCCGGGGGCGTTTCCTGGAGGGCGTTCGAGGACGAAACGCGGCGGACCGTGACCGACTACGTGGGAGTGAGGCGGACCGGGAACGGGCTCAAGCTCGCCCTGCGGACGCTGCACGTGCTCTCGGCGCGCGAGCCGCAGATGAAGGCCGATGACCTGCACGGGTTGATGCGCGTGCACGAGTCGAAGAACATCCGACTCAACGCCGAGATCATGGCGACCGCTTCGCTCGCGCGGCAGGAGACCCGCACGGGGTCGGCCCACTGGCGGCTGGATTATCCCGCGACCGACGAGGAGAACTGGCGCAAGTTCGTGCTCGTCGAACGCGGAGCAGACGGGCCGGCGGTGCGCACGCTCTCGACCGAGCACCCGCTCTCGCACGCCTTCGCGCGCAGCGCCGCGAGAGCGTAAGGCGAACCTCTCACCTCCCTCAAGATGCGCGAAGCCGCGAAACCCGTGCACAACCCGATCCGGATCGACGAGCAGAAGTGCGTGCGCTGCGACCTGTGTGACTGGGTCTGCCCCGGCGACCTCATCGTCCACGAGGAGGGAAACAAGGAGAAGCTGCCGGTGGTGGCCTACCCGGATGAATGCTGGTATTGCGGGCTCTGCCAGTCGATCTGCCCCACCAACGCGATCACGATCGTCTTTCCGGAGCAGATGATCCACAACCGGACGGATGTGGTGAGCCTCCTCGGGAAAGTCGTCAAGTGACCGCGACGGCTGATCCGTGACCATTGACCGGTGACCAGTGACCGGAACAACCGTGAGGCCGGGAGATCGGGAATTCGGGAGATCGGAGAGCATTTTCCCTCTCACGCTCCGGCGCTCTCACGGCAGTGTTGTCCCTCATCCCTCAGCCCTCATTCCACCGCCCTCGTCCCTCGCATTACCCCACCCACGCGTGCTCGAGAACGTCGAGCCGCAGGTCCTGGGAAAACGTCTGCCCGCCGCCCGCGACGGTGAGGGTGATGATGCGCGTCCCTGGCGTGGAGAATGACGCTTCGTGGGCGAAGATTCCCGGGAGTGCGACGCGCTCTTCCTTCAGCACGCCGCTCGCAGCGCAGCTCAACACGCACCGCGCGCTCCCCGCGCCGTCGAGCAGCGCCTGGATCCGGAAGGCTTCGTTCACGCAGCGCCGGTAGGCCTGCGGGTCGCGGTTCGCGTTGTACGGCAGGCCATTCAGTTTTACAAGCTTCACCAACGGCTTGGCCATGTTTCCCTGGGCTCCCCGGTGGCCTACAATAGCGAGGAATGCTGATTGTAGGACGTGATTCGGGCACCGGCCAGCTGGCGCGCACCTTCGCCGCGCTGGATGCCCGGCTGAAGGAGCTCGAGCAGCGCATCGCGCGCGGCGAGCAGCTTCCGCTTCCGGAAACCGTGGAGCGTGCGATCGGTCTTACCAAGGAGTTGATCGCCGCCCGCCTCGCGGACGAGGGAGCCAAGCCCGTCGCCGACCCCGCCGCCGACCTGCTCGATGTGTTCAAGGCGCTCGCGAAAGGCGAGCCCTCCTGGCACGCGATCCGCGACAACTGCCGGGAACTTGTCTACTACCGCAACTGTATTAACATGGGACGGGAAGACGCCCTGCCGCGAGCGGCGGAGAGAATGGCGGTCAGGACCGCCCGGCACGTCTTCCTTTACGTGAAGACGCGCTGCCTGCGCGAAGGCCGGCTGGAAGACCGGAAATGAGCCGCCAAGGCGCCATGACGCCAAGAAAACCCAAATCCTGGCGTCTTGGCGGCTAATTTGAAGTCCGGGGTTTGAATGAAGACAGCAGTAAACCGAATTCGAGGCGTTGAGCGCGACATCGTGCAGGCGCCGCAGCCGGGCGACGTCGCGCCGTACTACGAGCCGCAGGGCAACGAGATCGCGGTGTTCGAGGCCGCCTACAAGAAGCGCCTGCCGGTGATGCTGAAGGGCCCCACCGGCTGCGGCAAGACGCGCTTCCTCGAGTACATGGCGTTCCAGCTGAAGCGCCCGCTCGTCACCGTCTCCTGCCACGAGGATCTCACGAGCTCCGACCTCGTGGGCCGCTTTCTGCTCGAGGGCGCCGAGACGGTCTGGCAGGACGGGCCGCTCACACGCGCCGTGAAGGCCGGTGCGATCTGCTACCTCGACGAGATCGTGGAAGCGCGCACCGACTCGACGGTCGTCATCCACTCGCTTACCGACCACCGGCGCCGGCTCACGATCGAGAAGAAGGGCCAGGAGATCGAGGCGCACGAGGACTTCATGCTGGTGATCTCCTACAACCCGGGCTACCAGACGGTGCTGAAGGACTTGAAGCCCTCCACCAAGCAGCGCTTCATCGCCATCAACTTCGACTTCCCGCCCGAGGAGATCGAGCGCAAGATCGTGCTCAACGAGGCGGCGGGCGTCGCCCCCGAGATCGCGTACCAGCTGGTGACCGCGGGGCGCAAAGCGCGGCTCTTGAAGGACCACGGGCTGGAGGAGGCGACCTCCACGCGCGCGCTGGTGTACGCCGCCAACATGATCAATGCCGGCCTCGATCCCGTCGCCGCCTGCCAGGTGGCGATGGTCAATCCCATCACCGACGACGAGGAGCTGGCCGAGGCGCTGATGGAAGTGGTGCAGGCGCACTTCGGCTCTTAGGCGCGTTGACCAGTGACCGGTGACAGGTGAACGGGAACCGGCGGCCGTCCCCACTGCCCGGATGAGCACCTCCAAGGAGCAGGCGATCAACGAGCAGCTCGTGCGGCTGCGCGACGCGAGCTTCGTCGCGCACCGCGAGGTGGAGCAGGTGCTGCCCGCGATCCGCCCGCACGGTGAGGACGTCACGCTCGCCTGGCTCATGGCGTGCCGCAGGCTCATCGACTACGACCGGGAGGCCGGCAAGGCCTTCGTGCGCGGCAGCCGCGAGGCGGAGAGGGTCTCGGAGACCGTGCTCGCGTGGACCGAGCAGGCCCTGGAGTTCGCGCGCTGGCGTAACGCGTGGCGCGCGCTCGAAGGCTTCATGGGGAACCTGCCGCGCGCCTACGGGGCGCTCGGCCACGCCGGCGAGCGGCGCTGGGCCGAGATCGGATTCATCTGGTGCGCGCGCCAGATCGACAGCGGCTGCGCCTACTTCACCACGCCCGTGGTGGACCTCTCGGGACGCCAGGGCATCACCGGCATCGAGCAGCTCACCCAGCCCGCCGAGGAGCTGTTCGAATCGCGCAAGCTCCTGCTCGCGACCTATCTCGTCGGCGCGATCCGGGTGCGGAACCTCCTCGGATCGCAGGCGATCCTGCCGTGGGCGCTGCGCGGCGCCGACATCATGCAGTCGGGGCGCGCGCGCGGCGAGGCGTATTTCCGGCTCGAATCCGAGGAGAGTCTCGCGCTCCTGCTCGAAAACCTCCCCGGCTTCCGGTTGATTGAGCGCAACCGGCTGCTCTCCATGCTGCTCGACGTGTGGTACGGGCCCGGCTTCGAGCTGAAGGAGAGCAACTGGTCCCCGGAGAAGGGCCGTCCCTTCGTCGAGACCGACGGCCGCGGCATGTACTTCCCGGCGGTGATGCCGAACCGCGATGAAGCGGTGCTCGCGCTGCTGCACGCGGCGGGACACATGCGCTTCGGGACGTTCGACCGCCTCGCCATGAAGGAGCTCTTCGGGGAGGCGGGGGTGGAGTTCCCGGATGCGGGGCCGGTGTCGTGGGCGCCGCTTTACGCGCGCTACGGAGACGACGCGCTGCGCTTCCAGCTGATCTTCGACCTGTGCGAGGACCTGCGGGTGGACTGCCGCATCCAGCAAGTGGTGCCGAACCACCTGCAGCGGCTGCTCGCGACCGCGCGCTCGGGCGTGCGCCACCCCGAGAGCGGCGTCTACTACGGGCTGGCGGTGCAGACGGTCGAGCAGGCGCTCGCGGCGAGCGGCAACGACGGGGTGCGCGAAGAGCGCTTCGCCCCGCTGCTGGAACCCGGGGCGACGGTGGCGGACGCCTGGCGCATCGCCACCGCGATCTACTCGCAGCGCGAGCTGCCGCGCGTGACCGACCTCGAGGCCTTCCACGCCGCCTACCTGCCCGGGCGCGGGCCGAACGCCACGCGCCTCGTGCATCCGCAGGAGCGCCAGGAGAGCCAGCAGCAGACGCAGTCGGGGGCCGAGGGCGAGCAGCAGCCGCAGGACGACGGCGCGGAGGAGTCGCAGGCGCCGCAAAACGCCGAGAGCGGCAACCAGCAGGACGGGGCCAAGAAGCAGGAGATCGCCGGCTTCGGCGATTCGAGCGGCACCTCGACGCAAACGGGCGGGCGCTCGGAAGAGCGGCGCCAGCACGCCGCGGCGGGCGAGAAGGGCGTGCCGTACCCGGAGTGGGATTACCGCGAGAGCCGCTACAAGCGCAACTGGAGCTGGGTGCAGGAGAAGAAGCTCGCCGAATCGAACATCACCGAAGTGAACCGCCTGATGACCCAGTACGCGGTGGCGCTGAAGCGCCTGAAGAAGGCGATCCAGGCGCAGAAGCCCACGCGGCTCGCGCCGAAGCTGCGGCAGCTCGACGGCGAGGACATGGACTTGAACGCGGTGGTGGGCTACATCGTCGAGAAGCAGGCCGGGCGCTCGCCCAAGCCCGCGATCTACCGCCGGCGCGAGATGCGCCAGCGCGAGATCGCGGTGACGCTGCTCGCGGACATGTCCACTTCCATCATGCAGCACCTCCCCGAGGGCGGCGGGCGGCTGGTGGACCGCGTGCGCGCGGGGGTGCTGCTGTTCGCCGAGAGCATGGAGGAGGTGGGCGACGCCTATTCCATCGCCGGTTTCTGTTCCAAGTACCGCGACAACGTCACCTACTACACGATCAAGGCCTTCGGCGAGCCGCTCACGCACGACATCCGCAGCCAGATCGGCGGCATGTCGGGGCGGCTTGCGACGCGCATGGGCGCGGCGATCCGCCACGCGACTGCGTGCTTCGAGGGCATCGAAAGCCGCCGCCGGCTGCTATTGATCCTCTCGGACGGGCGGCCCGAGGACTACGACGACGGCGGCGACCGGCGCTATCTTCACGAGGATACGCGCATGGCGGTGAAGGAAGCCGTGACGAAGGGCGTGCATCCTTTCTGCATCACGGTCGACACCATGGCGAACCAGTACCTGCCGCAGATCTTCGGGCGGGGCCATTACCTCGTGCTCGATCACATCAATTCGCTGCCGAACAAGCTGCCGGAGATCTACTTCCGCCTGCGGCGGTGAACGTCAACCTCTCACCGCCAAGGCCTGTCCTGGCCCGATTGATTGATGGGTGTCCCCGGTTTTCCCTGCTTCAGCTTTTCGGACGCCGCTTCGCCGGGCGACGCCCGGGGGTCCCGGGGTGGGTCTTGCGCGCTGTCGCGCCGTTCCCTCCCGTCGGCCTGGCAGCCAATGTCGCGCGCTTTCGCTTTGCCGCCCCGGCGCGATCCCCCGAACCCGGCTCCGCGGCCTGCGCGATCTCGATGCCGAATATCTCGGCAAGCTCCGCGCCTTCGAGGACTTTGCCCGCCGCCGGCGCTTTCCCGGCCAGCGTCAGGTCCTTGCCGACCTTCGCGATCAGGTCTTTTTCGTTGACCTTGCGCAGCGCGAACAGCAGCTCGGGCTTCTCGTCCAGGCGGGCGCCGATGCCGTAGAGCACCGCCGCGACGTGCTTGCACATCGAGGCCCAGTCCGGGCAACTGCAGGCGAACGTGATCTCCGCCGGGGAGGGAAACAGCCCTGTCTTCTCCCGGCAGATGGGCTCCATGACGCCCTTGGAGAAACGCCCCTGCAACAGCTCGACGAGCGAGTCGATCGCCCCCGCGCTGTCCTTGCAGATCGCCCTCCAACGCGCCTTCGGGACCGCCGAGACCTTGACGTGAACCCGGTAGAGGTCGGACCCGATTACCTGCGCCGTCACCTCGCCGGCGGCGATTTGCAGGTCGAGCACCGAGCCGTTGCGGATGTAGGTCCGTCCGCGCGGCAGCCGGTTCGAGTAGTCGCTGTAACGCTCGATGTTGTCGCACCACGCCTTGCCCCAGAAGGTTCTGGCGATGGCGCGACCTTCGATGACCACCGGCGACAGCGGCCGGCCCTTTTTCCCGAACCTGGCCAGCGCGCGCTCGGCTTTACGCCGGCGCTCGGTCGCGGATACGTAAGGCTTCCACGGATAGAACATGCGTCATCCTTCCTGTGAGGCGGCATGAACGTCGAGAGCGATGAGCTTCAGGAGTTCGTCGTCCTTCATTTCCGTCAGCAGCATCTCCGCGCCGCCTTCCAGCAGATCCTTCGAGAGCTGCTGCTTCGATTCGATAAGTGTATCGATTTTGTCCTCGACCGTCCCCCGGCAAACAAATTTGTGCACGAGCACGTTCCTGGTCTGGCCGATGCGAAAGGCGCGGTCCGTAGCCTGATTCTCCACCGCCGGGTTCCACCACCGGTCGAAGTGGACCACGTGAGTCGCGGCGGTGAGGTTGAGGCCGGCGCCGCCCGCCTTGAGCGAGAGCACGAAGAACGGAACCTGCTCGTCCTCCTGGAACCGCCGCACCAGCTCCTTGCGCTTCTTCACCTCGGTCCCGCCGTGCAGGACGAGCCCGGGTCGCCCGAACACCGATCCGAGGAAGGCGGCGACCGGCGCGGTCGCTTCGCGGAATTGCGTGAAGACGAGCGCCTTCTCCTGCCTGGCGGCGATGACCTCGGCGATCTCGCGCAGCCGCGCGAACTTGCCGCTGTCGGCCTCGGCCCATGCGCCGTCGCCCAGCCACTGCGACGGATGGTTGCAGATCTGCTTGAAGCGCATCAGGAACGACAGGATGACGCCCTTGCGCCCGATGCCCTCGGCGTCTTCGAGCTCCGCGGCCAGATCCTTCACCGCTTGCTGGTAGAGCGCCGCCTGCCTGCGGCTGAGCGCGCAGAACGCCTTGACCTCGGTCTTGTCCGGAAGATCGGCGATGACCGACTTGTCGGTCTTCAGGCGCCGCAGAATGTAAGGGCGCACGAGCTCGCGCAATGGCGCGTACGGGTTGTGGGGCCGGTCCGCGAGGCGCCTGGTAAAACTCGTGAAGTCCTTGCCGGAGCCGAGCAGGCCGGGGTTGATGAAATCGAAGATGGACCAGAGGTCCGCGAGCCGGTTCTCGACCGGTGTGCCGGTCAGCGCGATTCTCACCTGCGCGTCGAGCTTCTTGGTGGCCCGCGTCTGCTTCGCGGCGGGGTTCTTGATCGCCTGCGCTTCGTCGAGAACCGCCACGCGCCACGGGGTGTTCCCGAGCCACGGCAGCCGCAGGAGCGATCCGTAGCTCGTGATGACCAGATCCACGTCCGCGAGGCGCGCCGGATTGAGCGCCCTCAGCTCGGCCGCCGGCATCGCCGATGGATGAGCGATGAGCGCCTTCAGGCCCGGCGTGAAGCGCTCGATCTCCGAAGCCCAGTTCGCAAGCAGCGAGGCGGGGGCAACGAGCACGCTGGTGCGCCGCCCGGCATGCTCTTCTCTGCGCAGCACGAGCAGCAGCGACAACACCTGCATCGTCTTGCCCAGGCCCATGTCGTCGGCGAGGCAGGCCCCGAGGCCGAGCCGGTAGAGGAGGTAGAGCCAGCGCACGCCGGCCTGCTGGTAGGGCCGCAGCGTTGTCTTGAGCTCGTCGCCCGGCTCTATGCGCGCCAGCCCCTCCGGACTGCGCAGCCCCTTCAGCATCTCGGCGAGCCAGGGACCCGCGACGACGCGCGACCAGTCGGGAGCGGCGCCGACCGTTTCTTCGCCGGAGATGTTCGCGCCGGCGAGCAACCGCATCGCCTCGGCGAAACTGAGGCCGCCCTGCGCAGCGGCTTGCTCGACCTCGCGAAACTGCGCGAGCATCCGGCCGAGCTTCTCTCGATCGACCTCGACCCAGCGCCCGCGGATGAGCTGAAGGCCGTCCGATCCCGAAAGCAGCCTGACGATTTCGCCGGCAGTCAGCCGCTCACCGTCGAGGGTGACCTCCATGCGAAAGTCGAGGAGCGCATCCTTGCCGAGCGCGGACGGCGCCTTGCCGCCGACCGTGGCGCTTACCTGGGGACGCGGCGGGCGTCGCGCTCTCCAAGCGGCTGGCGCACGCACCACGACCCCCGCAGCTTCCAGGAGCGGCATATCGGTGAGGAGCCGGAAGGCTTCGGCCGGCGTCCAGCGCAGCGCATGAAAGATCTCGCCCGCGTCCACCATCGTCTTGAGCCAGGGGCATTTTTCCGCCGCGCGCTGGACCGGCAGCAGCAGCGACAGCAGCCGCTCCCTGTTCGCTGCGCCCGCATACTCGCGCAGCGCCCGCCCGAGCGGCAGGTGCTGGGCCTTCGCATGCGCCGACAGCCGCGTGGTGTAAGTCGCCAGGAACGCGAACGGCGCCTCATCGTCCTTGCGGTTTTCGGCAAGGTTGAAATGGACACGGCCCACGAGGTTCCAGGCCGGGCTCCGGCGCTTGAGGAAGTCTTGAATCGATTCCTTCGACTCAGACAGCTCCGCGCGAAACGCCGCATCGAGCGCTTCCCAGAGCGCCTGAAGAACGGACGCCGTCAGATACTCCGCTCCCGTCATCGGCGGGGCGGCCGAGGCCAGCGTTTCGAGCTCTTCGGGCGGCGGGGCGGGGATCTGCGCCGCGGCTCGGCGCTCCTCGATCTCGGGTAGCATGCAGAGCGCTGTCACGTAGCGCGCGCCGAACTCGCGCCAGTAGCCGAAGACGGGCGGCAATGCTGTCTCGACCTCTCCCGCGCCGAGCTGCAACAGCCCATGGCCGGGGCCGCGCGCGAAGGACTGTTGCAGCCTGCGCAAGAGTCCGGGGGCAAGCGCGGGAGCGTCTTCCGCCTGCGCCAGGATGAGCCGGCCGTGCGGGCTCAGGACCGGGGCGAGCGCGCTTGCCGCCACGCCTGCGTCGACGACGCGCGAGAACGCTTCGTTTCCTCCCGGTGCCACGTGTGGTTCTCCTGGGTTTGGACGGCCGCATTGTCGCGGGGCGCGGCGCGGCGCGCAAGGCGGCGTCGTCTGCACGGCACTATTGAGGGACGGCAAGTTCTTTGTCGCGGCGCGCCCCGGACCCGATTCAAGTTCCAAACGCCGTCGCACTGAACCCGGCGGTTCAGTCCAACCGGTTTTATCCACCCTGCTGCCGCACGGCGGATAAAACTCTATTCGTTAGTTCGTCATATGGGCTGGCTCGCTGACTTACTCAAGGAGATCCCGCATAGGGTCAGGCCTTTACTTTGTAGGATAAGCTGCTTCGCGGAGCTATAAGGTAAAGGCCTGACCCCTGACTCGCGCGGAGCTATAAGGTAAAGGCCTGACCCCTGACTCGCACGGTTGCACTGGTGCAAGGCCCCTTCAGCCGGACGGCCCGGCCTTCACAGGCCGGGGGAGAAGTGTTAACTTGCCGTGGGTTTTCCCCGGGCGCGGGGTCCACGACACGAACGGGCGCGGCCGCTTTGCTGGCGCGCCCCTGGGCCCGCGCCGGAAGACCCGAAGCTCCCCGGGAGGCACGATGAAGATCGTAAACACCCTGGACGTGCCGCGGCTCTACTCGCAGAGGGACGGCCGCTTCCGTTACGAGGCGGTCAAGGAGGACGTGCTGGGCCTGAAGAACATCTGCGGCGAGATCGTCGTCTACCCGCCCGGCGCCTCCGGCGCGAGTCACCAGCACGTCGGCACCGAGCATCTTTTCTACATCACCGAGGGCCGCGGCACGATGTACGTCAACGACGAGCCGCACGAGGTGAAGGCCGGCGACTTCATCTCGGTGCTCGAGGGCGAGCGGCACTGGTTCAAGAACCACACGCCGGAGACGTTCGCGTTCCTGGAGCTCTTCGCGCCGACGAAGTACAAGACCCTCTGGGACCAGCCGGATTTGAAGTGAACCTGGGGACCCGAACCGCCCGTGCGGCGGTCAGAAGCCGACAAGGAGACATCGCATGAGCCACACGCTTGAGCAGTTCGCGGCGAAATGCCGCGATATCCTGAAGGCGGAGCCGGGGCGGGCGGGCCGGAACAAGGTCTGCGCGCTGCTGCGGGACGTGCTGAAGGACGACGCGTTCGTTGCTGCGCACCTCACCGACTGGACGCCGGAGCGCAAGGTCCTGTACGAGGATCCCGAGCTCGGCTTCTGCATCCTCGCGCACAGCTACCAGGGCGCCAGGGAATCCCCGCCCCACGATCACGGCCCGTCCTGGGCGATCTACGGCCAGGCGCGCGGCGAGACCGAGATGAGCGACTTCGAGCTGCTCGAGCCGGCCACGCCGGACAAACCCGGCAAAGTCCGCAGGACGAGGAGCTACAAGCTCACGCCGGGCGCCGCGCACGTCTACAACGAGGGCGATCTCCATTCCCCGAAGCGCGCGGGCCCGACGCGCCTGATTCGCATCGAGGGCGTCAACATGGAGAAGGTGAGCCGGCTGAAATACGTGGCCGTATGAACCCCGGGGCCCCGAGTTCATAACTGAAGATCCGCTTTGTATGCAAGGAATCCGGAGCGCGCAGCCCGGATTCCTAGTAGGGGGCGTCGGCGGGGATCGCCGGCAGCGGCCCCGTCCTCACGTTGTAGAGATGGCGGCGGCGAACGAGCGCCATGGCGCCCGCGACGAACAGCCCGAAGATGACGATCACGGTGTAGATCGAGAAGTCGAACCAGAGGAGAGCCGCGTACACCCCGAGCATCGCGAGGATGCTCAGGTTCTCGTTGAAGTTCTGCACCGCGATCGAGTGGCCGGCGCCCATCAGGATGTGGCCGCGGTGCTGCAAGAGCGCGTTCATCGGCACCACGAAGAATCCGGCGAGGACGCCGATCAGGATCATGAGCGGGATCGCCAGCGTGACGTTGCGCGCGAAGACCATCGCGATCACGATCAATCCCATGGCGATCCCGACGGGCACAACGGCTACCGCGCGGCTGAGCGGCACGAACCGGGCCGCCATGACCGCGCCCACGGCGATGCCCACGGCATCGGGCGCGCGGCCCGCCGCCGCGGCGGCCTCGGCCAACACCTGCCGGTAGTAAGGCGCCAGGTCGGGGTTGGCGCTGCCGCCGATCTTGATCTCATCAATCTGGCCGGCGCAGGCGCGGATGCTCTGCACGCCCCAGCTTCCCAGCAAAAACGGCACGTCGGCGCGCAGAATCTTCCAGCGCAGCGTATCGCCGCCGGCCAGGGAAAAGACCTTGCCGGGCAGCGGCGCTGTTTCCTGGCGCAGCAGGTGGCGCA
>Ga0073934_10002746_pt1 | contig 35212 bp, 28 predicted proteins | sample LarsenN4metaG_FD_76834 | JGI IMG/M metagenome (GOLD analysis project Ga0073934, IMG submission 76834) | Hot spring sediment bacterial and archeal communities from British Columbia, Canada, to study Microbial Dark Matter (Phase II) - Larsen... ... | reverse complement strand
GGCGAGGGCGCCAATCTCAGGCCCGAGGACCATGCCTCAGCCATGCCACGGCGACCCTCTCCCGGATCCCGTCTCTTCCCAGCCGGGGGACCTCCCCCTGGCTGTGTGGATAGCGTACAAGCCCCCGCGTGTCGCTGTACGAGCGGTTCCTGCTCCCGCGGCTCACCGACCTCGTCATGCGCCACGAGACGGCCGCCGCCGAGCGGGCCCACGTCGTGCCGCTCGCCGAGGGCGTCGTCCTCGAGGTCGGCGTGGGCTCGGCCCTGAACGTCCCCCACTACTCGCCCGCGGTCCGCGCGCTCTACGGCGTTGATCCCTCGCTCGCGCTCTGGCGCATCGGGCGCCGGCGGCTCGGCACGACGCCGTTCCCCGTCCGTTACGTGGCGGGCTCGGCGGAGCGTCTCCCCGTGCGCGACGGCGTCGCCGACACGGTCGTGTCGACGTGGACGCTCTGCAGCATCCCGGACGCGGCGGCGGCGCTGCGCGAGATGCGCCGCGCGCTGCGCCCCGGGGGGCGTCTGCTCTTCGTCGAGCACGGGCGCGCGCCCGACGCCGGCGTCCGCGCGTGGCAGGACCGGCTCACGCCGCTCTGGCGGCGCGTCGCCGGCGGCTGCCACCTGAACCGTCCCATCGATCGGCTGCTCGAGCAGAGCGGGTTCACGGCCGTCACGCTCGACCGGTTCTACGCGTCCGGGCCGCGGATCTTCGCCTACCTCTATCGCGGGGTGGCGGTGGCGGCTTGACGCCGGCCCGGCACGAGCGGTTGCCTCGCCGGCGCCCCGGCGGGATCATGGGCGCAGGCGATGGACAGCTTCGGCGCGCGCTCCTTGCTCCGCGTGGACGGCCGGGAGTACGAGATCTTCAGGCTCGACGCGCTCGCGCGCGCGGGGCTCGACGTGGCGCGCCTGCCGTGCTCACTGCGCATCCTCCTGGAGAACCTGCTCCACAGCGAGGACGGCGCCGCGGTGACGGCGGACGACATCGAGGCCCTCGCGCGCTCGCGGCCGGGCCGCCGCGCGGCCCGCGAGATCGCGTTCACCCCCGCCCGGGTGCTGCTCCAGGACTTCACCGGGGTCCCGGCGGTCGTCGACCTGGCCGCCATGCGCGACGCCATGGCGGCGCTCGGCGGCGACCCGGCCCTCATCGACCCCCTCCAGCCGGCCGAGCTCGTGATCGACCACTCCGTCCAGGTCGACGCCTGGAGCAGTCCCGAGGCGTTCGCGGTGAACCGGCAGCTGGACTACCGGCGGAACCGCGAGCGCTACACCTTCCTGCGCTGGAGCCAGCGCGCCTTCGGCAACTTCCGGCTGGTGCCGCCGGCCACCGGCATCGTCCACCAGGTCAACCTCGAGCACCTCGCGCGGCTCGTCTTCACGACCGACGAGCTGCCCGGGCGCGCTCCGGGCCCGCCGCGCGCCTACCCCGACACGCTCGTCGGGACGGACTCGCACACGCCGATGGTGAACGGCCTCGGCGTCCTGGGCTGGGGCGTCGGCGGCATCGAGGCCGAGGCCGCCATGCTGGGCCAGCCGGTGTCGATGCTGATCCCCGAGGTCGTCGGCTTCCGCCTGGACGGCGCGCTGCCTCCGGGCTCGACGGCCACCGACCTCGTGCTCACGATCACCGAGATCCTGAGGAAGCGCGGCGTCGTCGGGAAGTTCGTGGAGTTCTACGGCCCCGGCGTGAGCCGGCTTCCCGTCGCCGACCGCGCGACGATCGGCAACATGGCGCCCGAGTACGGCGCCACGTGCGCGATCTTCCCCGTCGACGGCGAGACGCTGCGCTACCTGCGGCTGACGGGACGCCCGGCCTGGCGCGTGGCGCTCGTCGAGGCCTACACGAAGGAGCAGGGCCTGTTCCACGATCCGTCGGGCCCGGAGCCCGAGTTCGACGACACGCTCGCGCTCGACCTGGCGACCGTCGAGCCCTCCATCGCCGGCCCCGGGCGGCCGCAGGACCGGGTGCCGCTGTCGCGCGCCGCCGCCGCGTTCCGCGCCGCGCTTCCCGCGCTGGCGCCGCCCGCCGCCGCGCCGACGACGAAGAACGCCGCGATCGGCGTCGCGGGCGATGGCCGGGCGGTCGGCGTGTGGGGCGAGGCCGGATCGCCGGCCCAGCGCCCCGGCGACGGCGCGGCCGCCGCCGCGGAGCAGGCGGCGGCCGAGATCGACCACGGCTCGATCGTCATCGCCGCGATCACGAGCTGCACCAACACGTCGAACCCGTCGGTGATGATCGGCGCCGGCCTCCTCGCCCGCAACGCGGTGGCCCGCGGGCTCCGGCCGAAGCCCTGGGTGAAGGCGTCGCTGGCGCCGGGCTCGCGCGTCGTCTCTCGCTATCTCGAGCGGTCCGGGCTCCAGCGCGACCTCGACGCGCTGGGCTTCCACCTGGTCGGCTACGGCTGCACCACGTGCATCGGCAACTCGGGGCCGCTGCCCGCCCCGATCTCGCGCGAGATCGCGCGGCGCGGCCTCGCCGTCTGCTCGGCGCTGTCGGGCAACCGCAACTTCGAGGGGCGGATCCACTCGGAGGTCCGCGCCAACTACCTGATGTCGCCCCCGCTCGTCGTCGCCTACGCCCTGGCCGGCCGGATGGACGTCGACCTCGTCACCGAGCCGCTCGGGATCGGCGCCGACGGGCGTCCCGTCCACCTCCGGGACGTCTGGCCGACGCCCGAGCAGGTCCGGGACGCGATCGCGTCCACGATCGACTCCGACATGTTCGCGGAGGTCTACGGCGAGCTCGAGCGGGGTGACGAGGAGTGGGCCGCGCTGCCGGTCCCCGGAGGGGCCCGCTACGCCTGGGACGACGCCTCGACCTACGTCAAGCGGCCGCCGTACTTCGACGACATGGCGGTCGCGGCGCCGGCCGGCGTGCCCGACGTCCGGGGCGCGCGGGTCCTCGCCCTCCTCGGCGACAGCGTCACCACCGACCACATCTCGCCGGCCGGCAGCATCCGCGCCGACTCGCCGGCCGGCCGCTACCTGATCGAGCGCGGCGTCGCGCCCGCCGACTTCAACTCCTACGGCGCCCGGCGGGGCAATCACGAGGTGATGGTGCGCGGCACCTTCGCCAACGTGCGCATCCGCAACCGGCTCGCGCCCGGCACCGAGGGCGGCTTCACCACGCACCTGCCCTCGGGCGACGTGCTGACGATCTACGACGCGGCCATGCGCTACCAGCGCGACGGCGTGCCGCTCGTGATCCTCGCGGGCAAGGAGTACGGCTCGGGCTCGAGCCGCGACTGGGCCGCCAAGGGGCCGCGGCTCCTCGGCGTCCGCGCGGTCCTGGCGGAGAGCTTCGAGCGCATCCACCGCTCGAACCTGATCGGCATGGGCATCCTGCCGCTGCAGCTCCCGGCGGGAGCGAGCGCCGCGTCGCTCGGGCTGACGGGGCGCGAGGTCCTCGACATCCTCGACGTCGACAAGGCGGTCACCGGCGGCTCCCGCCGCGTGCGCGTGGTCGCGACCGGCGACGGCGGGCGGCGCGTCGAGGTCGAGGCCATCGTCAGGATCGACACGCCGCAGGAGGCCGAGTACTACCGGCACGGCGGGATCCTGCCCTGCGTGCTGAGACAGCGGCTGCTCGGCCCCGGGCAGCGGCCTGCGGTCGGCCCCGGGCCGGCCGTCGCCGCGGCGCGCCCGCCCGGGGCGCCCGCCCGCGAGGACGCGGTGGAAGAGGGGTCGATCCAGTCGTTCCCCGCCAGCGACCCGCCGGCGTACTAGCTGATGATGCTCGCGGAACCGCTTGGCGCCCGCTTCCGGCGGCGGGCTCGCGTCCGAGGGCGCCGTCCACGCCCCCTGCCGGCGGCGCGCGCCGCAGCTCGTCACAGTTCCACACGGCGGAGCCTGAGCGCGTTGGCGATCACGGACACGGAGCTGAGGCTCATCGCCGCGCTGGCGATGATCGGCGACAGCAGCAGCCCGAAGACCGGGTAGAGCAGCCCCGCGGCGATCGGCACGCCGAGGGCGTTGTAGATGAACGCCCACCAGAGGTTCTGCCGGATGTTCCGCATCGTCGCCCGCGACAGCCGCCGCGCGCGCGCGATCCCGCGCAGATCGCCCTTCACCAGCGTGATGCCCGCGCTCTCCATGGCGACGTCCGTGCCCGTCCCCATCGCGATGCCGACGTGCGCCTGCGCCAGCGCGGGCGCATCGTTGATGCCGTCGCCCGCCATCGCGACGACGCGCCCCTCGCGCTGCAGGCGCTTGACGACCTCGACCTTGTCGGCCGGCTGCACGTCGGCGATGACGTCGTCCAGGCCGAGCCGGCGCGCCACCGCGTCGGCCGTCGTGCGGTTGTCGCCGGTCAGCATGACGATCCTGAGCCGCTCGCGGTGGAGCAGCGCGATGGCCTCCGGCGTCGAGGCCTTGATGGGATCCGCGACGCCGACGAGGCCGGCGAGCGCGCCGCCGGCGGCGAGGAACATGACGGTCTGGCCGTCGGCGCGGAGATCCTTCGCCCGCACGGCGAGCGGCTCGGGGTCGACGCCGACCGCCGCCATGAGCCTGGCGTTGCCGAACGCGAGCCGGCGGCCGCCCGCCGTCCCGGTGACGCCCTGGCCCGTGACCGACGCGAAGTCCTCGACGCGCGCCGGCGTCACGCCGCGCTCGGCGGCGCCGGCGACGAGCGCGGCCGCCAGCGGGTGCTCGCTCCCCTGCTCGAGCCCGGCCGCGAGCGCGAGCACCTCCTGCTCGGTGAAGCCGTCGGCGGCGACGACCGTCACCAGCCGGGGCTTGCCCTCGGTGAGCGTGCCCGTCTTGTCGACGACGACCGTGTCGACCTTCTCCATGGTCTCCAGCGCCTCGGCGTTCCTGATGAGCACGCCAGCCTGGGCGCCGCGCCCGGTCCCGACCATGATGGACATCGGCGTCGCGAGCCCCAGTGCGCACGGGCAGGCGATGATGAGCACCGCGACCGCGTTGACCACCGCGTGGGCGACGCGAGGCTCGGGGCCCCAGGCGCCCCAGACGAACGCCGTGATCGCGGCGACCAGGACGACCGCCGGCACGAACCACGACGACACCAGGTCGGCCAGCCGCTGGATCGGCGCCCGGCTCCGCTGGGCCTCGGCGACCATGCGGACGATCTGCGCGAGCAGCGTGTCGGCGCCGATCCGCTCGGCGCGCATGACGAAGCCGCCGGTCCCGTTCACGGTGCCGCCGGTGACGCGGCTGCCCGCCGTCTTCTCCACCGGGATCGGCTCGCCCGTGATCATCGACTCGTCCACCGCGCTCCGCCCCTCGAGCACGACGCCGTCCACCGGCACCCGCTCGCCGGGGCGCACGCGCAGCCGGTCGCCGAGGTGGACGTGCGTGAGCGGGATGTCCTCCTCGGTGCCGTCGTCGCGCAGCCGCCGCGCCGTCTTCGGGGCCAGGCCGAGCAGCGCCCGGATCGCGCCGGAGGTCGCGCTGCGGGCGCGCAGCTCCAGCACCTGGCCCAGCAGCACCAGGGTCACGATCACCGCCGCGGCCTCGAAGTAGACGGGCGGCGCCCCGCCATGGCGGACCCCGTGGGGCAGCGCGCCGGGGAAGAGCACGGCGAACACGCTGAAGGCGTACGCCGCCGCCGTGCCGAGCGCGATCAGCGTGAACATGTTGAGGCTGCGGTTGACGATGGATCGCCAGCCGCGCACGAAGAAGGGCCAGCCGCCCCAGAGCACGACCGGCGTGGCGAGGATGAGCTGGGTCCACGGCAGCAGCGGAAGCGGCAGCCAGCCGAGCAGGTCGGGGGCGAACATCTCGCCGGTCGCCAGGCCGACCAGCGGCAGGGTGAGCGCCGCGCTCACCCGGAAGCGGCGCGTCATGTCGATCAGCTCGAGGTTCGGCCCCTCCTCGGCGAGCGGTGACTCGGGCTCGAGCGCCATCCCGCACTTCGGGCAGGTCCCGGGGCCCTTCTGGCGGACCTCGGGATGCATCGGGCAGGTGTAGATCCGGTCGTCGACGGCCGGCCGCGGCTCCGCACGCTGCGGCGCGGGCGCGGCGTGGCGGTCGTGCCGGGCCCGGGCCGCCGACCCGCGCTCGAGGTAGCGCGCGGGGTCGGCGGTGAACTTCTGGCGGCACGAAGGGCTGCAGAACCAGTGCGTGACCCCGTGGTGCTCCGCGCTTCCTCCCGCGGCCTCTCCCGGCGTCACCGTCATGCCGCAGACGGGGTCGGTGACCGCCCCCGCGGCCTGCCGCCCCATCTCGGGATCCCCGTGGCCGTGGCGGGCCCCGGGCTGTGCCATGGCGTCCACCTCGCCGTCCCTCATCGGTCGGTCCTCCTCGGTCCGGATGTGTCTGTCACCGAGGCTGACGGACGAGGGACCCGCACATTACACCCGATCCGGTCGCGCGCGATCGGCGACGCCGTGGCGGTCGCGGCCCGCGCGCGACCCGGCGCGGTTCACTTCATCGGCGAAGGCATGCCCTGCATCCGCTTCGCGTGCTTCAGCATGACGTCGGCCATCGCCTTCATCATGTCGGCGCGCATCTCCATCATCTGAGCCATCATCCGCGGGTCCATCGACTGCCCGCCCATCATCCCCGGGCCCATCATCCCCGGGCCCATCATGCCGCCAGGCATCATGCCGCCGCCCATCATGGGGCACATCTGCATCATCGACATCATGCCGCCCATCGGCCCCCCGGCATGCGGCGCCGGCTGTCCGGCGCCCGGCGCCGGCGTCTGGGCTTGCGCCTGGGGGTGATGCGCGTCGCCCGGTGAGGCCGCCTGCTGGGCGGTCGCGGCGGTGGTGACGGCGAGAACGATGATCCCGACCACGGCCATCATCCGCTTCATCTGTCGGCTCCCTTCTCGATCGGTCGGCGTTTGCCAGCCCCGTGAAGCTCCCATCCCTATCACCTCTGGGTATACCCCTTGCCCTTCATGCAGTCAGCGTACGCCCTGCGGTGCTCCGCCTGCCGGAGCGGCTCCAGCGGGCCGGGTCCCGTCGCGCGCGCGCCCGGCGTGCCCGCCGCCTGGTGACCCGGCTGGCTCCCCGCCACCTGCATCGCCACGTGATCGCACTGCTGCACGTCCCTCTCGAACGCCTCCCCCGTCATCCCGGGCTTGTCCCAGCCCGTGTGCCACCTGGCGTGCGCGCCCGGGGCCGTGCCACAGCCCCCGGTCGCCGCCGCCAGCACGGCGAGACCTGCCATGATCGCGACCCGTCCCGTCATGACGCCTCCTCCTGTGTCCGTGTGATGCTGCCACGCCGGGGCGCGACGACCCTGTCTCGATGCGCCGGGCTCTCCGGCCGTCGCGAGGGTGACCGGCGGCGGGCGTTCACCAGACGGCGCTCGCGGGACCTCGGTCCCGCTGGAGGACTCTCAGGGGATCGCGCGCTTCGGCGGAGGGGCGGGAACAGCGACGGCGACTGCGACCATCCGGCGGAGTCGACCCGCTGGTGCAGATCCCGCTTCCTGCAAGATCGGGAGAATGACTGCCATCGAAATGGCCAGGGGCAGCAGGCACAGGTCTGACGCTGCACGATGGTCGTCGTGGACAGCGTCGAACGTGCACGCCGCCGCCGCGCCGATCAGCAACGCGATCGCGAGGATCAGGACTGTCGGTAATGCCGCCGTCCCCCGGCGGTCCATCGGCCGCTTTTCATGCAGGGGTGATGCCAAGTGCTCGAGGTCGGAAGCGGCGGAAATGGCGTCAGTTGTCCTGCGGTCGGGCAAGGCGCGCTGAGGCGGTCGCGCCTCGCCCGTGGCGCGCGTGTCCCTGTCCGGAAGCCAGCGCGCGTCATGCCGCCGCACGACCGGCAGGCGCGGCGGCCGGCCGGCACGACGGGTTGAGCGCGCCGGCGGCGATCGGGAACTGGAGCGCTCGGGGGCCGCGTCGGCGGCGGCCGGCAAGCCGCGCCCGCCGCGCCCGGCTCGACGTCACCATCGGGGACCGAGAGTCTCGCCCAGCCGGTGGCGTCCCGGCGCAAGCCCTCGACGAAGATCCTCGTCGTCGACGACGACCCCGGGACGCGTGAGGCGCTCGTCGACCTCGTCACGGCGCAAGGCCACGCGGTTCGTTCCGTCGGCGATGCGGGCGCCGCTCTCCGCGCGATCGTCGAGGAATCACCGGATGTGGTCCTGCTGGACATCGAGATGCCGGGGCTCAGCGGCGTGGATGCGCTGCCCGGCATCCGCGCCCTCGATGCGAAGGCGCAGGTGATCATGGTGAGCGGCGTCCTCGACGATGAGCGCGCGCGGCGTGCCCTCTCCGCCGGCGCGTTCGACTACGTCATGAAGCCCATTGATCTGGCCCACCTGACGCAGGCCATCGATGCTGCGCTGGCGATGAAGGCGCTGGAAGACTGGACTTCGGCCGATCTGGACGTCGGCCTTCGCTCCGGGCGGCTACGACACGGCGGCCGGCAAGGTGATGGAAAACGTCGTGCCGATACCCACGTGGCTCTGGACGGTGATGCTGCCGCCTTGCTTGTCCACGAGTCCCCGGACGATGGAGAGGCCGAGTCCGGACCCCTCGAGCTTGGTGCTGTAGAACGGCTCCCAGATGCGGCCGAGCTGCTCCGGCGGGATACCGGGTCCCGTGTCGCTCACCACGATCACCACCGAGCCGTCGGCGGAGACGCTCGTCGTCAGCGTCAGGGTTCCACCGCGACCCTCCATCGCCTCGATGGCGTTCATCGCCAGGTTCACGAGGATCTGCATCAGCTCGCTGCGCTCCACCCGCACACGAGCCGGTGTGTCGGCGGGCTGCAGCACGATCGAGACGTCGTTCTGGCGGGCCTGATAGCCGACGAGCTCTCGCAGGCTGACGATGACGTCGTTCGCGTCGAGGACCACCGTCTCGGCCTTCGCCGGCCTCGCGTAGTTCGACAGACCGGCGATGATGCGCTTCATCCGATCGGTCGCCTCCGCCAGAGCCGGAAGCTGGCGTGCCGCACTCTCGGGGACGGTCGCGTCGCGGCCGAGCAGCTGGAGCCGGGCGTCGATCACGGTGAGTGGATTCCGCAGCTCGTGGGCGACGCCCGCGGCGAGCCGCCCGAGGGCCGCGAGCTTCTCGGCGCGCTGGATCTCGAGGTCACGACGACGCAGCGCCTCCGCCATCTCGTCGAACGCCCGGGCGAGGTGGCCTATCTCGCCGGTGTAGGGACCACCGGCCCGCACCTCGAGGTCGCCTGCCGCCAGCCGGCGAGTGGTCTCCACCAGGCGGTTGACGGGCCCTGCGACGAGAGCACCCCCGACGTACCAGGCCGCCGTCATGGCGAGGAGCGCGGCGACGCCGAGGGCGAGCACGTTGCGCGCCAGGAGGCGTCGGACCTCTGCGGTCGCCGCCTCGCGGGGAATACCGACGCTGACGAAGAGGTCGCCCGCCCCGTCGAGGAGCGAGACGAAGCCGTAGAGCGTCACGACGCCGTCGAGACCGGGCGCCTCTGCCGTCCCGATCCGGGCGCCAGCGCGGGCGAGCTGGAGAGGCGCGTAGTTGCCGACGGCGCGCCCCACCCACGCTTCAGGCTCGGGGTGGCGCACGAGGACGGTGCCACGCGCGTCGACGACGGTCAGGCTCGACCCCTCGGGAAGCTGGGCATCCCGGAGCGTCTGGTTCAACCGCTCGAGCGAGATCGCGGCAAACACGACCCCCTGCACGTCGCCGCGCTGGTCCGTGAAGGGATGGGCGGTGTTCACCGTCGCTCGCCCCGTGACGCGTCCGATCTGATACTCGCCGACCGCGAACGCCCGCTCGCTGAGAGCGTTCCGGAAGTATGCGCGGTCCGCGATGGTCACCGGCTCCGACATCGGCAGGCCGCTACAGAACATCACGCCCTCCCGATCGGCCGCCGCGAGATTGACGTAGCCGGTGTGCATCCGGAGAAGCGCTCCGAAAAGCGCCGAGCACCGCAGGGCGTCCCGGGAGCGAACCTCCCCGAGCTGCGCCAGCGTGACCAGCAGCGCGCGAGAGTCCTCGACCGCCCGCCGCTGCTCGCTCACGGCGAGGGACACCACCTGGTATGCCGCGAGCTGTGCGTTCGAAATCGCGGTCCGGCGCTGCTCGACGCCCGTGTAGAGGAGGAGCCCGAAGGCCGGCAGCACCGCGAGCGCCACGAGCAGGACGAGCCGGAAGCGAAGACCACGGCCGATTCGACCGACGGCGCCCATTGCTCCCATTGAAGCAAGAGGGCGTGGCGCCGCCAAAGCAACTTTCCAGGCGGTGGTGGGTGATGCCCACGGATGTCTGGCCCCGGTTCACCCCCGACCTGCCGCCGGCACGCGGTGATGTCCCGGCCGAGGAGGTCGTGGTGGGCCGGCCGAAGGTCCGGAAGGGCCGCGGTCGACCCGCCGGACCCCCCGGGCGAGGGGCGATCCGGCGCCGGCGGCGCCGATCCGTCCGGCGGCGTCGCGTGGTATCGTAAGGGCCGATGCGCGCCGCCGTCGTGGTGGTTCTCGCGATCCTTTCGGTGCTGGCGCCCCCGCTGGCCGCCGCGTCGGGCGCGTGCGTCGCCATGAGCGGCGCCTGCGAAGGACCGTGCGGCACGGCGCTGTGCGGCGGCCTCGTCCGTGCGCCCGACGGCATCCTGCCCATCGCCGCCGAGCGGCTCGTACATGCGCCGGACCCGTTCCCCAGCGCGCCCGTTCGACTCCCTGACCTCCCTCCCAGATCCGTCTCCTGCTCGCCTAGCTCGTAGTCTGTCCGCTCGCTGAACGGCTGGCCGCGGAAGCCAGGCGTTCGCGCGCCGACGTCCGATGCCGTGCCTCACGCGAGGGGGAGTGCGGTCGCCCGATGATCGACTGGCTGATCGAGGCCTCGCTCCGCAACCGGTTCACGGTGATCGCCGTGTCCCTGCTCGTGGGGGCCTGGGGATACTGGGCGCTCCTCACGACGCCGCTCGATGCCATCCCCGACCTGTCCGACAACCAGGTCATCGTCTTCACCGACTGGACGGGGCGGTCGCCGCAGGAGGTCGAGGACCAGATCACGTATCCGCTCACCGTCAGCCTCCAGGGCCTGCCGGGGGTGCGCGTCGTCCGGTCGTCGAGCGCGTTCGGGTTCTCGATGATCAGCGTCATCTTCGACGACGCCATCGACCTCTACTTCGCCCGGTCCCGCGTCCTCGAGCGGCTGAACCTGGTCACGAAGGCCTTGCCGCCCGGCGTCGTCCCCACGCTGGGACCGGACGCCACCGGCGTCGGGCACGTCTTCTGGTACACCGTCGAGGGCGAGGGCCACTCTCTCCGCGAGCTCCGCTCGATCCAGGACTGGTTCATCCGCTACCAGCTCAACGCCGTGCCCGGCGTGGCCGAGGTGGCGAGCGTCGGCGGAACGGTCCGGCAGTACCAGATCGACGTCGATCCCAACCGCCTGCGGGCGTACCGCGTCCCGCTGTCGGCCGTCGTCGACGCCGTCATGCGGAGCAACCGGAACGTGGGCGGCAACGTCGTCGAGACCAGCGGCACGTGGTCGGTGATCCGGGGACTCGGCCTCATCCAGGACGTCAAGGACGTCGAGCAGATCGTGATCGCCGCGGAGAACGGCGTCCCGATCTTCGTCCGTCAGGTGGCGGACGTGAAGATCGGCGACGCCTTCCGTGCGGCCGCCCTCGTCAAGGGCACCGAGGAGGCCGTGGGCGGCGTCGTCGTCGCCCGGTACGGCGTCAGCACCGTCGATGTGATCGACGCCGTCAAGCAGAAGATCAGGGCGCTGGAAGCCGGCCTGCCGCCCGGCGTCCGGATCGTGCCGTTCTACGACCGCTCGGCGCTGATCCAGCGGGCGGTGGATACGCTGAAGCGCGCGCTGATCGAGGAGACGATCGTCGTCACGGTGGTCAACATCGTCTTCCTCCTCCACTTCCGGTCGGTGCTCATCGTGACGATCCCGCTGCCGCTCGCCGTGCTGGCAGCGTTCCTCTTCATGCGGTACCTCGGCATCAGCTCCAACATCATGTCCCTGGCCGGCATCGCGATCGCGATCGGCGTCCTCGTCGACGCCGCCATCGTGGTGACCGAGAACGCCTTCCGCTTCATGGAACGACGGGGCGTCGATCCGGGGGACCGCCGCCGGGCGCTCGAGACCGTCCTGGACGCCACGCGGCTCGTCGGTCGCCCCATCGTCTTCTCGCTCGCGATCATCGTCCTCGCGTTCCTGCCGGTGTTCGCGCTGACAGGCCAGGAAGGCAAGCTGTTCCACCCCCTCGCCTTCACCAAGACGTTCGCCATGGTGGGCGCGGCGATCCTGTCCGTGACGCTCGTCCCCGTGCTCTGCAGCCTCCTCATCGGCGGCCGCATCCGCGGCGAGGAGTCGAACCCCGTCATGCGACCCCTCGTCTGGCTGTACCGGCCCGTCCTCGCCTTCGCGCTCCGGCATCGGATCTCGGTGCTCGTCGTCGCGGTCGCCGTCGTGGCGGGCGCGCTCGCGCTGGCCGCGCGCATCGGCAGGGAGTTCATGCCGCCGCTCGACGAGGGGGACCTGATGTTCATGCCCGTCACCGATCCCGCCATCGGGCTCGGGCAGGCGATCGACATCGCCAGGCGGCAGAACGCGGCCATCCTGAAGGTCCCCGAGGTGGCCTCGGTCGTCGCCAAGATCGCGCGCGCCGAGACGTCGACGGACCCGGCGCCCGTCAACATGACCGAAACCATCGTCAACCTGAAGCCGGAGTCCCGGTGGCGCCCCGGCATGACGCGCGAGCAGCTCGTCGCCGAGCTCGACGCCGCCACCATGTTGCCGGGGGTGTCGAACATCTGGACGCAGCCCATCATCAACCGCATCAACATGCTGACGACCGGCATCCGCTCGGAGGTCGGCGTGAAGCTGTTCGGCAGCGACCTGAACGTCCTGCAGGAGCGGGCCCGCGCGGTGGCCGACGTCCTCAGGAACATCCCGGGAGCGGCCGACGTCCATCCCGAGCAGGTGACGGGGGCGCCGTATCTGGACATCCGCGTGAATCGCGAGGCCGCCGCCCGGTACGGGATCTCGGTCGGGGCGATCCAGGACGTCATCGAGACGGCCGTCGGCGAGACCAATCTGACGGTGACGATCGAGGGGCGCCAGCGCTTTCCGGTCCGGGTCCGCTACGCCGCCCAGTACCGCGCGGAGCCCCACGCCCTCGGCAGCGTGCTCGTGACGGCTCCCGGCGGCACGCAGGTGCCCCTCGCGCAGCTGGCGGAGATCACGCCGGCCGTCGGACCCGCGATGATCTCCAGCGAGAACGGTCTCCTGGTCGTCGCGGTCCTGCTGAACGTCCGGGGCCGCGACGTGGGCAGCTTCGTCGAGGAGGCGCGGCGCGTGATCGCCGAGACAGTCCCGCTGCCGCAGGGATCGTACATCGAGTGGAGCGGCCAGTACGAGAACGAGCGCCGCGCGCGGGAGCGGCTCCAGGTCGTCATCCCGGTGGTGCTGCTGGTGATCTTCATCCTGCTCTACTTCACGTACCACTCCTTCCTCGACGCGGCACAGGTGGTGCTGGCGGTGCCGTTCGGCCTGGCCGGCGGCATCTACCTGCTCTACGCGCTCGGCTACAACTTCTCCGTGGCGGTCTGGGTCGGCTTCATCGCCCTCTTCGGAACCGCGGTGCAGACGGCGGTCGTCATGGTGATCTATCTCGAGGAGGCCGTCGTCCGGAAGCGCGAGGCGCTCGGGGGGCGCCTGACTCCCGACGCCCTGCTCCAGGCCGTCACGGAAGGCGCGCTCCTCCGGCTCCGGCCGAAGGTCATGACCGTCTCCACCGTCGTCGCCAGCCTCTTGCCGATCATGTGGAGCCGGTCGACCGGAGCGGAGGTGATGAAGCCGCTGGCGGCGCCTGTGCTGGGCGGCATGGTGAGCTCGCTGTTGCTCGTCCTCGTCGTGACGCCCGTCGTCTTCCACTGGCTGCGGGAGCGGGAGCTGGGCCGTGCGCAGGCGGCGGAGCGGCACGCCGCCCGGGATCGAGGCGCGCGGCCGGCGCGCGGCCCGGCCGAATAGGGCCACACCAACAACAGGAGGCAGGCATGCGGAGGACCCGTGCAATGGCAGCCGTGGCGCTCGTGGTCGCGCTCGACGGACCGGCGTGGGCGCAGGATGGGAAAGCCATCGCGACCCAGAAGGCCAGGGACATCGTCATCACCTTGAAGAACGACACCGGGCAGTGGAAGCAGGGGAAGAACTCCTTCGTGCTCGAGTTCACCTCGGCGAAGGACAAGCAGCCGGTCGACGCCGGCACGGTCGCGCTCAGCACGAGCATGGCGATGACCGGGATGGCTCCCATGATCGCGGGCGCCACGCTGACGCCGGACAGGACCCCGGGCCGGTATCTCGGCACGATCCACTTCCCGGACAGCGGGACGCGCCAGGTGACCGTCACCTGGGATGGACCCGCGGGCAAGGGCTCGACGAAGTTCTCCGTCCCGGTCCGCTAGGCCGATGTCCGCCACCGCGCGGTCGTTCGGCACGCTCGTGGCCATGATGGCCGTGTGGACCCTCGGTGAAGCCGGCGCCCAGTCCCCGGTCCCGCCGGCGGAGATCACCGTGGAGGAGCTGGTCATCCGCGCGATCGCCGACAATCCCGACCTCCGCGCTGCGCGCGCGGAGATCGAGGCCGCGATCGCGCGGGTCCAGCAGGCCGCGCTCCGGCCGAACCCGATGCTCGACGTGTCGGGTCAGAAGGCGCTCGGCCCGGACAACAACCTGATGGTCGGCGTGACGTGGCCGCTGGATCGAGGCGGCCGCAAGGAGGGCCGCGTCGGCGTCGCCGAGGGGGAGGTCGAGGTGAAGCGGGCGCACGTCCTCGACCGGGAGCGCCGGCTCGCCTCCGAGATCCGCCTGAAGGCCGGCGAGTACTTCGCCGCCAGGCGGAATCTCGCCGTGACCGACGATCTGCTGCGCATCAACCACGACGCGTTACGCCTCATCCGGGAGCGCATCCGTCAAGGGGCGCTGCCGGCGCTCGAGGAGAACCTCATGCTCGTCGAGGTCAACCGGCTCGACGCCGCGCGGCAGGTGCAGGCGAGCCGCGCCGACGTCGCGGCGCTGCAGCTCAAGCTCCTGGCCGGGATGGCGCCCGACGCGCCGCTGGCGCTTCGCGGCGATCTCGCCGCCGCCGCACGGCCGGTGGACCGCAGCGAGGCGCTGCGCCGGGCGATCGAGGCGCGCCCCGATCTGCGCGCCGCGCGGGCCGAGGGGCGGGCGGCGCGAGCTCGCATCGCGAAGGAAGAGGCGGAAGGGCGCTGGGACGCCAGCGTGAACGTCGGGTACCAGCGCCAGGAGATGGGCTTCGGGCTCATGGGAACCACGGAGAGCGGGGCGTCACGTCCGATCCAGGACGTCTTTCACATCTTCGGCGCCGGCGTGACCATCACGCTGCCCGTCCGGAACCGGAACCAGGGCAACGTCGCGGCGGCCCGGGCCGAGGCCCGCGCGGCCGATCGACGGGTCGAGTTCATGGAGCTGATGGTCCGCGAGGAGATCGAAGCCGCGTTCGCGCAGCACGAGGCCGCGATGCGCTCGCGCTCGATCTACGAGCGCGGCGTCCGCGACGTCGCGGCGCGGAACCTGGACGTCGTGCGCGCGAGCCACGCGCTGGGACGCCTCTCGCTCCTCGACGTGATCGCCGAGCAGCGGCGGTACATCGATATCGAGAACGGCTACACCGAGACGCTCCGCCAGGTCTACGACGCCGCGGTCGAGATCGACCGCGCGGTCGGCAGCACCACGCGCTGAGGCAGGAGGCCCATGGACTGCGACGACGAACCGAACGACGACCGGCACGGACGCGCCCACGGGCGCGGGGGGCTGCTGAGAACCGGGCTCCGGGTCGGCGCCGGCCTGGCGCTCCTCGCCGCCGCCGTCGGAGGCGGCGTGATCTGGGGCGAGCGGCGAGCATCGAGCCCCGCCGGCTCGGGGCGCGGGGCCTCCGGGGATCGCACCGGCGAGGCGACGCCCGGCCGCGGCTCTCGTGGCGACCCCACGCCCGCCATGCCGGGGACGCCCGGCGCGGGCACGCCGGCCCCGGCGCCCCCCGCCGGGGCCGAGGAGGCCGTCGAGATATCGCTGACTCCCGAGACGCTCGAACGCGCCGGCATCAGGATCGCCGAGGTGACGACGCGTGCGACGGCCGGCGCCATCACCGTCCCGGCGACGGTGACGTCGAACGCCTATCGCGACACGAAGGTGAACGCGCTCGTCGGCGGCATCGTGCGCCAGGTCATGGTCGAGCTGGGGGCCCCCGTCGACCGGGGGCAGCCGCTCGCGGTGGTGTTCAGCGCGGAGCTGGCCGATGCCCAGATGAAGTACCTGTCGTTGCGCGCGATGCTGCGCGCGGAGGAGCAGAAGCTCCACCGCACCGAGCGGCTCGTCGAGCTCGGCGCGGCAAGCCGCCAGGAGCTCGAAGAGATCACCGCGGTCCACCACGCGCGCGAGACGGAGGTCGCGGCGGCACGACAGCGCCTCCTGCTCCTGGGCCTGTCGGCAGACAGCGTCGCGCGCCTCGACAGCGCTTCCCAGGTCGTGTCCGAGGTGACCGTGCCGTCTCCGATGTCCGGCATGGTCGTCGCGCGATCGGTGAATCCGGGCCAGGTCGTCGGGGCGGGCCAGGACCTCTTCGTCGTCACCGACCTCGGCTCCGTCTGGGTCATCGCGGACGTCTACGAGAAGGACTTCGCCGCCGTGCGCGTCGGAACGGCGGCGACCATCACCGTCCCGTCCGCGCCGGCCATGGCGCTCCGCGGCAGGGTGGCGTACATCGATCCGCGGGTCGAGCCGGCGACCCGCACGGCGAAGGTCCGCGTGGAGGTGCCGAACAGGAACGGCGAGCTGCGGCTCGGCATGTTCGTCACCGCCACGTTCGAGACGGCGTCGATGCGGCGCATCACCGTCGTTCCCCGCACCGCGGTGCAGACCGTGGGCGAGCGCGCCGTGGTCTACGTCCCCGTCGAGGGGGAAGAGGCCAGGTTCGCGGAGCGGCCCGTGAAGCTCGGCCCGCCCGTCGGCGACCTCATCCAGATCGTCGAGGGGCTGAAGCCTGGTGAGCGCGTCGTGACGGACGGCAGCTTCTTCCTGCGCGCCGAAGCCGCCCGGTCGCGGAGTTGACGCCCGGCACGGCGACGGCCGGCCGGCGCGGCGGGCACGTCGACCTCGTTCCGCCCGGGGCGGAACGAGCACGGACGTCACGGCTCGCCGGAGCCCGGCGTCGAGCGCTCGTCGCCGCCCCGACACCGACACTAGTGCCTGTGCGACCCGTGGCCTCCGTGGTCGTGGCTGGTGCCCGTCGTCCTCGAGCCGGGCGTGGACGCGCCCGACGCCGGCGGCGCGGGACCGCGAGGACGGTGTCCCGCAACCAGCATCTCCGGGTGCTCGGAGGTCACGTGCGGACCGTCGTGACCCGACAGCCGGTGCGTGTAGGCGATCACCGCCCAGCGCTCCTCGACGGACAGCTCGTGCTTCCACGCCGGCATCACGGAGCCCATCGACCTGAAGGGCTCGACCGCGCCGCCCTCGCTGACGCGCCAGAACCAGTAGTTGCCGGCCATCTCGTCGACCATCTTCCGGTCGCGGAAGCTCGGCGGCTTCACCGGCAGGCCGGCGGCGGCGGGGCCGTTGCCGTCCCCCTGCTCGCCATGGCAGACGGCGCAGCGCGCGGCGTAGATCTCCTTCCCCCGCGCCAGCAGCCGCTCGCTCGTCCACGCGGCGGCCGGGACGTGCTGCCACTGGTATTCCACCGGCACCGGCACGTGAACGTGCGTGCCCTCGACGTGGCCGACGCCGCCGCGGGGCGGCTGCATGCCGCCCTGGAGATGCATCTCCCCGGGGACGTTGCGCGAGGCGGGCTCGGGTGCATGCCCGCGATGCAGCTGGGGCGCCGGCGCCGGCGCGCCGGGGAGCTGTGGGTCGTGGGAGAGTGCGGGCCCCGGCGCCCATGTGACGACTGCGAACGCTGCCAGCGTGATGGAGACGGCGGCGCTGCCCCAGCAGCGCGTGCGGAAGCCCATGGATCTCGTTCTCAATGCCGATGTCCTCCCTGTCCCCCCTGTTCCGGCGCCGGCTTCGCCGCCGGCGGGCGCTCGCGCGCCTCGCGCACCCGGCGCATCACCTCCTCGTACCGGTCCGGCGGCAGCACCCGGACCACCGTGTGCATGCCCTGGATCGCGCCGCTCCAGCCCTTCGCCATCCCGTGGGTCTCCGGCTTGGCGACGGCGTCGTCCATCACCATCATCATGTCCTGCGGGAACCCGGGCACCCGCTTCCGGCCGTTGCGGCCGCCGGCGCCGTGCTGAGCGTGGCCGCCCGCGCCGTTCACGCGTGCCTGCGCCGCGAGGGGCGACACCGGACGCTCGCTGGCGGCCATTCCCATCCCGCGCCCGAAGGCGGGAGCGTTCTCGTCCGAGAGCGCGTGGCCGCGCGCCATCCCCATGCCCTCCTCCATGCCGGCGCCCGTCCGCAGCCCGTGGCCGCCGTGCGCCATGGGGCCGACCATGGAGACCATCGCGTTCATCATGTGATGCGGCAGGTGGCAGTGCATGATCCAGTCGCCCGGGAACTTCGCGTCGAACTCGATGACGCGGGCCTGCGCGACGCCCACCAGCACCGTGTTCTGGGGGTACCAGAGCTGCTGGGGGATGCGGCCGCCCTCGGTGCCCGTCACCTCGAACTGCATGCCGTGCAGGTGGATGGGATGGTGGTCCATGCCGATGTTGACGAGCCGGATGCGGACGCGCTCGCCCAGCCGCACGACGAGCGGCGTCGCGTGAGGCCCGGCCTTGCCGTTGAACGTGAGCCAGTTGAACTCCATCGACAGCGAGTTCGGGATCGTGTTGTTCGGCAGGACCGCGTACTCCTGCAGCACGATGGCGAAGTCCTTGTCCACCGGCGGCGCGTACGGCGTGCGGGGATGGATCACGAACATCCCGAGCATGCCCATCATCTCCTGCATCGGGCCGTGCGAGTGGTAGAAGAACGTGCCGTGCTGGTGGAGCGTGAACTCGTAGGTGAACCGCCCGCCCGGCTCGACCTCCGGCTGGCTGATCATCGGCACGCCGTCCATCTCGATCGGGACCTCGAGCCCGTGCCAGTGCACGGTCGTCGGCTCCGGCAGCCGGTTCTCGAACAGGATGCGCACGCGATCGCCCTCGAAGACCTCGATCGTCGGCCCCGGCGCGCTGCCGCTGTAACCCCAGAGGTCGAACACCTTGCCCGGCAGGAACTCCTGCTTCACGGGCTCGGCGACGAGCCGGAACACCTTCACGCCGCCGTCCATCTCGAAGGGGAGCGTCCGGATGTCGGGGCTCACCACCGGGACGAAGCGGCCGGCCGGCGCGCCCCGGCCGGCCGGGCGCGGGCCGCTCACGGTCGTCCCGGATGTCGCGCCGCCGGTCGGCGGCTGCGCCGCCGCGCCGCTCGCCACGGCGCCCGTCAGCAGGCCCACGCCGGCCTGCAGGAATGCGCGCCGTCGCACCAGGCCGGTCCTGAGCCAGTTCATCACGCGTTTCCTCCTCCGTCAGGGCGTTGTCGTGAACGGGACCACGTCGACGGTCACCGGGGGCTCGCCGGGCACGGCTTCCGGCGCGTCGAGGCCGCCGGTGAGGAGCATCCCTTCGAGCAGCACGGCGGCCTGCCAGGCGTCGATGAGTGATCTCAGGTAATCCGCGCGCACCTGGCCCAGGTTGCGCCGGGCGATCAGCACCTGGGGATACGACGCGGCCATCTCGGCGAAGCGATCGCGGTAGAGCTCGTAGCTCTGCTGGGCCTGCTGCAGGATCCCGGCGCGATACCGCTCGGCGGTCCGCAGCGCGTCGCGATAGTTCCGGAGCGCGGCGGCCAGCCGCGTCCTGAGCGCCAGCTCCGTGCGCCGCACCTCGGCCTGCGCCACGCGCAGCTGCGCCTCCGCCATCCCGATGTTGCCCTGGTTGCGGTCGAACACGGGCAGCGGCACGCCGATCTCGACGAAGAACTCGGAGCCGACGTCTCGCCCGCTCTCCGTCCGGTCGAAGTTGTAGCCGGCGCCGCCGCGGACGAAGAAGTTCGGGATGCGGTCGGCGCGCGCCCGGGCGAGCGAGGCCCGCGCGTGCTCGACGCGCGCGCGGGCGATCCGGAGCTCGGGGCTGCGCTCCAGGATCTCCGCCCGCACGGCCGCTTCCTCCAGCGCGGGGACGTCGGCTTCCAGGTCGCCGGCGAGCGGGGTCTGCGGGAGGTCGGGATCGCCGACCATCGCGGCGAGCTCCTGCCACACGCGCGCGAGGTCGTGCTCGGCCCTCGTCACCTCCAGCTCGGCGCGGTCCGCCTCGATCTGGACCTCGAGCACGTCGGGGCGATCGGCCTGGCCGATGTTGAACAGCTCCTCGGAGGTCTCGACGGCCTCCCGCGCGACCCGGGCCAGGTCGCGCCGGATCTCGACGAGGCGCTGGGCGCCGAGCGCCTCGTAGTAGAGCATCCGCACGGCGTTCAGCACGCGCTGTCGCTGCATGTCGCGCTCCGCCTCGGCGTGGATCCGCTCCTGCGCGACGGCGGCCTGGACGTGACGGCGCTTGCCGCCCGTGACGATCGTCTGCTGGAGCCAGAGCGAGTGCGTCGCCCGGCCGGGCTCCCGGCGGGTGATGTCCTCCGCGGAGTAGCCGACGATCGGGTTCGGATAGAACCCCGCCTGGCGGCGCCGGGCGAGCACGCCGCGGACGATCGCGTCCGCCTGCGCGACGGTGGGATTGCTCTCGAGGGCCCGGCGCTCGAGATCCTCGAGCCGCAGGAAGCCCTCGGTCGTCGCGGGCGACCCCGTCGTCGCGGGAGGCGCGGTCTGGCAACGGCCGGCCGCTGGCAGCGCAATCGTCGACACCGCGGCGACGGCCACGGCGAGCGACACGAGAATGAACCGGTGCACGACTCTCCTCCTCGGCAAGTCGGCGAATCTCGCGGCGTGCAGATTCACGGCACGCCGGGGGGCATGGACCATCGCCGGTGCGGTGACCGGCGCCGGGAGGCGGACGTCTAGATCAGGAGGCTGGAGTGGCGGAGGTACAGCGGCGGAGCTTCGATTCTCTTCCTGGTCGAGGCCAGACGCGCGGAGCGATCACCCCGGCCGATGGCCGCCGTCCGGTCGAGTGACGGCGGCCCGGCGATGCCGGGGGCGAGCGCCCCGGCAGGAGCGCCCGGCGACGTGGACGACGCCGCGATCGCCTCGCACGACGCCGCGTGGGTCGTGGCGTCGCCGTCGTCGCCGTCGCCGTGGCGATCGGACGCGCCGGCGCCGTGCGAGTGCGCGTCCCCGGCGGCGCCCGCCTGCGCCGGAACGACGCAGACGTGAGCGACGAGGCCGAAGACGAACAGCGCGAGCGTGACGAACCCGAGGAATCGCCGGAACCGGCGCATGCACGGCCGAGGCTATCTGCCGGTTCCCTCGCCTGTCAAGAAGTTGCTGGCGGCTCCGTGCCTCCCGTGCCGGGCCTGGCGCCGGGACAAGGCCCCGCGAGAGGCCTGGCCGAGGCCGTGCCCCGACGCCGCCGGCGGACGATCGCGTCAGGCCGCCCGCGCGCCACGCCGCCGATCAACCAGCGTCTCCCCGGCCGGCGGAATCGCAGAGAGGTCATCGGCGCCATACGGCCCTGCACGCCAGGCGTCATGCGCCGCGGGCCGCGGCGACTCGCCAAGCTGCTGGATTTCCGCGCGGGACGATCGCCGAGGTCAAGGATCTCGCCGCGGGGCATGGGGCAGACGTGCCCCGCCCGCGGGGAGCGCACGCCACGGACTCGAGCCGCCGGGCGAGGCGGTCCACGCCGCGCCGCCGAGGTCGCCGGCCGGGCGTTTGACGCGCCGCCGACGGGCGATTTACGCTGCCGTGCGGAACAGGGGAGGCGCGATGGCCCGGGCGAGCGTGCGCACGTGAGCGGCGAGGACATCTACGGCAGTCCGGAGCACCAGGCGTTCCGGACCTCGGTCAGGAAGCTCGTCCAGACGGAGCTGGCGCCGCGCGCCCGCGAGTTCGACGAGATGGGGCGTCCGGACAAGGCCATCTTCCGCCGGCTCGGCGAGATGGGCCTGCTCGGCATCCGCTACGACCCGAAGTACGGCGGTCAGGGGCTCGACTACTCCTACCACGCCGTGTTCCTCGAGGAGCTGACCCTCTGCGACAACGCCGGCGTGGCGATGGGGATCAGCGTGCAGACCGACATGGCGACGCCCGCGCTGGCGCGCTTCGGGAGCGAGGAGCTGAAGCAGAAGTACCTGGTCCCCGCGATCCGCGGCGAGCAGGTGGCGGCGATCGCCGTCACCGAGCCCGGCGCCGGCTCCGACGTCGCGGGCATCAAGACGCGCGCGGTCCGCGACGGCGACCACTGGGTGATCAACGGCTCGAAGATCTTCATCACCAACGCCGCCAACGCCGACTGGCTCTGCCTGCTCGCCGTGACCGACCCGAGCGCCGGCTACAGGGGCTACACGCAGATCATCGTGCCGACCGACACCCCGGGCTTCTCCTATCGCCTGCTCGACAAGATCGGCAACCGGGGGTCGGACACCGGCATGCTGTTCTTCGACGACGTGCGCGTGCCCGTGAGCAACACGATCGGCGATCCGGACCGGGGCTTCCAGCAGCAGATGAACCAGTTCCAGGACGAGCGCATGGTGCCCGTGGTGACCGGCCCCGTGGGCGCCCGCCGGCTCTGGGAGCTGACGCTGGCGCACGCGCAGCAGCGCGTCGCCTTCGGCTCGCCGCTCGCCAAGATGCAGGTGAACCGCTTCAAGTTCGTCGACATGATGATCCAGATCACCGCGGCGCAGGAGCTGGCGCACCGGTGCATCCGGAAGATGGTCCGCGGCGAGGACGTCACCCTGGACGTCTCGATGGCGAAGGTGTTCATCGCCAACATGAAGCAGTACGTGGCCACGACGTGCGTGCAGCTCTTCGGGGGCGCCGGCTACATCTGGGAGAACCCCGCGGCGCGGGCCTACGTCGACTGGCGGCTCGGCACCATCGGCGGCGGCGCCGACGAGGTCATGAAGGAGGTCGTCGCCAGGATCCTCCGGATCTGAGTCACGCGCCGGTCAGCGCGTACATCGACCCCACCACGCTCGGGGCGTAGCGGTCGGGCGCGAACGCCCGCGCCAGCGCCGCCTTCGCCCGCCAGCCCGTGCAGTGCCCCGGCGCGAGCATGCGCGGCCGGATCCGTCCGGCGAGGTCCTTCAGCGTCTCCTCGATCCGTGCCTCCATCGCCTGGCCGCTCAGGTGGTAGCCGCCGAGCACGAGATCGATCGGGCCGCCGAGCAGCGCGTCGGCGCCCAGGCACGCGTTGACCACGCCCGCGTGGGAGCACGCGGAGAGCACGGTCACGCCGCGGCCGCGGACGCGCGCGGCGAGGAAGCGCTCGTCCATGAGCAGCGGATCGGGCTCCAGCCGGTCGCCGCGGAGCGTGTGGTGCCCGGCGAGCCCCTGCTCGTAGCCCGTCAGGCGCTCGATCGCGCCGCTGCCCAGGAAGAGCCCGCCGGCGACCTCGTGGGGCTCGCCGTGAGTGACGATCCGGCCGCCGGCGGCCGCGATCGCCTCGAGCCGGGGCTCGGGCGGCAGCAGGAGGAACGTGCCGGTCGGGCCGAGGCTGCCGCGCTGGTCGGGACGGTCGGGATGCAGATCGACGACCGGCGCCGGGCGACCCGCGCGCCGCCGCGCGGCGGCGATGGCCGCCACGACGTCGGGGAGCGCGCCGCTGTGGTCGAAGTGCCAGTGGGAGAGGAAGACCGTCTCGATCGCGGCGAGGTCGACGCCGAGCTTCACGGCGTTGCCGAGCCAGAGGTCGGCGAACGGGCCGGTGTCGAAGAGGACCGTCCGCTCCTCGCCGCCCCGCCGGGCCGTCGCCAGGACGGAGAGGCCGTGGCCGGCGTAGCAGAGCCGGTCGAAGATGACCTTGCAGGGCCGGCCCTCGTCCTCCCGCACGACCGGCACGTGCGGCGCCAGATAGGCGCCGGCCGCCACCTGCGGCAGGCCGGCGCCGACGCTGGAGAGCATGTCGGTCTCGTTGTCGACCACGATCAGCAGGCGCAGCTCGTCGAGCTCGGCGGCGTCGCGGACGGCCATGGGCCCCGATTCTCGGATCTCGACGGCGCTCGCGCAAGGTCGCATACTTGCCGCCATGAAAACGAACCCGTGGGGGTGCCTCTGCGCTGGCTGGCTCCTCGCGCTGTCGGCGCTGACGGCAGCGCAGGCGCAGCCGGTGGTCGGCGACGCGTACATCGAGGGCTACGCGGCCGCGGTGCTCGCCGAGAAGTTCGGCCTCACCGCGCCCTCCCTGGCCGTCCGCCAGGGCGTCGTGTCGATCGCGGAGTCCGACCTCGCCGGCGCCGACCGCGCGCGCGTCGTCGGCGCGCTCGCGCGCGTCCGCGGCGTCGTGAGGGTGGAGGTCCAGAAGCCCGTCGCCCCCGCCGGCCCGGCGGTCGGCGCCCCGCCCGGGCGCGCCCCGGCGACCGCGCCTGCGCCGTCCGCGGCGGACTCCGAGGTCGACCTCGTCTGGAAGACGGGCTTCCTGCCGGGCGGGACACTCTTCCGCCCGGTGCTCGCCGACCCACGCTGGCCCCACTTCTATGCGGTGGTGCAGCGCTACCTGGACCACGACGAGCTGGGCGCGGTGACTTCCGTGGGCATCGGAGAGACCTTCACCGCGTACCGCGGCCGGATCGGCCGGCACCTCTGGGAGTTCGGCCTCCAGGCGGGCGTCTTCTCCATCTTCGACCTGGACAGCGAGTCGCTCGACCTGATCAACACCGACTACATCGTCGGCGCCTTCCTCGGCTACCGCCGCGACACGATCTCCGCCATCGCGCGCCTCTACCACCAGAGCAGCCACCTGGGCGACGAGTTCGTCCTGCGCCGGCCCATCGAGCGCGTCAACCTGAGCTTCGAGAACGTCGACGCCAAGGTGTCCTGGGAGCCGGGGAGCGGCGCGCTCCGGGTCTACGGCGGCGGCGGCTACATGATCCGACGCAACCCGCGCGACCTCGACCCGTGGTCCTTGCAGTACGGGGTGGAGGCGCGGAGCCCCTGGCGGGGCGCGGTGCTGCCCGACCTGGGCGTCCGGCCGGTCGCGGCGCTCGACCTCCAGCACCGCGAGGAGCACGACTGGGAGGGCGCGCTCTCGCTGCGCGCCGGGCTCCAGTTCGAGGGCGTCCTGCTGCCGATGCGCGACGTCCAGCTGCTGGTCGAGTACTTCGACGGCCACTCGCCGAACGGCCAGTTCTTCAGGAGCCGCGTCGAGTACCTCGGCGTCGGCCTGCACCTGCACTTCTGACCCCGGGCCGGACCGCATGACCCCCGGCATGGCCGCCACGGTGTTCGACGCGTTCATGACGACGGCGCGCGAGGCGCCCGGCAACGTCTTCCTCTGCGCGCCGCCGGCGCCCGGGCGCGCCTGGCATCCCGACGGCGTCGAGTTCACCTACGCCGCCACCCGCGGCGCCGTGATGGCGCTGATGGAGCGCTACGCCGCCGCCGGCTACGGTCTCGGCCACCGCGTGGCGCTGCTGCTCGAGAACCGGCCGGAGTTCTTCTTCCACTACCTGGCGCTCAACGGGCTCGGCGTGTCGATCGTCCCCGTGAATCCCGACTACCGCCACGACGAGATGCTCTACCAGATGGAGCACTCGGAGGCGGCGCTCGCGGTGGTGACGGAAGGGCGCGCGGCCGACGTCGAGGCCGTCGCGCGCGACCGCGCGGCGCCGCTGCCCGTCGTGGCCGCCGAGCGCCTGCCCTCGCCGCTGCCGCGGCCGGCGTCGGCGCCGCGGGCGGGCAGCCCCGGGCTCGACACCGAGACGAGCCTGCTCTACACGTCGGGGACGACGGGACGGCCCAAGGGCTGCGTCCTCACCAACTTCTACTACCTGAACGCCGGCGCCTGGTACCGCGACCTCGGCGGCCGCGTGAGCATCGAGCGCGGCCGCGAGCGCTTCCTGAACCCGCTGCCGCTGTTCCACATGAACGCGCAGGCCGTGACCGCGACGTGCGCCATCCTCACCGCGAACTGTCTCGCCCAGCCCGAGCGCTTCAGCCCGGCGCGCTGGTGGAAGGACGTGGTGAGTGCCGGGGCCACGATCATCCACTACCTCGGCGTCATGCCGCCGCTGCTCCTGAACCAGCCGCCGTCGCCCGAGGAGCGCGCCCACCGCGTGAAGTTCGGGCTGGGCGCCGGCGTGGAGCCCGAGCTCCACGCGCGCTTCGAGGAGCGCTTCGGCTTCCCGCTGATCGAGGTGTGGGGGATGACGGAGACCGGCCGCATCCTCGCCGACTGCCACGAGCCGCGCCAGACGTCGACGCGCGCGTTCGGCCGGCCGTTCGGGGGCTTCGAGGCGCGCGTCGTCGACGACGAGGACCGCGACGTCGCGCCCGGCGTCGAGGGCGAGCTGGTCGTGCGCTGGGGCGGTCCCGAGGGCGGGCGCCACGGCTTCTTCTCCGGGTACCTCAAGAACACGGAGGCGACGGAGGAGGCGTGGCGCGGCGGCTGGTTCCACACGGGCGACGTCGTGCGCCAGGCCGCGGACGGCATGCTGTACTTCGTCGACCGGAAGAAGAACATCATCCGCCGCTCCGGCGAGAACATCGCCGCCGCCGAGGTGGAGGCGTGCCTGCAGGCCCACGAGGCGGTCGCCCAGGTCGCCGTGCTCGCCGTGCCCGACGAGCTGCGCGAGGAGGAGGTCATGGCGTGCGTCGTGCCGATGGCCGGCGCGGAGCCGGGGGCGGCGCTCGCCGAGCAGCTCCAGGACTGGTGCATGGAGCGCCTCGCGTACTACAAGGCGCCGGCGTGGGTGCTCTTCGTCGACTCGCTGCCGACCACGGGGACCCAGAAGGTGCAGAAGACGGCCATCTTCCCGCGCGGCGAGGACCCGCGGTCCCGTCCCGGCGCGCTCGACCTGCGCTCGCGGAAGAAGCGGCGCTGAAAGCGACGGGCGCGCCGGCCGGCGAGCGACTCGCCGGCCGGCTGCCGCCGCGTCCTGCCGGCTACCGGACCAGGCCGACGCCCGGCTTGTACGGCTTCACGTTGCCCCGCCCGTCGTTGTAGATGTACGGGCCGCCCTTGGGACCGCGGATCGAGGGGCCGCCCTTCACGGACGCCTCGACGTTCTGGTTGCCCGGGTACCGCCGGATCACCTTGCCGAAGTCCGTCCTCGGCGTCACGTAGGTCCGGCCGCCGTCGAGGGAGATCGAGCCGCTCGGGGGCCCCGCGACCGCCGCTGCCGCCATCGTCCCCACCGCGAACACCGCCGCCACCGCCGTCATCGTCCACCGGGTCAGATTCATCGTCCGTTCCTTTCCGGCGGCCTCGGCCGCCCCGTTCTTGCCCGTGGGTCGCGCCGGGCGGCTCAGGGGTTCACGGGCCCGAAAGAGGGCCCTCGACCCGGGAGAAACGGGGGTGCCGGCCGCCGGGAACATCTCCCGCCCGGCAACCGGCGGCATCAAGGCTTTCACGGTGTTACGCGTGGCACTCCGGGTGCTTCGCAGGAGCGGGGGAGGGCGACCATGGTCGAGATCAAGACCGTCGAGATGACCCTGTCGGGGCTGATCGCGATGGCGATGCCGGTGTGGCTCCTGGTCGAGGAGCTCATCGGGCGTCGCTGAGCCCGGGCCGCCGGGGGTCGCGCACCCTGGCGACCAGCAGCGCCAGCGCGACCGCGGACAGCGCCGCGGCCAGCGCGAAGACCGGCGCGAAGCCCAGGCGGTCGGCGAGAACGCCGGCCGCGAGCGGGGCGACGAAGGTGGCCGGCGCCAGCGTGGTGTTGGCCAGGCCGATGTAGGTCGGGCGCTCGGCCTCGGGCGCCAGCTCGAGCAGGATCGTCCGCGACGACACGTGCACCGACGCGTGGTGCACGCCCGACAGCACGAACACCGCCCCCACCGCCCCGAGCGACGTCGCGCCCAGCGCCACGACGTTGCCCGCCGCCATCGCCGCGAGCCCCACGACCAGGACCAGGCGGTGGCCGGCGCGGTCAGCCAGCCCGCCGAGCACGGCGTTGCCGGCGAGCTGGCCGGCGAGGAACAGCGTCGTGAAGACGCCCACCTGCCACTCGGGCGCCTCCCACGTCCTCAGCGCGTAGACGGTGTAGAAGCCGTTCGCCATCGTGCCGAGCGATCCGAACGTGCGCGCCACCAGGAACCACACGAGGTTGCGGTCGCCGCGCAGCACGGCCGGCATGCGGCGCAGGTACGCCGCGAGCCGCGCCGGCGGCGCCGGCGGCGGGCCCGGCGGCTCGCGCACGCTGGCGAGCGCCGCGTAGGAGCACGCCATGAACGCCGTGCCCGCGAGGAAGCAGAGGCCGTAGCTCTGCGGCGCCGGGAACGACGCCAGGAACCACGCCGTCGCCACGCTCCCCGCCAGGCCGCCGGCGTTCGCGACGACGTTGGCCGCGCCGAAGAAGCGGCCGCGCGCCGTCGTCGGGATCGCGCGCGCGACGAGGTCCATCCAGGCGGGCATGAGCGCGCCGCCCGTCCCGGTCATGACGAGCAGCAGCAGGAACAGCAGCGCGAGCGCCAGCCCCGGCGCTGGCCCGGCCACGAAGAAGGCGACGGCGGCGAGCGCCGCCATCGGCAGCCGCTCGAACACCGTGTAGCGCAGCACGAACGGCAGCCGGCGCGCCAGCCGCTCCGTGTGGTGGGCGGCGAAGAGCGACGGCAGGAACCAGCCGAGCGTCATGACGGCCGGGATCGCCCCCACCACGACGTTGGAGGGGTCGAGGTGGGCGGCGAACGCCGGCAGGATGGTGGCCTGCGAGGCGAAGGACATCGCGACGAGGAAGCACGAGTAGTCGAGGCCGAGGGCCACGAAGTTGCGCCGCACGGCCGCCGTCCCCGCGCCCGTCACGGGCGCCCCCGAGCGACGTCGCTCAGCGGTCGGCGGCGGCGCGGCGCTGCCAGGGGGCCAGCCGAAGCTCGAGCGAGCGCGCGCCCTGGACGAGCAGCACCCCCAGCGCCATCAGCACGACGATCGGCACGAACAGCTTGGCGGTCTCGAAGGCGTTGGCGTGCCGGACGATCATGTAGCCGAGCCCCGCGATCGACGTGTAGAACTCGGCGATCACCATCCCCACGAGGCCGCGGCCGATGGCGAGCCGGACGCCGGCGGCGATGAACGGCACCGCCGAGGGCAGCACGACGTCGCCCCAGAGCCGGCGCTCGCTCGAGCAGAACGAGCGCGCCACCTCCAGCAGCCCGCGGTCCACGTTCTTCACGCCCTGCTGGGTGTTGATCAGGATCGGGAAGATCATGAACAGCACGACGATGACGACCTTGGCCGGGACGCCGACGCCGAACCAGAGGACGATCAGCGGCACCAGCGCCACCATCGGCGTGGCGTAGAGCGCGTTGACGTAGAGGTCGGTGGCGATCTCGACCGCCGGGAAGCGGGCCAGCAGCACGCCGAGCGGCACGCCGGCGGCCACCGCGATCACCAGCGAGATGCCGAGCACCTGGAGGCTCTGGCCGAGGTACGAGCCGAGCTCGCCGTTGCCGACCAGCTCGAGGAACGCCTCGAGCACCGCCGTCGGGTACGTGAACAGGATCGGGTTCACCGACCGGCCGTAGAGCTCCCAGGCGACGAGGACGACGGCGAGCGAGACGCCCCGGATCGTCCACGCGCGGGCCCGCGGGCTCACACGCGCTCCGCGCGGCGGGCCTCGGCCTCGCGCCGCAGCTCCGCGGCGATGTGCAGCCGCAGCTTGATGGCCCGGTCGTCGGCGCGCAGGGCCGCCAGGTCCCGCGGCCGCGGGATGTCGACCGTCAGGATCTCGCGGACCCGGCCCGGTCGCGAGCCGAGCAGCAGGATGCGGTCCCCCAGGCCGATCGCCTCGTCGACCGAGTGGGTGACGAAGACCATGGTCTTCGGCTCGCGCTCGAGGATCGCGAGCAGCTCCTCCTGCAGCGTCTCCCGGGTCTGGGCGTCGAGGGCGCCGAAGGGCTCGTCCATGAGGAGCACGGACGGGTTCACGGCGAGGGCGCGGGCGAGCCCGGCGCGCTGCTGCATGCCGCCGGAGAGCTGGTAGGGATAGAGGCGCTCGAAGCCCTCGAGGCCGACGAGCCGCGCGTAGTGGCCGACGGCGCGGTCGATCTCGGCCCGGGGCCGGCCCCGCAGCTTCAGCCCGTAGCCGATGTTCTGGTCGAGCCGCTTCCAGGGGAACAGTCCGAAGTGCTGGAAGACCATCGCGATGTCCGTCGAGGGCCCCGTCACGCGGCGGCCGTCGATCAGCACCTCGCCGGCGTCGGCGGGCAGCAGGCCGTCGAGCACGCGGAGCAGCGTCGTCTTGCCGCAGCCCGACGGGCCGATGACGCAGAGCACCTCGCCCGCCGCCACCTCGAACGTCAGGTCCTCGAAGGCCACGACGCCCGCGTCGGCGAACCGCTTCGTGAGCCCGCGGACGGCGATCTTGACGATCAGTCGAACTCCGGCACGCGCGACAGGCCCTTGAGCGCCTCCTGCACGATCGAGACGGCGACGTAGTCCTCGTGCGTCGGCCGCTCCTCCTTCTTGATGTTCCCCACCTGCACCATGCGGTTGATCGTGTACTCGACCTTGTCGCGGGCGAGGCCGTCGTTCTGCGCCCACAGCTTGCCGCGGACCAGCTCGTCGTACGCCTCGGCGGCGATGTCGGCGGGGATCTTGCCGTGCTTCGCCGCGACCTCCACCGTCCTCGCCTTGTTGGCGTAGATGAACCGGTTGGCGCGCGCCAGCGCCCGGACCAGCGCCTGGTACCTCGCGGGGTCGGCCTGGATCTTCTTCTCGTGGGCGATCATCAGCAGGTAGAGCTGGTTCGGCTCCAGCTCCCAGAACTTCACCAGCGGGTGGAGCGACGGGTCCTTCCTGCGCGCGGTCACCAGCTGGTCCATGTGGAGGATCGCGGTGTCGATGGCGCCGGCCAGCAGCGGCGGCACGTCGGCCGAGGCGATCGGCACGAACGTGACCTCCTCCGGCTTGATCCCCGCGCTCCGGAGGACCATGCGGCTCAGGATGTCGGCGAAGCCGCCCACCTCCTGGACGCCGATCTTCTTGCCCTTGAGGTCCTGCACGGTCTTGATGTTCGAGCGCACCGTCATGGCCGAGGCGAAGCGCGGCGCGAGCCCGTAGATCGCCTTCACGCCCGACTTCCGGGCGACGGCGACGGCGGTGGAGGCGCCGACGGCGCCGCCGGCGTCGATCGCGCCGCTGACGACGTTGCGGGTCACGTAGACGCCGCCCTCGAAGGTCTGGATCTCGACGTCGAGGCCCTCCTCCTTGAAGAAGCCCTGCTCCAGCGCCACCCACGGGGTGATGTGGACGAGGTTCGGCGGCGTGGTCGGCATGCCGAGCTTGAGCTTGGCGGGCGCCTGGGCGACGCCGGCCGGCGGCCAGAGCGCCGCGGCGACGAGCGCCGCGGCGACGAGGAGCACGAGGGTGGTCGACCTGCGGGGGCAGCGCCAGTCCATGCCGTCCTCCATCGGAACGGGTGGGTCGAGTGCCCAACGCTAAGCGCCGGGACCGGCCATCGTCAAGCGGCCGGCTCGGGGGAGCGGCCGGGCGCGCGCGGTCGCGGCGCGTTGCCACGACCCGGCGGACGCCGTATGCTCGGCGCGATGGCCGTGCGACGCGTCGCGAGGATCGTCAGCGGGCAGCCGACGTCCGACGGCGCCGGCGTGCGGCTCAACCGCGTCATCGGCACGCCCGCCCTCGACCACCTCGATCCGTTCCTGCTGCTCGACGAGTTCAGGTCGGACCGGCCCGGCGATTACCTCGCGGGCTTCCCCGACCATCCCCACCGCGGCTTCGAGACCGTCACCTACATGCTCGCAGGCTCCATGCGCCACGAGGACCACGCCGGCAACGCCGGCGAGCTGGTCGCCGGCAGCGTGCAGTGGATGACGGCCGGCCGGGGCATCGTCCACTCGGAGATGCCGCGCCAGAAGGACGGCCTCATGTGGGGCTTCCAGCTCTGGGTGAACCTGCCGGCGCGCGACAAGATGACGGCGCCGCGCTACCAGGACATCCCGCCCGAGCGCATCCCCGAGGTCGCGCTCGGCGACGGCGCCACCGCGAGGGTGATCGCCGGCGAGGTCGCGGGCGTCCGGGGCGCGGTCGAGGGCATCGTGACGGCGCCGCTCTACGCCGACGTGCGGCTGGGGCCGGGAGCGCGCGCGACGCTCGACGTTCCCTCCGGCCACTCGGCCTGCGCCTACGTGTACGAGGGAGGCGCGCGGATCGGGCCAGAGCCCGACGCGACCCATGTCGAGGCCGGCCGGCTCGCCGTGCTGGGCGACGGCGACCGGGTCTCGGTGGCCGCCGGCGATGCCGCGACGGGGCTGCTCGTGCTCGCCGCGCGGCCGCTGCGCGAGCCGATCGCCCGCTACGGGCCCTTCGTCATGAACACGCGCGAGGAGATCCTGCAGGCCATGGACGACTACCGCAGCGGGCGCTTCCTCGCCGGAAAGGACCGCTGATGCTCGGTCGCGAGGACAACGAGCTGCTGACGCGCGTCGGGCCGGAGACGGCCATGGGCGCGCTGCTCAGGCGGTACTGGATCCCGGTGGTGCAGTCGTCGGAGCTCGAGGCCGGCGGTCGCGTCAAGCGGGTGATGCTGCTGGGCGAGCGGCTCGTGGCCTTCCGGGCGAGGAACGGCGCGGCGGGGCTCATGGGCGAGTTCTGCCCGCACCGGCTCGCCTCGCTCTACTTCGGGCGCGTGGAGCAGGCGGGGATGCGGTGCGTCTACCACGGCTGGGCCTTCGGCCTCGACGGCCGGTGCCTCGAGATGCCGAGCGAGCCGCCGGAGTCGTCGTTCGCCTCCAAGGTGCAGCACGCGGCCTACCCGTGCGTCGAGCGCGGCGGCGTCGTGTGGACCTACATGGGCCCGCTGCGGCCGGCGCCGCCCCTGCCGGACCTCGAGTGGACGCTGCTGCCCTCCGACCACGTGTTCGTCTCCAAGCGCGTCCAGGAGTGCAACTGGTTCCAGGCGCTCGAGGGCGGGATCGACTCCAGCCACATCGGCTTCCTCCACGCGCCGCTCGACGCCGCCGACGAGGACGTCGTGCACGACCTGGACAGCGCATCCTTCGGCGTGGGGCTCGCCGTGCGGACGCCCGACCGCGCGCCGCGATTCGACGTGATCGACACCGACTACGGCGCGCTCATCGGCGCCCGCCGCGCGCGGCCGGACGGCCAGTCGTACTGGCGCGTGTCGCAGTTCCTCATGCCGTTCTACACGATGCCGCCGACGGACCTCGAGGCGCGCATCGTCCAGTCGCACGTCTGGGTGCCGATGGACGACACCCACGTCGTGAACTGGATGGTCACCTGGCATCCCGACCGCCCGCTCACGCGCGAGGAGCTGATCCCCCACGTCGAGGGGAAGGGCTCGCACGTGATCGACTACCTGCCGCCGACGTCCGAGCCGTACGGCGACATCCGCACGGCGGACAACCGCTCCAACGACTACGGCATGGACTGGGAGCTGCACCGGACCAAGATGTTCTGCGGCATCCGCGGCTTCGGCGTGCAGGACCAGGCGATCCAGGAGAGCCAGGGCCCGATCGTCGACCGGACGAAGGAGCACCTCGGCAGCAGCGACACCGCCATCATCCGCGTGCGCCGGCGGCTCCTGGACGCGGCGCGGGCCCTGCGCGACCAGGGCGTGCCCCCTCCCGGGAGCGACCGGCCCCGGTCGTTCTGCGTGCGGTCGGCGTCGGTCGTGATCCCCGCCGGCGCCGACTGGGTGCAGGCCGCGATGCCGCGCATCGTCGTCCGTCCCGGCCAGCAGGTCGTCCTCGCCCGAGCGTGAGCCCGGCCCGCAGCCGCCGGGGCGGCCGCGCCGTCCCGCCGCGCGCGACCGCCCCGAGCCCGGCGCGTGGCCGCGCGCGTGGCCCCTCGGCCGGCGCCGCCCGGCGCGGGCGCATGGTGGGCCGCGTCGCCCTCGTCACCGGAGGCGGCGGGGGCATCGGCGAGGCGGTCGGCCGGCTCTTCTGCGAGGAGGGCGGCGCCGTCGCGCTCCTCGACGCCGACGTGCCGGCAGTCGAAGCGGCGGCCAGGGGCATCCAGACGTCGATCGTCGGCGCCCGGGTCGTGCCCCTGGCCGGCGACGTCACGCGCGAGGACGACGCGCGGCGGGCCGTCGCCGCCGCCGTCGAGCGCTTCGGCCGCCTCGACTGCCTCGTGAACGTGGCAGGCGTGCGGGTCTACCGCTCGCTGGCCGAGGCCACCGCCGGAGACTGGCGGAAGATCGTCGACGTCAACGTGCTGGGCACCGCCTTCTGCTGCACGGCGGCGATCCCCGCCATCAGGAAGGCCGGCGGCGGGACGATCGTGAACGTCTCGTCGGTCTACGGCGTGATCGGGCGGCGTGGCATGGGCCAGTACGACACGACCAAGGCCGCCGTGCTCGGGCTCACGCGCGCGCTCGCCGTGGAGGAGGCCCCGCACGGGATCCGCGTCAACGCCGTCTGCCCGGGCTCGACCATCACGCCGTACCACATCCGCCGGGCCGCCGCCCAGGGCCAGAGCGAGGCCGAGCTGCGCCGCCGCACCGCCACCGAGAACCTCCTCGGCCGCTGGGCCGAGCCCCGCGAGATCGCCTACCCGATCCTGTTCCTGGCGTGCGAGGAGTCGTCGTACGTCACGGGCGCCACGCTGATGGTGGACGCCGGGAAGTCGATCGTGTAGGGCCGCCCCGGATCCCTCTACTCCTCGTCCGTTCCTCGATGACTCCGGCCTCAGGGTGGCCCGCCCTCGCCCTCGCGAGATGTTGCGCCCGTCATGTCCAGCTGAGAGATTTCCCAGTGGGACTCGGAGTCCCTCTCCCGATCGAGGGCATTCAGTCGGTCGACCTCGCGCTCCGCATGGCTCTGATCCATGACGACCTTCTTCACCTTGACGCTCTCCTCCACCCTGTCTGCCTGTCTCCAGGGGCGTGAAAGTCCCCTATCCTCGACGTCCGAATCGCTTGTTGGATCGACGACCACTCCATCGCCATCCTTGGATGCATAACGCGCAGGATCACCCGCGGCCGAAGGCCGGCGGTTTAATCCTGTAGTTCGACGCGATGGCTCACAGCGTGCGCAGGAGATGATCGTATTCTGCGTGCGTGCCGATCCAGAACCAAACGATGACATCGCCCCGACGACGCCGAGCGCACGATGCCCGAGTCCCACCCGTGCGGCATAGATGGGCCGCGTCGCGTGCACGCGCTTGAAGCGGAGACTTCGGTGCTGCGGGTTCTCCTTGAACCGCCGGTAGGCTTCACGGGCCCGGCGTTGAACATGGTCGGGTAGCCGTCGGTACGCGGCGCGGAACCGGCTGGTCGTCCTCGAAGTCAAAGCGCATCGGGATCGAGG
>Ga0073934_10002744_pt1 | contig 35219 bp, 31 predicted proteins | sample LarsenN4metaG_FD_76834 | JGI IMG/M metagenome (GOLD analysis project Ga0073934, IMG submission 76834) | Hot spring sediment bacterial and archeal communities from British Columbia, Canada, to study Microbial Dark Matter (Phase II) - Larsen... ... | reverse complement strand
TGCTTCATGCGCTTCTTGCCTTCCTTCTGTTTCTCGAGCAGCTTGCGCTTGCGGGTGATATCGCCGCCGTAGCACTTGGCGGTCACGTTCTTGCGCAGCGCCTTGACGGTTTCGCGCGCAATGATATGCGAACCGATGGCCGCCTGGATAGCGACGTCGAACATCTGCCGCGGGATCAGCTCGCGCAGCTTAGTCACCAGCTCGCGGCCGCGATATTGCGCCTGGTCGCGGTGCACCATGGTGGAGAGCGCGTCCACGCGATCACCGTTGATCAGCACATCGAGCTTGATCACGTCCGCCGGCCGGAACTCGAGGAAGTCGTAGTCGAGTGAGGCGTAGCCGCGCGACACCGACTTGAGCCGGTCGAAGAAGTCCAGCACCACCTCGGCGAGCGGCAGCTCGTAGCTCAGCATTACTTGGCGGCCGACGTATTGCATGTTCTTCTGGATGCCGCGCTTCTCCACGCACAGCGCGATCACCGGGCCGATGTAATCGGACGGCACCAGGATGTTGGCGCGGATGATCGGCTCGCGGATCTCTTCGATGCGCGACACATCGGGCAGCTTGGCCGGGTTTTCGACCTGCAGCACCTCGCCGTTCGAGGTCAGCACCTCGTAGATCACGGTCGGCGCGGTGGTGATGAGATCAAGGTTGTATTCGCGCTCCAGCCGTTCCTGCACGATCTCCATGTGCAGCATGCCGAGGAAACCGCAGCGGAAGCCGAACCCGAGCGCCTGCGAGGTCTCGGGCTCGTAGTGCAACGAGGCATCGTTGAGCGTGAGCTTCTGGAGCGCGTCGCGAAACTGGTCGTAGTCGCCGGCCTCGACCGGATAGAGGCCGGCGAACACCCGCGGCTTGATCTCCTTGAAGCCCGGCAGCGGCCTGGCGGCCGGTTTGGCGGCGAGCGTCACGGTGTCGCCGACCCGGGCGCTGCGCACGTCCTTGATGCCGGCGATGATGAAGCCGACCTCGCCGACGCTTAAGCTTTCGGTCGGCTTGCGCTTGGGCGTGAACACCCCGACCTGGTCGACTTCGAACTCGTCGCCGGTGGCCATCAGCCGGATCTTCTGCTTCGGCTTCAAGCTACCCTGCATCACCCGCACCAATACCACCGTGCCGAGGTAGTTGTCGAACCACGAATCGATGATCAGCGCCTGCAGCGGCGCTTCGGCGTCGCCCCGCGGCGGCGGGATGTGGTGCACCACGGCCTCGAGGATCTCGGCCACGCCGGCGCCGGTCTTGGCGCTGCATGTCAGGGCCTGCGAGGCGTCGATGCCGATGATGTCCTCGATCTCCTTGATCACCCGCTCGGGATCGGCCTGCGGCAGGTCGATCTTGTTGAGCACCGGCAGGATCACCAGGTTCAGCTCGGACGCGGTGTAGCAGTTGGCCACGGTCTGGGCCTGCACGCCCTGCGAGGCATCGACCACCAGCAGCGCGCCCTCGCAGGCGGTGAGCGAGCGCGACACCTCGTAGGAAAAGTCCACATGCCCGGGCGTATCGATGAGATTCAGGCGGTAGAGTTGACCATCCTTGGCCTTGTAGTCGAGCGCCACAGTCTGGGCCTTGATGGTGATGCCGCGCTCGCGCTCGAGCTCCATGGAGTCGAGCACCTGGGCCTGCATCTCGCGCGCCTCGAGCGCGCCGGTCAGCTGGATGAAGCGGTCGGCGAGCGTCGACTTGCCGTGGTCGATGTGGGCAATGATCGAGAAATTGCGGATCTGCTTCGTATCCCAGCCACTCATTATGCCACCCACCCGACGCGGGATGAGAAAAGGGCGCCGGCGGCGCCCTTGCACGACTTCGGAGACAGAATCATTTGGCGGGTCAGCGGGACAACGACAATCGGACAGCGCCTATCATACCCGGTTTCCGGGATGGCATGAACTCAGTCCGTCAGGCGCAACGCCAGAAACAGCGCCGCCGCCCCGCGCCGCACCAGCGCCGGCACCGGTTTGTTGCGCGGCAAATGCTGGACGAGCTCGCGCAGCTCGGACGCCGAGCGCACGGCGCGTCCCTGCATCTGCAGGATCACGTCGCCCGGCCGGATCCCGGCCTTGAGCGCCGGGCCCTCGGCCACCTTGTCCACGAGCACGCCGTGCTCGACGGCCAGTTGTTTCTTCTGCGCGGCAGTCAACTCCTTGAGTTGCATGCCCAGCACGCCCGGCTGTACCGCCCCGGACGGTGGCGGCGGCCGGCTCGCGGTTGCCTCTTCCGGAAGCTCGGCAATGGCGACGGTCACGGTCCGGGGCTGGCCGCCGCGCAGCACCGTGAGCCGCGCACGCGTGCCCGGAACCGTGCGACCCACAAGTGGCGGCAGGTCGGACGAGAGATTGATACGGGACCCTTCGTACTCGGTCACCACGTCACCGACCTGGAGCTCGGACTTGGCCGCCGGGCTGTCGGCGAGGATATCGGCGATCAGCGCCCCGGACGGGCGCTTCATGCCGAACGATTCGGCCAGCTCGCGGGTCACGTCCTGGATGGTGACGCCGATCCAGCCGCGCCGCACCTTGCCGCTCGTCTTGAGCTGTTGCGCGACCTGCATGGCGATGTCGATCGGCACCGCGAACGACAGCCCCATGAAGCCGCCGGTGCGGCTGTAGATCTGGGAGTTCACCCCGATCACCTCGCCTTGCATGTTGAACAGAGGTCCGCCGGAGTTGCCGGGGTTGATAGCGACGTCGGTCTGGATGAACGGCACGTAGTTTTCGCGCGGCAGGCTGCGGCCTTTGGCCGAGACGATGCCGGCGGTGGCGGAGTTCTCGAAACCGAATGGCGCGCCGATGGCCAGCACCCACTCGCCGACCCGCACCTTGCCGGGGTCGCCGATGCGCACCACCGGCAGGCCGGTGGCATCGATCTTGAGCAGCGCCACGTCGCTGCGCCGGTCGGCGCCGACGGTCTTGGCCAGGAACTCGCGCCGGTCGGTGAGGCGCACCAGGATCTCGGTGGCGTTTTCGACCGTGTGCGCGCAGGTCAGGATGTAGCCGTCCGCGGAAATGACAAATCCGGAACCGAGCGACTTGTTGTCGAAGAATTCCGGCGGCGGTTCCTCCTCGCCGAAATAGCGGCGCAGGAAATCGTTGAACGGCCCCGGCCCGCCTTCCGGGCCTTCCGTCTCCGGCCCCTGCCAGAGCGGGCGTTTCACCGCCTGGGTGGTGCTGATATTGACCACCGCCGGACCGTGGGTCTCGACCAGGCCGGCGAACTCCGGCAAGGCGCGGTTCACCGGCGCGGCTGGCGCCGAGAGCGACAGGCCCAATAGCAGGACCGGCCACCACCGGGTGGGGAGTCGGAACGTTCCGGTCATGGCTGCAGGCGAACCGAGTTACCGATCATGCTGACCGTGGCGGCCGGCACTTCTCCCATCGCCGTGACCTGATATCCGTCCGTCGACCGGCCGAAGACATGCACGGCTCCCATGCGCGTGACGCCGTCCAGCGGCAGACCCTGTTCGTGTTCGGCGAGCGGCTCGATAAACACTGACACCACCGCCAGGCCGTCGGAATACACCAGATGCTCCATCGCCGGGCGCGAGCCCTGCGGTGGGCGCCGCATGCTGGCGGTAAGCGCAAAACCGGCCGGCAGCTCGCCCGCTCTCCAGCCCTGCGGCGTGTTCCCGGCGTCGGCCGCTCGTGGCGGTTGTCGGATGAACTCACCGGCCGGTGTCTGCGGCTTGAGCGCATCCTCGGAAACCGGATGCCCGATGGTGATCTGGGTGAACATGTACTGCTCGATCAAGGCCCCGTGCTCATCGACCAGACCGGCCTTGAGCAAAAGGCCCGTGGCCTTGTCGGCCCACAATTGGTAGCCGTAGCGCAGCTCGTCGCGTGGTTTGATGACCACGGCGCGGGTCTTGCGGCCGGCGACGCGCCCTTCCTTGCCGATGCGGATGCGGTAGTTTTGCTCCAGGGCGGCCAGCGATTCCGGCAACAGCGCCGGGAAGTTGCGCTGGTCGGCGCGTCGATGTTCGATCAGCACCGCGTCCTCGTCCGGCAGATAACAGTGCACTTCGCGGTCGTTGCGGATGATCTCGCGCGGAGCGCCGTTCAGGGAGATCAGGCGCTCCCGGACGCCGCCGGCACCCGCCTTGTGCACGACCCGCAGGCTGTCGAGCTGATCGCCACGCTGGTAGACGAAGATGCCGTCGTAGTCGAGATTGCGGGCGGCGTGCTGCATGCGCGCCAGGAGCGCATCGGAGTCGGCGGCGACCGCCACCGGCACGGCCAGGAGCAGCACCAGCAGGCCGCGGCGGGCGGACAGGGACTCGATCATTCCGCGCTGTTCGGTTCCGCGGGCGGGCTGTCGCGACCCACGACGCGGGCGTAGGCGCTCATGCCGTTCACGCTGGACGCCGAGCTGAATTCGGCGTGATGCACCAGATAGGGATTGAGGACCCGTTGTTGCGCCGGCGCCGCCGGACGGGTTTTGGCGACCATGGACCGGGCGGCGGAACCGGGCGTGGAACGAGCGGCGGTGAGGCTGGAGGGGCTGACGAGCGGTGAGAGGTTCAGGATGGCGACGGCGGCGACCGAAGCGGCGATGGCGACGCCGGCGGTGAATTTGAGCACCTTCGGCGTCAGGAATCCGTGGCCGGGCGCCGCCGGTTCCTGCCGCAGGCGTTCGCGAACCCGGTTGACCACGGCCGGGCTCACCATCACATCGAGCTCGCGACGCACCGCGGTGCGCACCAGGTGATAGCGTTCCCAGGCACCCAGGAGCTCGGGATCGGTGTGCAACGCGCGCAATGTGCGCTCGCGTTCGAGATCGTTCGCTTCGCCGTCGATTAACGCCGATAACTGTTCTTTCATGCCATCGTTCCCGTTTCGGATTTCAGTTCACAACCAAACCATTCAGCTGCTTTCCAGCAGCGGCCGCAGTTCCTTGTCGATCGCCTCGCGCGCCCGGAAGATGCGCGACCGCACCGTGCCGATCGGGCAGTCCATGATCTCGGCGATCTCCTCGTAACTGAGACCATCGATTTCGCGTAGTGTCAGCGCGGTGCGCAGGTCTTCGGGCATCGCGTTCATCACCCGCTCGACCGTCCGTCCGATCTCGTCGGCCAGGAGGTGCCGCTCCGGGGTCGTGACATCGCGCAGGTTGCTGCCGACATCGACCGCCTCGGCCTCCTCGGCCTCGACATCCATGCTCGGCGGCCGCCGCCCCAGCGCCACCAAGTAATTCTTGGCCGTGTTCACCGCGATCCGGTAGAGCCAAGTATAGAAAGCGCTCTCGCCACGGAAACCCTTGATCGCCCGGTAGGCCCGGATGAAGGCCTCCTGGGTCACATCCTCGACCTCGGCCCGGTCAGACACGTAGCGCGACACGAGCTTGGCGATCCGGTGCTGGTACTTCCGCACCAGCAGGTCGAAGGCCGCCTTGTCGCCCTTCTGGACCCGCACCACCAGTTGTTGATCGACGCTGCGCTCGACCATCCGGGAAGTTCCCCTCGAATCCCGGCGACGCCGTCGCGCGCCCCGGGTTAAATGACCGCGGCGGGAAAATAAAGTTCGCCCGCCCCGTCGACCATGGTTATAGTTATCGCCGGGGTCGTTGATACGGACCACGCTACAACCGGACATCCAGTCGGCCGGAATCATACCGCAAATAACCGCAGCACCCACTCATTCCCTCCGATGACCAACCCCGCCCTACAGATCTCCGATGTGTTGATCGTGGGCAGCGGCTTGGCGGGGCTGAGCCTCGCCCTGCGGCTCGCCGGTCATTGCCGGGTCACGATCCTGGCCAAGGCCGAGCTCAGCCAGGGTTCGAGCCTCTATGCCCAAGGCGGGGTGGCCGCGGTGCTCAACGAGGGCGACTCGTTCGAGTCGCATATCGAGGACACCCTCAAGGCCGGGGCCGGTCTGTGCCATCGCGATGCCGTCGAGTTCGCGGTCCGGCATGGCCCGGAGGCGATCCGCTGGCTGATCGAGCGGGGTATTTCATTTACCCGCGAGAACGGGCCGGACGGCAAACCGCACTACCACCTGACCCGCGAGGGCGGCCACAGCCACCGGCGGGTGATCCATGCGGCCGATGCCACCGGCAAGGCCCTGGAAACCACGCTCGTCACCCAGGCGCGCCATCATCCCGGCCTGGTCCTGCGGGAACATCACATCGCCGTCGATCTGATCACCGCCCACAAACTCGGCCGGCGCGGCGAGAACCGGGTGCTCGGTCTGTACGCCCTGAACAAATCGACCGGCAAGGTCGAGGTGTTCGGTGCCCGCTGTGTGGCGCTGGCTACCGGTGGAGCCTCCAAGGTTTACCTCTACACCACTAATCCGGACACCTCGACCGGCGACGGCATTGCCATGGCCTGGCGTGCCGGCTGCCGGGTGGCGAACCTGGAGTTCGTGCAGTTCCACCCCACCTGCCTGTATCACCCGCTGGCGCGCACCTTCCTGATCAGCGAAGCGGTGCGCGGCGAAGGCGGGCGCCTGTTGCTGCCGGACGGCAAGCCGTTCATGCAGGAACACGATCCGCGCGGCGAGCTGGCGTCGCGCGACATCGTGGCGCGCGCCATCGACTACGAAATGAAGCGCCGCGGCCTGGATTGCGTGTACCTCGACATCAGCCACAAACCGGCGGATTTCATCCGCACCCATTTCCCGACCATCGCCGCGCGGCTGCGCGAATACGGCATCGACATGACCCGCGAGCGCATCCCGGTGGTGCCGGCGGCGCATTACACCTGCGGCGGGATCATGACCGACTTGAACGCCCGTACCGACCTGGACGGCCTGTACGCGGTCGGCGAATGCGCGTTCACCGGCCTGCACGGCGCCAACCGCCTGGCCAGCAACTCGCTGCTCGAATGTGCGGTGTTCGCCGAGGCCGCTGCCCGGGATATTCGTGCACGGTTGCCGCAGGCGCCAGCGGCCGCCGTCGACCTGCCGCCGTGGGACGAGAGCCGCGTGTCCGATCCCGACGAGCTGGTGGTGGTGTCGCACAACTGGAACGAGCTGCGCCACTTCATGTGGGACTACGTTGGCATCGTGCGCACCAACAAGCGCCTGGAGCGTGCCCTGCACCGCGCCACCCTGTTGCGCGAGGAGATCCGCGAGTACTACAGCAATTTCCGCATCAACAGCGACCTCATCGAGCTGCGCAACCTGGCGCTGGTCGCCGAGCTCATTATCCGTTCCGCTCAGGCGCGCCACGAGTCCCGCGGCCTGCACTACTCGCGCGACTACCCGCGGCCTGCGGACACTCTCCAGGATACCGTCCTGACGCCGGAACACTGCGGCATCCACTGATCAGGGCGGTGTCTCTGGGACCGGCAGACGCCGCTGGGCAATGCGGCAACAAAGTCCGTGATAGGTCGCAAAATCGACCGCGTCGCGCATGATGAGCAGCGGGCGGCGGCGGCCATGTGGGTTCTCGAGCGTCAGCCGGACGGCAAACGCATCGCATGCCGCCCGCACGATACGATAGCGGTTCGGCTCGGAACGAAACCGCCAGCGGCCTTTTTCATCCAGCTCGGCCGCGACGCTCAAGTCCGGCAACAACCGGCGCCGCTCCCGGTACCAGACGGCCAGGACGGTCCCGATGATCAGCGACCCCAGCCACAAACCGACTGGCAGGAACAGGATAAGCAGCACCGCCCCCGCGTGGGCGGCGGTGACCAATCTGACCAGAGCCTTAGATCTCTTTATGTTTATATTCATACTATTGAGACAATATCTCAAGAATATTCTTTAACTCTTCAGGGGGCCTTTCCTGGCCCTGCAGCCAAGCTAGCAGCCGTGGGTCCGGTTCCTGCAAGAGCCGGCGGAAGGCCTCCTGGTCGGGCACCGCCAGCGCCGGATAACGGCGATCCAGGAAACGAGCAAGCAACAGGTCCAGCTCGAGCAGACCCCGCCGGCACTGCCAGCGCAACCGCCGCAACTCGTCCGCGCCTTCCATGGTTCACACGATACGCTTCAACAACAGCTGGCGGATGTGGCCAATGGCCTGTGAAGGGTTGAGTCCCTTCGGACAAACGTCGGTGCAGTTCATGATGGTGTGGCAGCGGAACAACCGATATGGATCGTTGAGGTCGTCGAGACGCTCGCCCGTCGCCTGATCGCGGTTGTCGGCCAGGAACCGGTAGGCCTGAAGCAGCGCTGCTGGGCCGAGAAACCGGTCCGGGTTCCACCAGAACGAGGGACAGGCGGTCGAACAGCAGGCGCACAAGATGCATTCATAGAGTCCGTCCAGACGGGCACGCTCGTCCGGCGTTTGCAGGCGCTCGATCTCGGGCTCCGGATCGTGGTTGATAAGCCACGGCTTCACCGCCCGATACTGGTTGTAGAACTGGGTGAGATCGACGATCAGGTCACGGACCACCGGCAACCCCGGTAACGGACGCAGCACCACCGGCTGCTTCAGGTCTTCAATCGGGGTGATGCAGGCCAGGCCGTTGCGGCCGTTGATATTCATGGCGTCCGACCCACACACCCCTTCGCGGCAGGATCGCCGGAAACTCAGGCTGTCGTCCTGCTTTTTAAGCAGCAGCAACGCATCGAGCAGCATGACTGGAGCATCGGCGTCCGGCAGCTCGTAGTCCTGCATGCGCGGTGCGCTGTCGGTTTCCGGGTTGTAGCGGTAGATGGAAAATTTCATATATGACTCATTAGCCACAGATGGACACAGATGAATACAGACAAATACCCCAAATACCCAAAGTCGCGGTTTTTTGATCTATGTTCATCCGTGTTCATCTGTGGCTGAAAATTAGTAAACTCGTTCCTTCGGCGGAAACGACTCGACGGTCAACGGCTTCATGCGCACCGGTTTGTAGTCGAGACGCCGGCCGTCGAGTAAATAGAGCGTGTGCTTGAGCCACTGGCGATCGTCGCGCTGCGGGTAGTCCACGCGCGAATGGGCGCCGCGACTCTCATGGCGCGCTGCGGCCGAGACCACGGTGGCGAGGGCGACTTCCATGAGGTTCTCCAGTTCCAACGCCTCGATGCGCGCGGTGTTGAACACCTTGCTGTGATCCTTAAGACGCGCCTGCGCCAGCCGCTCACGCAGCGCGGCCACCTGGCGAACACCCTCGTCCAAGACCTCCTGGGTGCGGAACACGCCGCAATGCTGTTCCATCACCCGGCGCAGTTCCTCGCCCACGGCATCCACCGATTCGCCCTCGCCTTTCGTCTCCCAGCGAACCAGCCGCTGCATGGCGGCATCGATTGCGGCGTCGGGCAATGGCCGGTGGTAACGCTGTTCCATGAGGAAATCGAGAATGTGGTTGCCGGCGGCGCGGCCGAATACCACGATATCGAGCAGTGAATTGCCTCCCAACCTGTTGGCACCGTGAATCGAGACACAGGCGCATTCGCCGACCGCATACAGGCCCGGCACCGGCTCTTCCGGGCCGGTGTGGACCGGCGCCACCACCTGGCCGTAACGGTTGGTCGGGATGCCACCCATGGTGTAGTGCGCGGTCGGATAGACCGGAATCGATGCCTCGATCGGGTCGACATTGGCGAACCGCATCGACAACTCGCGGATGCCCGGCAGCCGGCTTTTGATCACCTCGGCACCCAGGTGGTCGACCTTGAGATACACGAAATCCTTGTTCGGTCCGCAGCCGCGACCCTCCTTCACCTCCAGGTAGATCGCGCGGCTCACCACGTCGCGCGAGGCCAGATCCTTGGCCTTCGGGGCATAGCGTTCCATGAAGCGTTCGCCCTGCGCGTTTATCAGGTAGCCGCCTTCGCCGCGCACGCCCTCGCTGATCAACACGCCGACGCCGGCAATACCGGTGGGGTGGAACTGCATGAATTCCATATCCTGCAGCGGGATGCCGGCGCGCAGCGCCATGGCCATGCCGTCGCCGGTGTTGATCATGGCGTTGGTCGAGGTACGGAACATGCGCGCCGCTCCGCCGGTGGCGATGAGCGTGGTCTTGGCCTCGATCACCAGCGGTTCACCGGTTTCGATCTCCAGCACCAGCGCTCCGAGTACGTAGCCGTCGGCGTCGCGCAGCAGGTCGACGGCGAAGAACTCGTCGAAGAAGTGGGTGCGGGCCTTGATGTTCTGCTGATAGAGCGTGTGCAGGATCGCGTGGCCGGTGCGGTCGGCCGCCGGGCAGGTGCGCGCCGCCTGGGCGCCCCCGAAGTTCTGGCTCTGGCCGCCGAACTTGCGCTGGTAGACGCGGCCGTCGTCGAGACGTGTGAACGGCACGCCGAAATGCTCGAGTTCGTACAGGGTGCGCGGCGCCGCGCGGCACATGTACTCGACCGCGTCCTGGTCGGCGAGGTAATCGCTGCCCTTGATGGTGTCGTACATGTGCCAGTGCCAGTTGTCCGGCAGCACGTTGCCGAGCGCGGCGTTCATGCCGCCTTGCGCGGCCACGGTGTGCGAACGGGTCGGGAACACCTTCGAGACCACCGCCACGTGCGCCTCACCTTCGGCCAGTTGCAGTGCGGCGCGCAGCCCGCCCCCGCCGGCACCGATGACCAGGCAATCGAACTTGCGGCGGGCGATGTTCATGCCGCCACCGGAATCAACAAAATCTGAGCCGCCCAGAATACACAGAGCAGGAGGACAATCGCTGTGATCGCCTGGACGACGAAGCGCAACCACAGCGGTTTCAGGTAATCGAGAAACACGCTGCGCATGCCGGCCCAGGCGTGCAGCACGAGAGCCAGGAAAAACAGCGCGAACACCGCGCGCACCGCCCCGCCGCTCATCCATGCCTTCCACGCGACGTGGTCGGGCGGCGGCGCAATGTACAGGCGCGTCGTCAGCCACAGCACGAAACCGGCCAGATAGACCGCGGTGAGGCGCTGGACGAGCCACTCGCCCAGACCACGATGCGCGCTGCCACTGCCGCGGGAACGGTTCATCATAGGAACAATCGACCTCCGCCGAGCACCGCGACCGCCGTCACGCCGGCCAGCACCCACCAGGCGCCCCGCCGGGCGGCGCGCCGGCTGATGCCGATATCGAGATCGAGCAGCAGATGGCGCAGGCCGGCTAGAAAATGATGCGCCAGAATCAGGACAAACACGAAGAAGCCGAGCCTTGCCGGCCAGGCCTTGAAGCCGTCGATGAAACGCGTGAAGGCATTCGCGCTGGCCAGGGATTCTTGCAGCGCATACAACATCACCGGAATGGAGAAAACCAGAATGACGCCCGTGATGCGGTGCAAGATCGATACAACCCCCCCCACTGGCAGGCGAATGGTGCGCAGATCAAGATTGACCGGTCTCTTCTTATTGTCTCCGGACATGCGGCTTGCCTGTTTCCTTACTTTCCTCAAGTCTACCCCCGCTTTGCCGGACTTCCAGCCCGCAGGGCCGTACTTTTGCATTTCCCCAACTCGGTGGGGGGCATGGCTGAGGAGCAGAACGCACAACGGTATACTCGCCATGACGTCCATCCAGCCACCCTCTTCACATGAACGACAGCATACACGCTTCCGCCTGGCGAGACTTTCTGGTCCAAAACGGCGCCGTCTTCGAAAACGAGGCAGTCCGGCATTTCGGCGACCCGGCGTCGGAACGCAATGCCGCCGCCGAGAGCGACGTGCTCATCGACCTGTCGCATCTATCGCTGTGGCGTGTCCAGGGCGACGACGCCGAGAGCTTCCTGCAGGGCCAGCTCAGCAACGATATCCGCCAAGTCAGCGAGCGCCGCGCCCAGCTCAGTGCCTACTGCAACCCCAAGGGCAGGATGCTCGCCATCTTCCAAATCGTCCGGCGCGCCGGCGCTTATTATCTGCATTTGCCGGCTGCGCTCGCCGAGGCAACCTTCAAGCGCCTACGCATGTTTGTGCTGCGCGCCAAGGTAAAAATCGAACCGGCCGCTGCGGAGCTGGCGCACATCGGTTTCTCCGGTCCGCAGGCCGAATCGCTCGTTGCCGGGCTGATGGCTTCCGTCCCGGCCGCAAGTTATGACGCGGTGTATGCCGATGAGATCACGGTTGTTCGCCTGCCCGGCCGGCATCCGCGCTTCGAGTTGCTGGCTCCGCCGGCGCGAATGCCGGCCCTCTGGCAGGTGCTCGCGCGCCAGGCCAAACCCGCGGCTACCGGGGTCTGGTCGTGGCTTGATATCCTGGCCGGCATTCCGGTGGTGTTGCCGGGAACGGTGGAGGAATTCGTGCCGCAGATGGCCAACCTCGATCTGGTGCAGGGCGTAAGCTTCACCAAGGGCTGCTACCCCGGGCAGGAGATCGTGGCGCGCATGCATTATCTCGGCCGGCTCAATCAGCGCATGTTCCTGGCACACGTGGAAGCGCCGCTGCCAGTGCCGGGAACAGCGGTGTATTCACCGGACCTGCCGGGTCAAAGCACCGGGGCGGTGCTCAACGCACAACCTTCTCCAGGCGGTGGCGTGGATCTGCTGGTGGTCATGCACCTCAGCAGTGCTGACGCCGGCGACGTCCGTCTCGCCAACCCGGACGGCCCGCGACTGCAACTGCACGATCTACCCTATCCGGTTCCGCGCACCTCCGAAAAAGAAATGAAATCCTGATGACGGGTCGACGGAAAGTCGCGACATCGATACAAATCATTGATTTTGAAATTATCGGATTCTCAGCGGGATCGATGAATGCCCAAGCGCAATCTATGGAACTCGGCTTGCCCGGCTGAGAGCGGTGTGCTTGAATGGCTGCCACGCGTTGGGGATGTATTAGAAAGAGCTAATAAATAGACACTGGTGGGCGCGTCCAGTGTCGCCACTTCGTTTCAACCGTCAACACTAGGAGGGAGTGCAACATGGTCTATACCAAGAAAACGCCATGGGTGCTGATACTCGGCATTCTTATGGCGGGCTATGCCTGGCTCGTCGAGAGCGGGAACATGAAGGGGGTGCTGGATACCCTCCACACTACCAAACATGCCGGCGAGATGGTCACCATGGGTTACATCTTTGGTGCCATCGGCATCGTGATCGGCCTCTGGCAACTGGCCGCCAAGCCCAGCGAGGGCAACGTTGATTATTACCTCTCCACCGTTGGCGGTGCGCTGCTGATCCTGCTGCTGGTGTTCATCAACAAGTACGGCCTCGAACCGCTCTTCAAGCAATGGGGCGCGGCCTCCAAGAAGGCCATCGGTTGGGACTGGGCCAAGACGCTCGGCGTCAACTACATCCTGCTCGGCATCGTCCTCGGCATGGTGATCGTCAATGTCTTCAAGGTGCCGGCCTGGGCGGAAAACGGCGTGCGCATTTCGCGCCTCGGCCTCAAAATCGGTATCGTCCTCCTCGGTGCGCTGTACTCGGCGGCGGAGCTGCGCCAGCTCGGCAGCCTGTCGATCGTATTGATCGGCATCTTCGTGCTCGGCTCGGTGTGGATGACCCTGGTGATGGGCGCCCGCAAGAGCATTCCGAACTCCATGGGCGGCGTGCTGTCGGCGGGCATGGGCGTGTGCGGCGTGTCGGCGGCGGTGGCCTCGGCCCCGGTCGTGCAGGCCAAGTCCTCGGAGATCGCCTACACCATCGGCACCATCCTGCTGTGGGGCGTGCTGATGATGTTCATCTTCCCGCCGATCGGCAAGGCGCTGGGCCTCGGCTATACGCAATTCGGCGCGTGGGCCGGCACCGGCATCCTGAACTCGGCGCAGGTCGCGGCCGCGGCGCTGATCTATCAGCCGAACGGCATCGAGACCCTGAAGGTCGCCGAGATCTTCAACATCACGCGCATCCTGTTCCTGCCGATCATCGTGATCTGGCTGGCCACCTGGTACGTGAAGCGCGAGCAGACCGGCCAGAAGGTCAAGCTCGCCGAAGTGATCATCGGCAAGTTCCCGCTTTTCGTGCTGGGCTTCATCCTGATGTTCGCCCTGTCTTCCACCGGCATCTTCGCCCCGCCCCAGCACTATCAGGGCAAGTACTTCGACAACAGCGAGAAGGCGATGATCAAGAAGGACAAGGAAGGCAACATCACCAAGAACACCATGCTCAAGGATGAAGAGGTGGCCAAGCTCCAGGCGGACGTGGACAAAATCACCCGCGAGGACCAGAAGGCGGCCTATATGCGCCTGATTGAGAACCGCAAGATCATGTCCGAGGACGACGACGACGTGCTGCGCGGCGTGGTGAACGCCAAGCTCGTGGGCAAGGACCAGACGGAAATCCTCAAGAACGCGCACAAGGCCGTTCGCCATACCGCCAAGCGCATCGCCTGGTTCCGCGACCTGATCATCTGGTTCTTCGCCTTCGGTCTCACCGGCCTCGGCATGCAGATCACCTTCAGTTCGATCAAGCAGGCCGGCGGCCAGCCGCTGGTGATCGGCACCGTGGTCGGCACTGTCAAGGCGGTCGGCTCGCTGATCGTGGTCTGGCTGTTCGTGGGCGAAACCATCTGACGCAACCGGAGAACTGAACATGAGCAAAGAGAAATTCGACCGTGGTACGGCGCTGACGATCTTCAAGAACGACCGCACCGAGGACATGATGGCGCTGGTGATCTCGCTGATCATCGTGGCGATCGTCGTGGCCCTGGTGCCGCGCTGACGCCGTAAGCCGCAATAACCCTCCCCGGGGTTCGTCTCCGACGGCCCCGGGATTTTTTTGCCCGCGATAATGAAAAAACCGAAACGCATCCTGCTCGCCAGCCACGGCTCGCCCGGCGCGCGTGCCGCCGAGCGGTTGGCACTGTCATACTGCCAGCGTGGCACGCGCCTCGAGCACCTGATCGTGGTACCGGAATTCTGGAAGGGAATGATGGGCGACGACTGGCTCAACAACATCATGACCCGCGAGATCTTCAAGGACTACATGGAATCAACGCTCCAGGAGGAGGTACGGCGCGAGTGCCGCCGCCTGGACCGCGAAACCCGCAAGCGCGGCATCCGCTACGATTTCGAGATGGCGTTCGGCAAACCGGTTGAATGCCTGCTGGCGCGCCTGAAACACGGCGGTGTTGATCTCGTGGTGCTCGGCGGCCTGCGTCCCAAGGACCGGAGCGGCTACCGTTCACGCATGCTTACCGACGAAGTACTGCGTGCCATCAAAGTGCCAATTCTGATCGCCCCCTACCCAAAATGAACACACCCAGCGTCTCGCCCACCCCGGTTGCGTCGCCGCCGGCCGGCATCGATGTTCGTGACGCCGCCTGGGTGCGGGTACCGACCCGGCTCAGCCCCGAGGCCCTCGCACGCGAGCTGGCCGACGCCGAGGTGCTGCTGCGTCTCAATCCCTATTACTATTTCAGGACCTGCCGCCGGTCCGCACCGGATTCCTATCATGCGGAATTCGAGAACCAGAGCAATCAACAGCAGCTTGTCGTTGACATCGACGTTGCACGCGGTCCCGGACCGGGCCTGACCCTCAATTACCGCCAGGGTCTCAAGCGCCGCACGCTGTTCACCATCGAACCGGGCGCCCTGGGCAGCACCCTGGTGGTGACCGATGATTACTCGGGGACTTCCGAGGAGGAGCGGAAACAGCGCGAGGCCGAGGTCGACAAGAGCCTTCTGGCCTGGGGCGAGGCGTTGCGCGTCTATTTCCTCCGCCTGCAACGTTATTCGCGGATTCCAGGCTGGCGCGGCTACATCCGCCGTCTGTGGATCCCGATGAAGCCCTCGGCACGACGCATCGTCTGGCTGCTGTATCTGATCACGCTGGTGGAATTTCTCTTTTTCTGCTTCGTGGTGTTGATCTGGTGGGTCGAGCACCAAAAATAACGGGTGTCAGCGCCGAGGCTGACCGTCGCGTTCGATGAGCTGGTAGAAGGTCTCGCCACGGCGCACCATGCCAAGCTCGGACCGCGCCCGCTCTTCCAGTGCCTCGTAGCCTTCCTTGAGATCGCGCACCTCCGCCTCCAGGGCGGCGTTGCGTTCCTTGAGGCGGGCGTTCTCGGCCTTTTGTGCAGAGATTTCCTGCTTGAGCCTCCAGTGGGACAGGAGGCCGCCGTCGCCCAGCCACAGCGGATACTGCAGGCCGAGCAGGATCCCGAGCAGGATATAGAGGGGGATCTTCACGCCGGATGACGACACAAAGCCGCCACAGATGAACGCAGACAGTCAAGGACCGAAAACACAGACCGGATTTTTCTCAATCTGTGCTTATCCGCGTTCATCTGTGGCTGAAAGTATTACAGCATCTTAAAGGCCTTGCGACCCGGATAGACCGCCGCCGCGCCCAGCTCCTCCTCGATGCGCAGCAGCTGGTTGTACTTGGCGACGCGGTCGGAGCGCGACAACGAGCCGGTCTTGATCTGGCCGGTTCCGGTCGCCACCGCCAGGTCGGCGATGAACGCGTCCTCGGTCTCGCCGGAGCGGTGTGAGATCACGGCGGTGTAGCCGGCCTTCCGCGCCATACTGATGGCGGCCAGCGTTTCGCTCAGGGTACCGATCTGGTTGACCTTGATCAGGATCGAATTGGTAATGCCGTTCTTGATGCCCTCGGCCAGGATCGCGGTGTTGGTCACGAACAGGTCGTCGCCGACCAGCTGGATCTTTTTCCCGAGCTTGTCGGTGAGGATCGCCCACCCGGCCCAGTCGTTCTCGCCCATGCCGTCCTCGATCGTGATGATCGGGTACTTCTCGACCCAGCCGGCGAGCTTGTCGGCGAATTGCTCGGCAGTCAGGCTCGAACCTTCCGACTCGAGCTCGTACTTGCCGTTCTTGTTGAACTCGGAGCTGGCGGCGTCGATACCGAGCGCCACATCCGCGCCCGGCTTGTAACCGGCCTTCTCGATGCCGCGCAGGATGACCTGCAGCGCCGCTTCGTTCGACTTGAGGTCCGGCGCGAAGCCGCCCTCGTCGCCAACCGCGGTGTTGAGCTTCATGCCCTGCAGCACCTGCTTCAGGGCATGGAATACCTCGGTGCCGGCACGCAGTGCCTCGGCGAAGGTCGGCGCCCCGACCGGCAGGATCATGAACTCCTGGAAGTCGATGTTGTTGTCGGCGTGCGCACCGCCGTTGATGATGTTCATCATCGGCACCGGCATCTGCATCGGCACCCCGCCGGCCAGGCCGTTCAGGTAGCGGTACAGCGGCTGCTGAGCCGCGGCCGCGGCGGCACGCGCCACGGCCAGCGACACCGCGAGCATGGCGTTGGCACCCAGCCGGCTCTTGGTCGGGGTGCCGTCGAGCTCGATCATGAGCTCGTCGATGACGCTCTGTTCGCGCGCATCCTTGCCGGTGAGCGCCTTCTTGATTTCGCCGTTCACGTGCGCGCAAGCGTTGCGTACACCTTTGCCGAGGTAGCGCTTCGGGTCGTTGTCGCGCAGCTCGAGCGCCTCGCGCTCGCCGGTCGAGGCGCCGGACGGCACCGCGGCGCGCCCGCGGGCACCGTTCTTGAGGGTCACGTCGGCTTCAACGGTGGGGTTACCGCGCGAGTCGAGAATCTCGCGGGCATGGATATCGGCAATGGTTGTCATAACGAACGTCTTGTTGTTAATAAGGATATTACTGCTGGCCGTAGATGAGCACAGATAAAAGCAAGATGTTAATAAATCAATCTGTGCTCATCTGTGGCCAACGGTCTTAGCTTTTCGACATCAGTGTCATCTCGGCGAAGCCCTGGCGCTTGACGGCGGTATCCAGCTCCTTGAGCGTCGTGAGCAGCGATTCCATGAGGCCCAGCGGCCAGGCGTTCGGGCCGTCAGACAAGGCCTTTTCGGGATTCGGATGGGTTTCCATGAACAAGCCCGACACACCCGTAGCAACCGCGGCGCGCGCCAGCACCGGCACGAACTCGCGCTGCCCACCGCTCTTGGTGCCCTGCCCGCCCGGCAGCTGCACCGAGTGGGTGGCGTCGAACACTACCGGACAGCCGGTCTCGCGCATGATCGCGAGCGAACGCATGTCGGAGACGAGGTTATTGTAGCCGAACGATACGCCGCGCTCGCACACCATAATCTTGCCCTGGCCGCCGGCCTCGTTGGCCTTGTCGACCACGTTCTTCATATCGCCCGGCGCCAGGAACTGGCCCTTCTTGATGTTCACCGGCTTGCCGCTCGCGGCGACCGCCTGGATGAAGTCGGTCTGGCGACACAGAAACGCCGGGGTCTGAAGAACGTCCACCACCGCGGCCACCGGTTCGACCTCGGGGATATCGTGCACGTCGGTCAGCACCGGCACGCCGATCGCCTGGCGCACGCTCCCCAGGATCTTCAGGCCGTTGTCCATACCGAGGCCGCGGAACGACTTCGACGAGCTGCGGTTGGCCTTGTCAAACGACGATTTATAGATGAACGGGATGCCGAGTTTCGTCGTGATTTCCTTGAGGCGCCCGGCGGTGTCGTGCGCCAGATCCTTCGATTCGATGACACAAGGACCGGCGATCAGGAAAAACGGCCGGTCGAGACCGGCCTCGAAACCACAGAGTTTCATCGGGATGCTGCCTGTTTGGTGGTGAGCGCGGCACGGTTGGCGAGCGCCGCCTGGATATAACCGGTGAAGAGCGGATGCCCGTCGCGCGGGGTGGAGGTGAACTCGGGATGGAACTGTACGCCGACGAACCACGGATGGTCTGCCAGCTCCACCACTTCGACGAGGCTGCCGTCCTCGGAGGTGCCGGCGATCGTGAGACCGTGCTTTTGCAGTATCTCGCGATAGTTATTGTTGAACTCGTAGCGGTGGCGATGACGCTCGATGATCGTGTCCTGGCCGTACATGGCGTGGGCACGCGAGCCAGGCGTAAGTTTGCAGGCGTAGCCGCCGAGGCGCATGGTACCGCCCAGGTCGCCGTGGGCATTGCGCACCTCGATCTTGCCCTCAGCGGTCTTCCACTCGGTGATGAGTGCGATCACCGGATGCGGGGTACGGGGGTCGAACTCGGTCGAGTGCGCACCTTTCAAGCCGGCGACATCGCGCGCGAACTCGATCACCGCCACCTGCATGCCGAGGCAGATACCGAGGTACGGAATCCTTCGGGTGCGGGCGTGCTCGACGGTCTTGATCTTGCCCTCGATGCCGCGCTCGCCGAAACCGCCCGGCACCAAGATCGCGTCCACGCCGTCCAGCAGGTGCAGGCCCTCGCTGGTGATGCGTTCCGAATCGACGTAGCGGATGTTGACGCGCGCGCGGTTCTGGATACCGGCATGCTTCAATGCCTCGCTGAGCGACTTGTACGACTCGGTGAGGTGCACGTACTTGCCGACCAGGGCGATCTCGACTTCGGCCTCGGGGTGCTCCATGGCCTGCACCACCCGCTCCCACTCGCCGAGCTTGGCCTTGGGGGCGTTGAGATGCAGCTTCTCGACCGCGATCTCGTCCAGGCCTTGCTCGTGCAGCAGCCCCGGGATCTTGTAGATGTTGTCGACGTTGATGGCGGAGATCACCGCGCGCACCGGCACATTGGTAAAGAGCGCGATCTTGCGGCGCTCGTCCTCGGGCAACATGCGATCGGCGCGGCACAAGAGAATATCCGGCTGGATGCCGATCGAGCGCAGCTCCTTGACCGAGTGCTGGGTGGGCTTGGTTTTCATCTCGCCGGCGGCGCTGATGTACGGCACCAGCGTGAGGTGCATATACACGACGTTGTTGGGGCCAATCTCCACGCCCATCTGGCGGATCGCCTCGAGGAACGGCTGCGACTCGATGTCGCCGACCGTGCCGCCGATCTCGACCAGCGCCACGTCGTAGCCGTCCGCGCCCTCCTGGATGCAGCGCTTGATCTCGTCGGTGATGTGCGGGATGACCTGGACCGTGCCGCCCAGGTAATCGCCGCGCCGTTCCTTCTGGATGACGTTCTGGTAGATGCGGCCGGTGGTGAAATTGTTGCGCTTCGACATCTTGGCGCGGATGAAGCGCTCATAGTGTCCGAGGTCGAGGTCGGTCTCGGCGCCGTCCTCGGTCACGAACACCTCGCCGTGCTGGTACGGGCTCATGGTACCCGGGTCGACGTTGATGTAGGGGTCGAGCTTGAGCATGGTGACCTTGACGCCGCGCGCCTCGAGCAACGCCGCGAGCGACGCCGAGGCGATGCCCTTGCCGAGGGAGGACACGACGCCACCGGTCACGAAGATAAATTTGGTCATGAAGCCCGTTCGCTTGAGGGGTCCTTCTGAAGTCCGGAACGGGGATTCCGGGAAGGACCCGAACGGAATCACAGGTTAGCAGAGTTGCGACCCGGGCACAATGAATAAGCTCAGTCTTAGCGGAATTCTCGTGATGCGCACGTAAGCTCGAACGGCTCCCAAACGATCTGCAACCCGGGTTCGTCGTCCGTAGCCGCAAATCCAGCGCACACCCAGCGGTCTGCGACCGCGGCAAGCCGGTCACCGGCATAGAACAACGGCAGGCGATGACGCTCCCAGGGCGGGATGCCGGCCGCCTGGATGAGCTTCTTCAGCGCATGATGATGATGGCGGCCCGGGAGCAGTAGGGTCTCACCGCCCTGGCGCAAGCGCACATGCACACTGCCGAGCGCGCGGAGGCGCGGCACCTCCCGCGTCGTGCTCGGCCTTGCCAGCAATCTGCCTACGCCCGGAATCTCAAAGGGTTGAGCCAGGTTCCAGTTCGCTTCCAGTAGCGGATCCGGCAGCGCCCGCGCCGGCAATGCCACCAGCCGGTCGCGGTAACGCCAGATTCCGACACCCGGCCAGCTGACGCACGACTGGCGTGATTGCGGCGTGTGGCGGACCCGGGCAAGCAGCTCGTTCAGATGCCGCGTCGTGGGCGCCACGAATCCCTGGCGACGCAGCCACAGGCGCAGCAGGTTTCGTTGATGCGCCGGGGTCAGGCCGGTAAGTGCCGTGACCGATAGCGCCCAAGGGTAGCGTTGGTCGCCGTCCAGACAGAGGGCCAGGTCAGCCTCGGCCAGTTCATCGAGCAGCTCCAGGGCCTCGGCGGCATGCATCGCACTGCGCGCCAGCGCCGCCGCTGCATCCGGCCAGTGCCCGGCGAGTCGCGGCAGGATTTCGGCGCGCAGGAAATTACGCCGCAGCCGTGTGTCGCCGTTGCTCGGGTCTTCGATCCAGACAAGGCGTTGGCGCTCGGCGTAGGCCATGAGCGAGGCTCGCGGGAAATTAAGCAACGGCCGGAGGAGTTCGCCGGCGCCGAACCGGGCGCGCGCTGGCATGGCCGCCTGTCCGGCAATGCCGCTGCCGCGCAGTAGCTGCAACAGCAGGGTCTCGGCCTGATCGTCGCGCTGGTGGGCGGTGAGCAGGAATTCCCCGGGCGCCAGCCCTTGTCTCAACGCCGCATAACGGGCGCGCCGCGCCGCGGCTTCCAGTCCTTCCTCGTCCCTGCCAGTCACCGAGACGCGCTGCAGTGTGAACGGCGCATCGAGTTGACGACATACTTCGGCGCAGTGCCTGGCCCACTTGTCCGAATCGGGGTGCAGTCCGTGATCGACATGGATTGCCGCAAGCATGAAACGCCGGGAACCGCGCAGTTCCGCGAGCGCATGGAGCAGGACGCTGGAATCGAGTCCGCCGCTGTAGGCGAGCCGCAAGACTGGCGCGTCGGGGAGCCCCAGCTCGCCGAACAGGAGATCGGCAAGCACGGCAGCGGAGAACTCGCTCTCAGGCTTCCTCAAATTTGCCGTATTGCATGAGCCGCGCATAGCGGGCGCGCAGCAGCTCGTCGATGGAAGTTTTCTCGAAACGCTCAAGCGTCGCGAGCAACGCCTGCTTGAGGTTCGCAGCCATGGCATCGATGTCGCGATGCGCGCCGCCGAGCGGCTCGGGAACGATGTCGTCGATCAGCGCCAGCTCCCGCAGGCGTTCGGCGGTGATGCCCATGGCCTCGGCCGCCTCCGACGCCTTGCTGGCGCTCTTCCACAGGATCGAGGCGCAGCCCTCGGGCGAGATCACCGAGTAGGTCGCGTACTGCAGCATCAGCATGTGGTCGCAGACCCCGATCGCGAGCGCGCCGCCCGAACCGCCCTCACCGATTACGGTGCTCACGATCGGTGTGCGCAGGCCGGCCATGACGTACAGGTTGCGTGCGATCGCCTCACTCTGGCCGCGCTCCTCGGCGCCCACGCCCGGGTAGGCCCCGGGGGTGTCGATGAAGGTCAGCACCGGCAAGCGGAAACGCTCGGCGGTCTTCATGAGACGCATGGCCTTGCGATAACCCTCAGGGCGCGGCATGCCGAAGTTGCGTTTGAGCTTCTCGCGGGTGTCGCGGCCCTTCTGGTGGCCGATCACCACCACCGGCCGGCCGTCGAGGCGCGCGACGCCGGCGACGATCGCCGGGTCGTCGGCGAATGCGCGGTCACCGTGCAGTTCCTCGAATTCGGTAAACAGGCGGCTGATGTAGTCGAGCGTGTACGGGCGCAGTGGGTGGCGCGCCAGTTGCGAGATCTGCCAGGGGCTGAGATTGGTGAAGATCGACTCGGTCAACTTGCGGCTCTTAGCGCGCAGGCGGTTGATCTCCTCATTGAGATTGAGGTCGCGATCGCTGCCGGCGGAGCGCAGGGCCTCGATCTTGGCTTCCAGATCGGCGATGGATTGTTCGAAATCGAGATAGTTGGGGTTCATGCAGTCAACGCGCTGGCTCCGGCACGATAGGAATTCCGGCGACCGGACCGCGACGAGGCCTCCGCCGCCGGCGGAGTCCGCCGTGTCGGCGGGTAGATTAAACGCACGTGCCCGGCACCGGCAAGCCCGGCCAGGCGTTCCAGCAGCAGGCTGGTGGGGGTCACGCGCCACTCCAGACCGAGGGCGATTTCCGCCCGCGCCTCGCCGTTGTCGTAGCGCAGCACCACCGGGCAGCCGCCCGCCGTTGCCGGCTTGAGCAGTTGCTTGAGCGCCGCCACGAAACTGCCGCTGAGCAGCGCTGCGTCAGTGTCGATTTCCAGGCCGCTGGCGAACACCGCGCGCGCCTGGTCGATATGGTAAAGCCGTTCGGCGCTCATCTTGAAGCCACCGGAATACTCGTCCATGCTCACCTGCCCTTCGACTACCAGTAGCGCGTCTTTGACGAGCAGCTCGCGGTACTTCTCGAACAGGTCGGAAAACACCGCCAGTTCCATGCGCCCGGTGCGGTCATCGAGCGTCACGAACGCCATGCGGTCGCCGCGCCGCGTCTGCATGGCGCGCATCCCCACCACCAGACCGGCGACCACCACGGTCTTGTTCTCGGTGGGCTTGAGCTCGGCAATGGTGCTGTCCACGATATGCTCCAGCTCACGTTCGTAGCGCGCGATCGGATGGCCGGTGAGATACAAGCCGAGCGTTTCCTTCTCGCCCTCGAGCCGCAACTCCTCGCTCCATGGCGGCACCTCCATATACGAGGCGACCGGAGACGCGGTGCCCTCGGCGATGTGCCCCATGCCGAACAGGTCGTTCTGTTGCGCGGCCTGGGCGCGCTCCGCCTGCTCGGCCGCGGCCAGCGCCACACCGAGCGAGGCGGCAAGCGCCGCGCGATGCGTGCCGAGCCCGTCGAGCGCACCGGCCTTGATCAGCGATTCCAGCACCCGCCGGTTCACCTTCTGCAGGTTGATGCGCCGGCAGAAATCGAACAAGTCACGGAACTCACCGCCCAGCCTGCGCGCCTCGAGAATTGCTTCGATCGCCGCCTGGCCGAGGCCCTTGATGGCGCCGAGTCCGTAGAGAATGGTTTCATCGTCGAGCACGGTAAACGCGTAGCCGCAGCGGTTCACGTCCGGCGGCAGCACCTTGAGCTTCATGTCGCGGCATTCGGCGATCATGGTCACGACCTTGTCGGTCTTGTCCATGTCCGAAGACAGCACCGCGGCCATGAACGCCGCCGGATAGTGGGCCTTGAGCCAGGCGGTCTGGTAGGCGATCAGCGCGTAGGCCGCCGAGTGCGAGCGGTTGAAGCCGTAGCCGGCGAACTTCTCGATCAGGTCGAAGATGTCGGCCGCGAGCTTGCCGTTGACGCCGCGCCTCTCGGCGCCCTGCACGAACACGTCGCGCTGCTTGGCCATCTCCTCGGGCTTCTTCTTGCCCATGGCGCGGCGCAGCAGGTCGGCGCCGCCGAGCGTGTAGCCGGACAGCACCTGCGCGATCTGCATCACCTGCTCCTGGTACAGGATCACGCCGTAGGTCGGCTTCAAAATCGGCTCGAGGCTCGGGTGCGGGTACTTGATGCGCGCCCGGCCGTGCTTGCGGTTGATGAAGTCGTCGACCATGCCGGACTGCAGCGGCCCCGGCCGGAACAGCGCCACCAGCGCCACGATTTCCTCGAACTGGTCCGGCTGCAGGCGCTGGATCAGGTCCTTCATGCCGCGCGATTCGAGCTGGAACAGCGCCGTGGTGCGCGCCGACTTGATAAGCGCATAGGTCTCGGCGTCATCGAGCGGCAGTTCGTCAATCACCACCGGCGGCTCGCCCGACTCTGCACGCCGGGCGTTGATCAGTTTGACCGCGCGGTCGATGATGGTGAGGTTGCGCAAACCCAGAAAGTCGAACTTCACGAGACCGATGGCCTCGACATCTTTCATGTCGAACTGGGTGACGAACTGATGGCTGCCCTGTTCGCAGTAGAGCGGCATGAAGTCGGTGAGCGCGCTCGGCGCGATCACCACGCCGGCGGCATGTTTGCCGGCGCTGCGCGCCAGACCTTCGAGGGTCTTGGCGGTGTCGATCAGTGCGCGCACGTCTTCTTCGTTGTCGTAACGGTCCCTGAGCGCCGGTTCGACCTCGAGTGCCCGGTCGAGCGTCATGTCGGGCTCGTGGGGGATGAGCTTGGCGATTTTGTCGACGTAGTTGTACGGATGATCGAGCACACGCCCGACGTCGCGCACCACCGCCTTGGCGGCCATGGTGCCGTGGGTGATGATCTGCGATACCTTCTCAGCGCCGTAACGGCGGTTGACGTATTCGATCACCCGGTCGCGGCCTTCAATGCAGAAGTCGACGTCGAAGTCCGGCAGCGACACGCGCTCGGGGTTGAGGAAGCGCTCGAACAGCAGTTCGTAGCGGATCGGGTCGAGCGCGGTAATGCCGAGGCAATAAGCGACCAGCGAGCCGGCGCCCGAGCCGCGCCCCGGGCCGACCGGCACGTCGTTGTCGCGCGCCCACTGGATGAAATCGGCCACGATCAGGAAGTAGCCGGCGAAACCCATCTTGATAATGACCCCGAGCTCGAGCTCGAGCCGCTCCCGGTACTCCTGCCGGCGTGCCGGGTCGATGCGCTTGAGCCGTTCCTCGAGTCTGGCGTGAGCGCGCTCGCGCAGCACCTGGTCGACGCTCTGGCCCTCCGGCAACGGATAGTCGGGCAGGAAATAACGGCTGAAGTCGAGGCGGAAGTTGCAGCGACGCGCGATCTCGACGCTGTTGGCGAGCGCCTCCGGAATGTCCTCAAACAACTCGGCCATCTCCGGCGCGGAGCGGAAATACTGCTCGGCGGTATAGAGTCGCGGACGGCGACTGTCGGTCAGGGTCCGCCCCTCCTGGATGCACACCCGGACTTCATGTGCCTCGAAATCCCCGGCCACGAGGAATTGCACGGCATTGGTCGCCACCACCGGGAGTTGCAGGCGACTCGCGAGCTGTGCCGCGGAAACCACGTACTCATCCTGCCGGGGCGCGCCGATTCGCTGCAATTCGATGTAGAAACGTTGCGGGAACCAACGTGCGTATTCGCCCGCCAGCCGCTCGGCGGTATCCGGATGCCCTGTCACCAGCGCCTGGCCGATGTCGCCGTCCAGGGCGCCGGAAAGCGCGATCAGCCCGGCGTTGTGTCCGGCCAGCCAATCGCGTTGCAGGCACGGCCGGCCGGCATGCTGGCCCTCGGCATAGGCGCGGGTAAGCAGTTGATTGAGGTTGAGATAGCCGACGCGGCTCTGGCAAAGCAGGACCAGGCGAAACGGTTTGTTGCGGTCGGCAGGATTCTCGATCCAGACGTCGCTGCCCAGGATCGGCTTGATGCCGGCCTTGACCGCGGCCTGCGAGAATTTCACGGCACCGAACAGGTTCGCGAGATCGGTGACCGCCACCGCCGGCATGCCGGCTTTGGCCGCGGCCGCCACCAGCTCTTCGAGACGGACGATGCCATCCGACAGCGAGTACTCGGAGTGCAGACGCAGGTGCACGAAGGAGCGGTTCACGGAAGCTATTTCACCCGAAACGACCGGCCCGGGAAAGCTGAAATCCGGCCTGATTTCTACCCCGAAAAAACATGATGAATGCTCTATAGCTTATTGTTTCTTTGATAATTTATTAATGCATCCCGGACTGGGGAAAAGCTTCGCCGATGGGCCGGCGAAACGCCGTACTCCGCAAGGGCCGCAAGATGGGCGGCGGTCGGGTACCCCTTGTGCCCGGCGAAGCCGTATTGGGGATAAACGAGATCGAGCTCCTGCATGAGTTGGTCGCGGGCCACCTTGGCGAGGATCGAGGCCGCCGAAATCGCCGCCACCCGGGCATCGCCGCGCACGATCGTGTGCACCTTGCAATCGAGCGCCGGTTTCTGGTTACCGTCGACGAGCACGAGCTCGGCGGATGGGTTCAGGCCGCGAACAGCGCGCTGCATGGCCAGCAGCGTCGCCTGCAGGATGTTAAACCGGTCGATTTCCTCGACGCTGGCCATGGCCACGCACCAGGCCAGCGCCCGGTCGCGGATGAGCGCCGCCAGCCCGGCGCGCCGTGTCGCGCTCAAGGCCTTGGAATCGGCCAAGCCTTCGATCGGGCGTTTGTCGTCCAGGATGACGGCCGCGGCCGCTACCGGACCGGCAAGCGGGCCGCGACCGGCCTCGTCCACGCCCGCCGTTCGCCTGCCGGCAGCGGCCGGAATGAATTCGCTAACCGGCCGCGCCATCAGCGCCCCGGTACCGTGCGCAGCACGTCCACCACCGCCTCGGCCGCCCGCCGGGCGGCGTTGCCGCGCAATTGACCGGCAAGTCCCTCGAAGGTTTTCAAGACCTCGCGCGCATGCAACGGCCGGGCGAGATAACGCTCGACCGCCTTGCCAAGCAGTTCGGGCTCCGCCTCGTGCTGGATCAGCTCCGGCACCAAATGCCTTCCGGCCAGATGGTTCGGCATCGCCACCAGCCGGATGTGCGTCAGCATCCGCATGATCCAGTAGCTGATCGCGGAGACCCGGTACGTCACGACCATCAGGCGCTTGAGCAGCATCGCCTCGAGCGTGGCGGTCCCCGAGGCCAGCAGCACCACGTCGGCGGCCGCCATCACGTCGCGTGAATGGCCGTGGAACCGGGTGATCGGCAGCTCCCAAGCCTGGTGCCGCTTGATCGCCTCTTCGAACAGCAAACGGGTTCGCCGGCTGATGAATGGCACAGCGAATTGCAGATCGGGATGACGACGATACAGCCACTGCGCGGTCTCGACGAAGACGTCCGCCAGGGCCTTGAGCTCGCCCACCCGGCTTCCGGGCAGCAGCGCCACGGTGGGCCGGTCGGGATCGAGGCCCAGTCGCTCGCGCCAGACGCGTGGATCACGGTCGCCGTCGATCTCGTCGGCCAGGGGGTGACCAACATAGGTGGCATCCACTTCATGCCGGGCATAGAACGGAGCTTCGAACGGAAACATCACCAGAATGCGATCGACCGCGCGCCGGATGTGGTGCACGCGCCAGGTGCGCCACGCCCACACCTGCGGGCTGACGTAGTGCACGGTACGGATCCCGGCGTCGCGCAACCGCTCCTCCACGCCGAGATTGAAACCCGGCGAATCCACGCCGATATAGACATCGGGCGGATGATCGAGGAAGTGCCGGACGAGGTCGCGCCGCAAACGATGCAGGTCGCGCAGCCGGCCGAGAATCTCGGTGAGTCCGGCGACCGACAGGCGTTCCATCGGGTACAGGCTGCGGCACCCCTCCGCCTGCATTTCCGGGCCGCCGATACCTTCGAAACGGGCATTCGGCAGGAGCTGCTTGAGGGCGCGTATCAGGCGCGCGCCCAGCAGGTCTCCGGAGGCTTCGCCCGCCACGATGCCGATGCGCACAATCTCGCCCGCGGCCGGAACCCCGGCGGCCATCGCATCGATTGGTCGCGTAGGCCGGCCCATCGGTGGTGGGCTCAGCGCGAGATGCCGCGCTCGGCCTTCCGGAGAAAGTCGACGAAGCTCGCGACCTCCGGATGCACGCCGGCCAGCGGCTGCAACTGCTCGATGGCCGCTTCCAGCGTAAGACCGGAACGGAACACGATCCGGTACGTCTCTTTCAGGGCGTCGATGGCTTCGGGTCTGAAGCCGCGGCGCTTGAGGCCGCGCAGGTTGAGCCCGTAGGGCTTCACCGGGTTGCCGTAGGCCATGAGGTACGGCGGGACGTCCTTGAGCGCGATGGTGGCGGCGCCGATCATGACGTGCGCGCCGATCTTGCAGAACTGGTGAATGCCCGCGAACCCGCCGAGGATCGCGTAATCACCCACCTCGACGTGGCCGGCAAGGCTCGCGTTGTTGGCGAAAATGGTCCGGTTCCCGACTTGACAATCGTGGGCAATGTGGACATAGGCCATGAACAGGCTGTCGTTCCCGATGCGGGTGATGCCACCGCCGCCGACCGTGCCGCGCGACAGGGTCACGCATTCGCGGAACACGTTGCGGTCGCCGATCTCGAGGCGCGTCGGCTCGCCGGCGTACTTCAGGTCCTGCGGCGCCTCGCCGATCGAGCTGAACTGGAAGATCTTGTTGTCCCGGCCGATGCGCGTCGGTCCGTTGATCACCACGTGCGGCCCGACCCAGGTCCCGTCGCCGATCTCGACGTCCGGACCGACAATCGAGAACGCACCGACATGGACATTTTTCCCGAGTCGCGCGCGCGGGTCGATGATGGCTTGCGCGTGGATCACTTAATCGTATTCCCGGTAGGCGCACATCAGTTCGGCGGAGCACGCCAGCTCGTCGCCGACGTAGGCGCTGGCGCTGTACATCATGATGCCGCGCACCTGGCGGTTGAGCCGTACCTCGAAGCGCAACTGATCGCCGGGCTCGACCTGGCGCTTGAAGCGCGCGTCGTCAATGCCGACGAACAGGAAGATCCCCTTCTCGGAGGTGTTGCCTTCCTGGGTGATGTATGACAGCACACCGCAGGCCTGGGCCATGGCCTCGATCACCAGCACGCCGGGCATCACCGGCCGGCGCGGAAAGTGCCCGGGGAAGAACGGTTCGTTGATGGTGACGTTCTTGATGGCGGTGAGCGATTCGCCCTTTTTGTAATCCAGCACGCGATCGATGAGCAGGAACGGGTAGCGGTGCGGCAGCATCTGCAGCACCTTGTGGATGTCCAGACTATTCAATGTAGTCTCCCCCCTCGGAGAGTTTTTTCAGCTTCTTCTCGAGCGCCCGCAGCCGCTGCGCCATCTCGTCCAGCTGCCGCATGCGCACCGCATTCCGCAGCCAGTCCGCGTACGGTTCCAGCGGAAAACCGGCATACCGGCCCGGCTGCGGAATGCTGTGCGACACCACGGCCGCGCCCAGGATGTGGACGTCGTCGGCGATCTCGATATGCCCGACGACGCCGGCCTGACCGGCTATTGTACAACGCTTGCCGATCCTTGTGCTGCCGGCGATACCCACGCACGCCGCGATCGCCGTGTCCTCGCCGATGACCACGTTATGGGCGATCTGGATCAGGTTGTCGAGCTTGACGCCGTTTTCGATCACGGTGTCGCCCAACGCCCCGCGGTCGATGGTGGTGTTGGCCCCGATCTCGACGTCGTCGCCGATCACCACCCGGCCGAGCTGCGGGGTCTTCTCCCAACGCGCGCCGTCGATCGCGTAGCCGAAGCCGTCGCTGCCGATGACCGCGCCGGGATGCAGGATACAGCGTGCGCCGATGACGCAACGCTCGGTCACCGTGACATGCGGATGGAGCCGGGACCCGGCGCCGATGCTCGCCTCCCGGCCGATCACGCAGCCGGCGCCGATCACCGCGCCGCTGCCGATCCGGGCGCCGGCCTCGATCACGGCATGCGGACCGATCGCCGCGTCGGCGGCAATGTCCGCCGTGGCGTCGATCACCGCCGTGGGGTGCCGGCCGGGCACGGCCGGCGGCGCGGCGTGCAGAATGCTGGCGGCGCGGGTGAAGACCAGCCGCGGGTTCTCGCTCAGCAACAGATTGCCGCGGAAGCGGCCGGCATCGCGGGGGTGAAGAATCACTGCGCCGGCGGCGGTCGCGTCCAGCAGATCGCGATACTTGTCGCCGACCACGAAACCCAGGTCATGCGGCCCGGCCTGTTCGAGCGTGGCCACGCGCTCGATGACCCAGTGCGGATCACCGCGGTATTCCGCCTGACAACGGCTTGCCAGCTCGGCCAATGTCACGCCCATGCGCACACGCCTATTGTTTGCCGAGTTTCTTCAGAACCTTGTCGGTGATGTCCACGGCCTCGCTCGCGAAGATCGCGCCTTCGTGTAGGACCAGGTCGTACTTCTCCTGGCGGGCGATCTCGGTGACGGCCTTGCGCACGATCTGCTGCAAGGCCGCCAGCTCCTCGTTGCGGCGCAGGTTGTAGTCCTCGCGGAATTCCTGGGTGGCGCGCTTCAGTTCGCGCTTGAGCGCCAGAATCTCGCGTTCGCGGTTGCGGCGGTCGGTATCATTCATGGCCGTGCCGCTGCGCTGCAGCTCGTCCTCCAGGGTGCGAATCTTGCCCTGCAGGGCCACGAGCTCCTTGTCGCGCGGACCGAATTCGGTTTCGAGCTTTTTCAATGCGGCGACGCCCTGCGGCGCCTCGTCGATGACCTTGGCGGTGTTCACGTACCCGATCCGGGACTCGGCCGGAAAGGCGGACAACGGCCACAGCCAGCAGGCGCACAGCACGGCCACAGCCAGCCGCCTGGCTCCGGCCCGGTCCGTCCGGTGCAAATACGCGATCGCTGTTGTCATCAACGGAATGCCTGTCCGAGGGAGAACTGGAAGGACTCCAGCCTGTCACCCGGCTCGTCGTTCAGCGGCACGGCGTAGCTGATGGACAGCGGTCCGATCGGGGAGTACCAGTTGAAGGCCAGGCCGGCCGAGTAACGCAGCTCTCCAAAGTCAATCTTGTCACCCGACCCATACACCATACCGGCATCCACAAAGACACTCAAGCGCATGGACTTGTTGTCCGCCGCGCCGGGGAAGGGAAACAGCAGTTCGGTGTTGCCGAGCACGCGCTTGTTGCCGCCGATCGGCAGGTTCGGATCCGGTCCTCCGACGTCCTTCGGGCCGAGATTGCGGGACGAATAGCCGCGCAACGTGCTGCTGCCGCCGGCGAAGAAATTCTTGTAGAACGGCATGTCGCCGGTGTCGCCGTAGCCGTCGCCGTAATCGACGCTGGCCTTGACCTTGAAGGTCAGGTCGCCGGTCACGGGCACATAAAGCGACGCCAGATAGCTGAGTCGGTAGTATTCCAGGTCGCTGCCGGGGGCGGTCGTCTCGGCCGAGAAGCGGTGCTGCACGCCGCGATTGGGAAACAGCGGGTTGTCGAGGGTGTCCCAGGCCCAACCGAGATTGAGCTTGACGTCGCTGTTCGTGTCGCCGTAAAGCGCCACGAAGTCCTGGGCGACGCGCGCCGGTGTGGCGCCCAGTTCCAGGTTCACGCGCTCAAAACCGAGACCGGCGTTGAACGTGTGGAACTCGCTGACCGGAAAACCGAAATTGACGCCGGCGGCGGCGCTGTCGGTCGCGTACGAGGCGATGTTGGCGGCCGCGGCATCGGTGCGCACCGAGTTGACGCTCAGCGCGCGGCTGATCCCGCTGGCCGTGTAATACGGCTCGATGAAGCTCAGGTTCACGAACCGGTTCACCTTGCTGGTGTTGCCGCTGAGCACCAGCTCGTTGCCGGTGCCGAGGAAATTCTTCATGTTGATGCTGGCGTTGAGCAGCACGCCTTCGGCGTCGGAGTAGCCGACGCCGGCCATGAAATTGTTGACCATGCGCTCTTTGACGGTGACCACGACGTCCACCTGGTCAGGCGAGCCCGGCACCGGCGGCGTTTCGATGTTCACGTCCTCGAAGTAACCCAGCCGCTGCAACCGGGTGCGCGAGCGTTGCACGTCTTCGGTTGAGAACCAGGCGCCTTCGAACTGGCGCATCTCGCGCCGCAGCACCACGTCGTTGGTCGCCAGGTTGCCGACGAAGGTGATGCGCCGCACGTAGACCCGCTGGCCCGGATCGACGAAGAAGGTGAAGGCGACAGTGCCCTGCTCGCGGTCGATCTCCGGGATCGCGTTGACGTTCGCGAAGGCATAACCCTCGTTGCCGAGCCGGTCGGTGATGGCCTTGGTGCCGGTCGTGACCTTCTGGCGGGAGAACACGTCTCCGGCGCGTACCTGCAGGCGCTCGCGCAGCTCGGCTTCCGGCACGATCAGCCGGCCGGCCAGTTTCACGTCCTTGACCTTGAACCGCTGCCCCTCGGTGATGTTGATCGTCACGTAGATGTCCTGCTTGTCCGGCGTGATCGATACCTGGGTGGAGTTGATCGCGAAATCGAGATAACCCTGGTTCTGGTAGTGGCTGCGCAGGCTCTCCAGGTCCGCGGCCAGCTGCTGCTTCGAGTACTGGTCGTTCTTGGTGATGAAGCTCAACAGCGTCGGAGTCGAAAGGGTGAACTTGCCGAGCAGTTCTTTCTCGCTGAACACCCGGTTGCCGACGATGGTGATGCCGCGGATCTTGGCGACCTCGCCTTCCTGCACGTCGATCCGGATGCTGACCCGGTTGCGCTCGAGCGGCGTCACCGTGGTCATGACGACCACGCCGTAGCGGCCGCGACTGAAATACTGGCGCTTCAGTTCCTGTTCGGTCTTGTCCAGCAGCGAGCTGTTGAACACCAGGCCCTCGGCCAGTCCGATGTCCTTGAGGCTCTTGAGCAGCGCTTTCTCCTCGATCTCCTTGGTGCCACTGATCTTGATGCTGTCGATCGACGGGCGCTCGGCCACCGTCACGACCAGCACGTCGCCGCTGCGGTCCAGGCGCACGTCCTGGAAGAAACCGGTCTTAAACAGCGCCTGGATCGCGTCGCGCGCGCCGGTCTCGGTGAGGGAATCGCCGACCTTGATCGGCAGGTAGTTGAAGATCGTGCCAGGCGAAATGCGCTGCAGGCCTTCGACGCGGATGTCCTTGACCAGAAAACTCTCGATGGCGTGGACCAGGGAAACGGGCAGCAGCCCGGCGAACAGCAGACTCGTGATCCTTTTCATTTTTTATGGTGCTCGTGAATCAGTGCAGCAGGCGCATGAAATCGTTGTAAAAGGCCAGCGCCATGAGCGCGATCAGCAGGGCGATGCCGACCTGCTGCCCCCAGTGCATGGCGCGTTCCGAAAGCGGGCTGCCCTTGATGCCCTCGACCGCGTAAAACAGCAAATGGCCGCCGTCCAGCACCGGGACCGGCAGCAGGTTGAGCACCCCGAGCCCGACGCTCACCACCGCCAGGAACAATAAAAACCGGTCGAAACCGATCTGGACCGAAGCCCCGGCATACTGGGCGATCGTCAGCGGTCCGCTGATGGTCTGGGTCGAGACCTCGAGCCTGAGCATCTTCCACAGCATCTTGAGCGTCAGCACCGACATGCGCCAGGTGGTTTCCGCGCCTTCGGTGAGCGCGGTGAGCGGCGGGTAACGAACGAGCACTTTCGATTCCGGCGGCAACGGCGGGATCTCCACCCCGGCGCCGATGCGGCCGAATTTCCGGCCGCCCCGCTCGACCGCCTGGGTGGTGAGCTGCAGCGTCTCGGTCCGGCCGTCGCGCTCGATCGCGATCCGTAACGGCTCATTCGGCCGTGCGCTCACGATCTCGACCAGATCGGACCAGACACGCACCGGTCGACCGTCGATGGACGTGACGCGATCGCCCTTTCGGAGTCCGGCGCGCGCCGCCGGGCTGCCGTCCTCGACCGTTCCGATCACCGGGATCAGCTCCGGTATGGCCGGCGCCAACCCGAGCTGCCGTTCCAAGAGGCCCGCCCCCACCTCGGCGGCGGTCAGCGACGACAGATCCAGCAACCGTTCCTGCATCAGCCGGTCCCGATCGCGCACCGTGAAGCGCACCGTGGCACGGTCGAGCGCCTTTTCGTATAGATACAAGCGGCGCTCGTCCCAGCTCTGCACCGGCTGCCCGTCGATGCTCAGCCACTCGTCCCCGGCGCGGAAACCCGCTTTCTGACCGAGTGAATTTTGCGCCACCGTGCCGACTACCGGCCGCAGCCCCTCGAGACCAACGATGTTGACTGCGGTATAGGCGAGAATCGCGAACAGGAAATTGGCGAACGGTCCGGCGAGCACGATGGCGGCGCGTTTCCACAGTGACTGGCGACTGAAGGCGCGCGGCAGCTCGGCCTTCGGCACTTCACCTTCATGCTCGTCCAGCATCTTCACGTAACCGCCGAGCGGCACGGCGGCAATCACCCATTCGGTGCGGTCTTTGCCAATCCGCCTCGTCCACAACGGCTTGCCGAAGCCGACCGAGAAGCGCAGCACCTCGACGCCCGAGAGCCGCGCCACCGAGTAGTGACCAAGCTCGTGGACCACGACCAGTACGCTGATCGCGATCACGAACGCCACCACGGTGATGAGCAGTTCGATCACGAGGCACTGTTCCGTCGCCCTGGCGACCGCGCGGCGATGAAATGTCCGGCCTCCGCACGCGCGCGGGCATCGGCCGCGAGAACGAGGTCGAGCGTGGCATCGGGACCGGCAGGCACGGCATTGAGCACGTGCTCGATCACTGCCGCGATCGCGGTAAAGGCGATGCGATGTTCGAGGAACGCCGCCACCGCGACCTCGTTGGCGGCATTGAGGATCGCCGGCGCGGTGCCGCCGGTTCGCGCCGCCGCCTCGGCGAGCCGCAGGCACGGAAAGCGCGCCGCGTCCGGCCGCTCGAAGTCGAGCCGCGCGATTTCGAACACATCGAGCGTCTTCACTCCGGACTCAATGCGCTCCGGCCAGGCGAGAGCGTGCGCGATCGGGGTGCGCATGTCCGGGTTGCCGAGCTGCGCCAGCACCGAGCCGTCGGCGTACTCGACCATGGAATGGATCACGCTCTGCGGATGGATCACGACCTGGACCTGGTCGGGCGTCACGTCGAACAGCCGGCAGGCCTCGATCAGTTCCAGGCCCTTGTTCATGAGCGTCGCCGAATCGACCGAGATCTTGCGGCCCATGTCCCAGCGCGGATGCGCGCAGGCCTCTTCCGGCGTGACTCGCGCCAGCGCCGACACCGGCGTGGTGCGGAACGGCCCGCCCGAGCAGGTGAGCAGGATGCGGCGTACGCCGGCCGGCCGCTCGCCGGTGCGGTAGCCGGACGGCATGCACTGGAAGATGGCGTTGTGCTCGCTGTCGATCGGCAGGATCTCGGCGCCGTGGGCGCGCGCCTCCTGCATGACGATCGGACCGGACATCACCAGCGGTTCCTTGTTGGCGAGCAGCACCCGTTTGCCGGCGCGCACCGCCGCCAGGACCGGCAACAGGCCGGCG
>Ga0073934_10002741_pt1 | contig 35259 bp, 26 predicted proteins | sample LarsenN4metaG_FD_76834 | JGI IMG/M metagenome (GOLD analysis project Ga0073934, IMG submission 76834) | Hot spring sediment bacterial and archeal communities from British Columbia, Canada, to study Microbial Dark Matter (Phase II) - Larsen... ... | reverse complement strand
CTCGACTTTCAACTCCACTTCCTGCTTGCCGACCAGAGGGTGGGCAAAGTCCACAAAGCAGCGCACGCGGAAGTCGTCGGCGGGGTAGATGCCGATGCGGCGGAGCTGTCCCGGCGCGCCGGGGTCGCCATCGGTGATTTCCAGCGGCTTCACCACCTTCATGTACTTGCGCCGCTTGCGCAGGCGACGGATGCCCGCGGCCTCCAGCATCTCGATGAAGGGCTGCGAGGAGCCGTCCAGGATGGGCACCTCCAGCGCATCGAGTTCGGCGTAAATGTTGTCCACGCCGCAGGAGTAGAGCGCCGCGAGCAGGTGCTCGGTGGTGGAAATCAGCACGCCCTTCTTCATCAGACTGGTGGCGTAGCTGACGCGGGCCACGTTGCGCACCTGTGCCTCGACTTCAAAGTTGTCCAGATCCACCCGGCGGAAGACGATGCCCGTGTCCGCCGGCGCCGGCACCAGCCGCAGACGGCCCTTCACCGCCGTGTGCAGACCGACCCCGTGGGTCTCCACCGGGTGCTCAATTGTGGTCTGGTAGGACATGCAAATCCTGAATCATAGCACAATTGGCGCCATTCTATAATTCAGTTAGACATTTATAATCAATAAGTTACAGTTGGTTCCTTGTGATTGTTTTCGACAATGTGGTAAACACGCAACATTCCCATCCGATTCCTGTGGCACTCGGACCCGAAGTGGCCCCGAAGGCGACCTACCAGATGTCGGAGGCGCAGTTCCGGCCGTATTGAATCGCAAAGGTTTTTCGTGCGGAGGCCGTATTAGCCCCGAAGCGGGTCTATTCCAGTGACATGGCGGGCAAGTCACGTTGATCTGCTCCCCGTTCTTGGTCCGGTTATGATGTAGCACTCCCCGGCTCGTCCAATCGGCTTCCGTCCACCGCCCACCTCCTTGCACGACTTCCCCTTGCGTTTCCCTTTTGCGCGGCCTACCATCGGCGTATTGTGAAACGCGCCCTGGGGATCTTGGTGTTGCTGGCCGGTGTGTGCGGCCCGGCCACTGGTCAGGTGACGCGCGCCCAGACACCGGTGACCGTCCGCGGCCAGGTTTTCGTACCCAGCGGCGGGCCGTTGCAGATTCAGATTCGCCTGCTGCTCAACGAGGAAGGCGGCCTGCGCCCGCCGGAATATTTCTTCACCGACTCGAATGGGCGCTTCCAAATCAGCGGTCTGACGCAGAGCGCCGGCTACACGCTCACCATTGAATCCGACGGGAAAAACTGGGCGACCACGATCGAAAACTTCTATGTGATGGGTACACGCCCATTCGTCACCATCCGCCTGCGCCCGTTGGAAAAGCAGCCCGGCCCGAAAGAGCCCAGCGTGACGGTGGCCGAACTCTCTCAGAGCATTCCGCGCGCGGCGCGCAAGGAGTTCGAGGCGGCCATGGATTTGGCCCTGCAAGGCGAGCACGACCGGGCGCGCGGCAAGCTCGAGCGCGCCGTCGCGCTCTATCCCGATTTCGTCGCCGCGCGCAACGAGCTGGCCGTCGAACTGATGCGTGTGCGCCGCCTGCCGGAGGCCGAAGCGCATCTTCGCCACGCGCTCGAAGTGGACGCCGCCGCGCCCCGCCCGCTGCTGAACCTCGGCCTGTGCCTCTATCGCCAGGAGCGCTTCGCCGACGCGCTGCCGTTCCTCGAGCGCGGCGCGCAGCTCGATCCTGCCAATGCCAACGCGCACCTGCTCTACGGCATCACGCTGGTGATGACCGGCGACGACGCGCGCGCTGAGCCGGTCCTGCGCAAAGCTTACGAGCAGGGCGGCAAGCGCTACGCCAAGGCGCTGCTCTACCTTTCTCGCCTTTATGCACGCCGCAGGGACTATCCACGCGCCGCGGAAGCGCTGGAAATCTACCTCAGCGATGTCCCCGATGCCCCGGACGCCAAGGCGCTGGGCGCAACGCTGGCCAAGCTTCGTGAGGCCGTGAAGCAGTGATCAGTGAAGAACGACGCGGGCCCCTCGCAGCATGCTGCAAAAACGGGGTTGCTTGTCGTCCCGAGTCCCGAAGCCTCGGGGTCGGGACGAGGGATCTGCATTTGATGGAAAGCCAAAGAAAACGCAGATCCCTCCTCGTCCGTCCGGAATGTTCGGGACGAACTCGTTGGAATGACACGTTCCCGAGTTTTTCAGCATCCTGCCAGACGTGAAAGCGTGCTCCCGCTCTTTCTGGCGCCTTTCCCTAAATCCTAATTCCTGGCCCCGAAACCCCGGACGCCTCCTCTGCTATACTTGCTCTCCCCATGACCGCCGCAGAAAAGCCTCGCCTCTTCCTGGTAGACGCCATGGGCTACGTTTTTCGAGCGTTTTACGCCCAAATGGAGCGCCTGGCGAGCCCCACGGGTCTGCCCACGAAGGTGCCGTACCTGTTTGCGACCATGGTGCGGCGGCTGCTGAAGGATTGGCAGCCGGACTATTTTGCGGTGGTCTTCGACGTGGCCGGGCCGACGTTTCGCGATGAACTTTTCGCCGCATACAAAGCGCAGCGACCGCCGATGCCGGAGGACTTGAGCGTACAGCTTCCCTACGTGCGGCGGCTGTGCGAGGCCATGCGCTTGCCCATCCTCGAATATCAGGGTTACGAGGCCGACGACGTCATCGGCGCGCTGGCGCGGCAGGCCGCGGAAAAAAATCTCGAGGTGTTCATCGTCACCGGCGACAAGGACATGATGCAACTCGTCGGCGGGCCGGTGCGCGTGCTCAACCCGGGCAAGGGCGACCTCATCATTGACGCCGCCAAGGTGCAGGAAATCCTCGGCGTGCCTCCGGAAAAAGTGATTGACGTGATGGCGCTGATGGGCGATTCCATTGACAACATCCCCGGCGCGAAAGGCATCGGCGAAAAAGGCGCGCGCGAGTTGATCCAGCGCTTCGGAACGGTGGAAGCGGCGCTCGACCGCGCCGCGGAGGTGGAAGGCAAGCGCTACCGCGAGGCGCTGCAACAGCAGCGCGAGCAGGTGCTGCTCTCGAAAAAACTGGCCACCATCGCCACCGACGTGCCCGTGGCGCTCGAACTCGACGCGCTCAGACGGCGCACGCCCGACGTGGACGCGCTGCGCGCGCTTTACACCGAGCTGGGATTCGGGCGCATGCTGCGCGAACTGGCGGAAGCGGCGCCCGCGGCGTCCGCCGCGGCGGAAACGGACTACGCGCAACTTGAGTCTCCGGCGAAGCTGCGCGCGTTCTTGGAAGACATTCCAAAGAACCAGGACGTCGCCTTATGGCTCTCGCTCGCGCCCGACGAGCAGGAAGAAGAAGGCTTCGGCAGCCGCATCGCCGCGGTGGAGATTTCTCCGCGCGCGGGCCAGGCGCGCACCGTGTGGATGGACAAGAAAGGCGAAATACTCGCTGTGTTGCGCGAGTTTTTGGAAGACGAAGCGCGGCCGAAGATCGTCCACGACGCCAAGCTCTTCGATTTGCTGGCCGGGCCGGTGCGCGGCGTACGCCACGCGACGATGCTCTACAGCTACCTGCTGCGTCCGACGACGGCGAAGCACGACTTGGCCGACGTCGTGGCGCGGCATCTGAGCGCAACTCTTTCCGGCGCGGGGGGCGAACGGGCCGACTACCTCCAGCGGCTGGTCCCGAAGCTGCGCGCCGAAGTGGAAGCGCAGAGCCTGCTCGAGGTGTACGAAAAGATTGACCTGCCGCTGGCGCCCATCCTGGCGCGCATGGAGCGTGCCGGTGTGCTAGTGGACCCGCAGGCGCTGGAGCGAATGTCTGCGGCGATGGAGACAGAGATTCACGCGCTGGAAAAGCGCATCTTCGCGCTGGCCGGCGTGGAGTTCAACGTCAATTCGCCGCAGCAACTCGCGGAAATCCTCTTCGACAAGCTGAACCTCGCGCCGCCGAAGAAATCGCGCGCAAAAGCGCGCTCGACCGCCGCGGAAGTGCTCGAAGAGCTGGCGCCGCTGCACGAGATTGCCGCGCGCGTGCTGGAGTTCCGCGAACTCTCGAAGCTGAAGTCCACCTACGCCGACGCGCTGCCCCGGCTGATCCACCCGGAGACGCGGCGCATCCATACGCGATTTTCGCAAACGGGCACGGCGACGGGTCGGCTGAGCTCCTCGACGCCGAATTTGCAGAACATTCCGGTGCGCACGGAACTGGGCCGGCAGATCCGTGCCGCGTTTGTCGCGCCGCCGGGCTGCGTGCTGCTGAGCGCAGACTACTCGCAGATCGAGCTGCGCATCCTGGCGCATTTTTCCCAGGATCCGGTGCTGGTGGACGCCTTCCGCCGCGGCGAAGACATTCACGCGCGCACGGCGCAGGAAGTGTTCGGCGTCGCGCCGTTTGCTCAGACGGCGGAGCATCGCCGCGCGGCGAAGGCCATCAACTTCGGGATTATTTACGGGCAGTCGGCGTTCGGCCTGGCGCAGCAGCTCGGCATTGACCAGAAGGAAGCGGCGAAATTCATTGCCGCGTATTTCGAGCGCTACCGCGGCGTGAAGGAGTACCTCGACCGGACGATTGAAGAAGTGCGCAAGACCGGCTTCACGAAGACTTTGTTCGGTCGAAGCCGGCCGATTCCGGAAATCAATTCGCCGCAGATGGGCATGCGCAACTTTGCGGAACGCACCGCGCTGAATACGCCGCTGCAAGGCACCGCGGCGGATTTGATAAAGTTGGCGATGATTGAGATTGAGAAAAAGCTAGGGGTTAGGGGCCGGGTGTCAGGGGTCAGGGAGGAAAGAGCCGGAGGTTCTTCACTCACCACCGGCCACCCGGCACTCGCCACTTCTGCCAGGATGATTCTCCAGGTGCACGACGAATTGCTGTTCGAGGTGCGCGAGGACGCGCTCGACGCCGTGAAGGCCCTCGTGAAGCCGGTCATGGAAAACGTTTATCCGCTGGCAGTCCCGCTGGTGGTGGATTTGAAGGTGGGTCCGAATTGGCGGGATATGGAATAATTTCCCGCGGATCTAGCGGGGCTGTGTTGCTAGTTGAAGTTCTTGAACCCAAGAGTCGTCTGTTTTTCTTTTCATTCTCGTATAGAATGCTTTAAAAGCTTGCGAACTAGCTGGTCTGGGGGTTACGAATGCATCTCCAGCAGACTAAGCGTGGCAGTCGTTCAAGCGGAGGGCCGCAATACTACTTCCATGACCTGACGGAAGAGGTTCTCACTTTTCTGCGAAGCAAAAAGGCTGTTCCGGTTGCACTGATGACTCCTTACGGGATCACCTCTTCTAGGTTTATGGCCCTTCACAAGGACTTCAAACTCGAAGGCGGAAGAGTTGTTTCGGGGAAAGTTGGCCACGATAGAATTCAGCAAGCTGCTGCTTCTGAATCAATCGGGGAGTCTATCCGAAAGTGGTTTGACCTTCCTAAGAGAGTGGATTTCGAGCGAATCGATATCGAAGTTGAGATACTCGAAGGGTAGTTCTACATCACTCCAATCAGATGCAAAATCGTGGGGAAAAACAGAACCTTGCCGATTGATCGCCCGGTAAGTCCGCTTTCGTTCAACAGAAACATGCAGAGCTCCTTGTGGAGATCGCAGCTTAAGGGAGTAAACATCAGAAAGCCAGATGCGTTTGCTTGGGCAATTAATGAAATTGGGCGCGTCGTGTCGGCTCATCAAAAGCGACAAGCTCCAAACGTCCTCGAGCCAGACCTCCTTCGAGCCTCTGGGCCGCTACATGTTTTTGGACTGGAGTTAGGGCCATATGTTGGCAAGGGGTTCGACTGCAAAAGTCGGTTTCAATTCTTAGGATATCCTTCATACGAGGTTCCAATTGAGATTAAAAAGCGGAGCTCAGGTTTCAAGTACCAGCAACAGAAATACGGCAAAGCGGAACTGTCGCGGGCTGTGATTCTGTGCGCCCATCACGATATCGGGAACCCACCGCGCCACATCGATGTGATTGACCTGAGCTATCTAGCAGAAGTAGAGGAACGAAGGCTGTGAGATTCGAGTATTCAAACATTAAGCCGATTGACAGCGCAATTCCTGCGAGCCGACAGAAGGCCAAGCGACATTACGGCGTGCACCCATACTTCACTCGAAGACCTCCCAACGTAGTCCGTCACTATATCCAGTGGTACACGCGCGAGGGCGACCGGGTTTTGGATCCGTTTGGGGGCTCGGGTGTGACCGCGATTGAGGCGCTTTTGTCCAATCGCATCGGAATCCACAATGACATAAATCCTTTGGGGAATTTCATTGCGCAACAGATCGCGGACGTATCTCAACCCAGCGCCGACCACATACGGCGGGCGTTTTCTAAGTTGGAAGCTTCGTGTGGAGATCTCATTCGAGACATATATCGCATTTCCGAGGGCCAAGTGGAATATCGGCTCCGCCAAACCAAACTTCCAGAAAATATTCAGCTTCCCAGTAATTCCGATGTTCCTCGCTTCTTTGATCTTTTCACCCGGCGCCAGTTGCTTGCGCTCGCGACACTGAAAAACGAAATTGACGATATTCATGACAAAAAGGCGCGTGCTCAGTTGCTGCTCGCGTGGTCAGCGACTTTGACGAAGCTGAACCGCACATTCCTTTCTGCAAAGGGCCGTCTAGAGTCTCGTGGGGGAAGCAGCATTTTCAGCATTTATCGCTATAAGGTTGCGAAGGCGCCGGTGGAGTTAGATCCATGGGAGACGTTTGCTGAGCGAGTCTCGAATGTTATTAAGGCTAAGGAAGAAGTGCTGCTTGAGAAAAGGTATTTGGAAGAGAAAGGCAATTGGCAGGGCAGGTTCGAAGTTCACGCGGTCGACATTGGCGATCTCGCAGAAGAGATCCAGCCTGTTGATTATATTTTCACCGACCCACCGTATGGAGGGCATATAGCGTACTTGGACTTGTCTACCCTCTGGAACCATTGGCTGGGATTCGAGGTTTCATCTGAACTTCGGAAGAAAGAGATCATCGTCGGGGGGGAGCTTGATATACCCGAAGAGAAGTACGTGAAGCGCTTGGGGGAGAGTATCGGAGCTTGCTTCAGGCTCCTCAAAAAGGACCGCTGGATTTCAATTGTCTTCCAGCATTGGAACACTTCGTATTTTGAAGCAATTCTCGAGGCGGCGGAAGAAGGCGGCGGAAGCTTACGGGCCGCAGTTACCCAAGTCGGTGACACGATCTGGTCGATGCACAAGAAGAAAAATCGCGAGCGTGTCTTGGCGGGCGAAATGATTCTGACATTCCTGAAGGACGAGAAGTTGCGACGGCGCAAAGACCCCAGGCACATTCTAGAGATTGAGGGGCTTGTTGACATTGTGGTTCCCGCGGTAGTCAGTGCGAAGGGAGAACTGCATTCGGAATTGCTCTTCAATCGGCTGATCACAGAGGCATGGCAGCGCAACGCATTACACGCCCTTCGCATAAGGCGTGAGGATTTCGTTGACTTGTTGCAGAGAAGAGGGTGGCACTACAACACTCAAAGTCATTCGTGGCGCAGGGGACAATCTGAAACAGCAAAGCAAGGCGCCCTCGTATTCCACTAAAACTTCGCATGAAGCTCTTTCGTTTGCATCCAACGAAGGGCGCCAGATGTGCCGCTGGCCGATTTTTTGTCAAGGAGGTCTGGCCAGTTCAGGGTGTGGAGTTTGGGGTGTTGGGTGCAGGGTATGTGGGGCGGAATCAGAGGTTTGCGGAGAGTTAAGGAATTTAGAAAAAATTAGCGGAAAATTGGCTAAAAAGGGGTCGGGATGTGGTATAATAGTATTAAGAATAGGGGCCAGGGGTTAGGGATTCGTTGAGGGCGACGGAGAGGTCGCCGTTTTTGTTTTAGTCCGCAGATTAGCGGAGATGGACAAGAACAGGGGTTAGCAGGTTGCTGAAAAACGTCATTCCAGTGGTCAGCTTTCAGTGCGGACTGCGAGTATCTGCCTTTCTTTCAACGAAAGCAGATCCCTCGTCCCGCAGAGCGGGACTCGGGATGACAAACAAAACCACTTTTTCAGCGCCCTGTTAGGGGTCAGGGAGTAAGAAGGCAGGGCATAGGGGCTGGGGAGTAGGGGTTAGGGAAGAAAGGGACTGGGGATCAGGGAAGAGTTGAGGGCGGCCGAGAGGCCGCCGTTTTTGTTTTGGAACGCACATGAACGCAGATGCAAACAGATGGACGCAGATTTCAGAGATGGCGAAGTAAAGTTCGCCGCTACAAAACGATACAAGATCGGAGAAGAAGCCGGAGGAAAAATGCCGAGGAAGAGACTGGGTTTGGAACGAATCTGGGCGGACATCGAGGATTACCTGGTGCCGTACTTGCACCTGGATCCGCACGAGCGCGTGCTCTACCACAACCTGCTGCGACATTCGCGGGTGGAAGGCCGGCGGACGGTGTGCGTGTCGAAGAACGGACTGGCCCGGACGGCGTGCCTGAGCATCACCTGCGTGCTGAACCGGCTGCGCAGCCTGGCGCGGAAAGGTTGTCTACGAGTGGTGGACCGCGGCTATCACGGGCACGTGATCGAGGTGCTGACGCCGGGCGAAATCGCGGGCTGCCTGCCAAGCGAAGTGCGGACCCCGGGGAGAGACCTGGAGGCGGCGAATTGCTTTCGCAACCCGGAGCTGCGGGAAGCGATTTACCGGCGGGAGCGGGGGAGGTGCTTCTATTGCCAGCGGCGGCTGGGGCCGAAGATTGTCACGCTGGACCACGTGGTGCCGCTGGCGCAGGGCGGGAACCACTCCTACCGAAACGTAGTGGCGTGCTGCTTTGAGTGCAACGAAACGAAATGGGAACTCGCGGCGGAGGATTTTCTGCGCGTGTTGCTGCGAAAAGGGCGGCTGACCCGGCGCGAACTGGCGGGGAGGCGGGCTGCGCTGAAGGCGCTCAAGCGAGGACAGTCCATGCCCAACCTGCACAAGCCGGAACGATTGAAGGCAGCGCGAACAGCGGAGCTCATCGGGCGGCAGCGATAATCCCTGCGCGCGGCGGCCGTTGCGCTGGTGGTGGACCTGAAGGTGGGCCAGAACTGGCGGGATATGAGTTAGTGGCAAGTGGTGAGTGGTCCCTCGGCTCTGCTCGGGACAAGCGAGTGGCGAGAACGGAAAAGCTCTCTAAACCACAGATCCCTCGGCTGCGCTCGGGACAGGTGAACACAGATAGAGACAGATGAAGCAGGAGGAAAAGAGGAAGGGAGGAAATGAGCAAGTAATTGGACGGCGCAGCATGGTTCGTCTCGCGACTGCGGGATCACCACGGGCCCTGCGCCAAAAGCCAGGCGGGAGCATCCCGAGGCAGCGGGATTCGGCACTCGAAGGCAATGAGGTTCCACAGTTTCGTTGGGGGTAGATCATCCCGCCGGGACAGAACCCTTCGACAGGCTCAGGGCGGGCGCTAGCGCGGCACCCTATCTTCCGAATGGCTGCGGACGTACAATGAGGGTAGCGACGCCCGATACGGGAGGGTTCCATGAACCGCCCCACGATCGCCCTGTGCCTGCTCGTGTTCCTCGTGCTCGCCGGATATTCCCAGGAACAGAAGGAACAAGCTCCTCCCCCCAAAGAGCCGCCCACGGACCTGGTGATCCCGCCGGAAGAAGCCAAGCGCGAAAACCCGGTGAAGCCGACGGAGTCATCCATCACCGAGGGGAAAAAGCTCTACGGCTACCAGTGCGCCATGTGCCACGGCGAGACCGGCGACGGCAAAGGCGAAATGGTCGAGCCGATGAAGCTGAAGCTGAAGGACTACACCGACCCCGCCGCCCTGAAAGAATGGACCGACGGCATGCTGTTCTACATCCTGGAAAAGGGCAGAGGCAAAATGCCCGGCCAGGAAGGGCGCATGAAGGCCGATCAGAAGTGGAATATGATCAACTACATTCGCTCGCTGTCCAAGAAGAAGGAAGAAGCAGCCAAGCCGAAAGAGCCCGCCAAGCCGGGACAGTGACGAGGGAGTTGAAAGAAGAAAGGTCAGGATTCGGGATTTAGGATGCAGGGCGCGCGGACTGCGCGGCACCTGAATGGTTGGTTTTATCGTCAGCTCGTCGTTGTGTGATAGTCTCTTCCATCCGCGTCAATCATTTTGTTGAGGTGTGGCCATGAAGCATGCCCCCGGGTTTCTGAAAATCGTGGACGAGGCCAAGGCGCGCATCCGCGAAACAAATGTGCAGGAAGTGAAGAAGCGGCTGGACGCGGGAGAGAAATTCGTCCTGGTGGACTGTCGCGAGGGTGAAGAATGGGCGCGCGGACATTTGCCCGGCGCCATCCACCTGTGCAAGGGCATCATCGAACGCGACATCGAGGCCAGCGTCCCGGACAAGAACGCGGAGATCGTCATCTATTGCGGCGGGGGGTTCCGCTCCGCGCTCGCCGCTGACAATCTGCAAAAGATGGGATATTCGAACGTACTTTCCATGGACCGCGGCTGGCGCGGGTGGACGGAAGCGAATTTCCCGGTGGCAAAAGATTGAAGTAGCGCAGGCCCGCGCTGAGCGATGCTCGCATCGGGTAGCACAGGCTAGTAGCCTGTGCTACTCACACCTTCAATTCGTAGCGGAAAGACTGGGTGTCGCGGTGCCAGCCGAACTGCTCGTAGAGTTTTTGGGCGGGGAGGTTGTCCGCCGCGGTTTCGAGGCCGAGGCCGGAGGCGCCGGTTTCGGTGGCCAGCAGGCGCGCGCGCTCAAGCAACGCTCGGGCCACGCCGCGCTGGCGCGCCGCGGGCACCACGTAGAGATCGTTCAGGGTCCACCACGGCCGCATCGAGAGCGATGAAAACGTGGGATAGAGCAGCGTGAAACCCAGCACCCTGCGCGCGGGACCTGCGCCAGCACACTCGAGGGCCAGAAAAATCACCGCCTCGCCCTTCACCAGCCGCGCATGGAGAAATCTCCGCGCAGCGGCCTCGTTTGAGGGCAGCTTGTAAAACTGGCGATAGGCATTGAACAACGGCACGCAGAAATCGAGATGCTCTGCACCCGCCCGGACAATTTCAAACCCGGCCGTCTTTGCCGCGCCAACATGTGTGCCCGTCACGCACCCTCCATTTGGAGCTGAAACTACCGCGCCCGATCCTGCAGCGCGGGATCGGCCCCTACCTGAGCTGGACTGCTTTGCGCCGGGTCAGCAACCCTGCTGCACAGACTGTCCCGAAGCCTCAGGAGCCTGTGCTACCCAATGCTGGCGCTACAGGGCCGCCAACGCGCGCAGGGCGGCAAGCATACGCGCAATTTCTTCGGCGGTGTTGTAGTGCACGGCGCCGATGCGGAGCAGGCCGCCGGTTTCTTCCACGCCGAGGCGTTCGGTGAGGTTGAGCGCGAAGTAATTTCCATCCCAAGTGAAGATGCCGCGCTGGCCGAGGTATTCGGCGCACGCGAGCGGCGATTTCCCGGCGAGGCGCAGGCCAAACGTGGGCACGCGCTCGGCGAGGCGTGCCACGTCCGCGATGCCGTAGATCTTTAGCCCTGGAGTGGATTGGAAGCCAGCCAGCATCTGTGCCGCGAGCGCGCGTTCGTGCTCCTGTATGGCGCGGTAGGCGGCGGCCAGCGCAGCGCGGCGGGCGGCGGTGGCAGGACCCGGCTGGCAGCGGCGGCCGAGTTCGGCCAGGTACCCAATCGTCGCCAACACGCCGGCGATGCTTTCGTGCATGAGCGTGCCGACTTCCCAGCGGTCGGGCAATTTTTCCGGGGCGGGGCGGACCTTGTAGGGACGCAGGCGCAGGAGGTGCTCGCGCTTGCCGTACATGGCGCCGGTGTGCGGGCCGAAAAATTTGTAGGGCGAACAAGCCAGGAAATCGCACTCCAGCGCGCGGACGTCCAGCAGGCCGTGGGGGGCGAAGTGCACCGCGTCAATGAAAGCGAGGGCACCGGCAGCGTGCGCCAGGCGCACGATTTCCGCGACCGGATTGATGGTGCCCACGGCATTGGACGCGTAGCCGACGGCCACGACGCAGGTGCGCGGGTTGATTTTGCAGCGCAGGTCGTCCATATCGAGCGTGCAATCCTCGACGCGCACATCCACTTGCCGGACAACGACGCCGCGTTCCTCCAGCGCGCGCCACGGGGCGATGTTGGCGTCGTGGTCGAGAGTGGTGACGACGACTTCGTCGCCCGCCTTCAGCTCGCGGCCGATGGCGCGGGCGAGCGCGAAGGTGAGCGTGGTCATGTTGGGGCCAAAGAAAATCTCGTCGGCGTCGCAGGCGAGCAGGTCTGCCAGGGCGGCATGCGCCGCGGCGAGCATGGCGTCGTTGCGGCGGCTGGTGGCGAACGCGCCGTAAACATTGGCATTGGAATGTACCAGGTAGTCCGTCATCGCCGCGATCACCTGGCGCGGTACCTGCGTGCCGGCCGGGCCGTCGAGGAAGACCGCCGGTTGGCCGTTCACGGATTGTGCCAGCGCCGGGAATTGCGCGCGCACCCAGTTCAGATCGAGAGTGGCCATAAGGAGTCCCTTCGCATAAGTGCAGAAATCGCCGATGTCACGGCGGCTGCGTCGGGATGCCGAAGCATCGGGACGCGGCCGACAACGCCGTGTTCGGGCAGACGTGGAAGTCTGTCTCAGGCGGAGGGAGATTTCAAATTGGAAATGGCTGGGGCGGGAGGATTCGAACCTCCACCGTCTGCATTAACAGTGCAGCGTCCTACCGATTGGACCACGCCCCAGCGGGTAGGCACACATTCTAGTTTGATAGCGGAGAAAGTGCGAGGACAATGCGGCAAAGGGGGAGGGGAGGCGAGAGAAGGAGCGCAAGGCGCTTCGCGCAGATTGGCCGGTGCAGTAAAACTCCACCGAAGCGAAGCTCCATTCTCCCGCATCCGAATGGGTCGAGGCTGACATCGCATGGCGCACATGCACGAATGTCCCAACTGCGGCGCGCAGTGGGAATGCGGCGACGCGAACTACCAGGACGAATGCCCTTACGCCACGCGCGTCCTGTGTACGGTGTGCTGGGCGCGCGGTGCGCCCTCCGAAGCGCAGAGCCGCGTTACGAGGGCAGGTGAAACATCCGATAAGAGGAAACAGTCGTGAGCAGCGTGAAGCGCGTTTATGACAAGCCGGCTGCACAGGATGGGGCGAGGTATCTGGTGCACCGGTTGTGGCCACGCGGGGTGAAGAAAGAGGCGCTGCGGCTGGAGGGGTGGCTGAAGCAAGTGGCGCCGAGCGACGCACTGCGAAGATGGTTCGCGCACGACCCGAAGCGATGGGAAGAATTTCGCGGAAGGTATTTCGCGGAACTCAACGCGAATGCGGCGGCGTGGAAGCCGCTCCTCAAAGCGGCCGGGCGGGGACGCGTGACGCTGCTCTTCGGGGCGCGGGATGAGCAGCACAACAACGCCGTTGCGCTCCAAGCATACCTACGGACGAAGGTCCAAGAGTCGAAGAACCAGAGAGTCGAGGGACGAAAGGCAAAAGACGAAGGACGTAGGGCAGAAGACTACGACGACCACTGACGAGTAGCGAGTGAAGAGCGGGAAGAAGATCTTGCCGAACCAAGTATCCCGAAACCTCGACCCCAGAACCAGAATCCCTGACCCCAAACTCGGCCCCAAAACAAAGAGAGGGAAGGCGAGCGGGCCCAGCCCTCAATCCCCATTCAAGAGGATTCTCCGCTTGCCTTCCCTCTGCGGCCTTCAAGTTGGCACGCGGCCTGCCAAAGGCAAGTTCGTGCAAATGCGGGACTTTGCGGCGCAGCGGTGGGTAAAAACGGGAAGAGGCGGGTAAAAAGTTCGGAGGCTGGGGCGGGCGCGTGGTTGTCCAAATGCCGCCCTCAGGACTCCGCTGCCCTCGACTGCGCGCGGGACGGGCGGGACAGGCGGGACAGCTTCCGGGCGGTGCAACACAGGCGCGATCAGCTCCGGGCGGACTTGCGGTGCGTGCGATCAGAGCAGCAGACGCCGTAAACTTCGCGCATTTCGCGATTCTGTTTTTCGCGCTCGCGAGCAGCGGGGTCGTTCTTATCGTTGGCGAGCCTCTGGCGAGCAGCCTGCACGAAGGGGCACTCGAAGGAGGCGGGTGGAGCCCCGGACGGACCCGTAAGGAAAAAGGGGCAGTGGCCGGCGGGGGCGCGGTCGCTGCGCTCGCGACGCTGGAGGACGGGGATGCGGCCCAGCTTGCGAAGCTCGCGGACCGCTTTGGTGGTCAGGGAGGAAGCGCCGGCCTGCTGCTTGGGAATGGCGAGGGAGAGGAGTGTCTGGAAGCAGCCGTTGGCGATGGAGAGCAGGACGCGCTCCTTATTGAGGCCGGTGGAGGCGCAAAAGGCGAAGGTGCCGTTGAGGTGCCGGAGAGAAGAGGGAAAGACGGGCAGGACGGCGGCGTCCACGACGTGGTCCACGAAGTGAAGGTCCGTTTGGGAGGCGGCCATCGCCGGGGGATAGTTGGAGTGAAGAAAGCGCTCCACCTGTTCGTGAATCTTTTCGCAGGCGGACTCAAAACTGCGGATCTTGACGTTGTGCTCGAGGGAACTGGCGCGGCGGGTGATGGAGGCCAGGGTATCGAAGGGCCCGCGACCTTCGTCGCCAGACTCCGGCAAGACGTTGAGTGCACCGGCGATGAACAGATCGGGACGGTTGTAGCGCTTTTGCAGGAAATCGCGCGCGGCAAGGCCCCTGCCGGCGTCGGCGCGGTAGCCGCGTTGCGCCCAGGAGAGGATCTCTATGGCAGGAAAGAAGGGAAGGTTATCGAACATGCCACCGTCGGCGAAGCGCACGTCCACGCGGCCGGCTCCGGGGAAGACTGTGCACTGGCGGCGCGGGGCGAAGACCGCGGGGAAGGCGCTGGAGGAAAGCGCGGCCTCGACGATGTCGAAGGGCCTGCCGGGAAGCAGACCTTCACCGCCGAGCAGAAGGGGGCGCTGCTGGCCGAGGTCGGTAGTGGTACCGAAGAAAGCAATCCTGCGGCCGTTGTGAGCGTAGGGCTGGCGAATCGAAGGGTCCTGCGAACGGGGATCGAGAAGCAGATCGCGGGCGAGGGATTCCAGCAGGGAGGTGCCGATGACGGCCTGCTCGATGTCGAGGCGGCCGAGGGTCTCGCGGCGGAGTTCGCGGAGGAAATTGGCGGTGGCGCGGGTGACGTAGCCGGCGACGAAGGAGGAGGCAATCGCGCGGGTGCGGTTCTGCGGGATCATGAACAGCGTGGAGATGGCGTCAATCAGGGCCGCCGGAGCGCCGGCGATGGCGAAGCCGGGGTCGGAGCGGGCGCCGCGAAGAATCATGCGGCGGACCTGGCGCGGGGTGAGGTTGACATCGCGGCCGCGGAGACCGAGTTCGCGGGCCGCGCCCTTGATGGTGCGGGTCAGGGCGACCTGCTCATCCACGTGGAGGAAAGCATTGACCAGACGGCGCAAGTTATCCGCGTAGCCAGTTGCACTGCACATAGCGGCGAGAGCGCCGCCCATGAGGGTGCCGACGGAAGTGCCCACAATGAGATCGGGGCGAACCCCGCAATGGGCGAGGGCGGCGAGCATGCCGATGTGGAAGGAGCCGCGGAAGACGCCGCCGCTGGCGACGAAAACAATGCGCGGCTCGACGCCGGTGAGATTGGGAAAGTCGCGGGCGAAAGCGACCGCGTCGCCCAGCGAGACCTCTGCGGAAACCCTGGCGGTGGAGACCGAGGGGGCAGCCGCCGGCGGCGTGAGTTTGCGGGTGCAACGTTCGCACACTTCCGGGAGGCCCGGGTAGGGTTGGAGGTAGGGGAGACGCATCTGGGGCGAGATGGAAACAAACAGTGAGTCGCAGGGAACATCGGAGCCGGTCTGGCCCGGTCCGCCGAGAACATTCTTATAGAGCGTCTCCAGAGTACAACGGCAGCCGGCGGCCACGGCGGTGAGAATTTCTTCGCGGGAGGGATTGAGAGGATTCTTGAAGTCCAAGTCGGTCTGCGGTGCAATCTCATCGGCGAAGATGGGAAACACGCGTTTCTTGGGAGCGGCCGGCGAGGAGGGGGACTGAGGGGGGCGGATGAGGGATTCCAGGCGGCTGATGAAGTTGGTCTGCAAGACTTCCATCTGAGTGTCGCGGCGGGCGGAAAGGCGGAGGCTGGCCATGCCCACATCCACGATGTTGCTTTTTTCTTCCGGCAGCGTTCCTTGCAAATCACTGCGGCCAGCAATGGGAACGCGATACACGACGTGGATGGCCCGGTTGCGTTCGTCGTTGTTCTGGGCCAGACGCTCGGCAAGCTCGGGATGCTGGTCCAGGTAGGAGAAGAGCGCGGGAATGGGATTCTGGCGGATCTTGGCGCCGTCCACGAGGTCGAGGGCACGCCGGCTGACGCGCATGCCGGCGGGGGTGCGGGTGGGAGCAAGCCACCAGCGGATCTCTTCTTTGTTCTTCAAATGAACCGGGGCGAACAGCGGCGGCACGGCAATGGCAGCACGGAGGGCTTCGACCAGGGGAGTCTGGCGGCCCGCCCAAAGCTGAGAAGCCGGAAGCGGTCCGCCGCGGCGCTCGATGGTCTGCAGCGGGGCGGCCACCAGGACCAGCGGCAAGCAGGTGTCCTCGAGGGTGCGGTTCTCGAGTTTGGGGTCGAAGAGCTGAATGAGCTTCCAGCGCACATGAAAATCGTTGATGAAGCTGTTGCGCAGGCCCAGCCAGTGTAGCAAGCGCGCGGAAATGGCGCGTCCGAACGGGGGAAAGAAAAATGCCGCGGCCACGGCGATCCAGGTGGCGGGAAGGAGGATGCCTGCGGCGCGGAACAGCGGCCACCAGCCGGGCAACAGGCCGGCCAGGTAGGCACCGAACACGGAGAAGCTGCCTTCAGCCAGCCAGAAAGAACCCAGCACGATGCCGGAGCAGAGCAACAGAAAGGCCGGCCAGGCGAGAATTCCTTTGCGCCAGGTATTCATCCAGCCGCGGCGATTGAGTTTGCCCCAGAGCCAGGGGACGGCGGCAAAAGGAAGGACCTGGAAGAGAGGAATGGCCAAGAGGACGAGTTCCCAAACGAGGGTCCAGGCGGCGATCCAGACCGGCCCTTCGTCGCGCACCCAGGGGAGCATGGAGGCGGAGCGAGTGATGTAGGTCTGGCCGAGGACCACAAAGGCCACCAAGCTGAGCATGTTGATCCACAGGAAGCCGTATATCTCCAGTCCAAAAAGGGGGCGCCGCAATTCGGGCATGAACGTGTGCTCGATCATCCAGCGGCGGGTTTCAGGGATCAGCGCGAAGGGGAGCAAGGGCAGGTTGAAGAGGGCCAGGAGGAACATGAGGAGGCCGATGGAAGCCCATTGAAAAGGCGCGATGGGAATGGCGTGAAGCTTCCAAAGGTGGATCAAGCCGAGCAAGAGAAGGGCTCCGGCGAGGATGAAGGAGTTCAGGATGGAAAGCAGATAAATTGCCCAGCCAAACAGGGGCAGCACGATGCGTTCGACGATAGGCCAGCGCATGGCCCAGCGGCGGAGCTTGGCGGTGAGCAAGGCCAGGCGGACCAGCACGAGCAGCCCCGCCAAGCTCCAAAGCGCCACATGAATCCAGGTTTCGCGTGGGACGGCGCGCGTCAACTCGCGGGTGAGGAAAGCGTCGAACAGGACAGCGATGAGGACGGCGCCGAGCAGACCTACGGCGGCCACCAAGCCGGCGACGTTGGGCCAGCGCAGGATGGAGAGACCCCAGGTCGGCACGCGGAGCGCCCATCGCGACCGAGCAGCCTGCGGGGCTGGCGGGTGCCGGAATTTGGCCTCGGGAAAAAATTGAGCGCCGAGGCAGGCATGGAAGATTACGCGGGTCAGCAACGAGAGCGTGGAACGGATCAGGATGACCAGGCCGAGTAGTTTTTCGAGCTTCGGGTACTTTTCGCGGCAACGGACGAAGTTGACGAGCAGGGTGGCGAGGAGACGAATGCTGACCGGCGATTTCGCCAGCCAGCGACCCAAGCGGACGAGCAAGTACAGGTGACGCCGAGAGGCAGTTTCCTGGAGGTGAAGCTTATCGGGGATAGAAGCGTCGCGGATGGGGATCATGTCCGCGAAGAAGTCGGACTGGTCGGGGATGGAGTCCCAGAAGGGCTTGAGCGGATTCTCGGAAAGGGTGCGCAGATAGTTGCGAAACCAGCGCCAGCGGTCGGCTTCCAGTGTGGAGGCGAGCTTGGGCAGCGGACCGGCGTAGATTTCTTTGTAGGCCTGTTGCATGGCGGCGGCGGAAAGTGCGCCCATAGAAATTCCGGCGACCACGGCGGGAGGTTTGCGGTCGGCGGCCAAGCAGGCATGGATGACGCCCGCGCCGAACGGAGCACCGGCCAAGCCGGCGGTAAAACAGACGGCGTCGTTGCCTTCGGGGTTCGGGGGCGCGGAAGCAGACACCGGGGCAGCTTGGTCAGCGACCGAGGCCGCGGGTCGCGCCGCGGGAGGTGCGGGCGGCGGAGGCGCAGGGGCCGGCAGTGCCTCTAAGCGGGTGGGGGGCTTCTTGTTTCTTTTCGCCCGAGCCATGAATGCCTCCCGCGCCGCAGAGTTGGAGGTGACGCCCCGGAAATCAGGCGCGGCGAATTGTCCGAGAACGGTGCGCTACTCAGGGCCAACGATGGCAAAGAAGTTAACAGATTCTTGGTGACTGTCAATAGCAGGGGCCAGGGGACAGGGATTGGGGGTCAGGATTTGGTGTGGAGGCAGAGGACAGAAGTGAAGGGGGAGTGGAGATTGCAAATTGGAGATTTCAAATTCCAAAGCAGGTGGCGCAGTAAGGCCGAGGCGCGGACCAAGGCAGAAGCAACAGGGGCGGCCACGCAGGTCCGCCCCTACGAGCGGGAGCGAGAGGCCACTTCGGATTGCAGTGAAGAGAGGAAGGCGGCGAGGGGCTGGGGGCCGAGGTCGCCCTTGACGCGGTGGCGGACGGAGACGGTGCCGGCATCGGCTTCCTTGCCGCCGACAACAGCCATGTAAGGAATCTTCTGCAACTGGGCGTCGCGGATTTTGGCCTGGAGTTTTTCGTTGCGGTCGTCGAGGTGCACGCGCAGGCCGGCTTCTTTCAATTTTGCGGTGACCTGCCTGGCATAGTCCTCGAATTTGTTGCTGACCGGAAGCACAGAGACCTGCACGGGGGCAAGCCACAGCGGAAACGCGCCGGCGTAGTGCTCGACGAGCACGCCGAAGAAGCGTTCGACGGCACCCCACAAGGCGCGGTGGACCATGAGCGGTTGGTGGCGCGCGCCGTCTTCGCCGACGTATTCCAATCCGAAGCGGCCGGGGAGATTGAAGTCGAACTGCACGGTGGTGAGCTGCCAGGGACGCCCGATGGCGTCCACCAGCTTGACGTCAATCTTGGGGCCGTAGAAGGCCGCTTCGCCGAGCATGTGCTTGTAGGGGATGTTCATGCGCTGGAGAGTGTTCTTCAGCGCGGCAGTGGCGCGGCGCCAGTCGTCGGGCTGGCCGGCATAGTTGCCAGGCACGCGCTCGTCCCAATCGGACAACTCGACGACGTAGTCATCGAAGCCGAAGGTCTTCAAGGTGGCGAAGGCGAAATCAATGCAGGCCTCGATCTCGGCTTCGATCTGCTGGGGCATGCAGAAGATGTGGGCGTCGTCCTGGGTGAAGCCGCGGACGCGGAGCAGGCCGTGGAGCACGCCGGAGCGCTCGTAGCGATAGACGGTGCCGAGCTCGGCGAGGCGTACGGGCAGGTCGCGGTAACTGCGCAGGCGGGACTTGTAGATGAGGATGTGGCCCGGACAGTTCATGGGCTTGAGCTGGTACTTGTCCTTCTCCACCTCGAGGGGGCCGAACATATTGTCCTTGTAGAAATCAGTGTGGCCGGAAGTCTGCCAGAGGTGCAGACGCATGATGTGGGGAGTGAAGACGAGGTCGTAGCCGCGGCGGAGGAGTTCGTCGCGCAGCCAGTCCTCCATGAGCTTGCGCACCAGGCCGCCTTTGGCGTGCCAGAAGATGAGGCCGGGGCCGGCGTCGTCCTGGATGGAGAAGAGATCGAGCTCGGGGCCGAGGCGACGATGGTCGCGGCGCTTGGCTTCTTCGAGGCGGTGGAGATAGACGTCGAGGTCCTGCTGGGTGTAGAAGCAGGCGCCGTAGATGCGCTGGAACTGGTCGTTGCGTGCTTCGTCGCCCTTCCAGTAGGCGCCGGAGACGTTCATCAGCTTGAAGGCGCGAATGCGGCCGGTGGAAGGGATGTGCGGGCCGCGGCAGAAATCAATAAACTTGCCGGTGGTGTAGAAGCTGACCATCGGCTCGGTGGCCTTCTCTTCGATCAGCTCGCACTTGAAGGGCTGCTCAAGCTGCGCGTAGAGCTTCAGAGCTTCGGGCTTGGGGAGCAGCTTGCGCTCGTTGGGGATGTCTTTCTCGGCCAGCTCGCGCATTTTGGCTTCGATGCGGGCAAGGTCCTCGGGAGTGAACGGCTCCTCGCGGAGGAATTCGTAGAAAAAGCCGTAGTCAATAGGCGGGCCGATGCCGAGCTTGACGTTGGGGAAGAGTTCGAGCACGGCCGCGGCGAGCAGGTGCGCGGCAGAATGGCGGAAGACTTCGAGCGCTTCGGGATTTTTGTCGGTGAGGATCTCCAGCCGGGTGTCGCGTTCGAGCGGGCGGGAAAGCTCGACCAGTTCACCGGAGTCGGAGACCATGCCGGTGGGGCCAGCGGCGCCGCCGCCCGCGCCCACACTGATGCGCGCGACCAGCGCCTCCTGGGCCAGGCGCGGAGAAATCTGCCGGGCCACATCCAGCGGCGTGGTGCCGCGGGGCACCTGGCGGATGGAGCCGTCCGGCAGCGTGATTTGAATGGTGTCCATGCGGCCTTTCTCGCGCGTGTGCAACCAACAAAACTAACAGAAAGAGGGAACGTTGAAAAGTTAAAGGGTCGAAGAGTTAAAAAGTGGCCGAGTGACAGAGTTCCAGAGGTATCAGCTAAAGCAGCGTGACGCCGGGGAGGCCGGTGAAGGCCTGGTCGGAGGTGACGAGCTCGGCGCGATGCGCGAGGGCCGTGGCGTAAATGACGGCGTCGGCCATGGCGAGTTTCTTTGCGATACTGATTGCCGCGGCAGCAACGGCAATCTCTTCATCCAGAGGGATCACCCGCGTGCGCAGCGCGAAGGACAGAAACTGGTCGGCCATCGTTTTCCCGCGCGTAATCAGAAGTTTATTGCAGACCTCATAGAGCACAATCGTCGGGACGATCAAACGCGTTTCGTCCTCGAGGAACGGAGCGAACTGCGGCGCCCTGGGCGATTCGCCGAAGTACTCTACCCAGCCGGAGGAATCCACGAGGATGGGGCTAGAAGCGGTCGCGGCGGTCACGATCGCCTTCCTCCCAGCGGATACCCTTGGCCATGCCGCGAAGCTCGGTGATGGGCTTGGGCACTTCGAGGCGGATGGTGCCGTCAATCACATACATGAAGAGCTTCTGACCCGGCCTGAGGTTCAGTCTCTCGCGCAACTCTTTGGGGATGACCACCTGGTATTTGGGGGAAACGGTTACCGTCGGCATACGTACCTCACTATCGAAGATTAACGATTGAGAATTCGTATGTCAAGAGTTGGATCGAGAATGTGACAAGATGGCGAAGGAGGCGCCCAGCTTTGCGGGTTTCGCCGATGGAGGCGCTCTCTCAAGCGCGGGGAAAATGCGTGGCTGCGCAGCGGCAGAGGCGCGAAAGAACCATGGCCCAAGGCGCAAGCCCTGGGTTAGGAAGCGAGAAGGACAGTAGGCCCTGAAAGGGCGAGAAATAGCCCCCAACACAAGGTGCCTTCTTTCGCCCCGGCGGGGCTCCGCCAAAGAGGGACACAGAAACCCAGGGCTGATGCCCTGGGCTAACAATCTTTCGCTCCTGCGGAGCTCGAAGCGTAACACCTTGGTGAGAAATCCGGGCTGGTTTGCGATTCCGGTCGTTTCCAGAGTTCTTTCGTGATAATGTCGCGCAGACATCTGCCCAGTCGCGGCCCGCATCTGGATGGTGAGGGCGACCCACCCCCTTGCCGTCAGACCAGCCGGAAACCACCCGCGCGCCAGATGTTGGTACGTGGCGGCCCGAGCAGCGCGGAAAAGGAGCCCATGAAACATTCTGAAGTGATTCAAGCCTGGGGACGGATCCTATGCGGCCGTGCACCCTCCATGTCCATCGAAATCACGCGGGAATGCCCGCTGAGCTGCCCGGGATGCTACGCCTATGAGGACAACCATCTGGGTGGGGGAACTCCGCTGCGGCAGTTAAATGACTACCGGGGCGCGCAACTGATCGAAGGGGTGCTGGCCCTGGTGGAGCAGCACCGCCCGCTGCACGTTTCCCTGGTGGGAGGCGACCCGCTAGTGCGTTGCCGCGAACTGGACGTGCTGTTGCCGGAACTGAACCGGAGAGGAATTTTCGTGCAGGTGGTGACGAGCGCGTACCGGCAGATCCCCGCGGCTTGGGCGACGCTTTCGCGGCTGAACGTGGTGGTTTCCATTGACGGCCTGCCACCAGAACACGATCCGCGCAGGAAACCGGCGACGTATGAGCGCATTCTGCGACACATCGAGGGCCATGCGGTGGTGGTGCACACGACCATCACCGGCCAGACCATGCAGCGGCCCGGCTATTGGGAGGAGTTCCTGCGCTTCTGGACGCCGCGCAAAGAGATCAAGAAGGTGTGGATGAGCCTGTTTACGCCGCAACGCGGGGCCAGCGAAGTGCCGGAGAGCATCCGCCCGGCGGACCGCGCGCAGATCATCGAGGAGTTGTTGCGACTGCGGGGGTCTTTCCCGAAGCTGGACATGGCCGGGGCGCTAATCCGGGAGTTTTACCGGCCGCCGCAATCCCCGGAAGAATGCATCTTCGCGCAGACCACGCAGACCATCTCCGCGGACTTGAAAACGAGAGTGACGCCCTGCCAGTTTGGAGGCGATCCGGACTGCGCGCAATGCGGCTGCGTGGCTTCGATGGGCCTGGCGGCGGTGGGGAAGCACCAGCTCGTGCCCGGCCTCACGGCGGGGATGGTGTTCCGGGCCTCGGCGCGGATTGGAAAAGTGTTTGCCAAATGGCGCGCGCATGCGCCGGAAGCAGGGATGAAGAATCTGCCGATTCTAGGCCAGCGTGAGGTGGTGTGAAGAGTGAATTAAGAAGAAGTGGCGGGTGAAGAGCGGCCAGCAAGAGGAGTGTTGAAGAGTTAAGAGGTCAACGAGGAGCAGAAGATGCCGGCCTCTCGCGCAAAAAGCGCGCGGGAGGCCGGCGCTTTATAGGGCGCACACGCATCGGTTTCGCTTGTCACATCCGCGGAAACAGTCGGCAGCATTCCAACGCTAGTGCTGCGTCCCAGAAATTCCTACGAAAACTTCTGGAACCTCAGGGGCTAAAGCCCTGTTTCGATTCAACGGCTTACGTCAGGGCTGAAGCCCTGACCCACAAACCAACTTCTTCACAGGATTCCTGGGACAGGACACTAGCTGGCGCAGCCGCGCGTCGCGAGGCATGAAAGGCACGGCGGGATCTGCGCTCCCGCACTCCAAAAGGGCGCAGCAATCCCGAAGTCTCGGGAGCGCCCCTCCAGAAAGAGGCGGCAGGATGCCGGTACTACATATCATTGCGCAGCGGGCTGAAGAGATGGACGGCGGAAGGCCGGGCGCTGCCAATATGTAAGCGCGCGCCACAGCCATTCGAGCGGACCGAACTGGAAATTGCGCAGCCACAGGGATGAGAAAATCAACAGAACGGCCCAAACCCCGGCGACGATGGCAAATTGTCCCGCGCGTTCAACGCGACCGAACAGGCCCACCCCGTGGCCGTAGAAGAGCGTGGTGCAGATGAGCGTCTGCAGGATGTAGTTGCTGAAGGCCATGCGCCCGACGGCAGCCAGCGGGCGCGTGAGCCAGCCGGCGCGCGGAGCCTTGCAGGCCAGTAGAATCAATCCAATCCATCCGAGGCTGACAAGCAGGCTGCCCCAATAGTTGAATTGCTGTCCGAAGAAAAAGGAGTAGCGCACATTCCAGTTGGCGGCAAAGTTGCGCTGCACACCGTAGAGAACAGTGGGCAGGCCGGCGAAAACGGCCAGGGCGATTAGGACAACGTAGAACGCGCGCGAACGCTCGGCGCCGAAAAAGTGGAGCTTGTGCAGCGCCATGCCCACGAGCATCAGACCGCCGGCGCGCCACATGCCCCACACAAAAATGACGAAGGTCTGAAACTCGAACGAAGCGGGAACACGCGCGTGCATTTGCGCGAACCATCCGCCGCGGTAGGCGGCGACTTCCTGCGCGATGACCGCGGGCGGAGGCTGCCAATCGCTAAGGAGCTTGGCTAGCTCCTCCGGAGGCCAATAGCGCATGGACAGTCCGCCGAGCAAAGAGATCCCCGAGCCAATGGCGATGACGAGCAAGCCTAGCAAAAGCAGGAGCCAGGGACGGAGCTTGCGGCAGGGATAGATCAATAAGCCGCAGAAGGCGTAGAGAACGAGAATGTCGCCGTACCAGAGAAGGTACGCATGCAGCAAACCGAACACAAGCAGCCAGGCCATACGGGAGTAGTGAACGCGGGCGGGAGAGCCGCCGCGGGACTCGACGCGAGAAGTCAGCAGCAACAAGCCGGCGCCGAAAAGCAGAGAAAAAATGGTCATGAATTTCTGGTCGGCAAGGACGTGGCTGAAGAACCAGGTACAATAATTTGCGCCTTCGAGGTTGCCATAGGCCGTGGGGTTGAAATAGGCGGCGAAGGGCATGGCAAACGATTGGATGTTGATGACCAAGATGCCGAGGACGGCGAACCCGCGGAGAGTGTCCAGGGAAGTGAGGCGTTCGGATTCCAGTGCCGGGCCGAGGCGAGAATCCACGACAGACCACTCCAACTGCGAAATGCTTACTGCGTGTAATACGCGAGGGCGGAGGGAGTAGTTTCAGGAGTCAGAAACGGCGCAGGCTCGGGGTAGAATGCGCGGCGTGAAAAAAGCGTTCGAGATTATCGAGCACCCGGCGGATGTGGGGTTCATCGCCTACGGCAGCACGTGGGAGGAGTTGCTGGAGAATGCGGCGCTGGCGATGCTGGCGCTGGGATGCGAGCTGGCGACGGTGGAAGAACGCGAGCAGCGCGAGATTAAGGCCCGCGGGGCGGATGCGGAGTCGCTGCTGTTTGACTGGCTGGCGGATGTGCTCGCCGCGGCGGATGCCGAAGGGTTGGTATTCCGGCGAGTGCAAGTGACGCAGGCGAGTGGCGATGAAAGTGGGGCAGGGAGTGGCAAAGCGCGAGGCGTGGCGTATGGCGAGAAGTTTGATCGAGCCAGACACCGCGCGGGGACGTACATCAAAGCCGTCACGTATCATCAGCTCGCGGTGGAAAAGACCGGAGAGGGCTGGAGGGCGCGGGTTTATTTGGATGTCTAGTGCAAGCAAGTCAGGAGGCAAGGAAGTCAGGAGGTCAGGATTTTAGGAGGAAAACGTGAAGCGAGTGGCGGTGGTGGTGATGGTTTTCTTTGCATTTGGGACTGGGGGAAGGGCGCGGGAAACGCAGCCAGGGGAGCAAGCTCCGGCGGTGGAAGGAGGAAGCAATCCCGAAGCTTCGGGCTCGCACTCCAAGAGGCCGGTGCATACGTATTCGATTGTGGCGCGGGACGCGGCGACGGGAGAGCTGGGCGTGGCTGTACAGTCGCACTGGTTTTCGGTGGGCAGCATCGTGACGTGGGCAGAGGCGGGCGTGGGGGCCATTGCCACGCAGTCGTTCGTGGACCCCAGCTATGGGATGCTGGGACTCAGCCTGCTGCGCGCGGGGAAAGCGGCGCCGGAGGCGTTGAAGGGATTGCTGGCGACGGACGAGGGGCGCGAGGTGCGTCAGGTGGCCATGATTGACGCGCAGGGGCGCGTGGCGGCGCATACGGGGAAGAACTGCATCCCCGCCGCGGGACATCACGTCGGGAAAAACTATTCCGTGCAGGCCAACCTGATGGATAAGGCCACCGTGTGGCCGGCGATGGCGCGGGCGTTCGAAGCGGCGCAGGGCGACCTGGCGGAGCGGTTGTTGGCGGCGCTCGAAGCAGCGGAAGGCGAAGGCGGAGATATTCGCGGGAAACAGTCCGCGGCGATTTTGATTGTGAAGGGCGTCTCGACGGGGCGGCCGTGGGTCGGCGCGGATGTGGTGATAGACCTGCGCGTGGAGGACCATGCGGCGCCGCTGGTCGAACTGAAGCGGCTGATGCGCGTGCACCGCGCGTACGTGCGCATGAACAGTGGCGACCTGTGCGCAGAGAAAAAAGATTGGGACTGCGCGTCGCGGGAGTACGCCGCCGCGGAGAAGTTGCTACCGGAACAGATGGAGACGTACTTCTGGCACGCGGTGACCATGGCCACGGCAGGGAGAGTCGAGGAGGCACTGCCGCTGTTCAAGAAAGTGTTTGCGAAAGAGTCGAAGTGGGCGGAGCTGGTGGAGCGATTGCCGGGAGTTGAGCTTCTGCCGAAAGATGAGAAGTTGCTGGCGAGGATCAAGGCGCAGAAATAGAGGTGGTGGCGCAGGAATGTAGAAGTGAGGAAGAGACAAAACGACCGAGCGGCACAAAGACACAGCGCGGTCAAGCGGCAACCAAAAGAAGGATGACGCAGAGGCACAGAGAGCGCAAAGGGATCGCGGAGAAATTCTTCGCAAGGCGCAAGAAATTTGGGAATTGTAGGGCAGAGAGAGGCAGACGTTGCAAAGGCGCTGGGTGACGGTGGCGGGCCTGCTGCTCGTGCTGGGCGGACGAGCGGCGTTTCATTTCGCGCGACCCTATTACAGCCATCTCGAGGTGACCGGCCGCGCGTGGGTGAACGTGGCCTTCGCCTGGGGCCTCACGCTGGCGCTGCTGGCACTCATCCGGTTTGGGGAGCGCTTGCCGCTGGAGTCCATCGGGCTGCGCCGCATGAACCGGCGGGACGCGTGGTGGGCGTTTGCGGCGTTTCTCGCCGGCGGAGCGATTATTTCCGGCACCATTCCGCTGATCCGCGCGCTCGGGCTGCGCACGGTCGAAAGCGGAGTGCAGACGCTGGGGCAACTGCCAATCGAACTGCGCGTGTGCCTGGTCCTCACCGCAGGCATCACGGAGGAAATCCGCTACCGGGGCTACCTGATCGAGCGTGTCCACGCGCTGAGCGGAAGGTTGGGGCTGAGCGTGGTCATTTCCTACCTGGCGTTTGTGGCCGCGCACCTGCCGTTCTGGACGCTGGGCGGAGCCATCCAGATTGGGCTGGGTTCGCTGGTGCTCTACGCGCTCTACCTGAAGCGGCGCAACCTGCCGGCGTGCATGCTGATGCACGTGCTGAACGACGCGCTGGCTTTTCTCCTGATTCCAGGATTACTGCCGCAGCGGTGAAGTGTGCGGAGGGGCGCGCTGTACAGGGTAATTGCCGAGCTGAAGCTCGCCGCTACATTTGCCGATTGATGCTCGGGCGCGAACATTCTCGGGCCGCACGGCTAGTTGGGAATGGGAGTGGACGAGCCAGTGGCGGCGGCGCCGACGTTGTAGCGGATGACGTTGGACTGGTCCATATAGAAGAAGCGGTCGCCGGTCTGGCCGGGAGCGAATGGAGCAGCGGTGATGATGAAGGCATCCATCTGGCCGTCACCGTTGGCATCGGTGGGCGTGTAGGTGAAAACGTACCCGCTCTTCACGCCGCCGGCGAGGACGACATCAATCAGGCCGGCATTCGCGGCGGTGGGAGGGGTGCCACCGGCGGGCGGGCCGAGCGCGGGGAGCGAGGGCGCGTAGCCCACCTTGTAGGTGGAGTCATAGCTGATCTGCACGGTGGCCAGCGTGCGCAGCGAGGCCACCGCGGAAGTTTCGTTGGCCACCATCTTGGAGCGCAAGAAGCGCGGGATGGCAATGGCGGCGATTACCAGAATGATCGTGACGACGAGGAGGAGCTCGATGAGCGAAAAACCGCGAGTGGAGCGTGCAGCGGGCGTGTTCATTGGCCATCCTTCGCCACAGGTGTGAGGACGGAAGCGCATGATAGCAAAAGCGGTGGCGCGTGGCGAGCAGGGGCCGGCACGCAAGCGGGGCTGCCCCTACAAGAGCCGGCACGATGCCGGCGCTACGACTGGCGGGACTTCTCCATCAGCTCCCAGATGGCGTCGGGGATTTGCAGCAGGTCGTTGAACTCGCCGGCACCGCGCAGCCACAGCGCGCCATCAATGGTGACGCATTCGCCGTTCACATATTCGGCCAGGGGCGAAAGAAGATAAACCGCCAAATTGGTCAGCTCTTCATGGCGGCCGAAACGCTTCATGGGATGCGCGTCGCGGGCGTGGGTTTCGAATTCCGGCGTGGGCATCAGGCGCGACCAGGCGCCCTCCGTGGGGAACGGGCCGGGCGCGATGGCGTTCAGACGGATGTTGTAGCGCGCCCATTCGACCGCGAGGGAGCGCGTCATGGCCAGCACGCCGGCCTTGGCGCAGGCCGAAGGGACCACGAAGCCGGAGCCGGAGCCACAAGAGGCGTAGGTGGTGACGATGTTCAGCACGTTGCCGCCGGTGCGCGCGGCGATCCAGCGGCGGGCCAGCGCGTTGGTGCAGTAAAACGTGCCGTTGAGGACGATGCTGACGACAGAGTTGAATGCGTTGGCGGAAAGTTTTTCAGTGCGCGCGATGAAGTTGCCGGCGGCGTTGTTGATCAGCGTGTCCACGTGGCCGAATTCGGTCTCCGCGGCGTCCATGAGGCGCTCGACTGCGGCGGCGTCGCGGACATCGCAAGAAGCGTAGGCGGCGTGGCCGCCCGAAGCGCAGATTTCGTCGGCGGTCTTCTGCAACGGCGGTTCGCGGCGGCCGGCAAGAAAGAGTTTGGCGCCCAGCTCGGCGAAGCGCAGGGCCATGGAACGGCCCAGGCCGGTGCCGCCGCCGGTGATCAAAATCACGCGATCCTTTAGCAAGTCAGGTTGGTACATGAGTGCCCCCTTGAATGAGTGCAACATTATGAGGGCAAGAGTCGAAAAGTCGAAGGGTCAAAGAGTCGAAGAGAGATCCTTCGGCCCGCGCAGAACGCGGGCCCTGGTGCGCAGGGCCGCCCCTACACATGCGCGCCTGAAGGTGGCCGCTAGGGTTTGCCGGCCGGGAGAACGCCGACTTTCACTTGCGACGGCAAAGACTTCGAGCGGTAAACGCGCTGGGTGGCTTTCTGGAAGTCGGCGTCGGTGGCCTCGTTGATGTTCATGAACTTGCCCGGGTTGCGGTCCAGGAACGGGAACCACGTGGAGTGGATCTGCACCATGATGCGATGGCCGCGGCGGAAGGTGTGAAAGGTGTCCGAGACTGTGAATTCGACCCTGGTGGGTTTGCCGGGCGTGAAGGGCTCGGGGTTTTCCAGCGAGTTGCGGAATTTTCCGCGAATCACTTCGCCGCGCACGAGCTGCTGATAACCGCCTAGGGTGTTGTTGACGTTGCCCTTCTCGTCGGGGAAGCGGTCGGGATAGACGTCAATGAGCTTGACGATCCAGTCGGAGTCGGTGCCGGTGGTGGAAACATGCAGGCTGGGGACAATCGGCCCGGCCACAGTGACGTCTTCGTCGAGCACGTCGGACTGATAGACGAGCACATCGGGGCGGCGCGCGGCGTGGCGCTGGTCGTCTACCATGTAGCGCTGGGCCATGCCGGCAGAGATGCCGGGGAGCAGCGGGACGGGCTTGGCCGGGTCGCTCGTGTATTCGTCGAAGTCAGAGGGCGCGTCGGACGCAGGCGGGTCGAAAGAAAGTTTTCCGCCACCGTGGAGATAGAGCGACTTCGCGGCGATGCCTTTGGGCGGCCAGGCGTCGAACTTGTGCCAGCGGTTCGTGCCGGTTTCGAAGACGTACGCTTCCGGGAGATCGTTCTTGCCCTTGTCCTTCAGGAAGAAGTTGAAGAAAGCGAGTTCGATGTGTTCGCGGTAGAACTCGGCGGTCTTGGCGTCGAAGCGCGCGTCGCCGAGCGAATCACCGGGGCCGAACGACCAGCCGCCGTGCACCCAGGGGCCCATGACGAGAACATTGAACGCGCCGGGGTTCTGCGCTTCGGCGGCGCGATAGACTTCGAGCGCGCCAAACAGATTCTCGGCGTCGAACCAGCCGCCCACGGTCATCACCGCGGGCGGAACTTTTTTGAGGTGCGGGCGGATGTTGCGGGCCTTCCACCAGTCGTCACGGCGGTCGCGCTTCATCATTTCGTTCCAGAAGGGGATTTTGCCGAGCTGGAGCGCGTCGGTGATTTTGCGGAGCGTGCCGTAGCGCAGGTAAAGTTCGTAGCCGTCGTCGGTGGGGCGCTGGATGCGCGGGCCGGGATACTCGGTGGTGGGCTGGGGGAAGGGCCAGCCGGCGCCGGAAAACCAGCCGACCGCGTGGGCCAGCAGCAGGGCGCCGTTGTGGTGCCAGTCATCGCAGGTGAACCAGTCTGCGACGGGCGCCTGCGGGGAAACGGCCTTGAGCGCGGGATGGGCGTCAATCATACCCGCGGCGACATAGAAGCCGGGATAGCTGATGCCCCACATGCCCACGCGGCCGTTGTTGTTCGGAACGTTTTTGAGCAGCCATTCGATGGTGTCGTAGGTGTCCGTGCTCTCGTCAATGTCTTTGGGGCCGGCCTTGAGGGGCTTGTGCGGGCGGACGTGCTCGAATTCGCCTTCAGACATCCAGCGACCGCGAACGTCCTGGTAAACGATGATGTAGCCTTCCTTGGCGAAGAGGGGCGAGGGGCCGATGTTGTCGCGGTAGCGGTCTGCGCCGTAGGGGGCGATGGAGTAGGGGGTGCGGACAAGCAGGATGGGATAGGTCTTGGACGCGTCCTTGGGGGCATAGATGGCGGTGAAGAGTCGCACGGCGTCGCGCATGGGGACGTAGTATTCGGCCTTCGTGTAGTTTTCCTTGACCCACTCGAGGCCCTGCGCGGCCAGCGGCGCGGTGAAAACGAGTACGAGCAGTGCAAGGGCGCTGACGCGAAGCATGCTGTTCATGCGCATAGTTCCCTCCTGCGTGGTGCACGCCGAAAATTCTCGGGAAACGGGTGTGAGAGTACCACAGGTGCGCCCAGACATTTAGACGTTCGAGGGGAGGGTAATGTCCTAATTTAAGTTGCACTTGTGGGTCCCAGCTTTGGCTCCGACGTTCTCGGGTTCCGCTTATCCCCTTGCGCGCGGGCTTAAGCCCGCGCGGAGAACGAGCAGCCATCCGCCCGTTTGGCGGAGCTGAAGCTCCGCCCCTCCAACTCCAAATGACAATTGCACTGAAATCAGCACACCACCGGACGCGGCAAAGGCGCAGCGCAGAACCGGGTGACATGAGACAAATGCCGGGTCCGCCGAAGGTGTCGGCCAAGACCCGGCATAGAAATGGAAACGCGCTGGATTTCGGGGACGCAGCCTAGGTCGTCTTCACCTGGCTCAGGCCGGGCACCGCTGTGTTCATGCGGGCCAGCTTGCTCGTTGCGCTCAGGCCGCCCAGGATAAACAGCAGGGCGACGCCGTGCACAATCACGCCCAGCCAGTCACCCGCAGCCAGGAAGAGCAGGCCATCGAGGCCGTAGACGGTCATGCCCACGACGAAGCCCCACTTCTTGCCTTTGCGCGCTGCGGCGCCGCAGCCGGCAATCGCCGCCGCTATGCCGACGCTGATACTCAGCACCACGAACTTGCCGGTGGCGCCCATGGTTTGCGCGACGTATCCCAGCGCAGAGGTGACTCCCAGGCCGAAGATGAATCCCGTGCTGCTGCCCACCGCCGCCAGAACGGCATTGATCACGGAGAGTCCCGCAATCCAGTAAAACCATCCCGCACCGTTGCCGGCCGCCTGTTCAAGCTTTTGGCGCTCTTCAAGAACTTTCGTGTCCGCCGAGTTGACCGTGGGTTGGGCGATCCCATAGCTGCTCATGCTTGTGCCTCCTCAGACGGGTCTGCACCCCGCTGAGCAGGTATCCTCGTTGCTACCCCCGCCGCCCCCAATGGTACGCAGGACCCAATTCGTCAAATGTGCCCAGTCTGTCACGGGAGCCACGCACATCACCAAAGTCTACGACCTTGTTGAATCTCCTCCTTGCCTGATCTACATGCCGGTACCAAGAAGCGGATCGGCCGTGAGACAATCTGGCCTCCCTGGTCGCGGCTCGAGATCCCTTTCCAGGTCAGGCGACAACATTTGACCAGATCATGCCCGCTGGTTCCGGAGGTCGGCATGAAGGGAGTAACCCCAGCGAAGGAAAGCGACGTCCAGACAGGGGCGAAGACGCCAGCGGCATTGGGCTTGCGTGTGCATTCGGGATGGGCCGCGCTGGTGGTCGTGGCCGGGCTACCGGATCGGCCAGCGGTGACTGACCGGCGACGAATTGTCATCGCGGACCCGGCGATTGCAGGTTCGAAGCAGCCGTACCACGCTGCCGAAGGCTGGCCACTCGCCAAGGCCAAGGAATACCTGGATCTTTGCACGCGCAGCACGAAGTTGCTGGCACAACGCTCCTTCCGCGCAGCCATCGAAGACGTGCGAGCGAGGGGACAATCAGTTGTCGGCTGCCTATCCTGGTGGCCTCGGGCCGGCCGGTGCCGTCGCTCGCGGAGGCACTCGCGTCGCACGCGATGCTCCACACCGCCGAGGGCGAGTTCTTCCGCAATGCGGTGATCGAGGCCAGCGAAGGATGCGCGATCCCAGTCACGAGAGTCAAAGAAAAGGAATTGTTCGCGCGCGGAGCAGCGGATCTCGGCACGCCCGTGGCCGAGCTGCAACGCCGAGTGACCAAACTGGGCCGGCCACTGGGCCCGCCGTGGAGCCAGGATGAAAAGTACGCCGCGTTGCTCGCATGGATGGTCCTCACGGCCGCAACGCAGACTTCGCCTCGGCATTCCAAGCGAAAACAGTGAGGCCAATAACCAGTGACGTTCGCGGTTTGGGTCGAGGTGGCGATAGGTCCCGGGCATGGATCCCGCGGCGCGGGACCGACGCGTTTATGCGAGCCGTCGCACTACAGCTTACAATCTTGCTGAATCTTCTTCTGGCTTGGTCAGACTTAACCTCCCCTTCGCTTGAATGCCGCTGGGCGAGCTGGTGAAATTTCTCTTGGCCTGCAAATCGGAGGCAAGAGAACGCTTTATCATGTAGCCTGCAATGGCCGGAGCTGCAGTATTGGTCCCGGGGCAGGTCAACAATCGGAGTCCCAACACTTGAGCGAAAACCTGTGGGCATGGGTGCTGTTCAATCTGTTCGTGCTGGCGATGCTAGCAGTGGACTTGGGCATTTTTCACCGCAAAGCCCACGAAGTGAAGATGAAGGAGGCCCTGACGTGGAGCGCTGTGTGGATCGTGCTGGCCTTAATGTTCAACGCCTGGGTGTATTACTCGCGCGGACCGCAGGCAGGGCTAGAGTTCTTCACCGGCTACCTGATCGAGAAGGCGCTCAGCGTGGACAACGTGTTTGTGTTCCTCCTGATCTTTACCTATTTCCGCGTTCCGGCGGCCTACCAGCACAGGGTGCTCTTCTGGGGAATTCTCGGCGCGCTGGTGATGCGCGCGATTTTCATCGCGGCGGGAGTGGTGCTGATTCAAAAGTTCCACTGGATCATCTACGTGTTCGGGGCCTTCCTGGTGATCACAGGGATCAAGATGGCGCTGGCCAAGGACAAAGAGATTCATCCGGAGCGCAACCCCGTGTTGCGGCTCTTTCGGCGATGGGTCCCCGTAACGGAGCAGTACGAGGGCGAAAGATTTTTCGTGTTGCGAGACGGACGGCGATGGGCCACGCCGCTTTTCGTGACCTTGCTGCTGGTAGAAACAACGGATGTGATTTTTGCCGTGGATTCGATCCCGGCCATCCTGGCGATTACCCAGGATGCATACATCGTTTACACGTCGAACGTGTTTGCGATCCTGGGGCTGCGGGCGCTGTACTTTGCATTAGCAGGGTTTATGAAGTTGTTCCACTACGTGCACTACGGTCTGTCGCTGATCCTCGTCTTCGTCGGAGTGAAAATGCTTTTGGCGGACGTGTACAAAATCCCGATTGCGTGGTCGCTGGCGTTCATCGCAGCAGTTCTGGTGGTTTCGGTAGCGCTCTCCCTGCTGTGGCCAAAAAAGGAGAATCGGGCGGAAATCCATGACGCGCAGGGCTAGGGTTTTGGTTGCGGAGGGGGTAGATCCCGGGCTTGGACTTGGTCTTGCAAGCCAGCCGTGCGGTGACTTCCGTCGCAGGCCGGTAAGTACAATTTTCCTAGCTCTTGTTGGACGGGTGCTAGCAGACGGTAGCTCGCCAAAAGATAACCTTCACCACAGTGCCCCGACATGTCATGGGCAAGAGTCACGTGCCACCGGGAACTGGTGTGGTTGGTCGTCTGTCGCCGCGCATTCTGTGATAATTTGAGCCTGCCATGAGCCTCCTCGAGAACCTAAAGAATCGCGCGCGGGCCGTACCCCAGCACATTGTTCTGCCCGAAGGGGAAGACCCGCGCGTCATTGCTGCCGCCGCGCGTGTGGCCGCCGAAGGCTATGCCCGGGTCACGCTTCTCGGCCGCCCGGCAGTCATCCAGTCCGCCGCCGCGCAATCGGGCGCCAATCTTGCCAGCATCACGCTGCTCGATCCGAATTCCAGCGCGCAGCTGGAGCGTTACGCGCAGATTTATTTCGAGCGCCGCCGTTCCCGCGGCATCGCGCTTGAGGAAGCGCGCTCCACGGCCGCGAAGCCGCTCTATTTTGCGGACCTCATGGTGGCCGCGGGCCACGCGGACGGGTCCGTAGGCGGCGCGACCCACAGGACCGCGGAGACGGTGCGCGCGGCTCTGCATTGCATCGGTCTCGCGCCGCAGTACAAAATCGTGTCCAGTTTTTTCCTGATGGTTCTCCCCCGCGCCGAACTGGGCCATCGTGGCGCGCTGCTCTTTGCCGATTGCGGCGTGGTGCCCGAGCCCGGGCCCTCCGCTCTCGCCGAAATCGCGCTGGCGGCCGCCGAAAATGCGCGCGTCTTTCTGGAAATCGAACCCCGCGTGGCCCTGCTTTCGTTTTCCACCAAAGGCTCCGCCGAGCATCCCCGCGTGGACAAAGTCCGCGAGGCCCTGCGCATTCTGCGCACCCGCGCGCCGGAGTTGGCCGCGGACGGCGAGCTACAGGCCGACGCCGCGCTGGTCCCCGCCGTCGCTGCCGGCAAGGCACCCGGCTCGCCGGTGGCCGGCCGCGCCAACGTGCTCATCTTCCCGGACCTCGACTCCGGCAACATCGCCTACAAACTGGTGGAGCGCGCGGCCGGCGCCGTGGCGCTGGGCCCCATCTTGCAGGGCCTGGACCGCCCGGCCAACGACCTCTCCCGCGGCTGCTCCGCAGACGACATCTCCAACGTCATCGCCATCACCGCCATTCAGGCCATCGCCCGCCGCGCCTCCACGCATCAAACTGCTTGAGGCCGCGCCGGCGGTCCACGCCCATGCGCCGCGATCACGAGCGAAAAGAGAAAATAGAAAATGGAAAAGGGGTCCGCGCCAACTGGGCCCGCCGATGGCTCGCCTGTTTTCTATTTTCTATTTTCT
>Ga0073934_10002740_pt1 | contig 35272 bp, 35 predicted proteins | sample LarsenN4metaG_FD_76834 | JGI IMG/M metagenome (GOLD analysis project Ga0073934, IMG submission 76834) | Hot spring sediment bacterial and archeal communities from British Columbia, Canada, to study Microbial Dark Matter (Phase II) - Larsen... ... | reverse complement strand
GGGTCGCCGCCGACGGCGATCCGGCCGCGCGCGATGGGGACGAGCCCGGCGATCGCGCGCAACAGCGTCGTCTTGCCTGCGCCGTTGGGGCCGACGACGACCACCGTTTCGCGTGCTCCCGCAGTCAGCTCCACGTCGAGCGCGAGCGAGCCGATCGTCGCGACGACGTGTGCTTCGAGCCCGTTCACCGGCTCCACACCCGCCGTCCCACCGCGACCAGCACGACGATCGACACGCCCACCATGACCAGACTCAACGTGAGGGCAACTCCCGGGTCGCGTTGCAGCTCCAGGTAGACGGCCAGCGGCAGCGTCTGCGTCTCGCCCCGGAGGTTGCCTGCGAAGGTGATCGTCGCGCCGAACTCGCCGAGCGCTCGCGCCCATGTCAACGCGGCGCCTGCGGCGAGCGAAGGCTTGACCGCGGGCAGGGTCACGCGGCGCAGGACCGTCCAGCGTCCGGCGCCGAGCGTCGCCGCAGCTTCCTCGTAGCGCGTGTCCACGGAGCGCAGCGCGCCTTCGAGCGTCACGACCATGAACGGCATCGCAACGAAGGTCGCCGCGATGATGGCCGCCCAGGTCGTGAACGCGATCGACACGCCGAACCACTCGTCGAGGTACTGGCCGACGAGCCCCCGCCGGCCGAACGCGAAGAGCAGAGCGACGCCTCCCACGACGGGGGGGAGGACGAGCGGCAGGAGCGCGATCGAGCGCACGAGGGAGCGGGCCGGAAGCGAGCTGCGCGCGAGCACCCAGGCCATGGGTGCGCCGAACGCGAGCGAGAGCGCGGTTGCGGCGACCGACACGACGAGCGACAGCCGCAGCGCGGTGGACGCGTCGTCGTCGACGAGATGCCGCCCGAAGTCGCTCCAAGGAGCCCGCTGCACGAGCGCGACGAACGGGACTGCAAAGAACACGAGGAAACCGATGACCGCGAGGGACGATGCGAGGCGCGGGGGCTTCACGGCGCGAGGAAGCCGAAGTCGTCGATCAGGACACGGCGGGCGGCCGGCGAGGTCGTGTACGTGACGAACGCCTGCGCGGTCGCCGAGTCGTCGAGCGCGGCGATGGGGAGCGTCGTGGCGACGTTCTCGCCCTCGGGAATTGTGACGCCGTCCACTTCGCGACTCGCTGCGATGTCGGTGACGTAGACGATGGCGGCGTCCGCTTCGCCCAGCGCGACGAGCGAGAGCGTCGCCTTCACCGACTCGCCCCGCGTCAACGGCGAGAGTGAGACGCCGGCGGCATCCAGCGCCGCCTGCGCGTACGTGCCGCACGGCACCTCCTCGGCGCACAGCGCCACCCGCAGGCCGGGATCGGCGAGGTCGGACAGGCCGGCGATGGCCAGCGGGTTGCCGTGCTCGACCGCGATGGCGAGCTCGTTGCGGGCGAACACGACGGGCTCGCCGGGTACGGCACCAGCGTCGAGCAGCTTCCGCATGTTGGCCTCGTCAGCCGACGCGAACACGTCGGCCGGCGCTCCCTCGAGGATCTGCGCGACGAGCTCCGACGACGCCGCGAAGTTCAGCTCGACCTCGACACCCTCGTTACGGGACTCGAAGTCCTCGGCGATCTCCGTGAGCGCATCGGTGAGCGACGCAGCTGCGAAGACCCGCACCGACCGCCCCGCGTCGTTCGTGCCGTCTCCGCACGCCGCGACGAGCGCGCAGGTCGCGAGCGCCACGATGGCCCTCTGCCGCATGGGTGGACACTAGTCAAGTCTTGACTACTGGCGGCGAAGTTCGCCGTCGAGGAATCGCAGGACCGCCTGTGACGACACCCTTCTCCACCGGTCCACTGCGTCGGCGTCGCGGGCCCGCGCGCGCCGGTCGAGTGCCGCGATCGCAGGGCCAAACGTCGCTCGCTGCGCCTGCAACAGCGGCGCGGGGTCGACGCCGGCCCGCACCGACAAGGCGAGTTTGACGAGGAGCTCGGTGCGCACGTCGCGAAGGTGGGCGACCGGAGTGCGCAGCCAGCGCCGCACGGCGCGCCGGCCGGCCGGTGTCGCGGTCAAGACGGTTCGTGCGGCGCCCGCGCCGTGCTCGCGCCGCGACTCGGTGAGCAGCCCCTCGGCGACGAGCCGCGCGAGCGCGCGGTAGGTCAGCGGCCGGGAGAGCGACCACACGCGACCGACATCGCCGCCGGGTGCCAGCACCCGCGCGACCGACCAGCCGTGTGCCGGCGACTCCGCGACGATCGCGAGGCAGACCCATTCCGCTAGCGGCCGCGGCGCCGGCGCCATGCCTCGACTCCTGCACGCGCGTACTGCTCGTGCGTCTCGTGCCACTCGTCGACCGCGTCGACCGGTAACCAGGCGTACTCGAGGACCTCGTGGGGTTGGACGGCGAAGTCGAACGAGTGCAGCGAGCAGAGGAAGACGACGGCGACCACACCGTGCGGGTGCCGCGCGCTCGCCGGGCGCGCGAAGACCCCGACGAGCTCGTCGGGTGTCCCGTCGACGCCGAGCTCCTCCTTCAGCTCACGCGCGACCGTCACACGCGGGTCCTCGCCCGGTTCGACCCAACCGGCCGGAAGTCCCCACAACCCGTCGTCGGTGCGCCGCACGAGCAGGACCCGCTCGTCGTCGTCGACGACGGCCGCGTCCGCGCCGACCTTCGTCGTGACGTGTCCGAGGTCGGCGAGGAAGCGCTCGCGCAGCACGTCGGGCTCGACGTCGAGGCGCGCTCCGTAGGCACGGGTCACGAGGTCGAGCAGGCGTTCGTAGCGATCGCGGTCGAACGGGTCCTGCGTGTAGTGCAGCCCGGTACGCGCGATGGCGCGAACCTCGTCGAGAAGCGTGTAGACGTCGATCCGAGGACGCTACCCGCGGCCCAACCACGCGACGATGACGCGCGCCAGCTCTTCGCCGCGGTCCTCCTGGAGGAAGTGACCGGCGCCCGCGATCGTCGTGTGGGGCTGGCCACTGCAGCCGGGCACGTCGCGCTGGAACGCGGCGTCGCCGCCCCGGGTGATGGCGTCCTGGTCGGAGAACGCAGTGAGGAACGGGCGGTCGAACGTGCGGAGCACCTCCCACGCCGCCCGGTTTGCCGCCGATGCGGGATCGTCCGGACGCGTCGGGACGAGCATCGGGAACTGCCGCGCACCGGCCTTGTAGCGATCGTCGGGGAACGGCGCGTCGTATGCCGCGACGACGTCGTCGGGCAGGTCGCTGACGCACCCTCCGTTCACGATGCGGCCCACGGGGAACTCAGGCGTCTCCTGCGAGAACCGCTGCCACGCGAGGAACGCGTCACCGGCGGGGCGGTCGCCGGTCGGCAGGAACGTGTTGGCCGCGACGACGCGGGCGAAGCGGTCGGGGTGCTCGCCCACGAGCCGTAGCCCGATCAGGCCGCCCCAGTCCTGGCCGACGAGCGTGACGCCTCGCAGGTCCAGCGCGTCGAAGAGCGCGGCGCGCATCCACTCGACGTGCGCGGCGTAGGTGTAACAGGCACGCTCGGCCGGCTTGTCGGAGCGCCCGAAACCGACGAGGTCGGGCGCGATGCAGCGCAGCCCGCTCGCGGCGAGCACCGGGATCATCTTGCGGTACAGGTAGCACCACGACGGCTCGCCGTGCATGAGCAGGACCACCGGGCCCGCGCCCTCGTCGAGGTAGTGCACGCGCAAGCTCCCGCCGTCCCCGGCCTCGACGTCGACGTAGTGGGGTGCGAACGCAAAGCCGGGGAGGCCGTCGAAGCGGCTGTCAGGGGTGCGCAGGGCTTCCACGAGTACCTCCAGTGCGGTGGCGCCGGCCAGATTAGTTGCATTGATGATGCGACTACTTCTAGCATGTCGGCGTGACGGCTGCAACGAGCGACGGGCGCGTCCTGCGCGGCGAACGCAACCGAACCGCGATCGTCGACGCGCTGCTCGCGCTCCTCGCGGAGGGCGAGTCCCGGCCGTCGGCGCGCCTCGTGGCCGAGCGGGCGGGCGTCTCGCTGCGGTCCGTGTTCCAGCACTTCGACGACATGGAGTCGCTGTACGCGGCGTGTGTGGAGCGCCAGCTCGGGCGGGTCGCGCAGCTCGTCACGCCGATCGAGCCGCAGCTCCCACTCGACACGCGCGTCGCGGCGATCGTCGACCAGCGGGTTCGTCTGTTCGAGCAGGTGGCGCCCATCAGGCGTGCCGCATTGCTCGCCGCGCCCGCGTCGCCCGTCCTACGAGCTGGCCTGCGCCGCAGCTCCGACGAGCTGCGCGACCAGGTCGCGAAGGTGTTCGCCCCGGAGCTCACGACGCGCGGTCGCGAGGTGCTCGACGCGCTCGACGTCGCGTGTTCGTTCGACGCGTGGGACCATCTCTCGCGCACGCGCGGTCTGCGTGCTGCGGCCGTGCGACGAGCGATGACGCGCCTGGTCCGCGGTGCGCTTGGGGAGGGATCGCCATGAACGTCCTGCTCATCACCACCGACCAGCAGCGGGCCGACACGCTCGGGTGCTACGGCAGCCCGCTCGGTGCGACACCCCGCCTCGACGCCCTCGCCGCGCAGGGCACGCGGTTCTCGCACGCGCGCACGCAGCACGTGCTCTGCCAGCCCGCCCGTGCCTCGATCCTCACGGGAACGTACCCGTCGACTCACGGCGTCACGGGCAACGGTGTCGACCTCGCTGCCGACGCGCAGGAGCGTTCGCTCCCGACCCTGCTCGGCGCGGACGGCTACCGCAGCGCGATCTTCGGCAAGGCGCATTTCGCGACGACGTTCCCGTTCTATCCCACCGGCAAGATCGAATCCGTCGAGGGCTCGGCGCGCGTCGGTCCCGAGTGGCACGGCCCGTACTTCGGGTTCGACCGTTCCGAGCTGATCCTGTTCGGTCACAACTTGCGCATCGCCGACCTGATGGGCAGGTGGAGCTGGGCGTTCGGGCCACCGCCCTTCGGCCTCCACTACGCGCGCTACCTCTTCCGCGACGGCGAGGAGCGTGGCTACGAGCGGCTCCGTCTGATGCAACCCGAGGCGTCCGGCGCGCAGTGGGACCATACGCAGACCTGGCGCAACGCGCTGCCCGAAGAGGACCACCCGACGACGTGGATCGCCGACCGCGCGATCGAGTGGTTGGAGGAGGTCGAGGGACCGTTCTTCGGTTGGGTGTCGTTCACGGATCCCCATCATCCGATGGACCCACCCGCGCCGTGGTGCGACCGATACGCGCCCGCCGACGTGCTCGAGATCCTGCCCGAGGTCCACGAAGGCGAGCACGAGGGCAAGCCGGTCGTGCACAAGGTGTTCGCGCAGGGCATGCGCGGTGGCCCGATGGAGTGGGCGAACCCGGGGGGCGCGAACTACTCGCGCGAGGAACTCGCGACCATGACGGCCGGGTACTACGGCATGGTGGCGCAACTCGACCACGCGATCGGCCGGGTGCTCGACGCGCTCGATGCGCGCGGTCTCGCCGGCGACACGCTCGTCGTCGTGACGTCCGACCACGGCGAGTTCCTGGGCGAGCACCAGCTCATCTTCAAGGGCCCGTTCGGCTACGACAGCCTGCTGCGCGTGCCGCTGATCGTGCGCGGTCCCGGTGTCGGAGCCGGCGTCGTGAACGACGAGCCGGTCGGGACGATGGACATCGCGCCGACGGCGCTCGCCGCGGCCGGCGCCGAGATACCGGAGTGGATGGAGGGTCGCCCGCTGTTCGACGGGCCGCGTGAGCACCATCTCGCCGAGAACGACTTCGAGATCCTCGCGTGGCTCCCGATGCGCACGCTGACGACGCACCGCTACAAGCTCCACCGCTACCTCGAACACCAGATGGGCGAGCTGTACGACCACGACGACGACCCGGGCGAGCTCGTCAACCGCTGGGACGACCCCGCGTACGCGAGTGTCAAGCGCGACCTCATCGCGCTCTGCGACGAGGTCATGAACCACGACGTCCGCCGCGACCCGAAGGTCGGCCTCGTCGCGTAACCCGTTCTGGGTACTCCAACGCGCGCCCGGGCGGACGTGGGAGTACCCAGAACCGAGCAGGAGGAGCTCAGCAGCGGCCGAACCGCGTTGGCCGTTGACCGCCCGCGACGTCCTCGGCGTGGCGACCGTCCCTCCCGCGCCGATCACCCGGGCGGGCGCGCGCACGCGTGCCGCCCTCGGAGCCCTGCACGACCGGCTCGCGCTCCCTTTCCAGGTGCTCCTCGAGCGCCTGCTGACGTCGCTCGACGGTCCCGCGCTCCACGCGATCGTCGAGCTGCGCGTCCCGGACGCGCTCGATCGCCCGCGCACCGCCGCGCAGCTCGCGACCGTCACCGGAGGCGATGCCGACGCGATCGAACGGCTGTGCTCGTACCTCTCGGCGCGCGGCTGCATGAAGCGCGACCGACGCGGGCGGTACCGCGCGAACGGCGTGACCCGGTTGCTGCGCGACGAGCGGTGGGCCGGCTGGGTGCGATTCGTCGCGTCGCCGTGGAGCTACGCGGCGATGGCACAGCTTCCGGCACGAGCCCGCGCCGTCATGGATCCGATGACGGTCGCCAACGGAGCTGCGTTCTTCGACCATCTCGCGGCTCACCCCGACGCGAGCGCCGCGTTCCATGCCGCGCAGGCCGCCGGCGCGCGCCTGCAATCCGTGTTGCTGGCCGACGCGATCGATCTCGACGGTGTGACGTCGATCTGCGACGTGGGCGGGAGCACGGGATCGGTCGTCGCTCAGTTCCTCACCCGCCATCCGAACCTTCGTGGCTGCGTCCTCGACCTTGCCGAGGCGGAAGCGGGCGCGCGCGAGACGTTCGGGTCGGCGGGGATCGCAGATCGAGCCGAGTTCGTCGCGGGCGACTTCTTCACGGAGGTTCCGTCCGGCCACGACCTGTACCTGCTCACGGCGGTCGTGCACGACTGGGGCGACGACGACGCCGTTCGCATCCTGCGCTCGTGCGCGGCGGCGCTCCCGCTCGCAGGGAGGGTTGCCGTCGTCGAGCTCGTGCTGGAACCGGGCGACCGTGCCTCGTTCGCGGCGCTCAGCGACGTCCTCATGCTCGCCTACACGCGGGGCGGGCGCGAACGCGGGGCTGCCGACTTCGACGCGCTCTGGGAGCGCGCCGGATTGCGCTGCGTCCGCGAGACGACGCTGCCGTCCCTGTTCCACGTGTTCGAGCTTCAGCGGTAGGCGCCCACGACCTCGTCGCCGAGCCGTCGCACCGCGTCGACGTACTCCCGGCGGGTCGCGACGCGTCCCACGCCGAGCACGCACCACGTCACGCCGACGTCTTCGAGCCGTTGCAGGTCGTCGATCGTCGGGCGCGCCGCGAGCGGCGAGAAACACACGTCGAGCGGCTCCAGGCGCCCGGCCTCGTCGGCGAACTGGCGAAGCATGGCCATTCGAGATTCGAGTTGCTCGAAGGTCGACATCTCGGGCGTGCGGACTGCGCTCATCGCGGCGCCACCCGGGTTCGGGAACGGCACCCAGCCCTGGCCGCGTTCGACGGCGCGCCGCATCGCAACCTTGCTGTTCCCGCCGATCCAGATCGGCGGGTGCGGGCGCTGGACCGGGCGCGGTGCCATGGTCGTCCCGCGGGTGCGGAACGTTCGGCCCTCGAAGGCAACGTCGTCCTCGGTCCAGACGCGGCGCATCACGTCGATCGCCTCGTCGGTGAGCTCGTTGCGCGTGTCGAAGTCGACGCCGAGCGCCGCGAACTCCGGTTTGAGATAGCCGCTCGCGACTCCGAGGATGACGCGCCCACCCGACAGCACGTCGAGGCTGAGGACTGCCTTGGCGGTGAGCAGCGGGTTCCGGTAGGGCAGCACGAGGATGTGCGTCTGTACCCGGAGAGTGGTCGTCGCGGCCGCCGCGAACGACAGCGCGACGAAGGGATCGAGCGCGTGGTGCCCGCCGGCGGCGAGCCAGCGGCTGTCGGGGGCGGGATGGTCGGTGACGAAGCAGGAGTCGAAACCCGCGTCCTCCGCGGCGCGCGCGCAGGTCGCGATGGCGTCGCCGGTGACGAACTCGGACGCGTGCTCGACGCGGTCGGTGGGCAGGGCGATGGTGAAGCGCACGCCGTGCACCCTACGAAAGCGGGGGCGCGGCTCGCTCGGCCGCGCCCCCACGTTCGCACGTCCCTACGCCGTGACCTCGAATTCGACGGCCATGCCCTGCGCGTGGTGCGGCGGCGCGGTCTCGTCGACCTCGCCGGCTTCCGCCGCCTCGGGCGTCAGCCCGGTGGGGATGAAGCAGACCGCGCCGTGGCTGCCTTCCTCGAGCGTGTAGGTCGTGTAGAACGTCCCGCCGGGGAGCGCGAACGCGAAGCCCGTCACGGGCGTGACAGCCGTCATCGCTTCTTCCTCGGGAAGCGCGAGCAGATCGGTGATCGAGCGCTCCTCGCCGTCGTTCTTGCGGAACACCACGAGCTCGTGGAGCTCCTCGCCTTCGTTGGTGAACTTCACGAGCACCGTTCCCGCGCCGAGCTCCTCGGGGATGCCTTCGAACGCGTAGTCGCTACCGGTGACTTCGACAGTCGAGAAATCGCAGTTGGCCTCGACGTACTCGCCGATCGCCTCGTTGGCGTCGAAGAACTCCTGCGGCGGGATCTCCTGCTCGCCGGGCGCGTTCTCGATCATCGTTGCCACGTCGTCGGCGATCTCGTCGGGCGCGGCAGCTTGCACCGCTTCGAGTGCCGGGGTCGGGTCGCCCTCACCCGCGGCGGTCGCGTCGTTCGCGGTCACGTACGCTTCGCAGAAGTCGCCGCTCGCGGCCTCGTCGCCGTCGTCGCCGGGCGCGGCGGTGTCGTCGGTCTCCTCGGCCACGGTCGTGGGCGACGAGTTGTCGTCGTCGTCGTCGTCACCGCCGCACGCTCCGAGGACCAGGACGGCCGCGGTGCCGAGCGCGGCGGCCTGGAACCAGCGCGCGCGACGAGAACGGGTCGGGATGCTGCTTCGCATCGATGCTCCTTGTGGGGGGATTGGGTGCGGCCCGGGTGCCCGGGACCGGACCAAGCCGGCGCAGGCTAGTGGGGGAGGATCGTCCACCCGGACCGGGGCGGACGATGAGGCCGGCCGCTTGGGAGTCGCTTGTGGTCCGCTCGCGGAATTACGTTCCCGGCTGTGACCAGGATCTTCTACGAGGCAGATGCCGACGTCAGCGTGCTCGACGGGCAGCACGTCGCGGTCGTCGGCTACGGAAACCAGGGCCGGTCGTGGGCACTGAACCTCCGCGACAGCGGCATCGCCCCGACCGTGTGCGTTCGGCGCGACGAGACTCGGGACCAGGCCGCCGACGACGGGTTCGCGACATCGGAGCTCGATGCCGCGAGCGACGCGGACGTGATCTGCATCCTCGTGCCCGACGACGTGATCCCGTCGCTTCCACTGCGGCCCCGTGCCGACTCGTGCGTCGTCGTCGCGAGCGGATACACGCTGGCGTTCGGTCGCCTCACCCCGCCGGGCGACGCGGGCATGGTCGCGCCCCGCATGCTCGGGCCCGAGGTGCGCCGCTGTTACGAAGAGGGCACGGGGTTCATCACGGCGGTCGGCGTCCACGCCGACCTCACCGGTACCGCGCACGCGCGCGTGCTCGCCGTTGCCAAGGCCATCGGTGGCCTGCGCGAGGGCGCCATCGAGCTGACGCCGCGCCAGGAAGCCGTGCTCGACCTGGCAGTCGAGCAAGTGCTCTCACCGGCGCTCACCGCAGTGAACAACGCGTTCGTCGCGACCATGCTCGACCACGGGATCCCGCTCGAGGCGATCATCGTCGAGCTGGTCCTCTCCGGCGAGGTCGAGCGCACGTACCGGCTCCTGCGCGAGGTCGGGTACGCCGTGCAATCCGAGTTCCACTCACCGACGAGCCAGTACGGGCAGCTCTCGCGCCGGGGACGGTACGACCACCTCGACGTCCGCTCCGTCATGCAGCAGCTCACCGATGACATCGAGTCCGGCCGGTTCGCCGACGAGTGGGACCGCGAGCGCGACGCCGGCTACCCGACCCTCAGCGCGCTCAAGGAGCAACACGCGGGCCCGGCGGTACGTGCGTTCGAAGCCGATCTGCGGTCCCGGCTCGGCCCGGGCGTCCGCCAGGCGGGCTGAACCGCCGTGCCGCAGCCGCTGGAACGCGTCCGTGTCGGCATCGTCGGGGTCGGCAACATCGCCACGCTCAACGTGCCCGGCTATCTCGAACACCCCGATTGTGACGTCGTCGCGCTGTGTGACCCTCGCCGAGAGGTCCTCGACCGCCGCTGCCGCGAGTGGGGAGTCGAGCGAGGCTACGAGAAGCTCGCCGACCTGCTCGCGGACGACGGCGTCGACGCCGTCGAGATCCTGAGCCCGACGCCGATGCACGCGGAGCATGTGCTCGCCGCCGTCGAGGCCGGCAAGCACGTCTCGTGCCAGAAGCCCATCGCGAACACCGTCGACGACGCGCGCCGGATGGCGGACGCCGCAGCACGGGCCGGTGTCGCATTCCGCGTCACCGAGCAGTGCTGCCATTACCCGCCACTCGTCAAGGCGCGCGAGCTCGTGCGGGCGGGCGCGATCGGTGAGCCGCGCGTGGTGCGCATCAAGACGGTCGTGGGGCGCACGGACTCGGTGTTCCAGGCCAACCTCGACCCGGCCGGGTACGGCTGGCGGTTCAACCACGAGAGCCCGGGCGGGCACCTGTTCGACGACGTGATGCACAAGTACGCGATGGCGCTGTGGCTCGTCGACCGCGAGGTCGAGAGCGTGCAAGCCGTCGTACGCCAGGGGCCGCTGTTCTTCGAGGCGCCGACGGTCGCGCTGTGGGAGTACGACGATCCGAACCTCCTGGGGATGATGGAGGTTTCGTACGCGCCCGACATGTACATCCGCAGCTCGTACTACGGAGCCGACGAGTTCTTCGAGATACAGGGGACGCGGGGATTCGTGTGGGTGACTCGACTGTGCGGCCAGCTCCACGATCTCCCACCGGTCGTGCTCTACGAGGAGGACGGGCGGCGCACGTCGTTCGCGGGAATCGACGCGTCGTACGACGGCTCGTTCCGGCGCGCGGCCGCCGCATTCGTGGATGCCTTGCGCTCCGGTGCCGAACCCGACCTCGCGCCCGCGACCGCGATCAAGACGTTGCAGCTTGCGTTCGCCGTGTACCAGGCGTCGAACGAGCGGGGCCCGGTGCGGCCCGCCGCGATCGAGGGATCGGTCTCGCCGCAGGGTTGGCCGCCGTCGCCGGAGCAGCTCAGGCGCGACGTCGACGACATGATCGCCCGCGAAGCGGCCCGCGCCGCGCGTCTCGGTGCCTCGGCCACCGATCCGGCCCGCGCCGGGGCGTAGCATGAGGTGATCGAACGCTCGTCGAAGCAGCGGCCACTGCTGATCGCCCTCGCCGCGAACGCGTCGTTCCTCGTCGTCGAGGTGGTGGGCGGCCTGGCATTCGGCTCGCTCGCGCTGCTCGCAGATGCGGCCCACATGGTCTCCGACGTGCTCGCGCTCACGGTTGCGTACGCGGCGGTCGTGCTGGCGCAGCGGCCGGCCACCGATCGGCACACCTACGGATTCGCACGCACCGAGGTGCTCGCGGCGCAGTTCAACGGCGTGCTCCTGCTCGCCGGTGCCGGCGCGGTGCTGGTCGAGGCCTTCCGGCGCTTCGACGACCCACACTCGATCGACGCGGGCGGTGTGCTCGTGGTCGGCGCGGCGGGCCTGATGGTAAACGCCGTCAGCGCCTGGGTGCTCGCCCGGGAGGCCCATCGCGACGTGAACCTCCGCGGCGCGCTGTGGCACCTCGTCGCTGACGCGTTCGGTTCTGGCGCGGTGGTGGCCGTCGCGCTGGTGAACCTTGCGTTCGACGTCGCCTGGCTCGACCCGGCTGCGTCGCTGCTGATCGTCGTCTTGGTGGTCGCTGCGGCGTGGCGGCTGCTGCGTGACACCGCTCGCGTGCTCCTCGAAGCAGTGCCGATGGGCGTCGATCTCGCTGAAGTCCGCTCGGCGCTGGCGTCAGCGCCCGGCGTGGAGACCGTGCACCACCTGCACGTGTGGTCGCTCGGCAGTGAGGAGCCGGCGCTGTCCGCGCACGTCGTGCTCGGCGGCGAGATGCGGCTGCACGACGCGCAGCGGCGCGCGGCGGAACTCAAGGCCATGCTCGCCGAGCGGTTCGGCATCACCCACGCCACGCTGGAGGTCGAGTGCCACGAGTGTGCCGACGACGTAGGCCGCGCACACCGGTGAGCGCGCGTCAGCGGATGACGGCCCGGGCCGCGCGCGTCGTGGGCAATCCCTGCATGAGCTCGATGTCCCAGAGCTGGCGCTCAAGCCACTTGCGCACGTCGTTGTTCCGTACGATCTCGACCCCGAGACGGTGGCGCTGGCGCTTCTGCTCGGCCGGCATGGTCAACGCCTGGTAGAGCGCGTCGGCCTGCTGGTCGACGTCGAACGGGTTGAGTGTGAGCGCGACGGCGCCGAGCTCGTCGTGGGCGCCGGCGTTCTCGCTCAGAGCGACGACACCGTCGCGCTCGTTCACGACGAGCGCTTCCTTCGCGACCAGGTTCATGCCGTCGAACACGGCGTTGACCATGAGGACGTCGAACCGCTGGTACGCGGCGACGGCGAGCGGGAGGTTGTCGCCGAGGCGCAGATCCACGGGCGTCCAGTCGTCCGAACCGTGCCGATCGTTGACGGCCGCGGCCGAGCGTTCGATCTCGGCGAGATAGCTGGCGTACTCGGGAACATCCTGCCGGCTCGGTTGCAGGAGCGCGAGGAACGTGACCCGCCCGTGCATCTCGGGATGCCGTTCGAGCATGCGGTCGTACGCGTGGAAGCCGCGGACGATGTTCTTGGAGGGATCCGTCCGGTCGACCCGTAGCACGAGATGCTCGGTGCGCGTCGCGTCGAGCTCGCGGCCGAGCTGCGCCGTCTCCGGAGAAGCCGTGAGCTCGCGCAGCGTCGCCTCGTCGATGCTGATCGGGTAGTTCCGCACGGCGACCTCCCGGGATCCGATGCGGACGGAGCTGTGCCGGAAGTCCACGTCGAGACGGAACAGCTCCTGGCAACCGAGGAGGAAGTTGCGTACGTAGCGCTCGGTGTGGAACGCGACGATGTCGCTGCCCAGCAACCCGCGGAAGATCGCTTCCCGCCAGTGTGCCGGGAGGACTCTCCACGAATCGGGTTGGGGCCACGGGATGTGCACGAAGAAGTGCAGGAACAGGTCGGGCCGCCGACACCGTACGAGCTGGGGTAGCAGGTAGAAGTGGTAGTCGTGCATCATCACGAGCGCGGCATCCGGCACCTCGTGGTGATCGCACAGCGCGTCGGCGAACTCGCGGTTCACCGCGACGTAGCCGTGTTCCCATGCATGGTGCTCCCGCCGTCCGATCTCGGGCGCCGTCGCATGGTTCCAGAGGTAGTGCTGCACGAACCACAGGATCGGGTTCGAGATCACCGCGTAGAAGTCGCGGTGCGCGCGCGGGTCGAGGGCCAGCATCCGCACGCGGCAGGCGCCCTCGCCGAGGGGCACGTCCATCCACGCGCCGAGCGACGCGGCGTCGCGGTCGGCATCGGACGCCGCGGCGCAGATCCAGCGCGTTCCGTCGACGTTGCGCACGAGGTCGCTGAGCGCGGTGACGAGGCCACCCGCGTTGCGTTCCATCCCGTACCCGTCCGGGCAGCGGACGAGCTGCACCGGCCCGCGATGGGCCACGATGACGAGATCATCCGCCATGCGGCGATCATTACCCGCGCGCCCGAGGCGGCGAACCGGCCGTCTGGTTTGTTACACGTTCGTCGATGGAACGCCTTCAGGGACGCACACGACTACCCCGGAGGAAGCGACATGGGCGAGAAGGCCGACGAAGTCAAGGGCCGCGCGAAGAAGGCGGTCGGCGACCTCACCGACAACGACGAGTTGAAGCGCGAGGGCGACATCGATCGAGGTGCGGCCAAGGCCAAGGACAAGGCCGACGATGTGGTCGACGCCGCGCGCGACAAGATCAAGGACGTGCTCGACCGGTAGCGTTCGGCGGCCCGGGGTTGCGCCCCGGGCCGCTCACACGTCGAGTGTGTGGAGCCGCTCGCGCAGTTGAGTGAGGGTCCGAGCAAGCAGGCGCGAGACGTGCATCTGGCTGATGCCCACCTGCTGCGCGATCTCCGTCTGCGTCATGTCGTGGAAGAAGCGAAGCTCGACGATCGTACGCTCGCGCTCGGGGAGTTCGCCGAGCAGTCGTTCGAGCAAGACCCGATGCTCGGCGAGATCGAAGCCGTGGTCGTCGACGCCCAGGCGGCTCTCGAGCGTCAGTGCCTCGCGATTGTCGCTCGGGCGCGCCTCGAGCGACGACGAGCGGTACGCACCGCCGACCTCCATCGCTTCGAGGACGTCCTCGTCGCTCACACCGAGCTCCGCAGCGAGCTCCGGGATGCGTGGCGGCCGGTGCAGGCGCTGCGAGAGCTCGTTGATCGCGTTCCCGAGCCGAAGGTGCAGCTCTTGCGGGCGCCGCGGGACGCGCACCGACCACGTCCGGTCGCGGAAGTGCCGCTTGAGCTCGCCCTCGACCGTCGCGGTCGCGAACGTCGAGAACTCGAGGTTGCGATCGGGATCGAACCGTTCGACGGCCTTGAGCATCCCGAGGTAGGCGACCTGGAGCAGATCGTCGAACGGCTCACCCCGGTTGGCAAACCGGCGAGCGAGGTGCGATGCGAGCGACTTGTGCGCCTCGATGAGCTCGTTGCGAAGCCGGCGGTCGCGCGACGTGCGGTACTCGACGAACTTCTTGCGCAGCTGCTCGCGCTCGTTGGCGGAGAGGCTCATGGTCAGGCGGTCGGCAACGCGCGGGTGCAGGAGAAGCGGAGGGTTCCGGCGTCGAGGTTGAGCTCGTACTTGTCGACGACCGCCGCGAGGATCTGCGACGTGAGCTCGGGGATCTGGGGGTCGCCGGGCGTCTCGACTGCCGCCCGGCCCTCGATCCGCAGCGCGTCGTCGTGCACGGAGAACACCACCTCGAGCTCGTTCCCCGGCGCCCGTTCGACGACGACGCTCGCCAGCTCGTCGACGGCGACGCGCAGGTCTTCGATCTCCTCCACGTCGAAGCCGAGTCGGCTGGCCACCCCCGACGCGGTCAGGCGAATGATCCGCACGAACTCGAGCGACGCCGGAACCGTCAACATGACGGTCTCCCGGGTCAGTGTTGGTTTCACCATCCGCCCCTTCCCGAGCCTTCGTACCCACTGACGTCGCGGACCCGCCGACGTCGCGGGCCGATCGCCGCGGGGTGCACCCCGCGGCGCAACCGTACCCCCGGTCCGCCCGGTACAAAACGTCGGATTGAACCGGCACGGCACCGGGAATCGGTAGCGCGGGGATCGCCGTGGGGACGCAGACGAGAGACCGACATGAACGAGATCGAGACTGCGGGCGGACGTGGATCACGGGTGCCGGAGCGGCGCTTCGAGCACCGCGTCTCGGAGCACCGCCTCCGCGAGCTGCGGCGCGCGCTCGCGCAGTGGCTCGCCCACGACGTGACCGATCGCCGAGTCCGCGACGACCTCGTCCTCGCCGCGTCCGAATTGTGCGCGACGGCGCTGGCGGCGCCGGCGGGCGGTGGCGAGCCCCCGGTGCTGGTGCTGCGGGCATGGGTCGACGGCGCCGCGGTCGTCGTCGAGGTCGCCGACGCCGACGGCGCAGTGCTCGGCACGGCGTCGCGTGGACTGGCCGCGCGTGCCGGACCCGGACTCCAGGTCGTCGCGGCGGTCACCGACGTCGTGACGGTACGGACCGGTGATCGCCGCCTGATGCTGCGGGCGCGCAAGGAGCGCGCCGCGCTGGTTTGAGTCCCGACGGCGTGCGGTACGACGGCTGCGACCCGTCGGCCGGCTGCCGCTGATGCCCGCGACCTCGACGGGCCCGACGCTGGAGGGCCGAGCCGCGGCTGGGATCGCGAACGACGCGCCGGTGATGCTCGTTCGCATCGAGGCGGACGGCACCTGTACGTGGGCCAACGACGCGTGGCGGGACTTCGCGACCCGGGACCACGCGGAGCGGGACCGTTCGGAATGGCTCGACGTCTTCGAGGCGCACGACGCGCCGGGTCTCGAGGATCGCGTGCGCACGGACCGCGAGTTCGAGTACGAGGCGCGAATCGCCCGCGCGGGAGAGCGAACGCGGGTGGTGCACCTGCGAGGGAGGCCCGTACGGCACCCCGATGGCTCCTTCGCCGGTCACGTCGTCGCGGCCTTCGACGTCACGGAGTGGCGTGCCGCCGAGCGGGTCCTCCAGTTCCTCAGCGTGCTCGGCGACGTGCTGGCGCGGTCCATCGACGCCGACGCGATGCTGCACGACGTCGCACGCATCCTCGTTCCGGAGCTCGCCGACGCATGCACCATCGCGCTCGTCGACGACGACGAGCGGATCCGCCGCGTCGCCGCGAAGCACAGCGACGAGGTGGCCGAGCGCGAGCTGCGGGCGTTGTCGCCGACCGTCGATGCCGACGACAAGCGCTCCGCGATCGCGGAGGTCGTTCGCACGGGCGTATCGCTCTACCGCCCGATCGTCGACGCGCCCGGGCCCGACGAACCGTGGCCGGCGCCCGGGGATCTGGACGTACCGCGATCGTTGCTGTGCGTTCCCTTGCACGGCCGCGACCGTGTGATCGGCGCGATCGCTCTGATGTCGTCGCGGCGGCGACTGGTGCCGAACGACGTCGAACTGGCACGAGAGATCGCTCGCCGCTGCGCGGCCGCCGTCGACGCCGCCGCACTGTTCCGCCGGTCCGAGGATGCACGGGCGCGGCTCGCACTGCTGGCGAGCATCGGCGAGCAGCTTGCCGCGACCCTCGACGTCCGGGGCACGTTGCGGGCACTCGTCCGTCGCATCGTTCCGGTCTTCGCCGACGTGGCGGTCGTCGCGCTCCGGCGCTCTGACGGGTCGCTGCAGCGAGCGGAGATCGCGCACGTCGATGCCGCGGTCGAAGCAGCGTTTCGCGAAGACTTCTTCCCGCGCATCGTCGACGCGGACGACCCGACACCCCTCGCGCGGGCGGCCCGGACCCGCAAGCCGATGCTGATCGAAGACTTCGCGGCCGAGCTCGCGAACGGTGCGCACGCCAAGCGGGCGTCGGCGTACGACGCGGCGCGGACGATCGGAGCGTCGTCGGTGCTCGCGGTGCCGTTACTGAGTGGCGACGACGTCATGGCGGTGCTCGTGCTCGCCTTCACCCACTCCGGACGCCGGTACCGCTCGGGCGACGTCCCGCTCGCCCTCGACATTGCGCGCCGCGCCGCGATCGCCTTCGAGCGTGCCCGCGCATTCGACCAGGAGCGACGTGTCGCCGAGACGCTGCAACACGCGATGCTGCCCGACGAGCTACCCGACGTACCCGGCATCGCGTTCTGCGCGCGCTACGTACCCGGTGGCCGGGTCGACATCGGTGGCGACTGGTACGACGTGATCGAGCTGCCTCACGGTCGCTTCGGCGTCGCGATCGGCGACGTCGCCGGACACGGGTTGAGCGCGGCGGCCGTGATGGGACGGCTGCGCAACGTCTTGCGCGCGTTCGCAAGCGAGGGCTCCGAACCGGGGAGCGTGCTGCGCCGGGTGAACCGGTTCGTGTTCGAACAGGGACCCCTCGACATGGCGACGCTGTGCTACGGCATCCTCGATTCGCGCACCGGGCGGTTGGCCTGGTCACTCGCCGGTCATCCACCCCCGCTCCTCCTCCGACCGGGGGCACCTCCCGAGTTCGGCGACGGCCGGCCGTCGCCGCCCATCGGTGCCGATCTGCAGACCGACTTCCAGACCGCGGAGGCGGAGCTCGGGCCCGGGACGACCGTCCTCTTCTACACCGACGGTCTCGTCGAGCGGAGGGGCGAGTCGCTCGACCTCGGTCTCGACCGCCTGCGCGAGAGGCTGCGGTACACGCCCCCGCTGCTGGAGGAGACCTGCGATCTCGTGCTCGAGCAGATGCTCGGTGGGGGCCGCCCGCAGGACGACGTCGCGGTGCTCGGGTTGCGGTTCGTCGGCATCGAGGGCAGCCCGGTGCGAATCCGGCGGCCGGCGCGGCCCGCCGAGCTCGGACCGGTCCGCCGCCTCATCACGGCGTGGCTGGAGGCGGCAGGTGTCGCGGGCGAGGAGGTCGGCGCAGCCGCCGTCGCGGTGACCGAGGCGGCGACGAACGCGATCGAACACGCGTACGGACCGGGCGAAGGGTGGTTCGAGGTCGAGGCCGACATCCGCGACGGCGTCTTGCACCTCGCGGTGCGTGACGAGGGGCGGTGGCGGCCGAAGGCGCGTGGCGGTGGCGGCCGCGGGCTGACGCTCATCAGCCGCCTGATGGACGAATTCGAAGTGCGCCGGCGCCGCGACGGAACCGAAGTGTGGATGCGGCGAATGCTGCACGGACCGGCCGGGGAAGAACACTGATGTGAGCGGAACCGCGGTCGTCCGCGTCGACGTGCGCCGTGACGGCCCTGTTCCGGTATGTGACGTGCAGGGCGAGATGGACGCCTCCAACGTCGACACCGTGCTGGAACGGGTCACCGAAGCAGTCGAGCCCGAGGCGCCCGGCCTCGTGCTCGACCTCGCGCGCACGTCGTACATCGACTCCGCGGGGGTCCGCATCCTGTTCGAGCTCGCACGCCGCCTGCGGACACGCCGGCAGGAACTGCGGATCTCCGTTCCGCACGACGGGATCGTCAGGCGCGTCCTGGTCCTGACGGCGCTCGCCGACGTCGTGCCGCTGCACGACGAGACCGGCGACGCCGTTGTCGCGCTCCGCCGGAGGACGTGAGTGGCCGAACGAGGTAGTGATCACCACGCACCGCGGGTCGACGACGCGCTCGCCCGGGAGACCGCTTCACTGACCCATGGCGCGCCGGTCGAGGCGCGTGCGCAGGAGTGGCACCAGATGGAGGCGCCCGCGGACGGCGAACCGGTCCCCGACGCGCGCAACCGGCCGGGTGACACCGACGTCGAGGACAGGTCGCGGCTGGCCGCATCGCTGAGACCGAGCGCATTCCCGGCGGATCGCGCTGCGCTGTTGCGGGTCGCGCACGAGGAACACGCCGACGCCGACGTCATCGCGTGGATCGAGGCGCTTCCGCCGGAGCGGAGCTTCGACAACGTGCAGGCGGTGTGGTCCGCCCTCGGCCACGAGGTCGAGGAGCGCGAGCACCCGGCCCCGCCCGCACCACCGGCCAGCCCCGCACCACCGGACAGCGACGCGCGGACGCGCGGGACCGAGCGCCCCGACGTGTCGGCTGGTGGAGTGCGCGAGCAACGGTCGCTCCTCGCGCGCGCCGCATCGATGGGAGCGAGCGTCGCGCTGACGGGCTTGGGTCTGGCCGTGCAGGCGGCCGGTTCGGGCGTGCGGCTCGCCCGGCGTGCGCTGCGCCGCTGATCGGCGGAGGCCTCGGTCGTCGGTCGCTCAGTCGACGTGGAAGTGGTCGGTCAGACCGGTGATCTCGAGCAGTCGCGTGACGGGCTCGCTCGGCCGCTGCAGGCGCAACTCGCCGCCGGCTTCGGTGAGGCGCCGCTGTGACGTGAGGATCGCGCGCAGGCCCGACGAGTCGAGGAACCCCGTGTCGCCGAGGTCGAGCACGATCGTGCGGACGCCGTCACCGAGGAGCTTGGTCACCTGCTCTTCGAGGCCGGGCGCGGTGTAGGCGTCCAGCTCGCCCTTGATCGCGATCACGGCGTGCTCTCCCTCGGTCTGCGTGTTGAGAACGAGATCGGGACCCACGATTTGCTCATCCACGGCGCGCAGCACCTCCGCTCGGCATCGACCGACGCTACCCCAGGGCACCGCTCAGCAAACCCGGAGGTTTCGCCCGAGCCAGCCGCGGGCACAGGCGCTTCGTGGCCGATCTCTCCGCGTTCGAGGTGACCGTGCGTCTGGTCGTCGCCGCCGCGCTCGGCGCGGTGATCGGCGCCGAACGCGAGATCGACGGCCAAGATGCCGGGCTGCGAACGCACCTGATGTTGGCGTTGGGTGCGGCGCTGTTCGGCCTCGTATCCGTCGGCGCCTGGGACGACTTTCTCGGGCGGACTGCCGACACCAACTACCGCGTCGACGTGACGCGCGTCGCGTCGTACGTGGCCGCGGGGATCGGCTTTCTCGGCGGAGGTGCAATCCTCAAGCAAGCGGGCGGTGTTCGCGGGCTGACGACCGCGTCGTCGTTGTGGGTCGTCGCCGCAATCGGTCTCGCGTCTGGTGTCGGTTTCTGGGAGCCGGCAGTCGTCGCGACTGCGATCGCGCTGCTGTCGCTGGCTGCGCTCAAGCCCGTGCGCGCGCTGGTGCGGCGAATCGGTACCAGCCGGGGCGGCAACGTCGTCGTGCTGCTGCACGACGAACGCGGCGTCGCGCCGTTGATGCGCGCGCTGCTCGAAGAGGTGCCGATGACGCCCGCGCAGGTGAGCGCCGGTCCGGCGACCGAAGGCGACGGCTACGAGGTCATCGTCAAGTACGTCAACGCCGACGCCAGTGTGCTCGCGGAGTGTGCGACGAGACTCGCGGGGCTCGACGTCGTCGCCGGGGTACATGTCGAGCCAGGCTGACGACAGGAGCGAACATGGAACTCGGCATCGCATTCTCGAGCGAGGAGCTCGGACCGAACGAGATCGTCCGCGCGGCCGCCCTCGCGGAGGAGCTCGACTTCCCGACGGCGTGGGTCAGCGACCACTACCACCCGTGGATCGACGCGCAGGGTGAGAGCCCGTTCGTGTGGTCGGTCCTCGGCGGCATCGCGGCGGCGACGGAGCGCCTGCGCGTCGGCACCGGCGTCACGTGTCCCATCATGCGCATCCATCCTGCGATCCTGGCGCAAGCCGCGGCGACGACACAGGAGATGTTCGACGGTCGCTTCTGGTTCGGCGTCGGTACGGGCGAAGCACTCAACGAGCACATCCTCGGCGACAAGTGGCCCGAGGCCAGCGTGCGCCTCGCAATGCTCGAAGAGGCGGTCGAGCTGATCCGGGAGTTGTGGAAGGGCGAGCAGCACAGCCACTACGGCCCGTACTTCACGGTGGAGAACGCTCGGGTCTACACGCTTCCCGAGACACCCCCTCCGATCATGGTGTCGGCGTTCGGCCCCAAGGCGCTCGAGCTCGCGGCCCGAATCGGCGACGGCCTCGTGACCACCAGGCCCGACCGTGACTCCGTGCGCGCGTTCGACGACGCGGGGGGGAGTCGGCAAGCCCAAGCTCGCGCAGCTCAAGGTCGCGTGGGCACCGACGCAGGAAGAGGCCGCGGACCTCGCGTACGAGCGCTGGCCGACCTCGGGCCTCGCGGGCGAGTTGAGCCAGGAGCTGGCCACCCCCAAGCACTTCGAGCAGGCGGTGTCGGTCCTGCGCAAGGAGGACGTCGTGAAGTCGTTCCCGCTCGGACCGGATCCGCAGCCGTACGTCGACGCGATTCGCGAATACGCCGACGCCGGCATCGACGAGCTGTACGTGACGCAGGTCGGGACGGAGATCGAACCGTTCTTGCGCTTCCTTGCCGGCGAGGTTCGCCCGGAGGTCGCGCGCTCGGGGCGCGAGCGGCGCAGCGCGTGAAACCATGAGAGAACCGCGTGCTCTATAGGTGATTCAGTTCTCGTGAGCGCGGGTACGGGCGCGGCGCGGGTGTGCACAGGCGATCACTGGCGATCACGGGAACGTCGCGACCATGGCCCTCGTCCTCGGTATCAATGCTGTCTTCCACGACCCGTCGGCGGCGCTCGTGCGCGACGGCGAGGTCGTGGCGGCCGCGGAGGAAGAGCGCTTCTCACGCCGCAAGCACGGCAAGGAGTGCGTGCCGTTCTCCGCGTGGGAGCTGCCCGTGCGCGCGGCGCGCTGGTGCCTCGACCACGCGGGTGTCTCCCCGCGCGATCTCGACGCGGTCGCGTACTCGTACGAACCGGCGCTGGCGCACAGCGGCGGCGAGATCACCGCGGACGGCTGGGAGGGGCTGCGAACCCTGTACGCCCGGCGCGCGCCGCTGTTCCTCCGCAGCGCCTTGCCCGGGTTGGATCCCGACCGCGTTCGCTTCGTCGCGCACCACGTCGCGCACGCCGCGTCCGCCTACCTCGCCGCCCCGTTCCCGAGCTCGGCGGTCATGGTCGTCGACGGCCGCGGCGAGCGAGGGTCCTACCTCGCCGGCGCCGTCCGCGACGGCGAGCTCGAGGTTCTCGCCCACCGGGACCTGCCGCACTCGCTCGGCTTCGTCTACGAGGAGCTGACGCGTCACCTGGGCTACCTGCACGGCAACGACGAGTACAAGATCATGGCGCTCGCGTCGTACGGCCGCCCGCGCCACATCGATGCGTTCCGCGAATTGATTCGAACCGACGGCAACGGCTCGTTCGTCACCGCGCCGATCGACTGGGCCAGCTTCGTGGCACCCGGGAAGGGTGACGGCAGCCTCGACCCGGGGCACGCGGATCTGGCGTCGAGCGTGCAGCACCGGCTCGAAGAGGTACTGCTCGAGCTCGCGCAGTGGCTCCACGCGCGCGTGGGAGCGCGCGTGCTGACGTTGGCGGGGGGCGTCGCGCTCAACTGCGTCGCCAACAGTTTCCTGTTCGAACACGGGCCGTTCGAAGACGTCTGGGTCCAACCCGCCGCCGGTGACGCGGGGACCGCGCTCGGCGCCGCGGCGTACGTCGCCCGCTCGCTCGGCGACACCCCCGTCCCGATGCCTACCGCCGCGCTCGGCCGCGCGTGGAGTGACGACGAGATCGAGCGCGTGCTGCAGGCCGCCGATGTCGCCTACGAGCATCCGTCCGACATCGCGCGCGCAGTCGCGGACGTGCTGGCCGACGACGGCATCGTCGCCTGGTTCCAGGGCCGCAGCGAGTTCGGTCCGCGCGCGCTCGGACACCGCAGCCTGCTCGCGCACCCCGGTCGCCCGGAGAACGTCGAGCGTCTGAACGACGTGAAGGGCCGGGAGCAGTACCGACCCGTCGCGCCGATGGTGACGCTGGAGCGCGCGAAGGACGTCTTCGAGGGTGGACCGTTCCCGAGCCCGTACATGCTGTTCACCCACCGTGTGCGCACCGAGTGGGCGGCTCGAATCCCCGCCGTCGTGCACGTCGACGGGACGGCGCGGATCCAGACCGTCGCCCGCGATGACGAACCGCTCGTCCACCGCATGCTCGAGGCGTTCGAAGCCCGCACGCGGTTGCCGATCGTCGTGAACACCTCGCTGAACACTGCGGGACGACCGATGGTCGACGACCCACGCGATGCGCTCGAGTGCTTCGGCTCCGCCCCGATCACGGCGCTCGCCATCGGATCGTTCCTCGTGCGACGCAACGGAGCACGCGCGTGATCTCGTACGACGTCGTCGTGCCGACGGTCGGGCGGCCGTCGCTGCGCGTGTTGCTGGAGCGCATGGCGGCGGAGCCGCTCGGGGGCCGGATCGTGCTCGTGGACGACCGGCGCGACGCGCGCGCGCCGCTCGTGGAGTCGACGCCGAACGGCCTCGACGTGACCGTGCTTCGCGGCCGCGCGGCCGGCCCGGCGGCCGCGCGCAACATCGGCGCGCGGGCGACGTCCGCGGAGTGGCTGGTGTTCGTCGACGACGACGTCGAACTGCCCGCGGGTTGGGTCGCGGCGCTCGAGGCCGATCTTGCCGAAGCCCAGCTCGACGTCGCCGGCGTCCAGGGTCGGATCGTCGTGCCGTTGCCGCCCGAGCGCCGTCCCACCGATTGGGAGCGCTCGGTCGCGGGCCTCGCCGACGCGCGGTGGGCAACCGCCGACATGGCGTACCGGCGCCGGGCGTTCGAGGCGGTCGGCGGTTTCGACGAGCGCTTCCCGCGGGCATACCGCGAGGACGCCGACCTCGCGCTTCGGGTGATGGCGGCGGGCTGGCGGCTCGAAGTCGGCCGGCGCACCGTCGTGCATCCCGTGCGGCCGGCACCGTGGTTGGTGTCGGTCGCGAAGCAGGCCGGCAACGCGGACGACGCGCTGATGGACCGCTTGCACGGTCGCGGCTGGCGGGGACGCGCCGGCGCGCCGCGAGGCCGGCGGCGCGCCCACCTCGCGACGACCGCGACCGCGGCGTGCGCCATCGGCGCGGTGTCGCTCGGTCGCGGGCGCGCGGCTCGGCGTGCCGCCGCCGTGTGGCTCCTCGCGACCGTCGAACTCGCGGTGCGCCGCATCGCACCGGGACCACGCACGGGACGGGAAGTCGCGGCGATGGCGGTGACGAGCGCGGCCGTGCCCTTCGCGGCGACCATGGCGTGGCTCCGCGGGCTGCTGCGGGCACGGCAGGTCGCACAGCGCAACGAAGCGCGCCGGCGCATCGACGCGGTGCTCGTCGACCGCGACGGCACCATCGTCGTCGACGTGCCCTACAACGGTGACCCGGCGCTCGTGCAGCCCGTGCCGGGTGCGCGCGCGGCGCTGACGCGCCTACGGGCGGCGGGCGTCTCGGTCGCGGTGGTGACGAACCAGAGCGGCATCGCGCGCGGGCTGCTGTCGGGCGCGCAGGTCGCCGCGGTCAATGCGCGGGTCGAGGAGATCCTCGGGCCGTTCGAGGCGATCGTCGTGTGCACGCACGGTCCAGAAGACGGATGCCGGTGCCGAAAGCCGGAGCCCGGTCTGATCGAGCAGGCGGCGCGCCGGCTCGGCGTCCGTCCGGCACACTGTGCCGTCATCGGAGACATCGGTGCCGACGTCGAGGCGGCGCACCGAGCCGGTGCCTTCGGGGTGCTCGTTCCGACTCCGGTGACGCGCCCCGAGGAGATCCGCGCCGCGCCCGTCGTGCTTCCCGACTTCGTGTCCGCTGTCGACTTCGTGCTTGCGAACCGCAGCCGCGGGGGCACCGTCCCGAGGACGCCGGCGTGATGCGCCCTCGCGTGCTCGTGGCCCGGCTCGACAACACCGGCGACGTCCTGCTCGCGGGTCCCGCCGTGCGCGCGATCGCCTCGTCCGCATCGCACGTCACGTTCGTCGCGAGCAGCGCCGGCGCGGCCGCCGCCGCGATGCTCCCGGGTGTCGACGACGTCGTCACGTTCGACGCTCCGTGGGTCGGGTACGAACCACCGCCCGTACGCGCTCCTGCGATCGACGCGTTCGTCGCCCGGATCCGCGAAGCGCGTCCCGAGCGAGCGATCGTGCTGACGTCGTCGCACCAGAGCCCGCTGCCACTCGCGTTGTTGTTGCGGTGCGCCGGTGTGCCGTGGATCGCGGCGATCAGCCGCGACTATCCGGGGGCGCTGCTCGACGTGCGACTCGGGGAGCCGGGCGACGTGCACGAAGTCGAGCGCGCGCTCGCGGTCGCCGCGGCAGGCGGGTTCGCGCTCCCGCCCGGCGACGACGGCCGCCTGCGCGTCGCGCCGCTGGCGGACCGGCCGATGCCGTTCGCGAGGCCCTTCGTCGTCGTCCACCCGGGTGCGTCGGTGCCGGCCCGGCGGATCCCGTTCGCGACGGCTCGCGGACTCCTGTACCTGCTCGCCGCCGACGGCATCGCGGTCGCCGTCACCGGCACGGGCGCCGAGCGTCGTGTCGCCGAACGCCTCGCGGCCGGTGTGCCGGACGCGGCAGTCGTCGCCGGTGAGACCGACCTCGCAGAGCTCGCGGCGGTGTGCGCGGGCGCGGCCGCCGTGGTCACGGGCAACACGGGACCGGCGCATCTCGCCGCCGCAGTGGGAACACCTGTCGTGTCGGTGTTCGCGCCCGTCGTCCCGGCCGCACGCTGGAGACCGTGGCGCGTGGCGCACGTGCTGCTCGGCGATCAACGCGTCCCGTGCGCCGGCTGCCGAGCGACGCGCTGTCCGGTGGCAGGCCAGCCGTGCCTGGCGGGCGTCACACCGCAAGTGTTGTGCGACGCCGTCCACGCGCTCGTGCCGCGCACCGCCTTCTTCGCGGACGGCGTTCTCGCGGGCGAGATGAGAGGTTCCTCGTGAAGATCCACATGGTGTCCGAGCACGCGAGTCCACTCGCACTCCTGGGTGGCGTCGACGCGGGCGGGCAGAACGTCCACGTCGCCGAGCTCGCGCTCGGGCTCGCGGCATGCGGCGACGAGGTCGTCGTGCACACTCGCCGCGACGACCCGTCGCTCCCGCGCCAGGTGGCGTTCGCGCCCGGTGTCGTCGTCGACCACGTGCCGGCCGGACCGGCCGCGCCGCTGCCCAAGGACGAGCTTCTCCCGTACATGGGCGAGTTCGCGCGCGATCTCCACCGCTCCTGGTCGGCCGAGCGGCCCGCCGTCGTGCATTCGCACTTCTGGATGTCCGGTCTCGCCTCGCTCCAGGCCGCGCGGCCGCTGGGGATCCTTGTGGCGCATACCTTCCATGCGCTCGGCATCGTCAAGCGCCGGCACCAGGGCCGCGCCGACACGAGCCCGCCCGAACGCATCGACATCGAGGCGTCGATCGCCCGCGCAGTGGACCTCGTCGTCGCGACGAGCGTGGACGAGACCCGCGAGCTCGCCGTGATGGGAGCGACCGACGACCGCATGATCGTCGTGCCGTGCGGCGTCGACCTCCGGCACTTCCGCCGCGAGGGCCCCGCTGCCGAGCGTGGGTCTCGTCCGCGCGTCGTCGTGGTGTCACGTCTGGTGGAGCGCAAAGGCATCGGCAACGTCATCGAGGCCATCGCGCAGATCCCTGACGTCGAGCTCGTCATCGCAGGCGGCCCCCCGCAGGCGTTGCTCGACGACGATGCCGAGGCACGCCGGTTCCTCGACCTCGTGCGCGAGTACGCGATCGACGACCGCGTCCACTTCCTCGGCGGAGTTGCTCGCGAGCACGTCCCGGCGTTGATCCGCAGCGCGGACGTCGTCGCGTGTTGCCCGTGGTACGAGCCGTTCGGCATCGTTGCCGTCGAGGCGATGGCGTGCGGCGTTCCGGTCGTCGTCTCGGGTGTCGGTGGGCTCGCCGAGAGTGTGCTCGACGGTGTGACGGGCATTCACGTTCCGCCGCGGCGGCCCGACGCGATCGCAGCCGCGCTCGCGGGACTCCTCGACGACGGCGCACGACGACGGGCCATGGCGGAGCAAGCCGTTCGGCGCGCCCGACGATTCGGTTGGGGCCGCATCGCTCGCGAGACGCGTGGCTCCTTGCTGCGCCTGACGAGCCCCGTCCTGCCGAAGGTGAGGTATGCATGAGCACTTCCCGTGACCACATCGACGCGCTGCGGCGCGCGCTCGACACGCTCGACCTCGAGCGGGTCGAGAAGTGGGGCGTGCTCCTGTCGTCCGCGCTGGTACGGGGCCGCCGGCTCCTCGTCGCCGGCAACGGCGGGAGTGCCGCACACGCGCAGCACCTGACGGCCGAGCTCGTCGGCCGGTACCGAGACGAACGGATGCCGTTGAGCGCCATCGCGCTGCACGCCGAGACGTCGAGCGTCACCGCGATCGGGAACGACTACGGGTTCGACGAGGTCTTCGCCCGGCAGCTCCGCGCGCACGGTCGCCCCGGCGACATCCTGCTCGCGATCACGACCTCGGGCCGCAGCGCCAACCTGCTGCGCGCGGCGATCACGGCGCACGAGCAGCGCATCGAGGTGTGGGCGTTGACGGGCCAGGCGCCGAATCCGCTCGCGGACGCGGCCGACGAGGTGCTGGCCGTCAACGGCGCGTTCACGCCCACCGTGCAAGAGGTCCACCAGGTCGCGGTGCACCTCCTGTGCGAGGTTGTCGACCGGGAGACACGCGCGCTCGCAGGAGCGACCGGATGAGCTTGCTCGTCGTCGGCGACGCACTGCTCGACCGCGACCTGGAGGGTGAGGCGGAGCGCGTCTGCCCCGACGCGCCCGCGCCGGTGGTGGACGTTCGCGCCGAACGCCTGCGGCCGGGTGGCGCTGGTCTCGCCGCGGTGCTCGCGCGCCGCCGAGGCGCGGACGTCACGCTCGTCACCGCGCTCGGCCGCGACGAGGCGGGCGAACGCGTCACCGCGCTGCTCCGCGAGGCCGGTGTCGAGGTCGTCGACATCGGCACCCAGGGAGCCACGCCTGAGAAGGCGCGCGTTCGTGCGCGCGGGACGTCAGTGGTGCGGATCGACCGTGGTGGACCGCCCGGACTGCTCGGCCCGTGCCCGGCCCGCGTGGGCCGCTTGGTCGCCGACGCGAGCGCCGTGCTCGTCGCAGACTACGGCCGCGGCATGGCAGCGCACCCTGCCGTGCGAGCGCAACTCGCGACGTACGCGCGCCGCCGGCCGCTCGTGTGGGACCCGCATCCGCGCGGCCCGGTACCGGTCGCCGGCACGCGAGTCGTCACACCGAACGAGCGGGAGCTCGCCGCCTTCGCATCGAGCCCGGGCGCGGGCATCACCGCGCTCACGGCGCGCGCACGGGCGCTCGCGGCCCGCTGGCAGGCGCACGCCGTCGCGGTGACGATGGGCGCGAGGGGAGCACTCGTCGCCCGCGCCGAGGGCGCGCCCCTCGTGATACCGCCGCCCGCGCCGGCCACTGGCGACACGTGCGGAGCGGGCGACGCCTTCGCGGCGGCGGCCACTGTCGCGCTCGCACGCGGTGCCATCGTCTCCGAAGCGATCGAGTTCGCCGTGGTGACGGCATCGGAGTTCGTCGCAGGGGGCGCGGCCTCGAGCATCGACGTCGGCCACGACGACGACCGAAGTGCGCCCGCCGCGGGATCGGCTGCCGAGTGCATCGCGCGCGTGCGCGCCCGCGGCGGCACCGTCGTCGCGACGGGCGGGTGCTTCGACTTGCTCCACGCCGGGCACGTGGCGACGCTCGCGGCGGCGCGCCGCCTGGGCGATTGCCTGGTGGTCCTGTTGAACAGCGACGCATCCGTCAGGCGGCTGAAGGGTCGGGATCGCCCGTTGCAGCCCCAGGACGACCGTGCGGCGGTGCTGCTCGCGCTCGACTGCGTCGACGCGGTCGAGATCTTCGACGAGGAAACGCCCGTCGCCGCGTTACGTCGCCTGACACCCGACGTCTTCGCGAAGGGCGGCGACTACGCGATCGGGGATCTCCCCGAGTCCGATGCACTCGCGGGATGGGGAGGACAGGCGGTCGTGCTCCCGTACCTTTCCGGCCGATCCACCACCCGACTCGTCGAGGAGGTTCGCCGTGTCCGTTGACGTCCGTCCCACGCTTGCAACCAGTCGACTGCGGCCGCTCGGCACGGTTCTCGTCACCGGAGGCGCATCGGGACTGGGAGCGGCGACCGTCGGCGCGGTGGCCGAAGCCGGGGGGTCGCCGGTCGTGATCGACCGGGACGAGTGCGACCTCGCCGACACGCGTGCTGCAGAAGCAGCGGTTGGCGCCGTGCTCGAGACCCATGGAGCGATCGATGCCCTCGTCACGTGCGCGGGTATCGACGTGCCGGGACCCTTCGACCGTGTCGCGCGCGAGACGTGGGAGCGCGTCGTGGCGGTGAACCTGCTCGGAACCGTCGCCGTTGTGCGCGCCGCACTGCCGACGCTCCTCGAACGACAGGGCCGCATCGTGACGGTTGCCTCGACGCTCGGGCACCGCGCGGTGTCGGACGCGACCGCCTACTGCGCCAGCAAGTTCGGTGTCGTGGGGTTCACGCGCGCCCTCCAGGCGGAGCTGAAAGGACGCGTCGGCGTGACGATGCTCACCCCGGGTGGAATGCATACGTCGTTCTTCGACGGGCGCGACGCGCAGTACCGGCCCGGTTCGGACGCGCGCCTGTGCGACCCGCGCGACGTCGCGGCGGCGATCGTGTTCGCGCTCGCGCGCCCCGACGGTTGCGAGGTCAAGGAGCTGGTCGTCGCCCCGCCGGAGGAGACGTCCTGGCCTTAGGTCAGGGCCTCGAGCGCAGCATCCACACCCGAGTGCAACGGCACCGCGTCGTCGAGCTTCGTGAGGACGATGACACGCCGCACGAGCGCCGCTTCGGTGACGACCAACGCGAGGCGCTGCCGCCGAGCCTGCAGGCGCTCTGCGAGCTCGAAGAGCAACCGCACGCCGCTGCTGTCGAGGTAGGTCGTCTCGGTCAGATCGAGGACGAGTCCGGCTGCGGCCTGGGGGAGCGCGTTGAGGATGTCGGCGCGCACGACGTCGGCGTTCGACAGATCGACCTCGCCGCGCACGCGGACGACGGGGCCCGGCTCGTGCTGCTCCACTGTGACGTCGGCGAGCTTCATACGGTGACCTCGCGCGCCAGCTCGACGCGCATCCGTACCTCGGTCCCGTCGGCGCCGGTCGCGATCTCCACGCCGTCCACCAACTTCTCGATGAGTGCCAGTCCCCGCCCGCCACCGACGTCGCGCGGCGGGCGCCACGCTCCGAAGTCTCGCACGCTGAGGTCGATACTCTCGTCCGTCGTGCGAGCGGACACGACGATCGCCGCGTCGACGGGACCGTACGCGTGCGCGATGGAGTTGGCCACTGCTTCGTTCACCGCGAGGACGGCGTCGTCGCGCAAGGTCGCGGGCGCGCCGGCGCGCGCAAGCCACTGCGCCAGCGCGTGCCGCATCGAGGCGAGCTCCCGAGGATGCGCACCGAGCTCCAGCGAGAGTGGCGCAACCTCGCGCTCGATGTGCACGACGAGCAGCGCGACGTCGTCGGATCCGAGCGGTTGGCTGTCGAGGAGGCGGTCGGCGAGCGTGGCGGCATCGCCGGTGCCCGTCGCCAGCTCGTCGGCGAGACGGTCGAGGCCGGCGTCGAGGGGTTCACCGCGGCGCTCGACGAGACCGTCGGTGTACAACACGATCGTCGTGCCCGGGTCGAAGCGGTGGAGTTGCGGCCGGAAGCGGGCCCGCTTCAACGCGCAGACCGGGGGACCGGTCCCGGCGTCGACGAGTGTCACGGCTCCGTCGGGTGACCGGACCGCGAGCGGGGGGTGCCCGGCGCTGGCCATCTCCACCTCGCCGGTGGACGGGTCGAGAAGGAGGACGGCGAGCGTCGCCATGTCGGCTTCCGCGATCCCGGCGAAGTGCCGGTTGAGCCGGTCGAGCATGGCGGCGGGCGAAAGTCCCTCGAGGGCGTAGACCTGGAGCGCGACTCGCATCCTCCCCATCGCCGACGCCGCTCGGATGCCGTGCCCGACGACGTCGCCGATTGCGAGGAACAGGCGACCGTCGGGCATCACGAGCGCGTCGTACCAGTCGCCACCGATGCGCAGGCCTTCCGTTCCCGGGACGTACCGGCCGGCGATCGTGATGCCGGGGACGTCGGGCAGCGCGGCAGGCAGTAGGGACCGTTGGAGCATCTCCACGATCTCGCGGTCGCGCTCGTACCTGCGCGCTTGGTCGAGCGCGGGTGCGATCCGGCGCGCGACCTCGTTGACGAGTGTGACGTCGTCGAGATCGTGGCGGAGCTCGGTCCGGTGCCACGCGAGCGCGAGCGCACCGATGGCCTCCTCGTCGACGACGAGCGGAACGCACACGAGCGAAGGGAGGCTGACGTCCGGCGGTGCGCCGCGCCGGCCGGCCATCGCGTGCAGGACGTCGGGATGCACGTCGGCCGCGACGACGGTGCGCCGCGTGCGGACCGCTTCGCAGGGAGGCAGCGGCGCGGCGATGTCGTACGAGGGCAGCCGCACATCCTGCAACGACTCGTCGATCTCGGCGTCGTGATGCCCGACCGAGACGAGGCGGAGACGATCTCCGTCGAGCAGATAGACGCCCGCGGCGTCGCCGAGATCCGGCAACATCAGCCGCGAGACGTCGCGCAGGCGCTGCTGGACGTTGAGCTCGACCGCGAGGAGCTCTCCGACCCGGGCGAGCACGTCGAGCCGCCCGCGAGCTCGTTCGGCCTCGGCGCGAAAGCGGAAGTTGTCGAGCGTTTGTGCGATCCTGCGCCCGATCTCGCGTGCGAGATCGACCTCCTCCGGGCGGTACCGCCGCCCGCTGCGAGAGGTCCTGAGGAACGAGATCGCCCCGTGATCTCTTCCGCCCGCGAACAGCCGCGCCGTGATGGCCGACTCGACGCCGGCGATGGCCGCCCGGCGCCGGCTGTCGTCGTGGTTCGCGTGCAGCAGGCACGCGTCCGCGAACTCGGGAACGGCGATGCGCGCCGCCCGGTCGAGTGCGTCGTCGTAGTCGACCGCGCTCGCGAACAGGCTGCTCGCGCGCGCAAGGACCCGGATGTAGCCGCGTGCCTGTTCGCGCGTCGTGATGTCGACGATCGTCACCCCGATGTGCGCGGCGTCGCCTGGAGTCGCGGGAAACATGCCGACCAGCCAGTGGCGCTCTTCCGTCGGCTCCGTCTGGCTGCGCCCGGTGATCTCGAGCTCGGGGACGGACGTGTGCGTCAGCGTCACCCACCGGAGCGCGGCCTCGACCCGTGGCCATGCGTCGCGGAAGAGGTCACGGGCGTGCGCCCCGCGCACGTCGTCGAGCGGGCGTCCCGTGATGCGCGCGAACGAGTCGTTGGCATCGTCGACCTGGCCGAACGGCGTGAGGACTGCGGCGGCAAGCGGTGCGTCCGCGAGGAAGCTCGGCAGCGCGCCGCCCCGGTTCGTCGTCGACCTCGTCTCGTGCGCGTTCCCGCCCATCGGCACGTCCGTCCCCGGCGGGCGCGCGGGACGGCGGACGGGCCGTCCATACCCACGGACCGCGCGCGCCACACCTGCGATCGCCCCGCCCGGTTCCGGCCGCGAACGGCCTGTTCAGGGGATCCGACCCTCGCCCTTCTGCCGGGCGCCCCGCTCCGCCATCTCCTCGTAGCTCTCCCGGGTCTGCTCCGACGGTCCGCCCGCCCGCTCGGCCGCATCCTCCTCGTCCCGGGTCGGCATGTCGTCCGGCTGCGCTTCGACCTCCGCGTCCGCACGCTCCGCGGCACGCGTCTCGGGGCTCGGGCGTGTCTGGTCCGCCACGGTTGTCCTCCTCGTCGCCTCGTCCGGCCTCGCTTGCGTCCGGAGTGGTGTTACCCGCGCGGGAACCGTGTCACGCCGCATCGCGGCGCGCGGCTCGCCGCGGGGTGCGAAGAAACGCGACGAGCTTGCGCTCTTCGGGCACGAGCAGGCGGCTTCCGCGCGCCGGCGCCGCGTTCCAATGGTCGTGGAACGAACCCTGCGCGTACCGCTCGACGACCAGGGGGTGCACGTAACTCGCACGCGAGACGGTGGGCGTGTTGTTCAGGTGGGACGATACGAACTCGAGAACCTCGGTCGTGGCGCGCTTGGCCTGCGTGACGTTCGCCGGTGGGGCCAGGTCCGCGAACGCCGTGGCGGCCAGGAGTGTCGCCATCCAGGTTCGGAAGTCCTTGGCCGTCACGTCGAGGCCGGAGACCGTTCGCAGGTACTCGTTGACGTCCGTCGACGTCACCGCGCGCGGTTCGTCGGTGCTGTCGAGGTATTGGAACAACGTCTGCCCGGGCAGGTCCTGGCACTGCTTGACGATCCGGCGCAGCCGGCGGTCCGGCACGGCCACGTCGGTCCTGGCGCCGTGCTTTCCGTTGAACACGAGGCGCAGCGCGCCCGTATCGAAGCGGGCGTGCTGGTCGCGCAGCGTCGTCAGGCCGTACGAGCCGTTCGCCCGGGCGTACTCCTCGTTGCCCACGCGTATCATCGTCGCTTCGAGCAGGCGCACGACGGTCGCGATCACGCGTTCACGTGGCATGCCCGGCAGCTCGAGGTCGGCGGCCACCTGCTTGCGCACCGCAGGGAGCGCCCGCCCGAAGTCGTACAGCTTGTCGAACTTGATCTCGTCGCGGTGCGCGCGAAAGCGCGCGTGATACCGGTACTGCTTGCGGCCCTTGGCGTCGCGCCCGGTCGCCTGGAGGTGCCCGTTCGCGTCGAGGCAGATCCACACGTCGGTCCATGCGGGCGGAACGGCGATCGATCGGATGCGCGCGAGGAGCGCCTCGTCGGTGACGCGCCGGCCGTCGGGGCCGACGTAGACGAACCCCCGGCCCGCTCGCCGCCTTCGGATGCCCGGTTCGGTGTCGTCGGCCCACACGAGGTCGCGCGGCAGGTCGTCCGCGACGCTTGCCATGGCGAGGCATTGCCCGCCGGTCCGGGTGACGAAACGCAGAGCTGGGTACGACCCGACCGCCCACCGAGCCACGCGCGGAGAGGAGCGGTACGAAATTGCGGGTACCTGACGACCCGGACCGGATCGCCGTCGAACGCGTTCGGCCCGACGTCGACTGCGGGCGCTTCGCCGTCAAACGGGTGATCGGTGACGAGGTCCACGTCGAAGCGGACGTGTTCACGCACGGTCACGACCACCTCGCCGTGGTGCTCGAACACCAGCGGCGGGGAGCGCGCGCGTGGGCGCGCGTCCCGATGGAGTTCCTCGGCAACGATCGGTGGCACGCGAGCTTCCCCGTCGACGACCTCGGCGAGTACGTGTTCCGGATCGTCGCGTGGGTCGATCAGCTCGCGAGCTGGCGGGAGGCCGTCGAGAAGAAGCTCGCGGCCGGGCAGGACGTCGTGCTCGATGCCGAAGAGGGCGCGAGGCTCGCCGAGGAGGTGTCGAAGCGCGCCAACGCACGTGACCGCGAGTCGCTGACCGTCTGGGCGCAACGCCTCCGGCGCGGCATCGACGATCGGACGCTCGAGACGCTCGACCGGCTGGTCGCGCTCGGCCGGCGCAACGCCGACCGGGCGCGGGCGACCGTGTACGACGCCACGTCGCCGGTCTGGGTCGATCGCCCGCTCGCACGATGCTCGGCGTGGTACGAGATGTTCCCCCGATCGGCGTCGCCCGACCCGACGCGTGCAGGCACGTTCGGCGACGTCGTGGCGCGCCTGCCGTACGTCGCGGAGATGGGCTTCGACGTGCTGTACCTCCCTCCCATCCACCCGATCGGTGTGACGCACCGCAAGGGTCCGAACAACGTGCCGGGGGCGGGGCCGGACGATATCGGCAGCCCGTGGGCGATTGGCGGGCCCGGCGGTGGCCACACCGCGGTCCACCCGGATCTCGGCACCCTCGAGGAGTTCGAGTGGCTGGTCGAAGTCGCGCGCAACCACGGGATCGAGGTCGCGCTCGACATCGCGTTCCAGTGCTCGCCCGACCATCCGTGGGTCGAGGAGCACCCGCAATGGTTCCGGCATCGCGCAGACGGTTCCATCGCGTACGCCGAGAACCCGCCGAAGCGGTACGAGGACATCTTCCCGCTCGACTTCGACTGCGAAGACTGGCCGCGCCTGTGGAAGGCGCTTCTGGACGTCTTCTGCTTCTGGATCGACCGCGGCGTGCGCGTGTTCCGTGTCGACAACCCTCACACGAAGCCGTACGCGTTCTGGGAGTGGGTGATCGCCGCGGTCCGCAAGTCGTGCCCGGAGGCCGTCTTCCTCTCGGAGGCCTTCACGCGCCCGGCGCCGATGCGGCGCCTCGCGAAGGTCGGCTTCACGCAGTCGTACACGTACTTCACGTGGCGCAACGGCAAGGAAGAGCTTGTCGAGTACTTCCGCGAGCTCACGCAGCCCGACTCGCTCGACTACTTCCGCCCGAACGTGTGGCCGAACACTCCAGACATCCTGCACGCCACCCTCCAGCACGGGACCCGCGGGACGTTCATCGCACGGTTCGTCCTCGCTTCCTGTCT
>Ga0073934_10002739_pt1 | contig 35275 bp, 31 predicted proteins | sample LarsenN4metaG_FD_76834 | JGI IMG/M metagenome (GOLD analysis project Ga0073934, IMG submission 76834) | Hot spring sediment bacterial and archeal communities from British Columbia, Canada, to study Microbial Dark Matter (Phase II) - Larsen... ... | reverse complement strand
GGACGGTTACGGTGAGCTCGGGCACGGCAGCGTCCTTTCGTTCGGCGATGAACGGACGCTACGTGCCCCTTCCCCTCAGATGGGGGATTTCGCTCCGCCACTGGCTCGGGGGCGACGCTAACGTGGATGTCCCGCCGGCTTGACAGCTCCGCGGGAGGGGGGAGAGGATGCGTGTCATCCGGTGGAGGGGCGTTTCCTGAAGTGAAAGGACCGTCCTCGGCCGCTCTCTCCGGCGTGCGGGCCAGCGTGCGAGGAGGTGCGTGGATGGCGGACGAACGAGTCTCCCGGCCGCTGATCGATGGGCACAGCCACATCGGCGAGATGGAGGCCTGGAAGTTCTATGACCTCGCCGAGCCCGTGAAGCCGACCGTCTACGAGTTCGCATCGGGCCCCGACTACCTGTCCCACATGGACGCGCTTGGCGTTGAGCGGGCGCTCGTACTCCCGAACTACGGCATCCCCGTCCAGGAGCAGCCGTTCTCGTTGAATTCCCTCGTACTCGATACGGTGAAGTCCACGGATCGGATGCGGGGTGGACTGTGGGTGTCGTTCCTGCCGCAGAACGAGGAGCTCACGATGGCGGCGTTGAAGCACGCCGGCGAGGAGGGGATCGTGGCGCTCAAGACCACGTTCCTGCTCGGCGGGAACCCCAACCCGGAGGGATGGGATGAGGACACCAGCAGGATCGCGGAGGCCTGCTTCGCCGCTGCGGAAGAACACGACCTCGTGTTCCACTTCCACACGAGCCCGGGTGGGAACTCTGACATCAGCAACTTCATCCCGATGATCGAGCGCTACGCCAAGCGCGTGAAGACCTACCTGGTGCACTTTGGCGGCGGGGTGTCCGGACACATCCGCCTGGTGCCGAGGTTCCTGGACTGGGTGGAGCAGGGGTACCGGGTCTACACGGACACGACCTGGTCGGTCGGCTTTGGGACACGGTGGCTGCTCACCGAGATCGAGCGACGGGGGGTTGGACACGACCGCGTGCTGTTCGCCTCCGACGAGCCCTGGAGCGACTTCTGGGGTGAATACTGGAAGATCGCCGGCGCGCCCGTTAGCGAGGAGCTGAAGGCCCGCATCTTCCACACGAACTTCGAGGAGCTGTATGGGAACGCCCGCTGAGGCCGAGGGCGGCCACGGCGGCTTCGCTTTCGCCACGCTCCTGACCGAGCTCCAGAGCTACGGGGTCAGGGTCGACGAGCCCATCGAGGCCCGGACGAGCGGAGCCGGACCCGCGGACGCCGGGATGGTGTACGTCGATGGGACCCCGGTCACGTTCCCGTTCGCCTCGGAGTTCGTCGCGGACTCACCGTTCGTGATCCGCCGCGAGGGCAATGGCTGGGGCCTGTACCGCGACGATCGGCGCATCGCGAGTGCAGCGATCCCACCTCGGCCGAGGTTCTACGAGCTGGCGACAGCCGACGGGATCCCGTACTGGAAGATCGCCCTGCTGCATCTGGACTCGCTCGCGAGCACGGTGATCCAGACCTGCGCGTACTGGGGGAACGAGGATCAGTGCCGGTTCTGCGGTATCGAGCTCTCGCTGGAGGCAGGCAGGACGATCCCGGTGAAGCGTCCCGAGCAGCTCGCTGAGGTCGCCGTTGCGGCGAAGGCGCTCGACGGTGCGGTAGACGTCACGCTCACGACGGGCAGCACACGGGGTCCGGACAAGGGCGCGCTCTACGTGGGGAGGTGCGCGCAGGCGGTGAAGGAGGCGACGGGCCTACACGTCCAGGCCCAGTTCGAGCCGCCCGAGGATCTTTCCGTGCTCGAGCGGGTGAAGGAGATGGGCGTCGACACCGTCGGGATCCACGTGGAGTCGTTCGATCCGCAGGTGCTCGCGTTCGTGGCGCCGGCCAAGGCGCGGACCGGTGTCGAGGGATATTTCGCCTGCTGGGAGCGCGCGGTGGAGATCTTCGGGCCCGGGCAGGTCACGACGTACGTGATCCTCGGCATGGGGGAGGACCCCGACCTCACCGTCGAAGCCTGCCTCAGGGCCGTAGGCATCGGGGTCTACCCGTTCGTCGTGCCGCTCCGTCCGATGCCGGGCACCCTGATGGCAGGCGTGCTGCCCCCTCCGCCGAACTACGTCGAGTCGATGTATCGACAGATTGTGCCACACGTAGTCGCCCGCGGGCTTGGGTCGTGGGACGTGAGCGCCGGCTGTGCCCGGTGCCGAGCCTGCTCGGCGATGAGCGCGTTCGAGAGGACGGTCGATGTCCCAGGCCGGCGTCATCTCCCCCTTCTCGAGGTCCGCTAAGCACCCCTCAGCGGAGGGTGGGCGGGGGCTCGCCTGCCTCATCGCGGAGGACCCTGATGACCTCGCGATCCATTTCGCGATCCGCCGGGCGGTCTTCGTGGGCGAGCAGAGGCTCTTCGACCGCTCCGATCGAGACGGGTACGACGCTGACCCGGCGACGCTCCACATACTCGGCCTCTGCGGACGGGTGGCGGGCGGCGCGGTGCGGATCTACCCACTCGGCGATGACGGGTTGTGGAAGGGGGACCGGCTGGCTGTCCTCCCCGTGTTCCGGATCCGGGGTCTCGGCGCTCCCCTGGTGCGGTTCGCTGTGAGGACCGCCAGCGAGCGCGGGGGCCGGCGGATGCTCGCATACGTCCAGCCGCAGAACGTTGGGTTCTTCCGGCGCCTCGGCTGGCGCGCTGTCGGGCGGCCCCAGGAGTACGTCGGCCGCACCCACCAGCGGATGGAGATCGAACTCTCGCCCCACCCGCGGCCTGAAGGACCTCGTTCCTAGACCCCTGAGGCCTCGTCCGCAGAGCTGGGAGCCTTCCCGGATTGGCCGGCCCGGCCGAGACCGGTCACGCCCTCGACGGCCGGCCGGGCAAGGGTCGCTTCCCGGTTCCCGAGGCGAACGCGGAGCTCGCCGGTCGCGTCGATCGTCCCGATGATCTCGCACGCGAGCCCGCGATCGTGGAACGGCGCAGCGCACGCCTCCGCCCGCTCCGGCGGCGCGCACAGCAGGAACCCGAAGCTCGGGAAGGCTCCCAGCCAGTCGGGAAGAGGCACGTTCTCTGGCTTGGGCACGCGGTCGAGCTCCACCGTCACGCCCACGCCGCTCGGCTCGAGGAGCATGGCAAGGGTCCCGAGGAGCCCAGCCATACTCACGTCCTTGGCGGCGAGGCACAGGCCCGACTCCGCGACGGTGGGGAGGACCGCCACGTCGCCCGCCAGCCGATCGGCCCGCTCGCTCACCGACGAGAAGATCTGCAGGCCTCCTCGCAGGTGGCCCTCGAGCGCCACCGCGAGCAGGAGCGCCTGCCCGGGGGCCGCGTTGACGGCGGGCAGGAGCACACGGGCACGACCGATCGCGAAAGCTGAGACGGAAACCGGCCCGTCGCGGACGGTCAGGTGGCCGCCGAGGATCGGCACGCCGTAGAGCTTCGAGGCCGCCTGCATCCCCTCGAGGGCTCGGCGAACGAGTGGCTCCGGCCCGACCATCGTGTCGACGATGCCGAGCACCCAGCCACCCATGGCGGCCATGTCGTTGACGTTCGCCACGACCGCGGCGATGCCCGCTGCGTACGGATCAGCGTCCACGAGCGGCGGCCAGATCGCCTCGCCCGCCGCGAGAAGGAACCCTCCACCCTCGCCAGGCAGCGCAGCTGCATCGTCCCCCGGTCCCGTGATCCAGTCGGTCGGACCAAGCACCTCATCCACGAGCCGGAGCGGGGACTTCGCGAGGAGTCCTGCGTGGCCCCGGTAGCGCTGGACGATCTCAGTGAGGGCCTCGGGACGCGATGGCTCCTCGGACATCATACGATCCAGCCTACGGGGAGCGGGGGCCATGTCCAATCCGCTATTGAGTCGGTCGACCGGAGTCGCGTCTCCGGTTCGGCGCTCCTCCTGCCTGGTCCCCGGTGGGTGCAGGTGGGGTGGCGGCCGGCGTCGGTCTCTGGCTCCGGTCGCCGCAGCGCCGCCGCGCCTGATCGAACGCCTGTTGGCCGAAGTGGCCCAGCTGCGCGAGCCGAGCTAGCCGCAACGCGCGGACCGTCCGTCCCGCAGGTCCCGGGACCGCCTACCCGCCGTCCCGGATGTCCGGCGGAGCCATGCTCTGGGTGCCAGATCGTTCGGATGACGAGACATCTCGTCGGATGGACGTGCCGGATCCGGGCGTGGATGCAGGACGACCCTGGGAGCGGCGGATGATGCGGCGGAACGGGTCACGCGGGAAGGTCAAGAGCCAGACGGAGTTCGAGGCCCGGCTGGATCCGGGGTTCGCGGCCGAGATCGCGGCCGAGGTCCCGGACGGCGACCGGCTGCTCGGGTGTCTCCAGTGCGGGACGTGCAGCGGGGCGTGTCCGCTCAGCATGTACATGGACCTCACCCCCCGCCGGGTGATCGAGCTGACCCGCGCCGGGGCCCGGGACGAGGTGCTCGGCAGCTCCACGATCTGGGTGTGCGCCTCCTGCTACGCGTGCACCGTCCAGTGCCCGAAGCAGATCCCGATCACCGAGCTCATGCACGCGTTCCGCCGCCGGGCGTTCGAGGCGGGCGCCTATCCCAGGCGGTTCACGAACCCGGTGATGACCCGCGAGCTGGTCGCGATGGCCGAGGAGCGGGGACGCAGCACCGAGTCGTGGATCGCGATGAAGGCGTACCTGCGAACGGATCCGCTCCAGCTGCTCAAGCACGCGGTCGTCGGCCTGCGGCTGATGCTGCGTGGGCGGATGAGCTTCAAGCGGGAGTCGATCCGCGACCGCCGGCAGCTCGCCGAGCTGCTGCGGGCGTTGGAGGCGGCTCCGGCCGCACCCGGACCGGCCCCGTCGGAGCCCACGGCCCGTGAGCCGGTCCCGGCACGGGAGGGAGCCCGATGAGATACCCCTACTACCCCGGCTGCTCGGTGGGCGGCACCGCGAAGGCCTACGAGGAGTCCCTCCTGGCCGTCCTCGAACGGTTCGACCTGGGCCTGGACGAGCTCGACGACTGGAACTGCTGCGGGGCGAGCGCGGCGCCCTCGATCGACGAAGATCGGGCGATCGCCCTGTCGGCTCGGAACCTCGCCCTCGCCGAGGAGCGGGCCGAGGACTCGGCGCCGGTCGACCTCCTCACCCCGTGCGCCGGCTGCTACCGGGCCCTCCTCGCGGCCCAACGCTCCCTGGCCGAGCAGCCGGCGGTCGCGCGCCGGATCGACGGCGCGCTCCAGGCCGTCGGGCTGCGGTACGAGCGTCGGGTCCACGTGCGCCATGTCCTGGACGTGCTGGCGAACGAGGTCGGGACCGAGGCCATCTCGGCCGCCGTCACCCGGCCCCTCGACGGCCTGAAGGTCGCCTGCTACTACGGCTGCCTGCTCGTGCGTCCGAACGCGACCTTCGACGACGAGCGGAACCCGACGTCGATGGACCGGCTGATGGAGGCCGTCGGCGCCGAGCCGCTGGACTGGCCGCTGAAGACCCGCTGCTGCGGCGGGTCCTGCTACGGGGCCGACCCGTTCAGCGGGACGACGCCCCAGGGGGCGCTGTCGCTCAGCTACGCGCTCCTGCGGGAGGCCAGCCGCCGCGGGGCCGACGCGGTGGTCACCGCGTGCCCCCTGTGCCAGTTCAACCTGGAGGCGTTCCAGGGCGAGATGACGCGGACGTTCGGCACGCCCATCGACCTGACCGTGGGCTACGTCACGCAGTTCGTCGGCCTGGCGCTCGGGCTCCCCGAGCGCCGGCTGGGGATCCACCGGATGCTCCGCTGGCGGCTGCCCGAGCGCGAGCCGGTCGCCGCGGAAGGAGGCGTCCATGCGCGAGCCTGAGCGCGACCGCGCGTCCCGACCGCCGTCCCCGAACGGCGGCCCGAGGATCGGCGTCTACGTGTGCCACTGCGGCCTGAACATCGCCGGCAAGGTGGACGTGCAGGCCGTGGTCGACTTCGCGGCCACGCTGCCGAACGTCGCGGTGGCGCGCGACTACAGGTTCATGTGCTCCGATCCGGGCCAGGACCTGATCGAGCAGGACCTCCGCGACGGGCTCATCAACCGCGTCGTCGTGGCCTCCTGCTCGCCGCTGATGCACGAGGCCACGTTCCGCCGGGCCACCGCGGAGGGCGGGACGAGCCCCTTCCACTTCCAGATGGCGAGCATCCGCGAGCACGTCTCGTGGGTGACGGCCGACGCCGACGAGGCGACCGAGAAGGCCAAGGCGCTCGTGGCCGGCGCCGTCCGGCGCGTCGCCCTGCACGAGTACCTGGAGCCTCGCCAGGCGTCGGTGAACGCGGACGTGATGGTCGTGGGCGGCGGGATCGCCGGGATCCACGCGGCGCTGACGATGGCCGACGCGGGCAAGCACGTGTTCCTGGTCGAGCGCGAGAGCACGATCGGCGGCCACATGGCCAAGTTCGACAAGACCTTCCCGACGCTCGACTGCGCGGCCTGCATCCTCACGCCGAAGATGTCCCAGGTCCGCTCGCACCCGAACATCACCCTGTGGACGTACTCCGACGTCGTGAGCGTCGAGGGCTACACCGGAGACTTCACGGTCCGGGTGCGCCACCGCCCCCGGTACGTGATCGAGGAGCTGTGCACCGGGTGCTTCGAGTGCATCGAGAAGTGCATCCACAAGCAGGGCAAGTTCGACGACGAATTCAACGAGGGGCTGGGCAAGCGCAAGCCGATCTACATCCCGTTCCCGCAGGCCACGCCCTCGGTCGTCGTCGTCGACCCCGAGACGTGCATCTGGTTCAAGACCGGCAAGTGCCCGCAGACCTGCGTCGAGGCCTGCGAGCGCGACGCCTTCGACTTCGAACAGCAGGAGACGTTCGACGAGGTCAAGGTCGGCGCGATCGTGCTGGCGACCGGCTTCAAGACGTTCGACGCGGCCCGGGCGCCCGAGTACGGCTACGGGACCTACCCGAACGTCTACACCAGCCTCGAGGTCGAGCGCCTGCTGAACGCCGCGGGTCCGACCGGGGGCGAGCCGATCCTGCGCGACGGGACCCGGCCGCGCTCGGTCGGGATCATCCACTGCGTGGGCTCGCGGGACGAGCGGTACAACGCCTACTGCTCGCGGGTGTGTTGCATGTACTCGTTGAAGCTCGCGCACCTGGTCAAGGAGCGCACCGGGGCCGAGGTCTACGAGTTCTACATCGACATGCGCGCGGCGGGGAAGGGGTACGAGGAGTTCTACGACGAGATCCTCAAGGAGGGCACGCACCTGATCCGCGGGCGGGTGGCCGAGGTGACGGACGAGGCGATCTCGCCCGAGGAGGAGGGTCGCCTCGTGATCCGCGCCGAGGACACGCTGATGGGCGTCGTTCGCCGGATCCCCGTCGACATGGTGGTCCTCGCGGTGGGGCTGGAGCCGCAGTCGGACGCGCAGGAGGTGCGCCGGCTGTTCAACATCTCCTGCGGTGGCGAGGGGTTCTTCACCGAGCGGCACCCGAAGCTCGCGCCCGTCTCCACGTTCACCGACGGCGTGTTCCTGGCCGGCGCCTGCCAGGGGCCGAAGGACATCCCGGACACGGTGGCCCAGGCCGGCGCGGCGGCGGCCGAGGCGCTCGCGATGGTCGACCGCGGCTACGTGATGCTGGAGGCGAACACCGCCTTCATCGACGAAGCGGCGTGCTCGGGCTGCAAGACGTGCGTGGGGCTGTGCCCGTTCGGCGCGATCGCGTTCGACGAGGAACGGAAGAAGGCGGCCGTGAACGAGGTGGTGTGCAAGGGCTGCGGGATCTGCGTGGGCGCGTGCCCGTCCGGCGCGGCGCAGCAGCACCTGTTCACCGACGCGCAGATCTTCGCCGAGATCGAGGGGGTGCTCGAGTATGTCTGAGGCCGCGCGCATCCAGACCGACGCTCCCGACCGCGCCCGCCCGACCGCCGAGCGGGCCTTCGAGCCCAAGATCGTCGCGTTCTTCTGCAACTGGTGCACGTACACGGCGGCGGACCTGGCCGGGATCTCGCGGATGCAGTACGCGCCGAACGTGCGGGTGATCCGGCTGATGTGCTCGGGCCGCCTCGACCCACAGTTCGTGCTGGCAGCGCTCCGCGACGGGGCCGACGGCGTGCTGATCGGCGGGTGTCACCCCGGCGATTGCCACTACCAGGAGGGCAACGACAACGCGCTCCGCCGCTTCGAGGTCCTGCGCCGGATGCTCCGCGACCTCGGCATCGAGGACGAGCGCGTGCGGCTGGAGTGGATCTCGGCGGCCGAGGGCGACAAGGTGCAGAAGGTGTGCGACGAGATCACGGAGCAGGTGCGCGCCCTCGGGCCGCTGCGCCTGTCCGTTCCCCGGCGGGTCGAGACCGACGAGACCCCGGGCGCGCCGGCGCCCCGGCTGGTCGGGCAGGAGGCGCGATGAGCAGGCCGAAGGTCGCCTTCTACTGGTGCGCCTCGTGCGGCGGCTGCGAGGAGGCGGTCGTCGACCTGAACGAGGCGATCCTCGACGTCGTCGAGGCGGTGGACATCGCCTTCTGGCCGGTGGCCATGGACTTCAAGGTCTCCGACGTGGAGGCCCTGGCCGACGGCGAGCTCGCCGCGGCGTTCGTGAACGGCGCGGTCCGCACCTCGGAGCAGCGTGAGATGGCCGAGCTGCTGCGCCGCAAGGCTGGCGCGGTCGTCGCGTTCGGGGCCTGCGCGTGGCTGGGAGGCATCCCGGGCCTGGCGAACCTGTCCACCCGCGAGTCGATCCTCCAGCAGGTCTACCGCGACCTGCCGAGCGTCCAGGACGGCGACGGCGCGACCCCCCACGAGGAGGTCGAGGTCCCCGAGGGACGCCTGCACCTGCCCCGGTTCGACGACGACGTGCGGACCCTCGACCAGGTGATCGACGTCGACTACTACCTGCCGGGCTGCCCGCCGCCGCCGGAGCTGATCGCCAAGGCCGTGACGGCCCTGGTCGAGGGCACGCTCCCCGAGAAGGGCTCGGTGCTGGCCCCCGACGTGGCCCTGTGCGCGGAGTGCCCGCGCGTGGACTCCAAGCCGGAGGACCTCAAGCTCCAGCGGTTCCACCGGCCGTACGAGATCGTCGCCGACCCCGAGAGGTGCCTGCTGGCCCAGGGCCTGGTGTGCCTGGGACCGGCCACCCGGGCCGGCTGCGGGGCCGTGTGCGTGGCCGCGAACATGCCATGCACCGGGTGCATGGGCCCGACGGGCCGGGTGATCGACCACGGCGCGAAGGCCCTGTCGGCGATCGCCTCCCTGATCGAGCCGAGGGAGCCGAAGGGCGTGGCCGGGCTCGCCGAGGAGCTGGTGGACCCCGTCGGGACCTTCTACCGCTACTCGCTGCCGGCCTCGCTCCTGCACGGCCGGGTGGGGCGGAACGGCGGGCGATCGCGGACCGAGCGGGACGGCGAGGAGGGGGCGCCCGCGACGGCCGAGCCGGCCGGAGCTGCCCGGAGAGGTGGGAGCGCATGAGCGGCGAGATCCTGATCGACCCCATCACCCGGCTCGAAGGGCACGGGCGCATCCACATCTTCGTGAACGACGAGGGCGCGGTGGACCGCGTCTACCTCCAGATCCCCGAGCTGCGGGGGTTCGAGAAGTTCGCGCAGGGCCGGCGGGCCGAGGACATGCCCCAGATCACCTCCCGGATCTGCGGCGTCTGCCCGATGGCCCACCACATGGCCGGCACGAAGACGCTCGACGACCTGTACCACGTGGACCCGCCGCCGGCGGCCACGAAGATCCGCGAGATGGTCTACGACGCGTTCATGATCGAGGACCACGCCCTGCACTTCTTCTTCCTCGGCGGGCCGGACTTCGTGGTCGGTCCCACCGCCCCGAAGGCCCAGCGGAACATCCTCGGCGTGATCGGCAAGGTCGGGCTCGAGATCGGCAAGGAGGTGATCGGCCTCCGCAAGGAGATCCGGGGCCTGATGAACGAGGCGGCCGGCAAGGCGATCCATCCGGTGTTCGGGCTCCCCGGCGGGGTCTCCAAGCAGGTCTCGCCCGAGCTGCGGGACCGGTTCGTGGCCGGAGCCGCGCACGCGGTCGAGTTCGGCAGGTTCTCGCTCCAGCTCTTCCGGGACGTCGTCCTGTCCAACCAGGCGTACATGGACCTCGTCCTGTCCGACGCCTACACGCATCGGACCTACTACATGGGCCTGGTCGACGAGGGGAACCGGACGAACTTCTACGACGGCCGCCTGCGGGTCGTGGGCCCCGACGGCACCGAGCTCCTCACGTTCGCCGCGAACGAGTACCTGGACCACGTCGGCGAGCACGTCGAGCCCTGGTCGTACATCAAGTTCTGCTTCCTGAAGGACATCGGGTGGACCGGGTTCGAGGACGGGCCCGACAGCGGCGTGTACGCGGTGGCGCCGCTCGCCCGCCTCAACGTCTCGGAGGGGATGTCGACGCCGGTGGCGCAGGAGGCGTACGAGGAGTTCTCCTCCACGTTCGGCGGCCGGCCGGTGCACCACACGCTCGCGACCCACTGGGCCCGGCTGGTGGAGCTCGTGAACGCCGCTGAGCGGATGGGCGAGCTGGCGGCCGACCCGGAGATCACGAGCCCGGAGATCCGGACGATCCCGACCGAGACGCCGACCGAGGGCATCGGCGTGGTCGAGGCGCCGCGGGGGACGCTCTTCCATCACTACCGGACCGACGAGCGCGGGCTGATCACGTCGGCGAACCTGATCGTCGCGACGCAGAACAACGCGGCGCGGATCGCGCTGTCCGTCGACAAGGCGGCCAAAGCGCTCGTCCACGGCACCGACGTGGACGAGGGGCTGCTGAACGAGGTCGAGATGGCCTTCCGCGCGTACGACCCGTGCTTCGGGTGCGCGACCCACGCGCTGCCGGGCGAGATGCCGTTGATCGTCGAGATCCGGGACCCGCGGGGGGAGCTCGTCCGCGAGATCCGCAGGGACTGATCCCGATGGAGACCCTCGTCCTCGGGCTGGGGAACGAGCTGGCCGGCGACGACGCGGTCGGGATCCTCGTGGCCCGCGCCGTCCGCGGGGAGCTCGACGGCCTGGCCGACGTGGTCGAGAGCTCCGCGTCCGGCCTGGCGCTGATCGAGGTGCTGGCCGGCCACGAGCAGGCGGTCGTGGTGGACGCGATCGTGACCGGGCGGACCCCGCCGGGCACGATCGTTGAGATGGGCCTGCGCGAGGTCGGACGCGTCGTCGCGCCGAGCGCGCACCAGGCCGGGCTGCCCGAGCTCGCCGCGGTGGCCGCTCGGCTCGGGCTGGTCTTCCCCGCGCGGACGCGCGTGCTGGCCGTGGAGGTGGTGGACCCGTACACGCTCGGGGCGCCGCTCAGCGACCCCGTCGCGGGTGCGGTCCCCGAGCTCGTGCGCCGCGTCCTCCGAGCGGTCCGGCGATGGGAGGGGGAACGGCCGTGCACGACCAGCACGCCGTCCAGAACCTGATCGAGCGCCTGTCGGACCTCGAGGACGTCGCCGAGGTCCGGATCCGCGCCGGCGCGAGCTTCTCGCCGGAGGCGCTGCGCCAGGCGTTCGAGATGCTCACGGCGGACACGCCGCTCGCGGGGTCCCGGCTGGTGGTCGAGGGGCTCGTCGAGGAGCGCGGCTGCCCGACGTGCGGCTCGACGTGGGCCGTCTCCTCCGACGACGTCGCCGGGCACCTGGTGCTCTGCCCCTCCTGCGGGGCGCCCTCGCCGATCGGGCCCGGGGCCTCGGCGATCGAGGTCGTTGAGGTCGCCCGCGCGTGAGCACGCGCTCCCCGAGGGGCAGGGACGAACGCTCCCCCCGCGAGGGGCCGGGCGGCCCACCCCGCGCCGCCCGCCCGAGCCGAGGATGGCGGCAGGAGACCTCGGAGGGCGAACGTGACACCGAACACGGCCGTCCCCCGGCCCGCGGCCGAACCCGCCCTCGCGCGCTCGGTCGAGGTCCGCGGGATCGTGCAGGGGGTTGGCTTCCGGCCGTTCGTGTGGCGTCTGGCCACCCGCCTCGGGCTCGCCGGCCGCGTCCGCAACCGGAGCGGGGTCGTCGAGATCGTGGCCGAGGGCCCGGCCGACGCGCTCGAGGCCTTCTGCGCGGCGATCGCCGCCGAGGCGCCGCCGCTCGCGCGCGTCCACGACGTCCGTTGGTCTTCGGCAGAGCCGGCCGGGTACCGGACCTTCGAGGTCGAGCAGAGCGTGGACGAGCCGGGCGGCGAGCGGTTCGTCTCGCCGGACGCGGCCACCTGCCCCGCGTGCCTCGAGGAGCTGTTCGACCCGGCCGACCGCCGGTACCGGTACCCGTTCATCAACTGCACCGATTGCGGCCCCCGGTTCACGATCATCGAGTCCCTGCCCTACGACCGCGAGCGCACCAGCATGCGGGTGTTCCCGATGTGCGAGGCGTGCGCCCGCGAGTACCACGATCCGGCCGACCGCCGGTTCCACGCCGAGCCGATCGCCTGCCCGGCCTGCGGGCCCACGCTGAGGCTCGTCGACCGGGACGGCAAGCGGGTCGAGAGCGACCCGCTGGAGGACGCGGTCCAGCGGCTCCGGGACGGCGGCATCGTCGCCCTGAAGGGCCTGGGCGGGTTCCACCTGGCCTGCGACGCCGATGACGAGACGGTGGTCGCCGAGCTGCGCCGCCGCAAGGCGCGGCCCGACAAGCCGTTCGCGGTGATGGTCGCCGACCTCGAGGCCGCCCGGGAGCGGTTCGACCTGTCCCCCGAGGACGAGTGCGTGCTCGCCTCGCCGCAGGCTCCGATCGTGCTCGCCCGCGATCGCGGAACCCTCGCGCCCTCGGTCGCCCCGGGGCACCGGCGGCAGGGCGCGATGCTCCCCTCGACGCCGCTGCACCACCTGCTGCTCCGCGGCTTCGCCGGGGCGCTCGTGATGACGAGCGGCAACCGAAGCGACGAGCCGATCTGCATCGGCAACGACGAGGCGCTCGAGCGGCTCGGCGACGTCGCGGACGCCTTCCTCGTCCACGACCGCGGGATCGTCTCCCGCTACGACGACAGCGTCGCCCGCGTCTGGCGCTCGGGTCCGATGGTGCTCCGCCGGGCCCGGAGCTTCGCGCCGGCCGCCCTCGAGCTCGCGCGCGACGTCGCGCCGACGCTCGGGACCGGCGCCGAGCTCCACGGCGCCTTCTGCCTGGCCGCCGACGCCCGCGCCTACCTGTCTCAGCACGTCGGCGACCTGGACTCGGAGGAGGCGATGGGGGCCTACCGGGCCGCCCTGGAGCGCTACCGCGCGGTGTTCCGGATCGAGCCCGAGGTCGTGGCGCACGATCTGCACCCGGACTTCCTCACGACGCGGTTCGCGGAGGAGACGGGGCTGCGCCGGATCCCGGTGCAGCACCACCACGCGCACGTGGCCGCCACGATCGCCGAGCACGGCGTGGAGGGGCAGGTGATCGGCGTGGCGTTCGACGGGTTCGGGCTCGGCGAGGACGGGGGTGCCTGGGGCGGCGAGTTCCTCGTGTGCGATGCCGCCACGGCGGTCCGGGCCGGGCACCTGCGCCCGGTGCCGATGCCGGGGGGCGACGCGGCGGTGCGGCACCCCTGGCGGATGGCGGTCGCGCACGCCGAGGAGGCCGGCGTGCTGGAGGAGGCCCGCCCGCTGCTCGGCCACGACGAGGAGGTCGAGGTGGTGCTCGGCCAGATCCGCTCGGGCCTGGGCACGCTTCCGACCACCTCCGTCGGCCGGCTCTTCGACGCGGTCGCGGCGCTGACCGGCGTGTGCGACCTCGCCACCTACGAGGGGCACCCGGCGACGCTGCTCGAGCAGATCGCCGAGGGCGGCGCCACGCGCGAGTACCCGTACGACGTCGGACCGGAGGACGGCCACCTGCTGATCGACCCACGCCCCACCATCGCGGCGATCGTCAAGGACCTGCGCCGCGGTCGTCCCCCGGCCGAGGTGGCCGGCCGCTTCCACCGCACGATGACCGCCGCCGCGCTCGAGATGTGCCGAGCGCTCCGCGGCGCGACCGCGGTCCGCCGGGTCTGCCTGGGCGGCGGCGTGTTCCAGAACGACCTGCTCACCTCCGACCTGGTCGCCCGGCTCGAGACGGTGGGCTTCGAGGTCTTCGTGCCCCGCCGGGCCCCGGTCGGCGACGGGGGGATCGCGCTCGGGCAGGTCCTGGTCGCCAACGCGAGGTTGGGGGTGTAGCGATGTGCCTCGGCGTCCCGGGGAAGGTCGTCGACGTGTTCGCCGAGGACGGGATCCGGATGGGCACCGTCGACTTCGGCGGCATCACCCGGACCGCGTGCCTCGAGTACGCGCCGGAGGTGGACGTCGGGAGCTGGGTCGTGATCCACGTCGGGTTCGCGATCTCGGTCGTGGACGAGGAGGAGGCGGCGCGCTCCTACGAGCTCCTGGCCGAGATGGGGAACCTCGAGGACATCGACCTGCCGCAGACCGCCGACGGTGTTCGGGCCGAGGACTACCGCCCGGGGGGGTCGGCGCGATGAGGTTCGTCGACGAGTACCGGGACGACCGGATCGCCCGGCGCCTGCTCGACGAGATCGCCCGGACCGTCACGCGCCCCTGGACGATCATGGAGGTCTGCGGCGGGCAGACGCACACGCTGATCCGTCAGGGGATCGACCAGCTCCTGCCGCCGGAGGTCTCGCTCGTCCACGGGCCCGGGTGCCCGGTCTGCGTCACGCCGCTCGCGTTGATCGATGAGGCGATCGCGATCGCGAAGCGTCCCGACGCGATCGTGTGCTCGTTCGGCGACATGCTCCGGGTCCCCGGCTCGTCCGAGGACCTGTTCATGGCGCGCGCGGCCGGCGGCGACGTCCGCGTCGTCTACTCGCCGCTCGACGCGCTCGAGGTCGCTCGGCGCAACCCGGACCGGGCCGTCGTGTTCTTCGCCGTCGGGTTCGAGACCACCGCGCCGGCCAACGCGACGGCCGTCAAGCAGGCCAGGGAGCTCGGGATCTCGAACTTCGCGCTCCTCGTGGCCCACGTGCTCGTCCCGCCCGCGATCGTCGCGATCCTCGCCTCGCCGGGGAACCGCGTCCAGGGGTTCCTGGCGCCGGGCCACGTCTGCGCGATCCAGGGCTGGACCGAGTACGAGCCGATCGCCCGGGACTTCGGCGTGCCGCTCGTCGTCACCGGGTTCGAACCGTTGGACCTGCTCGAGGGGATCCGGATGCTCGTGTCCCAGCTCGAGGAGGGGCGGCACGAGGTCGAGAACCAGTACGTGCGGGCCGTGGCCCGCGAGGGCAACGTCCCGGCGCGCTCGGTGGTTGACGAGGTGTTCGAGACCTGCGACCGGGCGTGGCGAGGGATCGGCGTGATCCCCAGGAGCGGGCTCCGGCTGCGGGAGGCCTACCGGGCTCACGACGCCGAGGTACGGTTCCCACGCGCCGGCGGCGTCCCGGCCTCCGAGTCCGAGACCTGCATCGCCGGTGAGGTGCTCGTGGGCCGTGCGAAGCCGAGCGCGTGCCCGGCGTTCGGGACGCTCTGCACGCCCGAGTCGCCGCTCGGCGCGCCGATGGTCTCGAGCGAGGGCGCCTGCGCGGCGTACTTCCTGGCCGGCCGCACGCGCCAGGAGGTGTCGACATGAGCGGCCGGGTCGTGGACGAGGCCGTGCGGGAGTTCGCGTTGCGCTGCCCGGTCCCGCTCCCGCCGGGCGACCGCGTCGTGCTCGGGCACGGGAGCGGCGGCACGCTGATGGCCGGCCTGATCCGCGACCTCCTGGTCCCGGTGCTCGGGGACCCCGAGCTCCGACGCCTGGGCGACGCGGCGGTGGTCGAGGTGAACGGCACGCGCCTGGCCTTCTCGACCGACGCGTTCGTCGTCACGCCGGCCTTCTTCCCCGGCTCGAACATCGGGGAGCTCGCCGTGAACGGGACCGTGAACGACGTGGCGATGATGGGCGCGACGCCGCTGTTCCTCTCGGCCGCCCTGATCCTGGAGGAGGGGCTCGAGCTCGAGGTGCTCGGCGCGGTCGTCCAGTCGATGGCCGAGGCCTGCCGCCGCGCCGGCGTCGCCCTGGTCACCGGCGACACCAAGGTGGTCGAGCGCGGGGCGGCGGACGGCCTCTACATCACGACGGCGGGGATCGGCGTGGTGCCGGAGGGCGTGGAGGTCGGTCCCGAGCGCGCCCGACCGGGCGACCGCGTGCTGGTCACCGGGCCGGTGGGCTCGCACGGGGTGGCGGTGATGTCGCGCCGGGCCGGGATCGCGTTCGGCGGCGACCTGGCCTCGGACAGCGCCCCGCTCACCGGGCTGGTCCGAGCGATGCTCGGGGCGGGCGACGTCCGGTGCCTGCGCGACGCCACGCGCGGGGGCGTCGCCGGCGTCCTGAACGAGCTCGCCGAGGCCTCGGGGGTGTCGATCACGGCCGAGGAAGGCGCGATCCCCGTCCTGCCGCCGGTCCGCGCGGCCTGCGAGATGCTCGGCCTCGACCCGCTGTACGTCGCGAACGAGGGGGTGGCGGTGGCCGTCGTCGCGCCCGAGGACGCCGAGGCCGTGCTCGCGGCGGCCCGCGCGCACGAGCTCGGGATGCACGCGGCGCTGATCGGCGAGGTCGGGGAGGGACCGCCCCGGGTGTCCCTTCGCACCGGTCTCGGCGCGACCCGGCCGCTGCTCATGCTCGCGGGCGACCAGCTCCCCCGGATCTGCTGAGCCTCACCCGAGCGCGGACAGGCGCCCTGCGATCCGGGCCGCGAGCGGGACGACGCCCTTGCGTTGGTAGCGGTCGAGGGCCTCCCGGAAGGGGGCCCGCGCCTCCTGGGTCCGGCCGGCGGCGGCGAGCACGGTGCCCAGCGTCTCATGGCCCTCGGCCTGCCACACGAGGTAGTCCGTGGTGCTCAGGATGTCGATGGCCTCGGCCGCGAGCGCGACGGCCTCCCCGTGACGAGCGCGGTTCGACAGGATGCGCGCCTGCGCCATCCGCCATCCGGTCTGCGACGAGAAGTCGTCCTCGGCGGAGAGCTCGCGGCTCCGCGCGGCGTGGACGTCCGCCTCCTCGAAGCGCGCCTCGTCGCAGAGCGAGAGCGCGAGCAACGCCGACATCGTCGAGTTGTACCCGGTCTCCCCGAGGCCCTCGAGGACCTCGACCCCCGTCCGGAACTCCCGCTCGGCCGCCTCGGACCAGCCGAGGAACCGATTGGCCTCGCCCCGTACCTGATAGACCGGGGCGACCAGACGCAGGTCGCCGATCTCCTCGATCAGACGATCGATCCGCTCGAACCACTCGCGCACCCCCTCGGCATCCCCGCGCATCGCGAGCAGGCCCATCCGTACCGTCCCGAAGTACACGTGCGCGAGGATGCTGTCCTCCGCGAGATCGAAGGCACGTTCGTGCAGGCGGAAGGCCTCGTCGACCGGCATCGGCCCGAAATAGGCCGAGGTCGAGAGCATCCGGGCGAGGCGGCGCCGGGTGCTCTGCGGCAGCTCCGGCGCGCGATCGAGCAGCGGCCCCATGGTTCCCACGCTGCGTTCGCACGAGCCGGCGTAGAAGTGATGCCGGGCGAGCACGAGCGTCGCCTGGACGATCCCCGGATCGTCGCCGATCGCGTCGAGCTTGCGGATCGCTTCCTCGGCGGCCTCGAGGACCTGGGCGATCGTCTGGGAGGGCTCGAACTGGCCGATCGACTCCTCGCGGAGCAGGGCGGCTCGGATCGCCAGCGCCCGCTCGCCGGCCGCCTCCGAGGCCTCGACGGCTCGCGCGGCCGCCTCGGCGCCCGATCGGTACTCGTTGGCGTCGAAGAGCGTGGCGGCGAGCTCCAAGAGCGCTCGGGCGCGCTGCGGGCCATCCGCGATCTCGGATGCGCTCCCGAGTAGGGCGCGGGCCGCGGCGTGGTCCCCGCGCTCGCGGGCCCGCTCGGCCGAGGACAGCAGGCGGTCGGTCGCCGCCCGTCCGAGCTCCCTCGTGGACGGGTCGGGCGGCCCCAGCTCGAGGCGGTACCGGTAGGCCTGCTCCAGGTGGTGTGCGAGGATCTCCTCGTACTCGAGGAGCCGGTCGCCGGCGGCTCGCTCCAGCCACCTCGCGAAGCGCTCGTGGAGGTCGGCGCGCTGTTCCTTCGGCAGCGCCTGGTACGCGGCGTCGCGGATCAGGAGGTGGCGGAACCGGAAGGCGTCCTCGCCGGCGAACTCGGCGCGATCCGGCCGGATCAGCTCCTTCCGCGCGAGCGTGAAGAGGTGGGCGCGAACCTTGGGGCGCAAGGGCTCCGGCGCCAAGTTGGTCACCGCGCCGGCGTGGAACACGCTCCCCTCGACGGCGCCGCGTTCGATCACCGCGCGCTCTCCGGGGTCGAGTCGGTCCAGCCGCGCTGCGAGCAGGAGCTGGATGGTCGGCGGCACAGCGACCCCGGCGAGGTCGGGCGCGGCCCGCCACGCACCGTCCTCGAACCGGAGCAGCCCATCGTCGATCAGCATGGCGAGCATCTCCTCGACGAACAGCGGGTTGCCCTCGGCTGCCTGGAGGATCCGAGCGCGTGCCGCAGCCGGGATCACGGCCCGCCTGAGGAGGTTGTCCAGCAGGAGGGACGCCGCGTTCGCATCGAGCGGCTCGAGGAGGATCGTGGTGGCGTTCAGCTTGCCGCCGGCCCATGCCGGGCGGACCTCGAGCAGCTCGGAACGCGCCACGGCGAGCAGGAGCACCCCCACGTCCCGGATCCAGTCCGCGAGGTGGTCGAGCAGGTCGAGAAGGGTCGGTTCGGCCCTGTGGACGTCGTCGACGATCACGACCAGCGGCGCGTCCCGCGCGAGGTGCTCGAGGAGCTTGCGCACGCCCCAGAACGCTTCCTCGGCCGTCCCGCCGCCGTCCCACGAGAGCAGGCCCGCCACGAGCTGGCAGATCCGATCCCGGGCATCGGCGCCGGCGACGAGCTCGGCGAGCCGAGCGCGCGCGGTCTCCAGGTCGTCGGACCGCTCGATGCCAGCGGCTTGCTCGACGATCTCCGCCAGCGGGAAGAACGTGATCCCTTCGCCGTAGGACAGGCACCGGCCACGCAGCGTTCGGGCCGAGGACCCCAGATCGGCGAGGAACTCCTGGACGAGTCGAGACTTCCCGACGCCCGCCGGACCGAGCAGGGTGAACAGGTGACAGGTACGCTCGGCGGTCGCTCGCTCGAGTGCCCGCTCGAGCAGCCCGAGCTCGCGGTCCCGACCCACGATCGGGGAGTCCAGGCGCCGCGTGTGTCCCGCGACGTCCTCCCGGACCGCGACGAGTCGGTGGGCGCGCACCCGCTCGGCCTTGCCCTTCAGCTCGAGGGGCTCGATCGGTTCGATCTGGACGGCGTCCCTCACGAGCCGATGGGTCGTCTCCCCGAGAAGGATCTCCCCCGGGGCGGAGGCCTGCTCCAGACGGGCGGCGACGTTGACCGCGTCGCCCGTCACGAGGCGCTGCCCCGTCGCAGGATCCCCCGCGACCACCTCGCCGGTGTTCACGCCGATCCGGACCTCCAGCGACACGCCATGCTCACGCGCCAGGTCGACGTTCAGCGCCGCGAGCGCGTCGCGCATCGCCACCGCCGCTCGGACCGCCCTGAGCGGGTCGTCCTCGTGGAGCCGTGGGATGCCGAAGATCGCCATGACGGCGTCGCCGATGAACTTCTCGACCGTGCCTCCGTGACGCTCGACCGCGGCCGACATCGCCTCGAAGTAGCGCGCCATGACCCGGCGGAGCGCCTCGGGGTCGAGGCGCTCCCCGAGCGCGGTCGAGCCTGTGACGTCGGCGAAGACGACCGTGACGACCTTGCGCACCTCGGCCGCCGCGGGCTCCAGCGCCTCGAGCGGGGTCGCGCAGTTCTGACAGAACCGCGCTCGATCGGCGTTCTCCTCGCCGCACGACGGACACGTCTTCACGACGGGCAATCTTCGCCCCAAGCGCCGGGCCCCGCGAATCGGGCGTTCGACCGGACACGATCCGACCGGGTCCCGAAAGGGACGCGCCCTCTCTCGCCTACGGACGGTTGTTCACCCGGGCCGCCGCAGGTAGCGTCCGGGCGATGAGTGGCCCACCCGATTTCCGCATCGAGCGCAGCGAGCTCCGCGCCGAGGAGGAGTTCGCCGAGTTCGGGTACCAGGATCTCGAGTACTACGTGGACTTCCGCGGCACGTTCCACAAGCTCCCGCCCTGCCCGGACGACGAGAGCCTGGAGGCGTCCGGCGCGCAGGTGGCGATCGTGGGTGCCCCCCTCGACGACGGGACCTCGGGCCGGCCCGGTGCCCGGTTCGGTCCGATGGCGATCCGCGCGGCGCCGACCGCGTTCGGGCCGTTCGAGACGTGGTCGATCCAGCTCGGCGTGGAGCCGTTCCGCGTGCTGAACGTGGTGGACGCGGGGGACGCGCCGGTCGTCTCGTCGCGACACGCCCGAGGCCTGCGCGTGATCCACGAGAAGGTGTACCGGGTGGCGCGGACCGGCGCGATCCCCATCGTGCTCGGCGGTGACCACTCGATCACCTACCCGAGCGCCGCCGCCGTCGCCCGTCACGTCCATCCACGCTCGCTCGGCGTCGTCCACTTCGACACGCACGCGGACACGGCCGACACTGTCGGAGGCTCCCTGATCTCGCACGGGACACCGATGCGTCGGCTGATCGAGGAAGGGTGGGTCGCCGGCCGGAACTTCGTCCAGGTCGGCCTCCACGGCTACTGGCCCGAGAAGGAGACCTTCGACTGGATGCGCGAGCAGGGCCTGCGCTGGCACACGATGGTCGAGATCGAGGAGCGCGGCATCGACGCCGTGATCGCGGACGCGGTCGCCGAGGCGCTCGACGGCCCGGACCTCGTCTACCTCTCGGTGGACATCGACGTCGTCGACCCCGGGATGGCGCCGGGGACCGGCACCCCCGAGCCGGGCGGCATGCTCCCGCGCGAGCTGCTCCGCGCCGTCCGCCGGATCGTCGCAGGGGTCGAGCTCGCCGGGATGGACGTGGTCGAGGTCTCCCCGCCGTACGACCAGAGCGAGGTCACCGCGATGCTCGCGCACCGGGCTGTGATCGAGGCGATCAGCGCGCTCGCGGCGAGGGAGCGGGCCTGATGGTCGACCGGCGGCGGTTCGAGGAGCTCGTGGGCGAGGCGCTCGACTCGCTCCCGGCGTGGGTGCTCGAGCGCCTGGAGAACGTGGAGGTGATCGTCGAGGACCGGCCGCCACGCGACGAGCCGAACCTCCTCGGCCGCTACTACGGGATCCCGCTGACCGACCGCGGCGAGTTCTACTCGGGGCCGGTCCTCCCGGACATGATCACCCTGTACCGGCGCACGATCGAGCGCGAGGCGCGCGACGAGGACGAGCTCCGGCGGGTGATCGCCCACACGGTCGAGCACGAGGTGGCCCACTTCTTCGGGATCAGCGACGACCGCCTCCGCGAGATCGACCGGTACTGAGGCCATGGCAGACGAGCTCGACGAGGCGATGATGCGGCTCGCCCTCGAGCAGGCCACGGCGGCCACCGAGCACGGGGACGTCCCGGTCGGCGCGGTCGTGGCGAGGGGCGAGGGGGTGCTCGGGCGCGGCGGGAACGCCCGGGAGCGCGACGGCGACCCCACCGCCCACGCGGAGATCCTCGCCCTGCGAGAGGCGGCGTCGGAGGTCGGGACCTGGCACCTCGAGGGCTGCACGATGTACGTCACCCTCGAGCCGTGCGCGATGTGCGCGGGCGCGCTCGTGCTGGCCCGGGTCGACCGGCTGGTGTTCGGGGCGGCCGACCCGAAGGCCGGGTTCGCCGGCTCGCTCGGCGACCTGGTGCGCGACCCGCGCCTGAACCACGTGCTCGAGGTCGAGGCCGGCGTGCTCGCCGAGGAGGCGGGCGACCTCCTCCGGGCGTTCTTCCGCGACCGCCGGTAGCCGGGCTAGAGCTCCTCGCCGGTCTTGGCCTTGTGCTCCTCGCGGCGGGCGACCATCGTGGCGCGGATCCGCTCGGCGACCTCGGGCATCTCGCGCTCCATCGCCTCGAACTCCCGCGCGGCCATCACGACCACCCGGGCCGGCGAGGTCGTGATCACCGAGGCAGAGCGGCGGTGGTGCTGGAGCAGCGCGATCTCGCCGAAGAAGTCGCCCGGACCGAGGTCGGCCAGGTGCTGGCCGTCATGGGTGACCTCCGCCGTCCCCTCCTGCAGCACGAAGAACTCGTGCGGGAACGAACCCTGCTCGATCAGCGCCTTGCCCGCGGGCAGGTCCACCTCGTCGGCCCACCGGGCGATCTTCTCGAGCTCGCGATGGCTCAGGTCGCGGAACAGCGGGAGCTGCTTCAAGTGCTCGACGTCCATCCCGTCCTCCTCCGTGCGGGAGCATAGCCGCCCCGCCGACCGGGCGGGAGCCGCTTGCTAGACTCGCCCCGGAGGCGTGCCGGAGCGGACGAACGGGACCGCCTCGAAAGCGGTTAGGGCCTTGACCGGCTCTCGCGTGTTCGAATCACGCCGCCTCCGCGCCGGGGTGGGCCGACCGGGCCCACCCCGCTCGCGTGTCAGGCGAGCTCGACGAGCTCGAGCAGGTCCTCGTCCCAGAAGCCCGGCTCCCCCTCCGGCATCATCAGCACCCGCTGCGGTGCGAGTGCCCGGACGAACCCGACGTCGTGGCTCACCAGGATCATCGTCCCCGGCCACGTCGACAGCGCCTCGGCGACGGCCGTCCTCGAGGGCGGGTCGAGGTTGTTCGTCGGCTCGTCGAGCAGGATCAGGTTCCGGCGGCCGGCCACGAGCTGCGCGAGCGCGAGCTTGGTCTTCTCACCGCCCGAGAGCGTGCCCGAGGGCTGGAACGCGACATCCCCGGTGAGACCGAACATGCCGAGCAACGACCGCAGCTCCCGATCCGACGCGTCCGTGGACTCGGCGCGGACGTGCGCGAGGACGGTCTCCTCGTCGCGGAGGAGATCGTGCTCCTGCGCGTAGTACCCGAGCGAGACCCCGGCCCCGAGCCGTACCGTCCCGCCGTCGGCCCGGGTGACGCCGGCGAGGATCCGCAGGAGGCTGGTCTTGCCGGCCCCGTTCAGGCCCATGACGAGCAGCCGCTCGCCCCGCCCGAGGGTGAGGCCCACGTCCTCGAACACCGGCGGTCCCCCGTATCCCTTCGTCAGCCCCTCCGCCTCGAGGACCAGCCTCCCGGCGTGGGGCGGGTCGGGGAGGCGGTAGCGGACGCGTCGCTCGCGCGTCGGGGCGTGGACGGCCCCGGACTCCAGACGGGCGACGCGCGTGTCCAGGGTCTTGGCCTTGCGCGCCCGCTTCTCGGTCTGGCCGCGCATCGAGTCGGCGAGCGCCTTCAGGCGGCGGATCTCGGCCTGCTGACGCTCGACGAGCGCCCGCAGACGCAGCTCGTCCTGGCGCCGAGCGGCCCGGTACTCGGAGTAGGTCCCGCGGTACTGGACCACGCCGTCCCGATCAAGGTGCAGGATCCGCGTGATCGAGGCGTCGAGCAGCGCGAGATCGTGGCTGACGACGATGAGCGCTCCCCGGTACGAACCGAGGAACCGCATCAGCCAGTGCTTCGCGTCGGTGTCGAGGTGGTTCGTCGGCTCGTCGAGCAGGAGGACGTCCGAGCCGCCGAACAGGATGCGAGCGAGCTCCAGCCGGCGCCGCTCGCCACCGGACAGGGCGGGTACGGGCAGCTCGAGCCGGTCCTGCGGCAGCCCGAGCCCGGCCGCGATCCGTCGCGCCTCCGCCTCGCCCGAGTAGCCGCCCGCTGTGCGGTACCGCTCCTCCAGCCGCGCGAACCGCCGGACGTTCGCCTCGGTCGCGCGCTGCTCGACGGAGAGGCGGGCCTTCTCCATCCTCTCGGCGAGCTCGAGGAGACCGCGCGCCTGCAGGAGGTGGACCAGGCCCGAGTGCTCGTCCTCGGCGCGGTGCTGCCGCGGATCCTGCCGCAGGTACCCGAGCCGACCGCGGACCACGACGCGTCCGGTCACCGGCGGCTCCTCGCCGGCCAGGACCTTCAGCAGGCTCGTCTTGCCGGCGCCGTTGCGGCCGACGACGGCGACCTTGTCGCCGGCGCGGAGCGGAAGGGTGAGCCCCTCGAGCAGCAGACGGCCGGCCACCTCGACGGCGAGGTCGCGGATCTCGAGCGGGCTCATCGCGCGGGGTCCCGGGGGAGCGGTGGGACGGACATCGGACGGTCTCCTGGTCGTGGGCGTGAGCGACGGGGGCGCCGGGTGGCGCCGTGCTGACCGAGGAGGTCGTCCTAGCTCACGACCGCAGTGTAGCGGTCCGCGCGCGCCGTCAGAAGCGGTCGGGACGGAACGGGGTCGGATCGATCGGCGGGGGGGCGCCGCGCGCGAGCTCAGCCACGAGCCGCCCGGTGATCGGCGCCTGCGTGAAGCCGAGCGTGCCGTGGCCGGTCGCGACGAGGACGCCCTCGGCGCCGGGGACCCGCCCGATCGCCGGGAGGTCGTCGGGCATCAGCGGGCGGAAGCCGAACCACTCTTCGCCGGGCGCGTCGGGGCAGCCCCGGAGCGCCCGCCGCCCGGCGCGCGCGACCGCCGCCGAGCGGACCGGGTCGGGTCGGTCTCGGAACCCCGCGAGCTCGAGCGTCCCGGCGAACCGAACGCGTCCGTCCAGCGGCAGCACGACGACGTGGCTGTCGTCGAAGATGATCGGGGTGCGCGGCGCCCCCGGCCAGGCGGAGAGGGTGTGGCTGTACCCGGTCGCCGGCTGGATCGGGAGCCGCAGCCCGAGCGGGGCCGCGAGCGCCGGCGTCCAGGCGCCGGCGGCCAGCACCACGAGTTCGGCCTCGAGCTCCTCGCCGTCCGCGAGCCGGACGCCGGTCGCCGTCCCGCCGCGCAGGAGGACGCCCGCAGCGGACGCGCCCTCTCGGATCGCGGCGCCGCGGGCGGCGAGCCCATCGGCCAGCGAGCGCACGAAGGCGTAGCAGTCCCCGGTCGCCTGGTCGTCGATCAGCAGGGCGCCGCGGACGGCCGAGCCGAGCGCCGGCTCGAGGTCGCGCAGCTCGTCGACCTCGGCGACGCGCGAGGCGATCCCGAGACCGTCGAGCTCGCGCCCGAACGCCTCGGCTCGGGACCGCCATCCGTCCTCGGTGTACGCGTTGATCAGCGGGCCGCGCCGGTAGCCGAACCCCGCCGCGCCGCTCCGGACGAGCTCGTCGAACCGATCCAGGCTCGCCAGGCTGAGCTCGGTGAGGATCGCGGTCGTGCGGCGGTAGGTCTGGGCCCCGCAGGCGGCCCGGAAGGCGAGGAGCCAGCGCGCCAGACCCGGATCGGCGCGCGGCCGGATCGTGAAGGGGCTGTCCCGGCGCAGGAGGTGGCGGAGCCCCTCGGCGACCACCCCGGGTCCCGGCAGGGCCTGCGAGTGGCCCGGGACGATGAGCCCGGCGTTCGCGTACGAGCAGCCGTGGCCGACCGGTCCTCGGTCGACGAGCGTCACCTCGAACCCCGAAGCGGCGAGCTCGTGCGCGCAGGCGACGCCGATCGCGCCCGCCCCCACGACCACCGCCCGCCCGCTCACGCCGCAAGCGTACGGCCGTCGGCCGGCCGTCTAGACTCGGTCCCGGTGGCCTGCCCGAGCGGACGAAGGGGCACGCCTGGAGAGCGTGTAGGCGGGCAACCGCCTCGCGGGTTCGAATCCCGCGGCCACCGCCGTTACCCGAGGTCCCTCCGGTAGCGCGTGTACGAGCGGCGGACCCGCATCCCCACGCGCTCGTAGAGGCTCAGCGCGCCGGTGCGCGACTCGGTCGAGAGGCCGCACCGGGTCTTCCCGCGCTCGTAGAACGCCCCGAACACCGACGAGAGCAGGGCGCGGGCGATCCCGCGGTGCCGGTGCGTCGCCTTCGTCGCGAGCTGCTGGACCCACCCCTCGCCGTCGGCCCCGTAGTCGAACGCAAGCGCCACCCCGACGAGCTCGTCGCCCTCGAACGCGAGCCGCGATAGCTCGGGGGAGAACGCCGCGTGCCGGATCACTTCCGCCGCCCACTCGCCGAACGGGATGGAGCTCCGGCCCTCCCATTCGTTGAAGGCGTCGTCGATCAGGCGGTACGCGGCCCGATCGTCCCTCGAGGGCTCGTACGCGCGGAGCGCGATGCCCTGGGGAGGGGGGTGGACGGGCGGTGGGCGGTCGAAGGCGATCTCGAGGATCCACGCGATCCACTCGACCCCGTAGCCGCCTGAGCGGAAGAGCGCTGCGGCCGCCACGTTGCGGTCGGTGACGGTCTGCGAGACGCCCCCGCGCCCGAGCTCGCGGGCGCGCGCCTCGGTCCATCGGAGCAGCGCCGTCCCGATCCCGCGACCGGTGTGCGAGGGCCGCACGTCGCCCTCGGCGCGCTCCCGATACAGCTCGGACCAGGCAACCGGCAGGTCGCGCTCGAACACGAGCACGCAGTCGTTCGCGGGGTCGAACCCAGGCCGGCCGAACCCCATCTCGACGTCGGCGAGGTCGACCTCGATCACGCCGTCGGCGGCGAGCTCGGCTTCCGCCACGAGTCCAAGGATCGCTCGGGCGTCCCCGGGGGTGGCGCCCCGGGCCGTGAGTCCCTCCGGGAGCCCGGGGATCAGGCCGCCGTCCATCCCGGGCACCGCTCGGGCGCGACCGCCCCCGGGGGCTCCTCGAGCGATCCGACGGCGGCGCGGACGTCGTCGAAGGTCCGCCACGGGAGGAACGGCACGCCGTCGGCGGTCGCGATCTCGACGAGCGCGTCCTTCGCGAACACCACGTCCGCGTACAGTGCGCCGTAGCGGTCGGACTGGCCCTCGCCGACCAGCACGACCGGCCCGCGCTCCCGCGCGCGGAGCACGGCGTTCATCTTGCAGGTGCCGCATCCGACGCAGACCGGATGGCCGTGCGGGCGGCGCAGCCGCGCGGCTTCCCCGTCGAACACCAGCTCGTTCGAGATCACGGCGAGGTGCGCGAGGCCCGCCGTCGCGAGGATGGGCTCGATGTAGAAGCCGAAGCCGTCCGAGATCAGGGAGACCGGGATCCCGCGGGCCTCGGACCACACGACGAAGGGCGGGAACGTCGGATCCAGCGGGCAGTGCCGCAGGACGAAGCCGAGCATCTCCTCCCGCGTCCCCGACAGCAGCGCCACCTGCCGGTCCCCGGCCTCGCGCAGGCCCATCTCGCCGCGGTCGACCGCCGTGTCGTACTCGGGCCATTAAGGGTCGCCGAACTCGGTCAGCAGGTGCTCGGCGACGTCGTGCAGGCACGCCGTGCCGTCGAAGTCCACGAGGATCGCGGCGATGGGGAGCACCGCGGCTAGGGTACCCGTAGGCTCGGAGCATGCCCCGCGAGGTGACCGAGCGGATCGCGCTCGGGATGGTGGAGGCCTGGCCCGACCGCGTCTCGCACATCGAAGGGCACGCGATCTACGGGTGGGACGGCCTCCTGGTCGCCCTCTCCAACCTCGCCGACGACGAGCTGAACGTGACGCTCGTCGAGCGGGAGCCGGAGGACCCGCTCGGCGCGCTGTCGAGGGCGGAGTGGCTGTTCCGCGCCCACGGGCGGGTGCTCGGGGTCGAGCTCGAACGCGGCCGCCATCCAGCGCTCGAACGGGCGGCCCGGATGCTCGGGCTGTACCCGGCGGTCACGCGCCCGGCGATGGCGGCCGAGGTCGCCGACCTCGCGCCGCCGGCGCCGCGCGAGGGTGTCTCGTTCCGGCGCGTCCGCACGCGCGAGGTCCTCGCCGCGATGGTGGAGCTGGAGGTCGAGATCTTCCCGACCGAGCGTGATGTGGCCGAGCGGTTGTTCGGACCCAGGACGCTGGAGCGAACCGGGACGCGGATGTCCATCGCGACCGTCGAAGGACGGGCGGTGGCGATGGCGTACGTCCACGTCCACGAGGGCGCGATCGGCGTCTTCGGCGTCGGGACCCTCCCCACGTTCCGCCGCCGGGGGATCGGCGGAGCGATCACCGCGTTCGCGATCGACGAGGCGAGCGAGGGAGCCGACCTCGCGTGGCTCCAGCCGACAGCGCTCGGCCGCTCGGTCTACGAGGCGATGGGGTTCCGTCCGGTCGCGATGTGGCAGGTCTGGACGCTCCCCGCCGCGCGGCGCGAGCGCGCCCACGGCGTGTGACCCCGGTGTCGGGGACCCGCGTATACTCCGCTCGGTGACCGCGCTAGGCGGGGAGCTAGCGGTGCCCTGTAACCCGCGATCCGCTTGAGCGGGGCTGAATCCCCGTCCGAGGCCCGGTGGGTCCGAGGCAGCTCCCGGTACGGAGCGTCGATGGTCGGGTCCCGCGCGACGCCGGCCCCGTGAACCCGGTCAGATCCGGAAGGAAGCAGCCGTAAGCGGGAGCCGGCGGGTGCCGCGGGCGTGCCTGGCCGGAGCAACCGGCCGGTGACGCGCTCGAGTCCATCGCGGTCGACGGCGGGTGCGCGGTCACCACTACACTTCGGGTCGTCCCGGACGCGCTTCCCCCACCGGGACGTCCGGGCCGACGGACGCGGGGGTATGCGTGGCGGAGGAGCAGTACCGGTCCCTGTACCGCAAGTACCGGCCCCAGGGGCCGGGTGAGGTCCTCGGTCAGGAGCACGTGGTCCGTGGCCTGATGGGCGCGGTCCGCGAGGGGCGCCTGGCCCACGCGTTCCTGTTCTGCGGGCCCCGCGGCACGGGCAAGACCTCGACCGCGCGGATCCTCGCGAAGATGGTCAACTGCGAGCAGGGCCCGACGCCCGAGCCTTGCGGCACCTGCGAGCAGTGCGTCGCGATCCGCGAGGGCCAGCACCTGGACGTGGTCGAGATCGACGCGGCCAGCCACGGCGGCGTGGACGACGCCCGGGACCTCCGCGAGAAGGCGCCCACCGCGCCGGTGCAGGGCCGGGAGAAGGTCTACATCATCGACGAGGCGCAGCGACTCTCCCGGGAGGCGTTCGACGCCCTGCTGAAGGTGTTCGAGGAGCCGCCCGCCGGCGTGCGGTTCGTGCTCGCGACCACCGAGCCCCACAAGATGCCCGCCACGATCGTCGGGCGGTGCCAGCGGTTCGACTTCCGCCGAGTGCCCGTTCCGGACGTCGCCTCGCACCTGCTGCGCGTGGCCGGCGACGAGGGGATCGAGCTGGACCCCGAGGCCGCGCACGCGATCGCCCGGAACGCGGAGGGCTCGGTGCGCGACGCCCTGTCGCTGCTGGACCAGGCCTCGGTCCTCGGCTCCGGGCGGATCGGGCCGGACGTCGTGGGCTCCCTGATCGGCACCGGGCGCACGGACGTGCAGCACGCGCTCGGGGACGCCGTCGCCGTCGGCGACGCGAAGGCCGTGTTCGAGCTCGTCGACCGGCTCGTGCAGGAAGGGCAGGACCTCCGGCACGTGACGAACGAGGTGCTCGCCCACTTCCGCGACCTCCTGCTGGTCCGGGCGGCTCCGGGTCAACCGGAGCTGCTCGACGCGACCGAGGAGGAGGCCGAGCGCCTGGCGGCGCAGGCGGCCAAGTACACGGCCCCCGAGCTCGCCCGCGTGATCTCGCTGCTGCTCGCGGCGCAGGCGGACATGCGGTGGACCACCTCGCCGCGGATCTCGCTCGAGCTCGCGCTCGTCCGCGCCGCCGTCCCCGAGGCGGACGAGCGGCCCGAGGCGCTCCTCACCCGTCTCGAGCGTCTCGAGCGCCTGGCCGGCATCGTGCCTGGAGGCGCGGGGGCGACCGCTCCGGGCTCCTCTTCCGCGGCGCGGTCGCCGCGGGTGGCCGCATCGACGTCTCCGAGCGCCGCTCCAGGGTCGCCCTCCGCGCCCGCCCCCGCGCCTCGAAAGGCGGCCACGGCCGAGGTCGCGGCCGAGGGCCCGGCCGACCCAGCGCCACGGGCGGGAGCTCCGAGACGAGAGCGTCGCGCCGCCGGTGTCGAAGCGAGCGGCGCGCAGGAGGCTGGCCCCGGTGCGACCGAGGCCGAGCAGGAGGTGTCGGCGCCGGTGCTGGGGGCGGGGACGTCGGCGGTGGACGTCTCGATGCTCCGCGGGAACTGGGCCGCCCTGATCTCACACCTGCGTGGACAGGGGAAGGCCGTGCTGCCCTCGTTCCTCGAGATCGCCACGCCGGCGGCCTTCGACGGGCAGACGCTCGAGCTCGTCTTCCCGCCGGACCGCAGGTTCGGCGTCTCGAAGGTGGAGGAGCGGTCCGAGGAGCTCCGCCAGGCCCTCCAGGAGCTGTTCGGGATCGCCCCGGCCGTGCGCTGCGTCGTGCGCGAGCCCGTGGCGGGCGGCCCAGACCCCGCCGTCGAGGAGGAGCCGCCGCTCTCCGAGGAGGAGGCGCTGGCCCGGCTCACGGCCGAGCTCGGGGCGACCCCCGCCGGCGAGGATGGCCCCTAGGTGTACGAGGGCCCGATCCAGGACCTGATCGACGAGCTCTCCCGCCTGCCGGGGGTCGGGCCCAAGTCGGCGCAGCGACTGGCCTTCCACCTCGTGAAGGCGCCGCCGGAGGACGCCCGGCGCCTGGCCGAGTCGATCGTGCGGGCGAAGGAGCGCATCTCCTTCTGCCGGGAGTGCGGCAACGTCGCCGAGGGCGACCGGTGTCGGATCTGCCTGGACGAGGGGAGGGATCCCACCCTCCTGTGCGTCGTCGAGGAGCCCAAGGACGTCGCCACGATCGAGAAGGCCGGTGTGATCAAAGGGCGGTACCACGTGCTCGGCGGCGCGATCAGCCCGCTCGACGGGATCGGCCCCGAGGACCTGCGGACGCAGGAGCTCCTCGCGCGGGTCGAGCGCGACGGCGTCACCGAGGTGATCATCGCGACGAACCCGAACCTCGAGGGCAACGCGACCGCGATGTACGTCGCGGCCCTGTTGAAGCCGATCGGGGTCCGGGTCACGCGCCTGGCGAGCGGCTTGCCGGTCGGTGGCGACCTCGAGTACGCCGACGAGGTCACCCTCTCGCAGGCGCTCGAGGGCCGCCGGGAGCTCTGACCGACGCGGTGGACCCGCTCGCCGAGTTCCCGCGGCAGCTCGCGCGCACGCGGGGGTTCACGCTCGGGGTCCCGCGGTCGTTCCGCGTCTCGCCCGACGGGCTCCGCGTCGCGTTCCTCCGGACGCGCGCCGGCGACGACCCCGTCTCGTGCCTGTGGGTGCTCGACGTCGAGGGGGGGACCGAGCGCCTGGTGTTCGACCCGCGCTCGATCGGGGAGGAGGCGGAAGGCCTCACCCCGGCCGAGCTCGCCCGGCGGGAGCGGGCGCGCGAGCGTTCGAGCGGCGTCACCGCCTACGCGACCGACCGGGACGTGCGTCGGGCCGTCCTCACGGTCTCCGGACGGCTGTTCCTGGTCGACCTCGTCGAGGGCACGACGCGCGAGCTCCCGGTCCCCGGCCCTCCGGACGACCCGCGCGTGGACCCCACCGGTCGGCGCGTCGCCTACGTCGCCGAGGGTGCGCTTCACGTGCTCGAGATCGACGGGGCCGGCCGGGTGCTGGCCGCCGACGAGGACCCCGACACGTTCTGGGCCCTGGCCGAGTTCAACGCGGCCGAGGAGTTCGGCCGGCTCCGCGGGCACTGGTGGTCGCCCGATGGGCAGCGGCTGGCCGCGACGCACGTCGACGAGCGCCAGGTCCCCGTCTGGCACATCTCCGACCTGACCGACCCGGCCGTCGAGCCGCGCCGGGTCCGCTACCCGGCGGCCGGGACCGCGAACGCGATCGTCACGCTCCACGTGTTCGACGCGTCGAGCGGCGAGCGCGTCGAGGTCCGGTGGGATCGCGAGGCGTTCCCGTACCTGGCCCGCGTGCTCTGGGAGGAGGACGGTCCGCTCACGCTCCTCGTGCTCACGCGCGACCAGCGCCGCGCGTGGCTCCTCGAGGCCGACGATCGGACCGGCGAGACCACGCTCGTCCGCGAGGACTCCGACCCGCAGTGGATCGATCTGTACGACGACGCGCCGATGCGACTCGCCGACGGGCGCGTGGTGTCGGTCGTCGCGGACCGGGGGACGGACACGAACCGCCTGGCCGTCGACGGCGAGGCGGTGACCCCGCCGGGGCTCCAGGTCCGCGGGGTCCTCTCGGCCGGGGCCGGGGTGCTGTTCCGCGCCTCGGAGGAGCCCACCGAGATCCATCTATGGCGCTGGAGCCCGGAGGGCGGCACGGTCCGGCTGACCGACGGGCCCGGTGTCCACTCCGGCGCGGAGGAGGGCGAGGTCCTGGTGCGGGCGTCCGCCACGGTCGACGCGCTGCTCTCGACGGCCACCGTGATCCGAGGGGGAGAGACGGTCGGCGAGGTCGCGAACCTCGCCGAGACGTCGGTCGTGCGGCCGAGCCCGCGGTTCGTCTCGCTCGGCGAGCGCGAGCTGCGGGCGGGCCTGTTCCTGCCGGGCGGCCGCGAGCCCGACGGCCCGCTCCCGGTCCTGATGGACCCGTACGGCGGACCACGCGGCGCGCGGGTGCTGAAGGCGCTCGGCGCGCACGTGACCTCGCAGTGGTTCGCCGACCACGGGTTCGCGGTGCTCGTCGTCGACGGCCGGGGCGTCGACGGCCGCGGCCCGGCCTGGGATCGCGAGATGCACCGCGACTTCACGATCGCGCTCGACGACCAGGTCGACGCCCTGCGCGCGGCGGCCGAGCTCTTCGGGTTCCTCGACCTCGCGAGGGTGGGGATCCGCGGGTGGTCGTTCGGCGGGGAGCTCGCCGCGATGGCCGTCCTGCGGCGGCCGGACGTCTTCCACGCGGCGGTCGCGGGGGCGCCGGTCACCGACCAGCGCCTGTACGACACGGGCTACACCGAGCGCTACCTCGGGCACCCCGACGAGGAACCGGAGGTCTACGAGCGGAACTCGGTCCTGCCCGACGCCCCGCGGCTCGAACGCCCCCTCCTGCTGATCCACGGTCTCTCCGACGACAACGTGTTCGTCGCCCACACCCTGAAGCTGTCGGCCGCGCTGTTCGAGGCGGGCCGGCCGCACGAGCTCGTGGTGCTGCCGAACCTCACGCACCTCTCGCGCGCGGAGGCCGTGACCGAGAACGTGCTCCGGATCCAGCTCGACTTCCTGCGACGCGCGCTCGCCCCCTGACGGCGGACGCCGTCCCGGCGCCTCCCTCTGCGGTGGAAGGCCGCTGCTACGCTGCTCGCATGCCGATCGTGGTGCAGAAATACGGGGGGACCTCGGTGGCGGACCCGGGAAGGATCCGGGCGGTCGCCGACCGCGTCGTCCGCGCGCGGGAGGCCGGCAACGACGTCGTCGTGGTCGTCTCGGCGATGGGCGACTCGACCGACGAGCTGCTCGCGATGGCCACCGAGATCACCCCGATCCCCGAGCCCCGCGAGCTCGACATGCTGCTCACGGCGGGCGAGCGGATCGCGATGTCGCTGCTCGCGATCGCCGTGAACGCCCGCGGCTGCCGGGCGGCCTCCTACACCGGGTCGCAGGCGGGGATCATCACCGACACCCAGCACGGGCGGGCGAGGATCGTCGACATCCGGCCCGGCCGGATCGAGGGGTCGCTCGCGGCGGGCAACGTCGTGATCCTGGCGGGGTTCCAGGGCTTGTCGACGAACTACGACATCACGACCCTCGGCCGCGGCGGCTCGGACATGACCGCCGTCGCGATGGCCGCCGCGCTCGGGGCCGAGGTGTGCGAGATCTACACGGACGTGGAGGGCGTCTACACGGCCGACCCCCGGCTGGAGCCCCGGGCCCGCAAGATCGGTCGGATCTCCTACGAGGAGATGCTCGAGCTCGCGGCGGCGGGGGCCAAGGTCCTCCAACTGCGATCGGTGGAGTACGCTCGCAACAACGGCGTGCGGATCCACGTGCGGCACGCGCATTCGGAGGCGCCCGGCACGTGGGTCGTGGAGGAGGGCGACGAGGTGGAGCAGGTCCTGATCCGGGGCGTCGCGCTCGACGACGGGGAGGCGAAGGTCACGATCGACCAGGTCCCCGACCGTCCGGGCATCGCCGCGGCCATCTTCAAGGCGGTCGCCGCGGAGGGGATCAACGTCGACATGATCGTCCAGAACGTCTCGCACGACGGGCGGACCGACCTGTCCTTCACCGTCCCGAAGGAGGACGTCCCGCGCCTGGAGGCCGTCCTGGTCGGCCTCGTGAGCGACATCGGCGCGGGCCGGTACACCACCGACGACGGGATCGCGAAGCTCTCGCTCGTCGGCGCCGGGATGCGGAGCTCGCCGGGGGTGGCGGCCGACATGTTCGACGCGCTCGCCGCCGAGGGCATCAACATCGAGATGATCTCGACCTCCTCGATCCGGATCTCGTGCGTCGTGCGCGCCCACGACGCCGAGCGCGCGGTCCGCGCGGTGCACCAGCGCTTCGGCCTGGAGGGCGCGCTGCTCGACGGCGAGGCGTAGCCCGGGGGTCGCCGTGGTCGTCTGTCCGAGCTGTCGGCACGTGAACCCGGAGGAGGCCGAGCGCTGCCAGCGCTGCGGCTACTCGCTCGAGCCGGGGGCCACCTCCTACCCGCCCGTCCGGCGGCCCGAGGCCGATCGCCCCCCGCTCGAGATCCAGCCTCCCGCGCCGCCCTCCAGATGGCGCGCTCCCCTGATCGTCGGCTCCCTGGTCGCCGCCGTGGTGGCCACCGGGGTCCTGTGGTTGCTGCGGCCCGACCCGTGCGAGGGGACGAACTTCGAGTCGGAGATCTTCGGCTACTGCGTCCTCGTGCCCGAGGGGTGGGAGGCGGGGCCGGCGCGGTTCGGCGCCGACGTGACGCTCGACCAGTTCGCCCCGCCGACCGAGCCGGCCACGGTCGTCGTCGAGGCGGTCGATCTCGAGGCCGGGACGGAGCTCGAGGCCTGGTCGGAGTTCGTGCGCCAGCGCGACGAGGAGGCCGGCCTCACGCCCGGCCCCGCGAGCGGGACGACGGTGGACGGCGTCGAGGCGCTCCGATGGGACGTCACCGTGGAGGCCGAGAGCGGGACGTTCCGGATGCGCGAGGTCGTGACGGTCCGGAACGACGTCGGCTGGCGGATCACGCTGAACGACCTCTCGGAGGGGTTCGCGACCACCGCGGCCGTCTTCGAGGACATGCTCGGGTCCTGGCAGTTCCGCTGAGGCGGGGGCGCTGCCGCGCCGTCGTCCCGGTCGGGAACCGATCGGCCGGTACCATGGGTGGATCATGCGCGTCGCCGTCGTCGGAGCCACCGGGGCGGTCGGCCGGAACATGGTCCGCATCCTCGAGGAGCGCGACTTCCCGGTCGACGAGCTGATCCCGCTCGCCAGCGAGCGGACCGCCGGCACGCGCCTGTCCTTCCGCGGGAAGGAGCACACGGTCGGCGTGCTCTCGCTCGACGCGCTCCAGGGCGTGGACGTCGCCCTCTCCTCGTGCGGGAGCGCGATCGCCAAGACGTGGGTGCCCCAGGCGGCCGAGGCCGGGACGATCTGCATCGACAACTCGAGCGCGTTCCGGATGGAGCCGTGGGCCCGGCTCGTGATCCCGGAGGTGAACCCCGAGGCGCTGGACCACGGCGCCCGGGTCTTCTCGGTCCCGAACTGCACGATCATCACCACGCTGATGGCGGTGGCGCCGCTGCACCGGGCGGCCGGGCTCCGGTCGCTGATCGTGAGCTCGTACCAGTCGGTGTCCGGCGCCGGGCAGAAGGGCGT
>Ga0073934_10002738_pt1 | contig 35283 bp, 26 predicted proteins | sample LarsenN4metaG_FD_76834 | JGI IMG/M metagenome (GOLD analysis project Ga0073934, IMG submission 76834) | Hot spring sediment bacterial and archeal communities from British Columbia, Canada, to study Microbial Dark Matter (Phase II) - Larsen... ... | reverse complement strand
GTTGAGCGACTCGGTGCGGCGCAAGTCAATCCCGCGGGTGCGGGCGTACTCGCGGAAAGCGATGTCCACGTCGTAGAGCACTTCGACGTGATCGGAGACGAATCCGATGGGAGCGAGCACAACCAGCTTGTGCCCTTCCTGCGCCAGTCGGTCGATGACCGACTCGACTGTCGGCTCGAGCCACGGCCCCGCCGTCATCCCCTGGCTCTGGAAGGCGCAATGCCAGAGGCGGCAAGTAGCCTCGGCGGCGACGCGCGCCGCGGTGTCGCGCACTTGGCGCTCGTAGGGGTCGCCCGCGGCGATGGTTTCGACTGGAACGCTGTGGGCGGTGAGGATGACGGGCGGGTCCGCACCCGTGGCGGCGCGGGTCTCTTCTGTTTTCGCCCGGAGCTTTTCGGCGAAGGCGCGGATCAAGAGCGGATGGTCGTGCCAGCTCTCGACGAAATCAACCGCGAGCGCCGCTCCCGCCGGCGCGGCCGCCTCCTCGAGGCGCTGGCGGTAAAGCCCAATGCTGGTGCGGGAGTTGTGCGGCGCGAGACAGATGGCCACCAGGCGGCGCAGGCCGTCGCCCACGACGGCTTGCACCGCCTCGGCGATGAAGGGATGCCAGTTGCGCATGCCGACGTAGACAGGGCGACCGAGGCGCGCGGCCAGCGCTTCGGCCTGGCGCCGCGTGTGGCCGAGGAGCGGCGAGCCGCCGCCGATGGCGGCGTAGCGGCGCGTGATTTCCTCCACGGCCGGTGGCGGTAGGGGCCGCCCGTTGCGCACCCGCAGGAGGAACTCGGGGATGTCTCCGAGTCTTTCCGGAGCGCCGTGGGCGAGCAGCAGCACGCCCCAGCGCGCATCGCGTTCAGCCATGGCGCGACCGAAGCCTCTCTTGCTGCGCCGCCGAAATCTCGCGCACCCAGCGCACGACGGCCTGCACGTTCTCGACCGGCGTCTCCGGCAGGATACCGTGACCGAGGTTGAAAATGTGCCCGAGGCGGCCACCCGCTTGCTCGAGCACCGCCTCCACCCGGCGGCGCAACTCCGCCGCGGGCGCGAAGAGAGCGACCGGATCAAGATTGCCCTGAATGGCGGGGCGGAAGCCGACTTCCTCCCAGGCGCGCGCCAGCGGCAGGCGCCAGTCGACCCCCAGCACCTCGGCGCCGGCTTCCTGCATCGCTCCCAGCAGGCCGGCCGAGTTGGTGGCAAAGTGGATGACGGGCACGCCGCGAGCTTGCACCGCCTGAATCAACCGCCGGGAGTAGGGCAAGACCTGTTGCGCGTAATCGTCCGCGGCCAGACAGCCGGCCCAACTGTCAAACAACTGGACGGCTTCAGCTCCGGCCTCGACCTGCGCCAGCAGGTACGGCTCGAGCACCGCGCAGAGCTTGTCCATCAGGCCGGCCCAAAGGTCGGGCGCCGACGCCATCAAGCTTTTCGTCGCGACGTAGTGGCGTGAGCCGCCGCCTTCGATCATGTAGCTTGCGAGCGTGAAGGGCGCGCCGGCGAAACCGATCACGGGCAGCCTGCCATTGAAGTGGCGCCGCACGCGGCGAATCGCCTCCCCTACGTAAGCCAATTCCCCCGCCCCGTCGGTCTTGAGTCGCGCAATCTGCTTCTCGGTTTGGAGCGGCTCTTCGATCACCGGCCCTTCGCCCGCTTCGAAGCGCAGCTTCATCCCCATGGGCTCGAGTGGGAGGAGCAGGTCGGCAAAGATGATGGCGGCGTCGACGCCCAGCTTTTCCGCGGCGGTGACGGTTACCTCCGCCGCCAGCTCCGGCCTCTTGCAGATTTCGAGCAGGCCGTGCCGCTCGCGGACGGCGCGGTACTCGGGCAGGTAGCGCCCCGCCTGGCGCATGAACCAGACAGGCGTCGAGTCCACCGGCTCGCGCCGGCAGGCGCGCAGGAAGCGTGGCCGCGAATCAGGCATGGAAAAACTGTATCACAGGTGGTCGGGGCCGCAGCGCGGAGCTAGTCGCGCGGGCCGCCGGCTGGCGGGTAGCGGTCGAGCATCTCCTGGAGCGCCGCGTGACCGCGGGCGGCGGCTTCGCGGGCGTGGGCCCGGGCGCGGGCGTAGTCGCCCTGGACGGCGTAAATCTGTCCGAGGTGCTGGTGGGCGAGGGCAAAGTCCGGATCGAGGGCCAGGGCCCGCTCGAACATCTCAATGGCGGCCGCGGTCTTGCCCTGCATGTGGTAGAGCAGGCCGAGGTGGAAGCAAGGCCGGGGATCGTTGGGATTGGCAGACAGGGCCGCCTGCTGCTCGGCGATGTGTTTCTCCGCCTCCTGGCCGAGCGCGGCATCGAACACGCCCGCCCAGAAGGCGTCGCCTGGTTTTTTCTGCTCGCGGCTCATGCCTCGGCCTGGGGGCCGGCGGGGAGGAATTCCTTGAGCCGCTCTTCGAGCTGCTGGGGAGTGAGCCGCTCGCCGTCGTTCAGTTGGCGGATGAAGTCGTCAATGACGGCCTTGGCCTCCTGCTTCCGCCAGTTCTTGAGGAAACCGTCGTAGAAATGCTCGCCGGCCATGGCGCGGTTGATCTCCCACTCCTTGTTGGTGTCGCCGAGCTCGGTGAAGTAGACGACGCGGTACTTGCCGGTGTAGGTCGCGTCGCGGTAAATCTCGAACATCACTTTGTCGGCTTCGAGCATGGTCGTCGCCTACCATAGCAGAGGCTTTCGGAAAGGGTCAACCGAGGCGGAAGATCGGGACGCGACTGGTTAGTCGTCTCCGGCCGCAGCGTGGATCGCGGGCGGCGCGGGAGCCTGCGGCGGCGCCAGCGTGGCCAGCTCTTCTTCGCCGACCGACTGGCCGCGAGCCAGGCGGGACTCGATCTCGCGGCGGAGCTCGGCCTCGAGCACGGCCAGCTCCTCGTTGATCTTCTGCCGCTTCTGCTTCTCCCGCACCAGGTCTTCGCGGTAGCGCTTGAGGAAGTAGCCGATGGTTTCGACGCGGATGCGGATGGAGCCGGTGGGCTTGTTCTCGTCGATGTCCTTGAAGCAGAAGTAGGGCGTGCCCGACTTCTCCACGATTTCCTCGACCACGCTGTAGATGGGGGCGTCGTGGCCGCACTTGAAGCTCGACAGCTCCAGGGCCACCAGGTTCGGGTGGCGGGCGACGTACTTGGCGGTCCAGACCTTGCGGCTGGTGTTCTCGCTGTAGGAGTTCTTCCAGACGTCGCGGATGTCCATGGGGTGATCGATCTCGCCGTTCGATTTCTCGACGTCCTCGGCGAAGAGCTGCCAGATGATGTCGTCGTCGATGGGCAGCGAGTCCTGGGCGAAGACCGGGTAGCCGAGCTTCTGGAACTCCTCGAGGATTTCGTGGTTGATGCCGGGGTCGGCGTGGTAGGGCCGGGCCAGCAGCACGATGCCGATCTTGTCCTCGCGGATGAGCTGGTCGAGCACCTCCCGGCCGGTGCCGCGCAGGGTGACGTTGTTGAACACATCGAGCGCCTTGTAGGCCTCGTCGATGGCGCGCAAGTTTTCCTCGTAGGACAAGCCGAGGAGCTTCTCGAAAGTCTCGAACATCTGCCGCGCGATCAGCCCCGGCTGCGACATGTTGACGATGGGGTCGAGGTAGAGCACGCCCTTCTCGACGAAAACGTTGCCTTCCTTGGTGAAGGCGGCCTTGACGGCGGCCGGGGTGGCGGAAACGGTGGGGCAAGAGCGCGTGTCCTGGATGTGCACCAGGTCGGTGGTAAGGTCGTCAATCATCGGGAAGAAGATGTAGTCGAACTTCTTCTTCGGATGAAGGACGTAGAGCAGGTTGTGGACATGGGGGATGCCGACCTTGGAGGGGAAGCAGGGGTCGATGGCGCCGCGCTTGGCCCCTTCTTTGTAGAGCTGCTCGCTGGTGTAGTCCGACCAGATGAGGTTCTCGGGTTGGAGGCCGAGCGACTCGAAGTAGGCCATCCAGAAGGGGCCGGTGGAATACATGTTGAGCACGCGCGGCAGCCCGATCTTGACCTCCTTGCGGCGCGCCATCAGCGCCCGGCGTTGCTTCTGGGCCTTGGTGAAGGCGCGCTTGGGGAGCGGGTCGGCGACGAGCGGGGCGTTGGTCGGCCGGAAGGCCGCCTTGGCCTGGAGCTCGACCAGGTTGGGGTTGGCTTTCTTGACCGCGTCCAGCCCGGCCTTGATGCCGCGCATGTCGTCCACATTCTCCACCTGCCCTTTTTCGCAGGTGGAGATGATGAGCCGGGTGGCGCCCTCGGGGAGCGGCACCTTGGTCTTGGCGGGCGGCTTCCAGCCTGCGGGTTTGGTGGCGGTCTGGACGTCGATGAAAGTCCGCAGGCACTTGTTCTTGCAGAAGTAGCAACGGGTGCTCTCGCTGCGCGTGGTGTTGTAGGTGATGCTGGCCACGGCCTCGAGGCCGATGAAGCTCGTCTGCTTGCCGTTCTCCCACAGCCGGCAGGCCTCCATGGCAGCGCCGATGGCGCCGGCCTCGCCCGTGTGCTTGTGGACCACGACTTCCGGCTGGATGTCCTTGCCCTTGAAGCGCGACTCGATGAAGTCCACCTGCGACTTCACCGCCGCCAGGTTGTTCTGCGTGCCGCCCTGCAAAACGAACTTGCGCCCGATGGCCGCCAGGTTGGGGATCTGGCTGACGTAGAGCCAGATGTTCTTGGGCAGGACGTTCGCCAATCCGGCCATGATTTCTTCCGGCTTCCACCCCTGCCGCTGGAAGTCGACGATGTCCGACTGCATGAAGACGGCGCAGCCGTAGCCGAAGATGGGGAAGGCCGAGGCGCTGAAGGCCACCTCCGCGTACTGCTCCACCGGCACGTTGAAGCCCTGCGAGGTCGATTGCAGGAAGTAGCCGTTCCCCGCCGAGCACTGGGTGTTCAGCTTGAAGTCTTTGACGCGGCCGTCCTTGAGAATGATGATTTTGATGTCCTGGCCGCCCACGTCGCAGATGACGTCGGCGTCCGGGTAGTAGTGCAAGCCGGCCTGGGTGTGGGCGACGGTTTCGACGATGGCGGCGTCGGCGCCGATCGAGTCCTTGAGGATGTCCTTGGCGTAGCCGGTGCAGCCTACGCCGAGGACTTTCATCGTCGCGCCCTGGGCGTGCACCTGCTGCTCGAGGGCGGCGAACATCTCCATCGTGTCTTCGATGGGGTTGCCCTTGGAAAGCTGGTAGGCCTTGACCAGGATCTTGCGGTTCTTGTCGAGCATGACCGCCTTGGTCGAAGTCGAGCCGCCGTCCAGGCCGATGAAGCACTCCACTTCCTCGCCCGGCTGGAATTGGGCCGCGTGGAACGGCTCGCGCTTGTGTTTTTCCTTGAAGGCGGCCAAATCTTCAGGCGACTTGGCCAGGCCGGCGCCGCCGCCCTTCTTCATTTTTTCCTCGTGGCGGCCGACTTCGAGGTACCACTTGAGCTGGTCGGTGCCGGCGTACTTGCCGAGCTCGGTGTCGCCCTCGTCCAGCCCGAACTGGACGGCGCCGATGGCGGCGAAGTACTGGGCGTTTTCCGGCGTGCGGATGAGCTCCTTGGGGTCGACGCCCTCGGGCAGCGGGTAGTTGCGCTCTTCCCAGACCTTGGGGATGTTGTGCTTCCAGCACTCGACCATCCCCTTGATGTAGGTGTTGGGCCCGCCCAGCAGCAGCACCACCGGCCGCAGCGTGTTCCCGCGCGTCAGCACCGCCAGGTTCTGCTGCACGATGGCTTCGAAGAGCGAGGCCATCAGCTCGTTGGGCGGCACGCTCTGCTTCTGGAGCGAGTTGATGTCGCTCTCGGCGAAGACCCCGCACTTGCCGGCCACCGGGTGGAGCTTGTGGCCGAAGTAGGTCATCTCGCAGAGGCTTTCGGCGGGGATGCGCAGCTTGGCGTTGATCTTGTCGATGACCGCCCCGGTGCCGCCGGCGCACTTGTCGTTCATCGAGGGCATCTTCTTCTTGCGCCCGGTTTCGGGGTCTTCCTTGAAGATGATGATCTTGGCGTCCTGGCCACCGAGCTCGACCACCGAGCCCGCCTCGGGGTAGAGCTTCTCGACCGCCAACGACACGGCGTTGACTTCCTGCACGAACTTGGCCCCCAGCATCTTGCCGATGTTGCCGGCGCCGGAGCCGGTGACGTAGATGCGGTAGCTTTCTTGCGGGATCTCTTTCAGGTCGGTCTCGATCCGCTCCAGGAACTCCAGCACTTTCTCCGGCTGCTTGGTGTCGTGGCGCTGGTAGTCCGACCAGAGGATCTTGTCCTCAACCGGGTCGATGACGACGGCCTTGACGGTGGTGGAGCCGACGTCGAGACCGATGTAGTAGAGCTTCTCGGCGCCGTTCCCGTTCGGTTTGCCGTTCACGCCCATGAACCCGAGTTTCCTCCCCTAGTGAGCCGCCGCGACGCCGCCCGGCCGGGGCGTGGCGCCCGTCTTCATCAGCTCGGCGACGTGGAGAATGAAGTTGGCCCCCGAGCCGATGACGCCCTTGCGCTTGGGGACGCGGTACATCGGCCGCTGCAGGCAGTCGTGCTTCTCGACGAAGGCCTTGATCTCCTCGAGGGTGTAGCCGCTCGACGCTACGGCTTCCGCGAACTCGCGCTTGGCCTTGACCTTGGCCTCGCCCAGCGCCATCTGCACGCGGCTGTGGGCGTTCACTTCGCCCTCGCCCGAGGTCTCGATGGGGAGGAAGATCATGTCCTTGTAGTGCGCGACCACGGCCGACTGGGCGCCGTCGGACTGCGTCGAGGGCATGCAGCCGAAAGGCTTGAGCGAGAGCACCATGTGGCAGATTTCTTTGTTGGTGTAGTAGATGTTCTTCGCCACTTCCAGGTGCGCTTCGCCGCCGCCGGCGCGGGAGTTGTAGTAGGGGTGGCCGAGGCGCTGCAGCTCGTACTGGTCGGTCAGGCCGTGGGCCACACCCCCCAGGCCGTCCTTGATGCGGTGGTACTCGCGGCGAAACACCGCCTCGGCGAACTTCAGCATCCCCAGCTTCTTGTAATAGCTGCGCTGGATGGCGAGCCGCTTGGCGAGCTCCCAGCGGCTCGGCAGTTGCATGTCTTTATCCAACCCGCGGTGGTCCTTGGTGGCCTGCACGGCCTGGTGGAGCATGTACATGATCCAGGTGCCGATGGGCTCGACCAGCATCTCGGCGCCTTCCTTGTGCAGGAACTGGAACATGTTGAAGTTGCCGTCGCCTTCCGTGGTCTGCGCCCAGAACTCGCCGGTGATCTTGACGATGGGCTTGACGCGCGTGCGGTCGACCTTGATCGAGTTGAAGCGCTCGCGCACGTGCTCGAGGTGCGGCAGGTACTCGTTGGCGAAAAGCTGCGAGAGGAACCTGCCCAGGTACTCGGCGGTCGGCGCGAGACCCGCCTTGCGGATGAAGCTCGACCAGGTGCCGCCGTTCAGCTGCCACGGCCGCTTGCGCTTGATGACGCTGTGCAGGTAGTCCATCACCTCTTCGAGCACGGCGTCGGTTTCGCCCGCGTTCACTTCGTAAGGGCGGATGATGTGGGCGACCTCGTTCACCAGGTCGCCGATGTTCAGCCCGTTCAGCATCCCGAGGAAGAAGTCGAGGTTCATCTCCAGGCCCGCTTCCAGGTCGGCCTGGTTCAGCCCGCCCGACTGCTGGAAGAGGATGACGCGGAAGCCGTCGAAGCCGGAGTTGCGCAGCGCCAGCCGGTACTCCGCTTCGTACATCCCGAAGCGGCAGGGGCCGCAGGCGCCGGCGGTCAAGAAAATGTAGCGGTCGATGATTTCTTTCTTCGACAGCCCCTTCTCTTCCAGCCGCTGCAGGTACTGCACCAGGTTGCCCACGGTGAAGTAGGTGGGGTTGCACTGGCCGTTGTTGCCGTACTCCTTGCCGAGCTGGAAGGCGGCGACGTCGGGCGTGGGGATGACTTCGGTGTTGTAGCCCAGGCCCTCGAAGGAGGCGTGGACGAGCTTCTCGTGCTTCCAGGTCAGGCCGCCGAAGAGCAAGGTGGTCGTGCCGCGCTCGGCTTTGGTGAAGACCCGCTCGACCGGCTTGTGGAAGTGGTGCGCCTGCTTGTGCTGGAGGCCGTACTGCTTCTCCAGCCGCGCGCGCTCCGCCTCCAGGCGCCGCCGGATCAGCTCCTCGGTCGAGCTGATTTGCACCAGAGCGCCGTTCGCCGGCTTGGCCGGCTGAAAGGAAGTGCTCATCGGTTTACCTCGCCGCAAAGACTCATCCCAGAACCTGACAAGTGCCTGGGACACACCCTACGCACCCGCGCATAGTGAGGCACAAAGGCTAGGGGGTAAACCGCTTTGCAGCGAACGGGCTTATACGGGGTCTAAACGGCTACTCTGGGGGCCTAGCGGAGCCTAACCCATTCTATTTCAAGCCGTTACCTCTGCTGCGCCGGTAGCACAGGTTGCGAGCTCCGCCCTTCTTGTGGCGTCCTGTGGAACCGGCGTCTCGCCGGTGTGACAAGGGCGGGGGCGAGCTACCTGCGGCTTGTCCGAATAGCCGCGGGTACCCCTCGTCCCGAAGCCTCGGGACTCGGGGAACCCGCACTACCTCCCCTGCTGGTTGACGAGGCTTCCTGGAATGCCCTTCCCATGCGTCCGGACGCGTCTCCGGACGCATAATGCATCCCGGGGCGGGTCAGAGGCCGGGGACGGCGATTGCCCCTGTAGAGGCGGCTTTAGACCGCCCGTCGCCGGCAGGGGACAAGCCCCTGCCCTACCCAAGCGTTACCCTCGCGCAGGTTTGTCATTCCGAGCCCTTGATGCCCCTGGGGACGAGGAATCTGCTTTAGCTTTTCCTATCTAGGCCAAGAGACTTTTTCAGGTTCCAGGTGAGCTCGGTAGAGAGCTCGGTGATTTCCATGCCTTCGGCGACGTTGATTTTGCAGGAGAGAACCTGGCGGGGCTCGTCCTGGATGCCGGCCACGCGGTAGCCCACCCGGCAGGTCTGGCACTCCTGGTTCCAGCAGAAGCGTCCGTACGGGATCGTGTCCGGGCTCAAATACTGGAAGCAGCGCAGCAGCATGTTCTTCTCGGGGACGTCGAAGGTTCGGCCCAGGATGGTGATGCGCACCAGGCGCTCGTACGGCCGGAAGGGACTTACGCCCACCGCGGCCTCCCCATAAACAAATGGCGGAGGACCCTGCCCTCCGCCATTGATGCGCTGCTAATGCGCAACTTAGCCAAAGCGGACCAGCAACTCCTCGAGCATCGTCTGGCGGTCGGTTTCGACCTGCTGGCGGGCGAGGGCCAGGCGCTGGTTGAGCGGGGCGCGCTCGGCCTGGTAGTAGACGCCCAGGTAGTGGGTGTCGGTCTTGTAGGCCAGCCCGAGCGCCTTCATCTTGTCGCCCGCATCGTGGTCGTCGGGCACCGGCGCCACGTGCTCGGCGAAATACTTGAAGGTGTCCACGCGGTTGAAGGTCGGGCAGGGGCTGATGACGTCGACAAACGAAAAACCCTTGTGCTGGATCGCCTTCAGGAACAGCTCGGTCAAATCCTTCGCCTTCCCCGAAAAGCCCTTGGCGACAAAGGTCGCCCCGCACACGATGGCCATGGCCATGGGGTTGATGGGGTCTTCGAGGTTGCCGAAGGGGGTCGTCTTGGTCTTGAACTGGAAGTGGCTGGTGGGCGAGGTCTGCCCCTTGGTCAGCCCGTAGATGTTGTTGTCCATCACGATGTAGGTGATGTCGGGGTTGCGGCGCATGGCGTGGGGCAGGTGGCCGGCGCCGATGGAGAAGGCGTCGCCGTCGCCGCCCATCCCGACGACGTGCAAGTCCGGGTTCGCCACCTTGATGCCGGTCGCCACCGGCAGTACCCGCCCGTGCACCCCGTGGAAGCCGTAACTCGAGACGAAGTAAGGGATGCGGCTGGAGCAGCCGATGCCGCTCACCAGCACGATGTCCTTGGTCTGATAGGCGAGCTGCTCGAAGGCCTCGTAGACGGCGCGCAGCACCCCGAAATCCCCGCAGCCCGGACACCAGGTGGGCTTGACTTCGCTCTTGTACTCGGCTTTCGCCAGCACTGCCGCGGATTCGGACACCGTTACGCCACCTCCTCGATCTTCTTCAGAATCTCGCCCGCGCGGAAGGGCAGCCCGCCGTAAATATTATACCGGATGACTTCGCCGCGATAGCGCTGCTCGATGAGGTTGGCGAATTGCCCCTGGCTGTTGACCTCCGGCACGATCAGCCGCTTGACCCGTTTCAATTGATCAATCAGGTAGCCGTCCGACAGCGGGTAGAGCACGCGCGGATAGAAGGAGAGAATCTTGACGCCCTGGGCCTGCGCCCGCTCCACCGCTTCGCGCACGGCGCCGAGCGTGGAGCCCCAGCTCACGATTCCGAGCTCGGCCCCGGCGTCGCCGTAGGTGTCGACTCGCGGGAAGTCGGCTACGGCGCGGGCGAGCTTGCGGAAGCGCTTCTCCGTCATCTTCGTGTGAGTCGCGGGGTCGTAGCGCGGCCGCCCGGCCTCGCTGTGCTCGAGCCCCGTGGCCACGTAGGCGCCGCCCGGCGTGCCCGGCAGCGCCATGGGAGAAACGCCGCCCTCGGTGTACTGGTAGCGGAGGTAGTTGTTGTTCCCTTCCCCGTCGCGGTGGACGAGCCGGTCGAAGACTTTCAGCTTGGCCAGGTCGGGCTTGGGGATGCACTCGTTGCGGGTGGCGAGCGCCTGGTCGCTCAACAGCACCACCGGCACCTGGTAGCGCTCAGCCAGGTTGAAGGCGGTCACGGTGGTGTAAAAGCAGTCTTCCACGTTGATGGGAGCGATGACGATGCGCGGCGACTCGCCGTGGGCGCCGAAGGCCGCCAGGTTCAGGTCGCCCTGCTCGGTCTTGGTGGGCATCCCGGTGGAGGGCCCGGCGCGCTGGATGTCGGCCACCACCACGGGGACCTCGGCCATCCCGGCCAGCCCCAGCAACTCCGTCATCAGCGACAGCCCCGGCCCCGCCGTGGCCGTCATCACCTTCTTTCCGGTGTAGCTCGCCCCCAGCGCCATGCCCAGGGCGGCGATTTCGTCCTCCACCTGCATCATGATGCCGCCAACTTTCGGCAGCTCAATGGCCAGGAACTCCATGATGTCGCTGGCCGGGGTGATGGGGTAGCCGAAGTAGTGCGTGCAGCCGGCCACCAGCGCCCCCAGGCCGATGGCCTCGTTCCCCGACAGCACCAGGCGCAGCTCGCTCGGCTGCACGCGGATGTGGAACTGCTCGAGGTCGGCGAAATTCTTTTCGATGTAACTCTTCCCCGCCGCCAGCGCCTCGAGGTTCTTCTGGATGACGGCGTCGCCCTTCTTGGCGAATTTCTCTTTGCAGAGTTTGCTGGTGTACTCCTCGGGGATGGAGAACAGCCGCGCCAGCGCCCCCAGCGCCACCATGTTCTTCGCCAGGGGCATCTTGATTTCTTCCTTGGCGATGCGGCTCAAGGGCAGGCCGAACTTGCGCGACTCCTTGACAGTGGCTTCGTCCACCTGCTCGGTGTCGAAGACCACGGTGCCGTCCGGCCGCAGGTCCTGGTGGTGCTTGTCGTAGCCTTCCTGGTTGAAAGCGAGCAGCGCGTTCAGGTTGTCGCCCTGGGAATAGAGCGGCTTGTCGGAGACGCGCAGCTGGAAGACGGCGTGGCCGCCCTTGATTTCGGCCGGGTAGGTGCGGAAGGTGTAGACCCAGAAACCGGCGCGGGCGGCCGCCAGGGTCAGAAGCTCGCCGGTGGAGATGACTCCCTCGCCCGACTCGCCCCCGACGCGGATGACAATGTCGTGGACGTTGCTCACGTCTCGGGTTCCTGCGCCCAAAGCTGGCAAATCATTATGATACGCGAAAGCGCGGCCCTGAAGCAACAGGGTTGGTAGCGGCGACGAAGGCGGAGTTTGCCTTCGTCGTCGGCAGTTCGGGAAAGGCCGACGAGGAACGCAAGCGCCTTCCGGCGCTCAGGCGCGTTCCTCGCCGCACCCATCGGGAGGCAAGCCCGCTTAGCGCGGCAGGCGGTCGCCCAGATACAACCCCACCCAGCGGTTCTCCACCCGGCGCTTGAGCCAGAAGACGACGTCGCTGCCCGGCTCCAGCTCCGCCTGGATGGCGAGGAAGGCCCGGCGGGAGCGCACGGGCTGCTGGTTGAACTCGAGGATGACGTCGCGGGGGAGGACGCCGAGCTCGTCGGCGAAGCTGCCGGGCTCGACGTCGGTGACGATGAGCCCGTTCTCGTCCTGCTCCAGCCCGTACTGGGAGGCCTGGGCCGGCGTGACCTCTTCGAGAGTCATGCCCAGCGAGCTGCTGGCCTCGGATGATTCCTCCGCCGACGGCTCTTCGCCGAACTGCGCGGCGAACACCTTGTAGCGGTCTTCGATGACGGCGGTGGCCTCCTGGGGTTTCTTGTCGCGCAGGTAGCGGACCGTGGCGGCCTTGCCTATGGGCATGGCCGCCACTTTGTTGACCAGGTCGTCGCCGGTGCGAACAGGGGTGTCGTCAATGGCGGTGATCACGTCGCCGCGCCGCAGCCCGGCCTTCTCCGCCGGGCCGCCGGGCTCGACGCTCTCCACCACCACGCCGTGGTCGGCGCCGAAGCTGCGCAGGATGGCTTCGTTCTCGCTCACGCTGCCCCGGAAGCTGATGCCGATCGAGCCTCGCACCATCCGCCCGTGCTTGACGAGTTCGTTGTAGACCTCGACGGCAATATTCGAAGGCAAGGCAAACCCGATGCCCGCACTCCCACCGCCGCCGTCGGCAACGATGGCGGTGTTGATCCCGATCACCTCCCCGGCCAGGTTTACCAGCGGCCCGCCGGAGTTGCCGCGGTTGATGGCGGCGTCGGTCTGAATGAAGCGCTGGAACTGATTCTGTGGGAACCCCGGCCGGCCCTTGTAGCTGATGATGCCGGCGGTGACGGTGGCTTCCAGGCCGAAGGGGCTGCCGATGGCCAGCACCCAGTCGCCCACCTGGGCGGCGTCGGAGTTGCCGAGCTTGGCCACCGCCAGCTTGCGCCCGGCGTCGATCTTGACGACGGCCAGGTCGGTCTCGCGGTCGTAGCCGACCACCGCGGCCGGGTAGCGCTTGGTCTCCCCCGCCAGCTGCACCTCGATCTTGTCGGCCCGCTGCACCACGTGGTAGTTCGTCAGGATGTAGCCGTTCGCGTCCACGATGACGCCCGAGCCCAGGTTCCTCTCCCGGAAGCGCTCCGGGCCTTCGAAATCAAAGGGGCGCTCGAACGGGTCGAAAGGCTCCGGCGCGTTCGGCCGCGGCCGGCTGCGCCGGCGCGGGACGATGATGGATTCGGTCGAGATGTTCACCACCGCCGGCTCCACTTCCTTCGCCACCTTGCTGAACACCGAAGAGAGCTCGACCGGCGACGGGATGCTCAAGGGCTGCGCCGCCGGGACGGGGTTGGTGTCCCGCGCCGCCCGCACCCCGTTCGAAATCAGCGTGCCCACCAGGATGCCCACGGCCAGCGTCACCACCACGCCCAGCCGCGTTTCCCACTTCCCTGTCCGTCCTTGGGTCTCCATCGGTCTTGCCTCCCGAAGATTGCGGAAATCCCTATTATAACACCGGCTGCGCCCGCCCGAACTCCGCGGTCACTCCATTAGACTCGCTACTCCCCTTCCGGGTTAGCCGCCGCGCTGCCCGGCACGCCCGCCGGGGCATGCCCCAAAAGCTCCGCCACCAGCACTCCCGCCAGGATGAGCCCCGCCCCCAGCGTTTCCCGCCCGCCCAGTTTTTCTCCCAGCACCAGGTAGGAGGTCACCGCCGCGAAGACCGGCTCGGTGGTGAAGATGACGGCCGTATGCGTGGCCGGGGTGAACTGCTGCGCCCAGGTCTGGACGGAAAAGGCCAGCACGGTGGCCAGCACGGCCGTCACCACCAGCGCGCCCAGGAGGTTCCCCGTCCACGCCACCCGCGGCATCTCCAGCCCGGTCACCGCCCCCAGGGGAATGGCCACGCTCGCCAGCGCCAGCGCCGTCGCCACCTGGCCCAGCGCCAGCGCGCTGAAGCCGTACCGCGGGGCATAGTGCGCGATGGCGACGATGTGCCCGGCGAAGGCCACGGTGCAAAAAAACGTAATCGAGTCGCCCCGGGCGAGCGCGAGCTCTCCCGCCGGGATCGTCAAGTAGTATGCCCCTGCGGCGGCGATGCCCAGGCCCACGACCGCCCACCCGCTCGGACGCCGCCGCAGCGCCACCACCGCCAGCAGCGGAACCAGCACGCTCGACAGCGTGGTGATGAACGCCGATTTCGAGGGAGTGGTGTACTGCAAGCCCACCGTCTGGAAAATGTAGCCGGCAAAGAGCAGCGCGCCGACGACGGCGCCGGCCCGCGCCACTCCCCGCCCTGCCGCCAGGAAGCCGCGCCCGAACAGCGCCAGCAGAATCGCGGTCGCCAGAAGAAAGCGCAAGCCAAGGAAGACGAGCGGCGAAGCATCCGCCAGGGCGTTCTTGACGACGACGAAAGTCGAGCCCCAGATGGCGCAGACGCCGAGCAACCCCAGGTCGGCTTTCAGGCGGCGGGGCAGGAGCACAGAGGCGGGCTACTTCTTCTCGTAGACGATTCTGCCGCCCACCATCGTCAGCAGGACTTCGGTGCGGAGGATTTGGCTCGCGGGGATGCCGGTGATGTCCTGCGAGAGCACAACCAGGTCGGCGAACTTCCCCGGGGCCAGCGTGCCTTTGCGGTGGTCTTCAAACTCGGCGTAGGCCGACCCCCAGGTGTAGGCGCGGATGGCGTCGGCGATGCTGATCTTCTCCTCGGGGAGCCAGCCGCCCGGCGGCCCGCCCTCCTCGGCCTCCCGGCTCACGCTGGCGTACAGCCCGCGGAGCGGCGGCAGCGGCTCGACCGGGTAGTCGGTCCCGAAGGCGAGCGTTCCCCCAGCCTTCAGCACCGAGTTCCAGGCGTAGCCCTCGTACTCGCGCTCGCGGCCCAGGATCTTCGGCGCCCAGCGCATGTCGCTCAAGACGTGCGAAGGCTGCATGGAAGCGATGACGCCGAGCGCCTTAAAGCGCGGCACGTCGGCGCGGTCGAGGAACTGGGCGTGCTCGATTTTGTGGCGAGTGTCGCGGCGCGGGTTGGTTTTCCGGGCGGCCTCGAAGGAGTCGAGCGCCACGCGGTTGGCGTGGTCGCCGATGGCGTGCAGGGTGATCTGGAAGCCGGCGGCGTCGCGGTCAACCACCATCTTCATCAGCTCCTCGGGCTTGATGAGCAGCAGGCCGCGGTTGGCGGGGTCGTCGGCAAACGGCGCGAGCATGGCGGCGGAGCGCGAACCGCCGCTGCCGTCGGTGACGCCCTTGAGCGCGCCGGTCTTGAGCCAGGGGTCGGTGGTGCCGCCCTCGCGGCGCATGGCTTCCAGCTTTTCAAGCGAAGCCGCGAAAGGGAGCCACTCGGTCACGCGCAGCGTGAGCTTCCCCTCCTCCTTCAGCGCGCGCAAGGCCAGGAAGTCTTCCCAGTCGGAATTGTCCTGGATGGAGGTGACGCCGCGCCGGGCGGCCTCCGCCATCGCCAGCAACAAGCCGCGCTTACGCTGCTCCGCGGTCGGCGGCGGGATCAACTTCTCCACGAGGTCCGTGGCGCGGTCCTTGAGCCAGCCGGTGGGCTCGCCGGCGGCGTCCTTGACGATGTCGCCCCCGTAAGGCGGCTGGGTGTCGCGGGTGATGCCGGCCTTGGCCAGCGCCAGCGAGTTGACCACCACCGAGTGGCCGTCCACCCGGCCGAAAACCATCGGATGGGTCGTCGAGACCGCGTCCAGCTCGGCGCGCGTGGGGATGCGGTTCTCCGGCCAGAGCGACTCGTCCCAGCCGCCGCCGTGGACCCACTCGCCCGGCGCTGCCTCGCGCACGCGCGCGCGGATGCGCTCCTGGAACTCGGCCAGCGAGCGCGTGCCTTCCAGGTTCACCTGCAAGAGCCGCTGGCCGCCGCCGCCGAAGTGCGTGTGGGCGTCGTTGAACCCGGGCATCACGAACTTGCCGCCCAGGTCGACAACCTTCGTCTGCGGCCCCACCCAGTGCTCGATCTCCTCGTTCGTGCCCGCCGCCACGATCTTTCCCTGCGTGATGGCGAGCGCCTGGACGCGCTCGAGCTGCGGGTCCACGGTGTAGATGTTGCCGTTCTTGAGCACGAGCTCGACGCCCGGACCAGGGTTTAGTGGGGCAGGCACTGCTGCCTGCCCGGGTGAGCGCGCCTCGGCAAAGCTCGCCGCAGACAAGAGTGTCTGCGCCACTAGAAACAATAGGAAGGCGCGCTTCATTCTTCCACCCCCGCCAGCAAGAGAGTCGCGAGCAGAATCCGCTTCAGGCCAACTTCCCGGCCCGTCGGGTCATACCACTCGCGCAGCGAGTGCGAAGCGCCGCTGCGTCCGCCGCCGCCCACCGCCACCGCCTCAATCCCGAGCGAGATGGGAACGTTGGCGTCGGTCGAAGAGCGCTGCAGGCTCGTCTTGATGCCGAGGTGCGCGTCCACGGCGCGAAAGATTTCCAGGATGCGGGCCGTGGACGGCAGCTCGCCCGCCGGGCGCCGGCCGATGACGCGAATCTCGGCTTCCAGCGGCCCCCCCGGCACGCGCGCCCAGGCGTTCTCCTGGGCCACCGCCTCCGCCACCGCCGCGCGCAGCTCGTACTCCAGCCGCTCGATCTCCGCCTCCATCTCCGAGCGGATGTCCACTTTGAGCGAAGCCTCATAGGGGATGGCGTTGACTGCGGTGCCGCCGGTGATCTCGCCGACGTTGAAGGCCGTGCGCGGTTGCGCCGGCACCTGCACGGCGGTCATCCGGGTGATAGCCCGCGCCAGCGCCTGGATGGGATTGGGCAGGCCGAAGTCGGCCCAGCTGTGCCCCCCCGGGCCGCGGACGACAATCTGGAAGCGCTTGCTCCCGAGCGCCTGGGCGGTCAGCCGCTCGGCGTTGGAGCCGTCGATGGCGATGGCGGCGCGCACGCGGCGTCGCAGGGCGCTGTCGGCAAACAGGGCCTGCATGCCCCGCAGGTTCCCTTCGCCCTCCTCTCCGACGTTGGCGGCGAAGAGCAGCGTGGCGCCGGTGCGCAGACGGGTGTCGCGCAGAGCGCCCGCCAGAGCCAGCAGCGCCGCCACCCCGGCGCCGTTGTCGGCGATGCCCGGCCCCACCCAGTTTTCGCCTTCGCGGCGGATTTCAATTTCCGTGCCGGGCGGGAAGACGGTGTCAATGTGCGCGGAGATGAGGACGACGTGCTCCGGGTCGCTCCCCGGCCGCTCGCCGAGCACGTTGCCGAGGGCGTCGCGGCGGACGTTCTCGAGTCCCAGGACGCGGAACTGCTCCTCCAGGTAGCGGCCACGCTCTTCTTCGTGGAAGGGCGGGGCGGGGATGGAGGTGAGGCGAATCTGCTGCTGGAGGATCCAGTCGGCCTCGCGGACGAAAAACTCCGCCGCCCGCTGCACCGCGGGCAGCTTCTCCACCGTTTCCACGCCGGCTTCCGCTGCGGGCAGTTGTGCGCTCATAAGCAACAAGAATCCGATGAGAACCGCGCTCCTCCCCATAGCCTCACGCTCGACCGGCTCCTCGACCCGAGGCCGGGCGGCTCGACCGGCCTTCAGCGCCCGCTGCGCGCGGGGCTGCCGGCGAGCGCCAGGATTTCCTCTTCCGTCAGCAGCCGGTCGGACTGCTTGGCCGCGGCCAGCAGCCGCTCCACCAGCTCTTCGCTGGGCGCGATGCCGCGCTTTTCGAGCCAGTAGATGACGTTCGACTTGCCGCTCATGGGCCCGATCTCGATGACCTGGTCGAGCCCGAACAGGTGCGAGGGCACGCCGGAGTAGACGCTGTTGGCGAGCCGCACGTCGTTCTTCCGGTAGGCCTTGATGACGGCGGCGGCGTGCACGCCGGTGGCGGTGCGGAAGGCGTCGCTCCCCATCACCGGGTAGTTGTGCGGGATGGAGACGCCGGTGGCGCGGGCGACCGCGAGGCAGTAGTCGCGCAGTTTCGACAGGTCGCGGTCAATCACCCCGGCCAGTTTCAGGTTGACCAGCAGCAGGTCCATCGGCGTGTTGCCGACGCGCTCGCCCACGGCCAGGGCGCAGCCGTGCACCTGATCGGCCCCGGCCTCAAAGGCGGCCAGGCTGTTGGCGACGGCGAGGTCGCGGTCGCGGTGGCCGTGCCAGTCGACGCGGATCTTCTTCCCGCTCGGCTTCACCACTTCGTCCAGGACGAACTTGACCAGGTTACGCGCCCCGCGCGGGGTGGCGTGGCCGACGGTGTCGCAGAGCACGACCGCCTCGGCCCCGCAGCCGATGGCGGTGGAGTAGAGCTTCTTCACCGTGTCGGGGTCGCAGCGGACGGTGTCTTCGGTGACGTACATCACCGGCAGGCCCAGGCGGCGCGCGTAGCTCACCGCCTTTTCGGTGGTGCGCAGCAGGAAGTCCGGCGTCCAGTCCTCGGCGTAGCGCCGGATGGGGCTGGAGCCGAGAAAGGTGGCGGCCTCGATGGCGAGGCCGACCTTCTGGACGATCTCGCCGAGCGGGCGGATGTCGTCCTCGTGCGTGCGGCAGGCGCAGTTGGGGCGGATCTTGAGCTTGGAGTTCACGATTTCCCGCGCCAGCCGCTCGATGTCGGCCCGCGCCCGCGGCCCCGCGCCCGGCAGGCCCAAGTTCACCGAGTCAATCCCGAGCTCGTCCATCAAGTGGAGGATTTCGATCTTGTCGCCGATGGGGGGGTCTTTGACCGAGGGCGATTGCAGGCCGTCCCGCAGCGTCTCGTCGTCGAGCATGTACTTCCGGCCCGGCGGCAGCTCGACGCCGCCCACCAGGTTCCAGTCGTAGATGAGCTCGTCGTATTTCATCGGCGGCTAATAGCGGAGCACATAGGAGCGCGGCAGCTCGTTCGGGTCGGGCTTGTAGAGGGTCTTGCAGAATTCGCAGCGATAAATCTCCGCCTTCGCGCCGACCAGCTGCTCCACTGTCTTCGGGTAGTCGTACCAGCGCTTCAGGTGGCCGGCGCAGAGCTTCCCCTTGTCGCTCTTTTCGTCACAGGCGCGCTGGCGTTGGCTGCGGGTCTTGATCTTGAACTCGGGCGTGCTGGGACTGGTGGGTGCCGCTGCTGTCGCTTCAGCCATCCAGGGTCGCTCCCGCGCGGAACCTTTTCCGTCGCAGCGATTATACCGAATCCGCCGGGCTTTGTGCAGGCAGGCTGTCGGGATTCACCCTGAGGGCTCGCCCAAAGGGTACTCGACCGATACGAGGTAAAGCCCCTCGGGGGGCGCGGTGGGGCCGGCCTGGGAGCGGTCGCGGGATTCAAAGAGACGCGGGATATCGTCGGGCTGGAGGCGCCCCTTCCCCACGTCAATCAGCGTGCCCACCAGCTTGCGCACCATGTAGCGCAGGAAGGAGCGGCCGCGCACGGTGTAGACCAGCTCCTGCTTTTCCGCCTCCTGCTCCAGGCGCGACTCGAATACCCTCCGCACTTTGCTGTGATCCTTTTCTTCCGGGTCCCAGGTGCCGAAGGCGCTGAAGTCGTGCTCGCCTTCGAAAAGCGGGGCCGCCCGCGCCATCGCCTCTTCGTCGAGCGGGAAGGGGTAGTGATAGACCTGCTGCCAGAGGAAGGGCGCGCAGAGCGGCGCGCGCAGGATGCGGTAGCGGTAGGTCTTGGCGGCGGCGTGCCAGCGGGCGTGGAAGTCGGGGCCTGCCTCTTCGGCCTGGAGCACGCGGATGGCGGGCGGGAGCAGCGCGTTCAGCGCGCGCTGGAGATTCCCGGCGGGAATCTTCGTCCGGGTCTTGAAGTGGGCCACCTGGCCGAGGGCGTGCACGCCGGCGTCGGTGCGGGCGGCGCCGTAGAGCCAGATTTTCTCCTGGGTGATTTTGCGGAGCGTGTCGACCACGGCGCCCTGCACCGTCGGCCGGTCGGGCTGGATCTGCCAGCCGTAGAAGTGGCTGCCGTCGTAGGCCAGGGTCAGTCGCAGGTTGCGCACAAAAGGATTATGAAGCAGACGAGGCAGAGGAAGCAAAGGAGGCAGAGGATTGGCCGTAGCCGCTCCTCCTGCGCTTCCTATGCTTCCTTTGCCTCCTATGCCTCTCTCTTATTCGGCCTACTTCCGGGTTTCTCCACCGGCTGCCCCGCCCGGCAGAGCGGGCAGTCCTTGGGGTCGTAGGTTTCGAGCTTCTGGCTCAAGAGGACGCGCAAGGGGAGGTCGAGCTTGACCCCGCCGCCGCTGCGGTCGAGGATGGCGGTAACGCCGATGACGGTTCCGCCCGCCTGGCGCATGACGGCGATGGTGTCCTGGGTCGAGCCGCCGGTGGTCAGGACGTCTTCCGCCACCAGAACCCGCTCGCCGCCCTGGAGTGAAAACCGCCGCAGGGCGAGCTTCCCTTGCGAGTCGCGCTCGACGAAAACCGAGCGGGCGCCGAGCTGCCGCGCGAGCTCGTAGCCGAGCACGATGCCGCCCAGCGCCGGCGCCGCTACCACGTCCACGGAAGTTTCCTTGAAAAGCTGCGCCAGGGCGTCCGCCACCCGCGCCGTGTGCACAGGATGCTCGAGCAGCAGCGCGCATTGGACGTAGACCGGGCTGTGCAGGCCCGAAGAGAGCTGGAAGTGCCCGCGGCGCACCGCCCCGGTGTGCTCCAGCAGTTGTTCGACTTCGGCCGGTGTCAAGAGTGTCCCCGCTCGGCGCAGCCTAGCGGCCGCTCTGGAAGGTGTCAAGCCGCGCGAGGAGGAATGTCTGCGCCACCGGAAAGAATTCAGTAGGACAGACATTCTTGTCTGTCCTACTCTGCTCTGGACAGGCAGGAATGCCTGTTCTACCAAGCCGAAAGACAGTCGAGGGACTTCGCTCAGGATGACAGTCCGGGGGAATGGGCGAAGTAGAGGCGGAAGGGTTCGAAGGCTTTGCGGAGGAGCTCCAGGTATTTCTCCCGGTCGTAGCCGGAGAAGCCGGAGAGCAAAGCGACGGGGCGGGCGCGGTCAGCCGGGAGCTCGGCGTCGGCGGCGGTAATGACGTACTCGATGACCTCGCCCGGGCGCAGTCGGACGCCGCAGGCTTCGAGCGCCTGCGCCGCCACGGCCACCAGGCTCGCCTTCTCGTAGTCTTTCGGGTACTGGGTCAGGCGCTTGCGGATGACCAGCTCTTCCCAGGCGACCTTGCCGTCCCGCAGGCGCTCTTCAAAGCGCGCCAGGACTTCGGCAGCCTCGGCGAGCTTCTCGCGGTAAGAGGCGGCGTCGTGGGCCTCGGCCAGCAGCTCCAGCACTTCCTGCTGCATGCGGGCGATGAGCGGAGGCGAGTCGTGCCGGCGCACCTCCAGCCCGCGCACCTTGAGCTTGTTCGTGCCGCCAAAAACCCCGAAGTAGCGGTTGGGCACGGGCACGGACGCGTTCTGCCGCGAGGGCAAAAAGACGATGTACTTGTAGACACCTTCGAGCGAGATGGGGAGGTCGGTGGCCGCCTCAACCATCCGCGCCAGCTCTTCGTAGTCCTGGCGGGTCGCCGCGGGCTTTTCGACCCAGAGCGAATCCACGATGGCGTGGAGCAGACGGAAGCCGGCCTGCTCGCTCACTTCTTTCGCCACCAGAAGTTTTTCCCGGCCGAAGGCGTTGATGGCCTCGTGGGCCTCGATGCGGCCGAAGCGGGCGTTCTTGTAGCCGAGGTAGCCGAAGCAGGTGACGAGCAGCCACTTCAAGGCGTTCTGCCGGTCGTCGTAGCGGGCGCGCTCGGCGGGGTCGGTGGCCGCCTCGCGGAGCTGCTTGTAGCGGGCGCGCTTTTCGATGACGGGCGCGACCGTCTGCGGCACCAGGCCCCGCCGCCGCCGGCAGATGCCGTAGCCGATCTCCGGCACCTGCGGCGGGCACCCGCAGCGGCAGTTCACCGTCTCGGGCGACACGTTGAAGCGCGCCATGATGCTCGGGAACATGGAGGCGAAGTCGAGCTCGCCCACGTTCTCGTGGAAGCCGAGCACGGGCTTGAAGACCAGCCCGCCGCGGTCGGTGCGCAGCAGCAGGTCGGCGGTCTTGAAGTCTTCCGGCTCGCGCTTCTGCCAGGGGATGAGGATGCGCTGGCGGTGGGCGAGGTCGAGCTGCATGGAGGTGATGCCGGTGCCGGTGGAGGTGCGGGCCATGTATTGCAGCGGCAGCTTGGTGAGGCGCGCCAGCTCGAACAGCCCTTCGAGATTCGCCTCGCCCACGGTGAAGGAGTTTTTGCGGTCGATGTGGAGCCGGCCGAAGAGCGTGGTGGTGCTGTCCTTGAAGACGATGCGGCCGTAGGAGAAGTAGGAGCGGGCACGCTTGTGGGCGGCGTCGCAGGCCGTGTCGCGGTTCAAGAGCAGCGGGACGCGGAAGCGCTCGGCGGCCTGGAGCAGGCGCGGCAAGAGGAAGGAGTCGCCCCAGTCGGTGAGGAGCAAGTCGGGGTCGTCCTGCCGGAGCCGGCGGGCGAGCGCCTGCAGCATCTCCCGCGGGTCTTCCCCGGAGAGCACTTCGACGCGGTCTTCGACTCGGACTTCCAGCGCGCCGCGGTGGCCGTGATGAGGATTGAGGGCTTCGCCCTCGAGCCGCCACTCCATGGTGGCGAGCGGCGGCAGCTCGTACTGGGTGGCCCAGGGGTCGTCCTCGACCGCGAGCGCCCGCACACGGTTTTCTTCATCCACGTCGAAGGCGCAGCGGGCCAGCGGGAAGACGCCTTTCTCGTAGGCGTAGAGCGCGGGCAGAGAAATGTCGCAGTTGAAAAGCTCGGCGCGGGGCGCGCGCTGGTGGACCCAGCGGACGACCTCGGCGAAGCGGTCGAGCCGCGTCACGCCGACTTCAAGCACCGTCTGCCAGTCGCCGCTCCAGATGTCCTGCCGCTCGACCCAGTCGAGCCGCACGGGAAACTCGGCCGGCAGCTGCGGGGTGAGCCGGGCGATTTCATCGAGCGGCCCGCCGACGTAGAACGCGGGCGCGAAGCCGGGGTCGACCAGGCGCCGGCGCTTTTGCCCGGCGTCCAGCGTCCACAGCACCATCCCTTCAGGCGCCGGGTAGAGGTCGAACAGCCAGCCCCGCACCCAAGCGCCTTTGCTGCCGAGCGCTTCCATATCAGCCCCCTAGGCTGCTTGGGTGCGGGGCCAGGTCTCGAGGCGCACCGGGGTTCTCCAGCGCTGCGACACGCCCGCGCAGCGCGCGCAGCTCTTTTTCCTGCTCGAGCAGGAGCGCGAGGAAGACGGCGTCGAGCGGGTCCCAGGGCGTCTCGAAAGAGCCCGAGGCGGCGTAGTACTTCACCCGCTCGAACAGCTCATCGAACACCTGCTGGTCTTCGCGCCGCAGGGCGCGCCGGAAGCGGGCGAAGCGCGCCCGGCTCTGCTCGATCAACTGGTGAAAGGTGGCGACCGTGCGTCCCATGGTCCCTGCTAGAACCAGCCGCTGCTTACTTCCCTTTTGTCATCCTGAGCGGAGCGAAGGATCTCAGTCTGAGATTCTTCGCCCCGAGTGCCGGCCAGGGCTGGCTTTCGGGGCTCAGAATGACAAGCTTTGGTTGATGTCGCTTCGCAGAGAGTCAAGCCGGCGGGGCTTTCTTCCAGGCGGTAGACGGCGGCAGCCGGCGCGGCCAGCGCGCGATGGAGCCAGGCGCGGAGCGGGCTCCGCCGCGCGGGTTCATCGGAAAACGCGAGCGCCGTCAGTCCTTGGCGCGGCCAGCCGCGCATGGCCTCGAGCGCGCGGGTGAAGACCGATTTGATTTCGGCCGGGGCGAGCTCTTCGTCGTCGAAGATGTCCGGCATCCCGGTAAGCACGACGTGCCGCGCCCGGTAGCGCCGCGCCGCCGCCGGGGTACGCTCGATCAATTCCGCCAGTTGAAAGCAGGTGAAGGCGCGCGAGACGCGCACCCGGGTCAGCAGCTCCGCCGGCGACCGGCGGCACTGCTCGGCGAAAGCCACGAGGCGGTACGGGTTGAAGCAATTGGCCGCGTCGAGGAAAAGCACCGTTTCCCCGCGCAGGAGCGGCGCGGCCAGAAAGTAGTGGGACAGCCGCGAGCTCTGCGGGTGTCCGCCGACCACGATGAGCGCCGGGAAGCTCCCGAGCGCCCCCAGCAGCCGCCGGGCGGAGCCGGTAAAAGCCGGGGCGTTTCCGGAGGCGGGTTGAGTTTGGGGAGCCGGCAGGCCGGTCATAGCGGCACCTCAAGGGGGATCATAGGCGAATAAAAAGCGAAAGTCAAGAGGGTGGGGTTTCGCCCGCATCCCGCCTAGCCTCAAACCAGCGGTAGATGCACGACGTCGCTGACTTCCCTGATAAAGATCTTGCCGTCGCCCGGATTGCCGGTTAGTCAACGCACCCGCGCACCAAGCAGGCGCAAGCCGTTGAAGATTACGAGCAATGAGACGCCCATATCTGCGGCGATAGCGGCCCAAAGAGATGCAAGTCCCGCAAACGTCAGGACAACGAAAACGGCCTTCACGGCGAGTGAAAGAGTGATGTTTTGCCGGATGATGGAGAGCGTCCGCCGCGAATGGCGCACGAGCCACGGCAGTTTTGAAAGATCATCAGACATCAGTGCAACGTCCGAAGCCTCAATCGCCGCATCGCTGCCTACAGCGCCCATCGCAATCCCCAGCGTGGCCCGGGCCATCGCCGGAGCGTCGTTGACACCATCACCGACCATGGCAACTTGTTGGTATTCGGCGACTAGCTTTTCGATTGACGCGACCTTATCTTGCGGCAGTAGTTCGGAATACACCTCATCCACGCCGGTCGCTTTGGCGATTGCCACTGCCGTAGGCTTGTTGTCGCCCGTAAGCATGATGATGTGTTCGATCCCTTCTCGGCGCAGTTCGTTCACAACGCCCCGGCTCATCGCCCTTACTGCGTCGGCAAGAGTAATCATCCCGACGACGCGCCCTTCGTCGCCGATCACCACAACCGATTGCCCGGAATCGGCAAGCTGCTCCAGGCAGTTGTGGACGTCGGGTGTCTCTTCGCCTCGTTCTTCGAGGTAGCGATGAGAGCCAAGCCAGTATTGGCCACCGTCAATCGTGCCTGAGGCACCCTTGCCCTGGATTACTTTGAAGTCGGCGACGGCACGCGGGCGGATGCCCTGTTCGTGGCAGAAATCCATAATGGCGCGCGCAAGCGGATGGTCGCTCTGCGATTCCATGGCGGCGGCAGTCTCCAAAAGCTCACGCTGGGAAACGCCGGGCTCGGGCAGCACGGCAGTTACGCGGGGCCGCCCCTCGGTCAGCGTTCCCGTCTTGTCCATGGCGATTGCCTTTAGGCGCGCCGGCGCCTCTACGTAGGCTCCACCTTTGATGAGCACACCGTTCCGCGCGGATGCAGCCAACGCGGCGACGATACTGACCGGCGTTGAAATCACCAGCGCGCACGGGCAGCCGATCACAAGCAAGACCAAAGCCCGATAGGTCCACACCTGCCACCCACTGCCGAGCACCAACGGCGGCACGAAAAACACCAGAATGGCCGAAGCGAAGACGATGGGTGTGTAATAGCGGGCGAATCGCTCCACCCATTGCTCTGAAGGTGCCTTTTTCGCTTGGGCCGCCCCAACCATTTGAATGATATGGGCGAGTGTCGTGTCCGACGCGGCCTTGGTCGAGCGAACCTCCAACGCGCCGTTGCCGTTGATGGTTCCAGCAAACACCTGCGCGCCCGGCTCCTTCAACACCGGCACGCTCTCGCCCGTGATCGGAGCCTGATTGACTTCGCTGCTTCCGCGCACAACTTCGCCGTCCAGAGCGATGCGGTCGCCAGGCTTTACCAGGAACACGGTCCCGACGGCAACTTCTCCGGCAGCCATTTCAGTTTCGCGCCCGTCCGACAGAACGCGAACGGTTGGCGGAGCCAGATCGAGAAGAGCTTCCACGGCTCGCCGCGCGCGACCGACGCTCCAAGCTTCCAGAGCCAGGCTTAAAGCAAAAAGGAAGCTGACGAGCGCCGCTTCCAGCCATTCGCCGATGATGACCGCGCCGACGACGGCGATAGTCATCAGTAAGTTCATATCAGGGCGCAGCCGCCGCACCGCAAACAGCGCCTTCGACGCCACGTACCAGCCGCCGGCCAGAATGGCGGCAAGGTAGATCAGGCGCGCAGCCAGAGGCACATCGTGCGTCAACCCGAGGCCTTCTGATCCAAGCGCCTCGCCGAAGCCCCCGCGCATCCACGCATGAAGAAGAAAACCGGCAAGTGTCGTCACGCCGCTGGCGATGGTTGCGATGGTGCGGCCATGGCTGGACCAAAAACCGACAGGCGCGTTCGCGGCCATGGGTTCCTCAACCCAGAGTTCGGCTCGCATGCCCGTCTTGTTTACCGCACGGATGATGTCAGCGGCTTCCGCGAACGGGCTGTTCACGCTCATCTTTCCGCGAAGAATGTCGAACCTGAGATGGCTCTCGCCACCGAGCAGCGGACCGATTTCGCGCTTCAAGACGTCCACTTCCTCAGCACAATCCATTCCTCGTATTCTGAACTCGAGGCTTTGCATCTCATCCACCCGCCCGTTCAACCTTACGACCCTTCCACCGTGCGCTCGCCGGTGCGAATCTTGACCACCTCGTCAACCCGTGAGACAAAGATCTTGCCATCACCGGGGTTGCCGGTGTGGGCATGTCGCGTGATGACTTCTATGACCTCCTGTACCAGTTCGTCCGGTATGACCATCTCTAACTTCACTTTCTTCTCTCCGAAGATTCCGCTTTCTTCCGCCTGGCCGCCGCTTCCAACAGCGCGTCCGCGTCCGAAGCCCATCACTTGTGAGACGGTCACCCCCGGCAGTTCTCGCATCTCCCGCAGCGCACCAATCACATGGTCTGCCATGAAAGGCTGAATGATGGCCTTGATTTCCTTCATATTCGTCACCTCTAGGCGACTAGATTTCTACCTCGACTTTCTTTTCCTCGAACCATCGGTAGACAACAGGCAACACCAGGAGGGTGAGCAACGTCGAGGTCACCAGGCCACCAATCACCACGGTCGCCAGCGGGCGTTGCACCTCGGCACCCAAGCTGGTGGCGACGGCCATAGGGACGAAGCCCAGTGCGGCCACCAGCGGTGCCATGATCATAGCGCGCATTTTCTCCTGCACTCCCTGCACCACCGCCTCCTGCATGCCCAGCCCATCCCGCTCGAGCTTCAGAATATGAGAAACCAAAACAACCCCATTCATCACTGCCACTCCCGAAACGGCGATAAAACCCACACCAGCTGAAATCGTGAAGGGGAGTCCGCGGAGCGCCAACGCGAAAACACCTCCAGTGGCAGCAAAAGGCACGTTCAGGAAGATCAGGAGAGCGGGCCGAACCGCTCCGAACATCATGTAAAGCAGCAGAAAAATCCCCAACAACGTAAGCGGCACCATGACGGCCAGCCGCTGCCGGGCTTCCTGAAGCTGTTCGAATTGACCTCCCCACTCAATGTAGTAGCCAGTTGGAAGCTGGACGGCTTTTCTAACTTTCTGTTGGGATTCCCTGACGAAGCTGCCGAGGTCACGTCCGCGCACGTTACACTCCACGACCAAGCGGCGGCGAACGTTCTGCCGGCTTACCTGCGCTGGCCCGGTGTCCAGCCGCACAGCGGCCACCTGTGCAAGGGGCACGTAGCGACCTTCACGGTTGGCCACGGGCAGATTGGCCAGGACATCAGGATTGGCAATCGCCGCTTCCGGCAGTCGCACCACGAGGTCAAAGCGGCGCTGACCTTCGAAAATAGTGCCTACAACCTTGCCCACGCGGGTGGCTTCGACGGCGTCAAGCACGTCGGCCGCGTTCAACCCATAGCGGGCCAGTTGGGAGCGGTCTAGGGTCATGCGGATCATTGGCAGGCCAGTCGTTTGCTCTACGCGCACGTCTTCTGCCCCCCGCACCGTGCTGAGTACCTGGGCGACCTGTTCACCCTTCTCGCCGAGGACATCCAAATCATCCCCATAGATACGGATGCCCACATCGGAGCGCACGCCGGCGATCAGCTCGTTGAAGCGCATCTCGATGGGCTGCGTGAACCCGAAACCGGCGCCGGGCACCTCTTTTTGCAAGGCCTCGTTCATCTTGGCGATCAGCTCTTCCTTTGTATCCGCTGTCTTCCATTCCGAGCGTGGTTTCAGAATCACAAAAATGTCGGAGAGCTCGATGCCCATCACGTCGGTGGCGACCTCGGGGCTCCCGGTTCGCGAAACGACCGTCTTTACTTCCGGGAATCGTCCTAATACTCGTTCCACCTCTGTCGTCGAGGCAATGGACTCCCGCAGCGAGATGCTCGGTAAACGCCAGGCGTTGATGGCAAGGTCGCCTTCGTCGAGCCGGGGAACAAACTCTGTCCCCAGAAAGAAGAACACGAGCACGCTGAGCGCAAAGACGGCGGCGGTGACCGTGACCACCGAGCGCGTGTGGCGCATGGCCCAGGCCAGCGCGGGCTCATGCAGCAGTCGAACGCGATTCATCAGCCAAGTCTCCCGTTCATGTCCCGGCCTGAGGAAGAAATAGCCGAGCACGGGCATCAGAGTGAGCGCCAAAATTAGGGAGCCTCCCAGCGCGAAAATCACGGTCCAGGCCATGGGGCGGAACATCTTGCCCTCGATCCCGCTCAGCGTGAGGATGGGGACGTAAACCAGGGTGATGATGCTAACGGCAAAGAAAACGGGCCACGCAATCTCGTGGGCTGCGGCGCGCACGACATCCAGACGGGAACCACTCTCCGGGTTGCGGGATTCTCCGAGCCGCCGGACAATGTTTTCGATCATGACCACCGCACCGTCTACAATCAGCCCGAAGTCAATCGCTCCCAGGCTCATCAGGTTGCCGCTAATCCCGGCTCCAAGCATGCCGATGAAAGCGAACAGCATGGAAAGGGGAATCGCGGAGGCCACGATGAGCCCGCCCCGCAAATTTCCCAGCAAGAGCAACAGGACGGCGATGACCAGCAGACCACCTTCCAATAGGTTGTTGCGCACGGTCGCAATCACGCGGCGCACAAAGTCGGACCGGTCATAGAAGGGAACAATGCGGACGCCCGGCGGCAGAGAACCCTGAATCTCGGCAATCTTTTCCTGCACAGCTTCCACCACTTGGCTCGCATTTGCTCCCGCGAGCATCTGCACCATGCCGATTACGGTCTCGCCTCGGCCGTTGGCCGTGGCGGCCCCGATGCGCAGCATGGCTCCCTCCCGAACTTCTCCCAGGTTGCGCACGTAGATAGGCACGCCCGCACTGCGTGTGGCGACCACGATGTTTTCCAGGTCGCGGGTCGAAGTCACCAGCGCCTCGCCCCGGATGATGTACTGCTCCTGGTTGTGCTCGATGTAGCCGCCGCCCACGTTGGCGTTGTTGCGACGCAGGGCTTCGAAGACGTCGCCCAGCGTCACCCCGTAGGCAATCAGTTTGGCGGGGTCGGCCACCACGTGGTACTGCTTGGCCAGCCCACCCCAAGCATTGACCTCAACCACCCCCGGCACGGCGCGTAGCCGGAAGGCAATGTCCCAGTCAAGGATTGTGCGGAGTTCCGTCGGCGTGTAGCCCTCTCCTTCGACCGTGAAGTGGTACACCTCGCCGAGGCCGGTTGTCATGGGGCCCATCTGGGGCCGCCCGAGCTCCGGGGGGATGTTCTCGATGGCGGCGCTAAGCCGTTCGTATACAAGTTGCCGAGCAAGATACAGGTTGACGTCCTCCTCAAAAATCACCGTCACCGCCGACAGCCCGTAGCGGGAGACGGAGCGAATCTCGCGCACCCCGGGGATGCCCGTCATTGCCGCCTCGATGGGGAAGGTGACGTATTGCTCGACTTCCACCGGCCCTAGCGCCGGGCTCCGGGTCAGGATTTGCACCTGTACGGGCGTGATGTCGGGCACGGCATCGATGGTCAAATCCCGGAGAGAGTTAAGGCCCCAAACGGCGATTACAAGGGTCAGCGCCAGCACAAGGAAGCGGTAGCGGAGGCAGAGATCTACTAGGCGATGCATGGTCTATTCCTCCCCGCTGATCTGTTCCTTGAGCAGGGCTGACTTCACGTAGAAAGCACCCTGGGTCACCACGCGCTCGCCGGCGCGCAACCCTCTTCGGATCTCAATCCACTCGCCGGCGCGCTCGCCTACCTCGACCACGCGCTTCTCAAAATGCGTGGCGTCCTTCTGCACAAACACTACCTGCTGATTCCCCATCACCTGCACGGCAGCCCCCGGCACGGCGACCGCGCTTTCCCTCACCGGCAAAGGAATCTCGACCGTGGCAAACATCTCCAGCTTGAGGCGGGCATCGGGGTTGGGCACCACGCAACGGAGCTTGGCGGTGCGGGAGGCGGGGTCCAGCACGTCCCCGATGTAGGTGATCCGCCCGGTAAAAACTGCGTCGGGATAGGCAGGCACCTTCACCCGCGCCGCCTGCCCCACTTTCACTTGTCCGAGGTCCTTCTCGTAAATGTCGGCCAGCACCCACACGATCGAGGTGTCCACCAGCGTGAAAACCTCCCGGTCGGGCTCCAGGACTTCGCCCGGCGCGGCGTCGTATTTAGTGATCACACCGGCAAACGGCGCCCGCATGATGTTGTGCGAGGCGGTGCGATGTGTGCCGTGTTCCGAGCCCCCGAGTGTTTCCAGGTCGGCATCAGTCAACCCCATACGGTGGATTTTTTCTTCTACCCTTCGCAGTTCAGCCTTCTTGCTCTCTACCGAGGCGGTTGCCTGCTTGAGCTCTGCTTCGCGCAGCTCATATTCCCTTTGGGCAATAGCTTCGACTTTGAGAAGCTCCGCCGCCCGCGCCGCGAACCGGCGGGCCACTTCCGCCTGTGCTTCGATCCGCTCCAGTTCAGCGCGCTGGTTCAAGTATTCGCCGACCAACTCTCCCAGTTCGATGTTGTCGTAAGCCAGCAGGGGGGCACCAGCTTCAACGCGGTCACCCAGTTGTACCAGCACGCTTTCCGCCACACCCCGCGCCAGCGGCCGCAGGTGCGCTTCGCGGTTTTGATCGGCTGACACAACGCCAGTAGCAACTAGCGTTCGCTCCAGGGGTTGCTCGGCTACCGAGGCAATCTCCAGCTTGGCATTGCGCTGAGCCTCCCGGCTGAGTTCGACAACATTAGGATCCAGAGGGGGAGGGTGGCCAGTCTGAGACGCTGGCTTGTGGCGTAGGAAAATGAGCACCGCGACCGTAGCCACCAGAAGAATCAGTCCCAGAATCAGATTCCGTCTTTTCATCTTTCAGAACTCCTTCCCCACGGCGGCTTCGACAAGGAAAATTGCTACCTGGTGGTCATTGAGAGCTTGGTAGTAACCGCGCAGAGTTTCCCGATAGGCTCGCTCGGCGTCGAGAAAAGCGATCAAATCAAGCGCCCCTAGTCGGTAGGCGGCCTGGGCGATGTCGCGGGCTTGACGAGCTCGGGCCACGAAGGTGCTTTCCAGGGCACGTACACGACGCTCCTCCGCCTGGACTGCCTGGTAAGCTTGGCGGACTTCGCTCCGTACCGCCAATTCAGTGCGTTGTTGCTCGTAGCGTGCTTGTTCCACGCGGGCAGCAGCGCGGGCCACTCCGCCCTGGTTGCGATTGAAAAACGGTAGGCCGATGTTGACCCCAAAAGTGACAGTGTTGTCGACCAAATTGCGCTTGTAACCGAAAAAGGGAGTCACGTTGGGAACTGCCTGGGACTTTTCAGAGACCACTTGCCGCTGCTCACGTTCCACCAGCCCACGCCGGGCCTCCAAGTCCGAGCGGGTGACAAGGGCATCCTGTTCCAGAGTCTCCAGGCGCGCGGCGAGAGGACGGAAGGCTAGGGTTTCGGCTACATCGAACGGGGCGCTCAGGTCGGCTGCGCCCAGGAGTTCAAGCAGGGCGGTTTTGGCATTCTGCAGCTGCAGTTCAGCGGCCACTACGTCGTTGAAAAAGCGCAACCGTTCGGTTTGCACTCGCGCCAAATCCAGGCCGGAGACCTCACCTTTTTCATAACGAACCTGGTTCAGGCGAATGATTTCATCGAACTGGGTGAGCACCTCGCGGGCAAGCTCGGATTGTGCCTTGGCGAGCACGACGCGGTAATACCGTATCTTGAGTTCAAGCTTGAGTTGCCGAATGGTGTCCTGCAACAGAGACTCGGCCACAGCCACGTCTTGCTCAGCCACTCGGGTCCGCTTCCTGCGCTTCCCCGCGATTTCGAGGGGCTGGCCTACCCGGACTATGACTTCGTTACGGTCGAAGAAAGGGCCGGGATTGGATTCAAACAAGGGGTAGCTCTCTGACACCAGCTCAAACTGTGGGTTGGGCCGAAGGCGCGCCTCGACCACCCCGGCGCGAGCGATGGCGACGTTCTCCCGCTCTCGGAGGATTGTCGGGTTGTGTGTCAGGAGTATTTCCATGGCAAGGTTTAGCGTCAGCTTTGACGACACGACCGTGGGAGGCAGCTCTTGAGCGCGGACTCCAAGCGGAACAAGCAGAAACAACAACCAGAAAAAGCGCGGTATTGGCGACCTTGGCGTCATGAAACCATTCTCCTCCTCGTTAGTGGATGCTGACCACATGGGATCAAGCAGGGCTCCTTCGGTCTTCTTGGGGACGCAAGTCCAGCCAGGGCAACGGGCTAGGTTGGCCGAAAGAAGACGCTAACTGCGCGGCGGGCGAGTGAGAGTATGTATCGAACCAGCGGGCTGGTTGAGCGCGAGACTGGCGCTGGCAGAAACCGACTTAATCAGCAGGGACAAGGCCAGAGGGGAACTCAATAGGACGTGCGAGCAGGAAAGGAAGCAATGGTCTTGGTCCTGCGCCTGTCCTGGCAGACATTGGGCTGGCCAGAGAGAGGGAGCCGCCAGGCCTACGAGCGCCCACAGGAGCAGGGCGCACGCGACTCCTTTTTGGCAGTGATAACCTCGCACAATCTTCAATGCTATCCGGTCAATCGGACCCGTGTCAATGCCTAAGCTCCGCCCTCATGCGACAATCCGTTGCCACGGCAGCGTTTCAGTGCTAGGATGGCGCTTACTTACGGGGCCGAATGAACCTGCGCCACTACAAGAACCTGGTCCCCGACACTCCCCTGCACCGCCATCTGGAAGCCTTGCTGCGGGAAAACGGCGGGCAGCTTTCGACCCTGGCCGTCTGCGAGCAGGTGCTGCTGATGCCGCGCACCGACGCCGAGGTGGCGCGGGCGCTGGTGGCGACGCTGGCGGAAGAAGACCCGCGGCTGCGGGCCACCGACGGCATCGTCGAGTGGATTGAGCCGGCGGCCCAGGAGGCCTGGCGCGCCGCCCGCCGCTTCGCCGTGATTGACGTCGAGACCACCAACGGCCGCCGCGACGAGCAGCGCATCATCGAAATCGGCTTGTGCCTGGTCGAAGACGGGCGCATCGCCCGCGAGTGGGACGCGCTCATCAACCCCGGCCAGCCGATTTCCTACTGGGTGCGGCAGCTCACCGGCATCACCAATGAAACCATCAAGGACGCGCCGGCCTTTGAAGGCATCGCCGCGCGCCTGCTGGAGGAAGTCGAGGACGCCGTGCTGGTCGGCCACCACGCCCGCTTCGACGTCGGCTGCCTCAACAGCGAGTTGAGCCGGCTGCTGGGCAAGCGCCTGGCCAACCCCTACTTGTGCACGGCCGAGCTGGCGCGGCGCTTCCTGCCCGGCAGCGACAACTACCGGCTGCAAACCTTGAGCCAGTGGCTCCGTCTAACCCACGAGCGCCCGCACCGGGCGGGGTCGGACGCGCGGGCCACGGCCGAGCTTTTCTGCCGGCTGTTGGAGACGCCGGAGATGGCCTGGAGCGACCACCTGCGCCCGCGCCTCACGCCGGTGAGAAAGATTGCTGAAACGAATCCCCCGGCCATTTCGTAGTTTGGTACAGTCCATCGGACTGATCTCTCAACCTTGAGGAGTGCGACCATGACTTTCTTCTCCCGTCGAGCCGCCTGGAGTCTGCTGCTGGTCGCGGGGCTGCTGCTGGGCCCTGCGGGCGCGCAGGCGCAGTCGCTCGACTACAGCAAGGGCAACTCTCACATCCCGAACCTCTTTGCTCCCTACATGCGGACGCCGGTGCCGCTGCCCAACCTGGCGAACTCGCCGCGGCTGAACGACCTCATCCGCGACGGCAAGCTCTACTTGAGCCTCCAGGACGGCATCTACCTGGCGCTGGAGAACAACCTCGACATCGCCAACGCGCGCTACGAACCGTCCTTCGCCGCCACTGACCTCTTGCGCGCCAAGGCCAGCACCGTTGTGGGCAGCGGGCTCGGACCGTTCGGCGTGGGCGGCGCTTCCCTCGACCCGCGCGTCAGCTCGAACCTCTGGATCCAGCGCAGCAGCTTCCCCCTCAACAACCCCTTCCTCACCGGTACCGGGACCTTCGCCCCCAAGTTCAACCGCAACCTGGCCACGGGCGATTTCTTCTACACCCAGGGCTTTACCACCGGCACCGCCTTCCGCATCGGGTTCGAGAACCAGCGCACTTTCACCAACCCCAGCGGCAACCTCTTCAACCATAACCTCGGTACCACCCTGGGCGTCGCCGTCTCCCAGCCCTTGTTGAACGGCTTCGGCTTCGCCCAGAACGCCCGCGCCATCCGCGTGGCCAAGAACAACCGCAGCATCAGCGACCAGACCTTCGCCCAGGCGGTGATGGACATCGTCTCGAACGTCAAGCGGGCCTACTGGGAGCTCATCTTCGCCCGCGAAGACGTGAAGGTGAAGGAGCAGTCGCTAGCGCTGGCCGAGAAGCTCTACAACGACAACAAGCGCCAGGTGGAGATCGGGACGCTGGCGCCCATCGAGGTCGTCCGCGCCGCGTCGGAAGTCGCCCGCACCCGCCAGGACCTCATCGTCTCCCAAACTAACCTGCGGCAGCAGCAGATCATCTTGAAGGACCTGCTGACCAAGAACCCCAATGACCCCCTGCTCGCTCTGGTTGACATCGAGCCGATCGACGAGCCCAAGATCCCGCTCGTCCCCGAGGTGCTTCCCGTCCAGGACGCCATCCAGGTGGCCATGGAGCGCCGCCCCGAGGTCATCAGCGCCCAGCTCAACACCCAGAACCGCCAGCTGGACGCCAAAGCCGCCAAACAGGCCCTGCTCCCCGGCCTCGAGCTTTTCGGCTTCTACAACGGCAACGGCCTCTCCGGCTTGGCGCAGACCTGCCCGACGCCTGGTTTCTCGGTGTCTTCTTGCCCCGTGGCGCCGGTGGTGTTTGAGAGCAGCGGGCTCGGCACCTCCATGACCCGCGCCTGGCAGGGCGACTTCCCCGATTACGGCTTCGGGGTGAACATCAACCTCCCCATCCGCAACCGCGCCGCCCAGGCCGACCACGCCCGGGCGGAAATCGCCGAGCGGCAGGCCGAGACCCGCTACCGCCGCGCGGTCAACACCGTCATCGTCGAAGTCCGCAACGCCCAGATCGCCCTCGAGCAGAACCGCGCCCGCATCGAGGCCGCCCAGAAGGCCCGCGAGCTGGCGCAGGAGACGCTGGACGCCGAGCAGAAGAAGTTCCAGCTCGGCGCCTCCACCATCTTCTTCGTCATCCAGGCGCAGCG